>Ga0209180_10001728_pt1 | contig 10943 bp, 13 predicted proteins | sample CZO8metaG_3_FD_188355 | JGI IMG/M metagenome (GOLD analysis project Ga0209180, IMG submission 188355) | Vadose zone soil microbial communities from the Eel River Critical Zone Observatory, Northern California, USA - CZOApr15con2H2.8 metaG... | ecosystem: Environmental > Terrestrial > Soil >...
CGAACTATGCTAAGTCCTTACATTAGAATTGCTTAATCTTGGAGTATGCAAGCTAGTGAGCGCAGAATGCAGCGATTCCAGTCTTTTCCGAGTTGCCATTGCGGTCGGCGGATTGCCGGACGACCGGGAGCTGATGCCGGAGAGCAAGAATCTCTGCTTGCAGAACGGCGCGGGCTCGGAAACGATCTCGCAGAGAAAACAGCAGACTCAACATGGCCTGGGAAGGCTACACGTCGCGGCTTTGCAAATGCAACGGTTTCAATGAGAACGGACTTCTTGGTAGGGACAGGCCTCACCCGTCTTCCTTTCGGGATTCGAAGTAGCTTCTCACGTACTCGTGCATTTCCGCTTTGCTCCCGTTCCATCGCCAGCAGCCGCTCGGATCCAGCACGATATCGGTGAATGGATCGAACCCGAATCTACCCAGCGCCTCATGGCGAAGTGCGTATCGGCGGTTTTTCAGGTCGCCATGCCAGAGGTGAAGGACACGGCCGTCGACAAAGCTCACGCGTCCGCCCACGGCGCGGCTAAACGGTTCGGCCCAAACCAGGTAATGCTCGATTTGGCGTCCGCGCATTCCGACCGCGTCCACCCCGTAATCGAAGATGCCCATCGCAGCGCACAGAATCGCCCGGTCGCCGGATCCGAGAATGCACGCGTCGTAGAGCGCCGACTCGCGTACGAGGCAGCCGACTGCGGTCTTCTCAGCAGCGATTTGGCTGCCGGTATTCGTCGCGTCAAAGGTGTGAAGAAGTTAGGCATGCGCCTCGGGAACTGGTTAACGGCAGAGCAAGGCCATGCGCTTTGGCAAGCACCCGATCGTCAACGACTGAAAGGAAAACGCGACCGAGCCTTGCTCGCATTGCTGCTCGTGGGTTGAGGAAGCATGAAGCCGTGGCTTTGACATTGGATCATCTCCAGCAGCGCGAAGAGCATTGGGCCATTGTGGATCTGGTCGGCAAGGGAGGTCACGTTCGAACAGTTCCGGTTCCCGATTGGGTGAGAACAGAACTGGACGATTGGCTCGCCGCAGCGGCAATTGATCGAGGAAAGCTATTCCGCCGGGTCAACAAAGTAGGAAGGACATGGGGAGATGGGATGACAGTAAAGGCGGTCTGGCACATCGTGAAGGAATCCGCCAAGAGCATCGGCGTGGCGAAATTGGCGCCGCACGATCTACGACGCTATGCCGAGTCCCGGACTATGCCGAACGCCAGATTTCTGCGGGCGATAGTCAAGCTGGCGGCAATAAACGATTCGGCATAGTTCGGTGCGCGGCCGGATTGACATACTGGGGAGATGAAACCTTTCGTTGATCCCCATCTTCTCCAACGGCTTCGGGTAGGCCCTCTGGCTCCCTACCTCGACGCATACCTAAAACAGATTGAGCACGACGGCTTCTTGCCGTCGTCCGTACCAATGCAGATGTACGCAATCGCCAGATTCAGCAAATGGCTACGCGATCGGCAACTCGACTTGGCCCATGTGGATGAGGCCACTGTTGAACGATTCCTACAACGGGATTCAAATATTGTCCACAGTAGTGAATCTGCTTCCCTGCGTCGACTCCTCGCGTTGCTGCGCAGCATCGGGATAACGATGGCACGGGTGCCTGAACCAAAGAACTGTCGGCAACAGTTCACGGATGACTACCGACGATACCTCCTCCAGGAGCGCGGCCTGGCAGAGGTCACCTCGATAATCTATGTTGGATTTGCTGAGCAGTTTCTCGCTAACCGTTTCGGCAATGGAGACGTGAGCTTCGCGGAGCTTAGTGCCACGGATGTCACTAATTTTGTTCAAAGCTCTGCTCACCAATTGAGCTCGGGACGTGCCAGGTTGTTGGTGACCGCTCTTCGATCTTTGCTGCGCTACATGCGGTACCAAGGAGAGATTTCCGTCGACCTTGCGAGATGCGTGCCGTCGGTCGCCAATTGGTCTCTTTCTACTGTTCCGAAGTTCTTGCCTGCCGGTACAGTTCAACGAATTCTCGATCGGTATGGGCGGAACACCCCGGAGGGAATGAGAAACTACGCGGTTCTCGTGCTGCTCGCCCGACTGGGTCTGCGCGCTTGCGAGATTGTTGCGCTGAACTTGGATGATCTCGATTGGGACAACGGCCGCATCAATATCCGTGGCAAAGGCGGACGCTTAGCACACCTGCCATTGCCATGCGATGTCGGTGAGGCTATCGCACTCTATCTGCGCCTTGGCCGACCACGCTGTACCTGTCGCCGGGTTTTTCTTCGACACAGGGCTCCCGTGCGTGGTTTTGCGCACTCCATTACAGTTTCTACGATCGTGAGGCGGGCGCTGATAAACGCGGGCGTCGATTCCGTTCGTAAAGGAGCACACCTTTTCCGCCACACTCTTGCCACGGACTTGCTCCGGCAAGGTGTTTCCCTCGACGGGATCGGCGAACTGCTCCGCCATCAGAGTCCGAACACAACCGCCCTTTATGCCAAGGTGGATTTGACCGCACTTCGCACCCTAGCACTTGCCTGGCCGGGAGGCGCTCGATGAAAACTCTGCGAGAAGCCGTCCGAGACTATCTGGCCTTGCGGCGTAGTTTGGGATTCAAACTGAAGAAACACCAACGCTTTCTGGAAGAGTTCGCGTCGTTTCTCGAACAGGAGGGCGTGTCGCGAATCACTTCCCGGCTCGCTTTGTTGTGGGCAACGCAACCGCAGCACATACAACCGGCAGAGTGGGCAGCCCGGTTGAGCGTCGTCCGTGGGTTCGCGCGCTACTGGAGCGCGACCGACGCGACCATAGAGGTCCCGCCTGACGGTCTGCTCCCGCATCGCCCGCAGCGCGCAAGACCCTATCTCTATTCCGACGAACAGATCCAGCAACTGCTGGAAGCAGCCAAGAACATGCGCGCCACTCATAGCCTGCAGTCCTGGACGTATCACTGTTTGCTCGGCCTTCTGGCCGTCACAGGTCTGCGCATTAGCGAGGCACTCAACCTACGGTCTGCAGACATCGACTGGTCTGAAGGAGTTCTCACGATCCGCAGTACTAAGTTCGGAAAGTCTCGGCTGGTTCCCCTACACAGTTCGAGCCTAAAGGTTCTCTCCGATTATGCATTTCGCCGGGACCGCCTGTTCGCACGCCGAAATACCGGTTACTTTTTTCCTTCTCGTCGTGGTGCACGACTAGATGAAGGCCAGGTCCGCCGGACCTTTTACACTCTATCGCGGCAGATTGGCATCCGCGGTGCCTTCGCCAGCCGAGGACCCCGTTTGCATGATTTTCGTCATCGCTTTGCGGTCCAGAGTTTGCTGCACTGGTATCGCAACGGCGAAGATGTCCGACAGCGTCTACCAATCCTATCCACGTATCTGGGTCATGGACACGTCGCTGACACCTACTGGTATGTGACCGCTACGCCGGAACTGATGGAGGCGGTCGGAGAACGGCTGGAGAAGCGTTGGGAGCCTCGCGATGAATGACCCAACCAGTTTCCCGATTCTGTTAGAAGCATTTTTCACAAAACGTCTAATCGCACAGCGGAGAGCCAGCCCTCATACGATTGGCTCTTACAGGGACACTTTTCGTCTGCTGTTTCGGTTTGCCGAAAAGCGATTGGCCAAAACTCCGTCAATGCTGACGCTGGAGGACCTAAACGCGCCGTTTCTAGGAGCGTTTCTGGATGACTTGGAAAATACTCGTGCGAACGGCGCGCGGAGTCGCAATCTACGCTTGACTGCGGTTCGGTCGTTCTTCCGCTATGCTGCACTGGAAGTGCCCCAGCACGCTGGACTGATCCAACGCGTGCTCGCGATTCCCAACAAGCGGCACTCTCGTCCGCTCGTTGGGTTTCTTACCCGGCGTGAGATCGATGCGCTACTGGCAGCACCGGACCGAACGACGTGGTTGGGTCGTCGCGATCATGCGCTCCTACTGACAACTATTCAGACCGGTCTCCGGCTTGCCGAGATCACCTCGATTCGACAACAGGACGTTAGCTTCGGAACAGGGGCGAATATTCGCTGTGAAGGGAAGGGGCGCAAAGAACGATGTACTTCGTTGGCTAGATCCACAGTGACCGTGCTCACGGCGTGGATCCGGGAACAGGGTGAAGATGATGGTACAAGAATCCTGTTTCCCAATGCGCGAGGTGGTCGGCTCAGCGCAGATGCGGTTCAGTATCTGGTTGCGAAGCACGCAGCGGTGGCGCAAAAAACCTGTCCATCACTGACGGACAAGCGTGTTTCGCCGCACGTTCTTCGGCACACAACAGCCATGGAGCTGTTGCAGGCTGGTGTGGATCGTACTCTGATCGCGCTATGGTTGGGACACGAATCAGTCGAAACGACTCAGATCTATCTGGACGCTAATCTCGCCATGAAGGAAGAGATCCTGTCGAAGACTGCTCCAATAAACGCAAGAGCAGGCCGCTATCAGCCTGATGATGACCTATTGGCTTTCCTGAAGGGTCTCTGATTCCGTCGGACTATGCCGAATCGGATTGATCACGTAGGCGCATCTACTCAGCGCCAAATGCGTTTGATTCACATCGACTCGGCATAGTCCGGGACTCGGCATAGCGTCGCAGATCGTGCGGCGCCAACTTCGCCACGCCGATGCTCTTCGCGGATTCCTTCACGATGTGCCAAACCGCCTTTACCGTCATCCCATCTCCCCATGCCCTTCCTACTCTGTTGACCCGGCGGAATAACTTTCCTCGATCAATTGCCGCTGCGGCGAGCCAATCGTCCAGTTCGGTTCTCACCCAATCGGGAACCGGAACAGTCGAACGTGGCCTCCTTTGCCGACTAAATCAACGATGGCCCAATGTTCTTCTCGCTGCTGGAGATGATCCAATGTCAAAGTCACAGCTTCTTGCCTCCTCAACCCACACGCGAGTAGCAATGCGAGCAAGGCTCGGTCGCGTTTTCCTTTCAATCGCTGACGATCGGGGGCTTGCCACAGCGCATGGCTTTGCTCTGCCGTTAACCAGTTTCCGAGGCGCATGCCCAGTTTCTTCACCCCTTTGACGCGACGAACACCGGCAGCCAAATCGCTGCTGAGAAGACCGCAGTCGGCTGCTTCGTATGCGAGCCGGCGCACAGCGCCAAGACGCAGATTGATAGTGCCGGGGGCGAGTTGACGGGATTCGAGATGAGAGCGATAACGCAAGACCACGATCCTGTTGAAGGCCAAGCGCGGTTCCGAGCAATACCAGTCAACGAACTCATCGATGGCGTGACGATAACCCCGCTTTGCGTCTGCTGAGTTGAGGCTGTTCAACACCGCGGCCTTGGCGTGTTCCAGGTCGGGCAAACGTAGGACGGATTTGGTGCTACTGCGTCTTCTTCTGGAACTTTGCTTCTGCTTCATGACCGGTGGCCTCCGTGCCACCGATCAATGATCTGAGAGTGCCGCGACTATAAGGTCAGAGTCGCCCGTCACTCGGGACAATTCGCGGAAATGACAGTCAGGTGTCCGTCCAGGTGCTCCAAAACTGGCCTTCAGGACAGTAGTATCACGAAGTTCTGAGGGCCTACCATCCGTTTACCAAGCCCACCAAGGGGTAATCCGTTTTGACGGCTAACTCCCCGAGAGCGGATTCCAGCCGAACGCTTTATTGGACCGCAGAATATACGGAGGGAAAAATGAAGAAACTGTTGCTGCTTGCAGCAGTGTTAGGTGCAGCGGTAGCGTCAATCCCGGGGTTTGCACAGAAATCGATAACCGGGAACGGCGCGCCGAGCGGCGCACATTATGACTTGAACATCATCGGCGTGACTAACTCCAAGACCCCGCCCTTGACGGGATCGAATCGCCACACGATTTTCGTCCCCCTCGTTTCAGATCAGGGGGCCCTCGACACGGACCTTGCCTCGGGCGCGGACATCTTTCTCACTCAGGGTGCTTTCCAGGTCTGTGACGGAAACGCCTTCGATGCAGCCTACGACTGTGCCGGGAACAAGATCTCCAATCAAGGGGCGGTATTCCAGCTTCCCTGCAACCTCAACATCGCGACGGCCACGGGAACCACGCTGATTCCTTGCCCCACTACGGGTGCCGTAGCATCTTACACAGTCTGGGGCAGGGCTCTCGGAACGCCAGGCGGCTCCAGTTCCATCACCACCTGCGCGACTGATATCGCCACGAGCACGGTGGTCTGCTCCGTGAATAGTAACGTAGCTGTATTCATTCGAAAGAGTGGGAAGCAGATCTTCTCGGATGTAACGAACCAGTTGACTTCGCTTGTGACGCCCGCCGGCGCGTGCACGACGACGACCATTACGGCAGGTACATGTACCGTTGCGCTCTTTGGAGCCGGATTCCAGGGCTTCTTCTGGGATTTTGACAACAACGGTAATAAGCTCCTGCAGCTTCGCTTCTATCTGAACTAGGGAACCATCGCACGCTGCTTAGATCGCCGCGGCCGAGACGAAATTCGGCCGCGGCGAAAACTCACCCGGAGAGTGTTTGTGATTCCTCGTCCCGTCGGAAAGATCGTTTTCCTAGCCTTGTGCCCGCTCTTTGCCTCCTGTGGATCGCCGCACCTGATGTCGCTCGCTGGCGCGCAAGACTCCGGAACAGCCAAGCAAGGCTTAGAATCACCTGGCGTGACTCGCAGCGGACCAAAGGCTGTTCTCTCGGAGGGACAGTTCGATTTCGGTGAAGTCCTATCCGGCGCCGTCGTCGAGCACGACTTCACTCTCAGTAACACGGGCTCGGCACCCCTGCTGATCGAAAAAGCCAGCATGACGACACCCCTGCTGGCTACACAGTTGCCCCATGAAGTGACTCCGGGCGCAGGAGGCAAGATTCACTTCAAGCTGGACACGGCGAATCTGGGCGGAAAGTTCGAAGGAACAATTCTGGTCTCCCTTAATGACCCAGCGATGCCGCAGGCACGCCTGAACTTTTCGGGCCGCGTAATCCCGCCGATCGAGCTGTCTCCGCAGCCGGCTTTTTTCGTCGCCGGGCAGAGAGGCCAGGGGAACCGGGCCGGAATCGAAATTGTGAATCACGAATCGGAGCCTCTTCGGATCGAAAAAATCGAGCATCCGACCGAGAGGTTTACGACGCAACTCGAAACCCTGAAACCTGGTCAGCGCTACCGTTTGACTCTGGCCTTGAAACCGGGCGGCCCCGGAGGGAGAGCCGTCGACGCCATCCAGATAAGCACATCAAGTAAGAGGATGCCGGTGCTTAAGGTGGACGCCAATACGTATCTATACGAAAGGGTCCACGCCTTTCCGGATGTCGTGGACTTTGGAACCTGGCGCGCGGCCGAGTCTGGCGGAGCGGCCATAACCATGATGATCCACCAAGAAGGGGGCTCGGGTTTTAAAGCGCAATTGAGCAGCGACGTTCCAGGCCTTAACCTCAAGCCGGAGAGGGGGCCGAAGGGAGATAGGTATCAGGTGGAAATCACACTAGTCTCCGAAAAAGTCCACGTTGGTCCAATGAAGGGGTCCATCGTCATCAACACCAACGACGTGGAATTTCCACGGATCATTGTGCCGGTCAGCGGACAAATCGTGGACCGTTGAAATCGCGAAGAACTGCACTGCCCTCGCAAGATCGTGAACCTCGCCGCAAGGATAGTCGAGCTTTCGCTGCCGCACTCGGCGTTTCAATGTAGACCGCAACGCGATAACTGCCGGATGGTCGGCTACTCGGAACTTATCGGCGGAGGACGATGCTAAGTCCTGGTAACGGCTCACTTCCGCATGTTTTCGTCTAGAAAGGCAAACACGTCGGGTTCCCAAATGTTCACGCCGAGATGGAGGAAGTCGTGCCCATCGTCCACCGTGTGGCCGATTGGCGGATAGATCTTCAAGCGATGCGGCTTACCAATCTGCTCGCGGCGCGCGTCCAGCACCTTGCCGGAAGAGAGGGAGTAATCGTTCTCGGCGTGAATGAAGAAGACCGGCGCCGCAATGTGGTCAACGGCGGCCAGGAGCCGCGTTCGCAACTCCGGAGAGCGATCAAAGCTATAGCCAGCTCCGGAGAAGACTACCACCGCTCGCAGGCTCGGTTCGCGTTCGGCCAATAACACCGCGAGCGAACCTCCAAACGAGTGGCCGATCGCGGCGACATCCTTCGCATCGACGTAAGGGAGCGCTCGCAGGAATTTGAGTCCGGACAGCGCGTCGGCCATTTCCCTGTTTTCCAGCAAATGCAACTGCAGAGCGTTGCGCGCCTCTTGCCCGTGTGCAGCGGATTCGCTGTTCATCAAGTCAACGGCGTTAGCGCCCTGGGCTGTGGAAAGCCCGACGCCGCGTCTAAACAAGTACAGGAATACATAGCCATGGCGAGCGAATACCGGTCCGAGTTTCTCGGCATTTCGCTCATACGGTCCGAGGCGTTTCAGATCCTCGCGGGTACGGCCGCTTCCGTGATTCAGCAGGATAGCCGGGAACGGTCCGCGGCCCTGCGGCCGGTAAAGAATCGCGTGCAGGGTAGCCAACTCACTGTGGATGAGTACGTTTTCAGGCCCGCTGGAGGTCTGGCCCCGAGCCGTCGTGACTGTGAGCATTAGGACGAGCGCGGCCAGGGCGAACGCGTACGGCTTTGTCATTCGGCATTCCTCAATCACCGGGTAGCACGGATGGGGACCGACGCTGTCGGAATGAGCCCAGTATATCTGAAGTTGAGACCGCAGGAAGTTCTTCGAGCCAAATCCTGGTAAGTTCTTCCCTCCAGCGATTGATTGGTCACTGCTGGCGCGTTAGATCGGCATAGGGGCAGCGGTTGCCCGCTGACCCCTGCCACACCACCGTGCGTACGGGTCCGTACACGGCGGTTCGAGATGGTTACGCTAACGCGCATCCTCCAAATTCGGGAGACCGAGCGATTTAAAATAGGCCGTGGGAAGCGCGACGGATAAGGCCTTAGCGTGGGCGAGGTACCAGGGACCACGGCTGCTGCCAGCCGTGTTGCTCGCCAGTTTTGGACGGACGCCCAGTTCCAAGAGAGCTGCCCGACGACGACGGGGTGTTTTCCATTGTCGCCAGAGTGCCACACGAAGTCGCGCACGGACCCAGCTAGTAAGGTACGCGAGGACGCGAGGAGTTTCGCAGAAACCGAAGTAGCTGCGCCAGCCCCGCATATACGGGACCAGTTCCGTCATCGTCGCATCGATGCTGACGCCCTTTGCACGTCGTGTAATTTCTCGGACCCGCCGCTTAAAACGGACCAAGGATTTTGGCGCAATTGCTCGCTTGATCTCTGGCCCGTCTGTAAAGCTGAATCCGAGGAACTTCCGCCCCTGCGGTCTCGCCGCCGCGCTCTTCGACTCGTTCACTTTGAGTTTGAGCTTCTGTGTGATGAATTTCGTGATGCTCTTCATCACCCGTTGACCTGCTCGCTCACTCCGCACGTAGATATTGCAATCATCTGCGTAACGAACATAGCGATGTCCACGGCGCTCCAACTCCTGATCGAGTTCATCGAGCACGAGGTTGCTCAGCAGCGGCGAAAGTGGCCCCCCTTGGGGAGTTCCCTCCACGCCTGGACTGACTAACCCGTTCTCCATCACCCCGGCGTTTAGGAACGCCCGAATGAGTTTTAACAGCCGCTTATCCTCGACACGTTTCGCGATCTGCCCCATCAATTTGTCGTGATTGACTCGATCGAAAAATTTCTCCAAGTCGAGATCGATCACCCAGCCGTAACCCTCCATAAGGTACAGCTGTGCTTGGGTTACTGCTTGATGTGCAGATCGTCCCGGTCGAAAACCGTAGCTGTGATCGGAGAACGTTCGGTTCCACCGCCGCTGCAGAACCTGCATCACCGCTTGCTGGAGAAATCGATCGAGCGTAGTTGGGATACCTAGTTTTCGCATCCCTCCTCCGTCCGGCTTCTCGATTTCCACGCGCCTTACTGGCTGCGGTTTATAGGTCCCGTTCAGCAGTTGTTCCCGGATGGTGAGCCAGTGCTCCTTCAGGTAGCCATTGAGTTGGCCGACGGTCATCCCGTCGATCCCAGCGCTACCTTTGTTGCCCTTCACCCGCCGTAATGCCTCCAACAGATTTTCTCGCTCACATACTTCCTCCATAAGTCGGGTGGTGTTAGCTGGGCTTTCGGGTTCATGCATCGCCTGACGCGATTCGGTCTCTTCCCTTCTGGCTTGGCGGGCTTCACCCGTCGGCTCCGATGAGAAGTCCAATTTCTTTTGGATGTTCTGCCGCTTGTCGCGCTTGAGATCCATGTCCTACTCGCCTCTCCTCTCGTTCGGGTCTTCAATCACCGTTCCCGGCTCGACCTATCTGTTGCTCCACCTTTCGGTATTGGAGTGCCTCACTAGTTTCGCCGACGACGTGATCTACTACACCCTCTGCTGACTTCTGCCCTGCGGTCAGATTGCCTCACGGCTCTCTCAGTCGCCGAAGCGACACAGGGCAGATCTCCCGGGGTAATTCCAGCCGCCTTCTGTGCACAGTCGCCGAATCTACGCTTCGCATCCTTGATGGATTGTGGACTTCGCAGTACGTTGCCCGCTCGTCCGACGCTCACGCCTTATATTCGGTTCTTGTTCATCGACTCGCACATTTGCTTGACGCTTCCTTCAGACCTCCCTTGCGGTGATAGCCCTTGCGTCATCGCTAACCCTTCACCTCCATCAGGTTGGGTAGAGGATTTGCACCTCCTAGCTGCTGAACATGCCCGGCATACAACGTAGCCGCTGGCGCGGCGGACGCTTCGCGTGCTATGCTCCTCACGTCATGCCGCAAGGTAGAGCTTTTAACTGCGATTTTCGCTTTTCTTTGATTTTCCTAAGCCCTGCAAAATCAATAGGCTGCAAACGAAAAAGGATTCAATTCCCATAGCCGTTAGATCGGGTCCAGCCATTAGCCCGCATCCACCGCAACCGCCAGCGGCCACCTTCAAACGGCTCTATCAAACGCGCGCAGAGCACCTCGCCCAACTTCACGTTTTCCTGAAACGCGCCTCCGATAGAGCACTAACGTTAC
>Ga0209180_10001741_pt1 | contig 10899 bp, 9 predicted proteins | sample CZO8metaG_3_FD_188355 | JGI IMG/M metagenome (GOLD analysis project Ga0209180, IMG submission 188355) | Vadose zone soil microbial communities from the Eel River Critical Zone Observatory, Northern California, USA - CZOApr15con2H2.8 metaG... | ecosystem: Environmental > Terrestrial > Soil >...
ATGATGGTAAATCTCAGCGCGGAGAATATTTCAATTTTGAGAAAAAGAAAGCGGTTTTGAGAATTTGCTTGTTAGGCCGAATTCTGAACCTGACCGCCAATCATCGACCAACTCACCCCCCGGTCGAAAGTAACGATCTCGTCGAACACCGATGTCGATCTTGTCCGCCCCTGGACGGATCCGCCGTGGCGAGTGCACGGAACCGCGATCAAGTCAGCGAGACAGTCGGATCGAATTTTGCCGAGCGCACCTTCCTGCCGTAACGCGTGCGCCGAATTCACCGTGACCATGTTCAAAACTTCTTCCGGCGAAATATTTGGGAATTCTTTTTGAAACGCGCGCATCTCCGCGAACAAATTCAGATCGTCATTGCTCGCCAGACTGTCCGTGCCGAGACAGATGTTGAATCCAAGCTCACACAGTTTCTCAAACTGAAATGGCGAATGGCCGAAATATTCGTGACTGCGGGGACAATGGATGATGTGAAAGTTTGGCTTCGCACCGAGCAGCAGATCGAAGTCGCTCTCGGCCAATTCGTTCAAATGCGTAATGAGCCACGGCTCTTCTGTATCAACGTGCCGCGTAAAGTACGCGAGTGACGTCTCATAACCACAATCCTCCATAGGTCGCGCGATCTCTTGCATGAATTGGAAAAGCGGACCCGAAGCGTCGCGAAACATCGACATCTCCTCGCGCGACTCAGCTAAATGCGTAGCTAACCGCAGAAAGTCTTCGTTCGCAGCTTCCTCACAACGACGATACAACTTTTCGGACGCGGTGAACGGCGCATGAGGTGCGAGTCCCCAGTGCTTTGCCACTTTCAACTTCTCGACCGCAAGATCGACAATCTCATTCGCACGACCCGGATCACGCACATCAATCAATTCGGCGAACCACCACGTCCGAATCGGCGGTTGAATCCGCTCAATCAATTCAGGAAACGCAGTCAGGTTCGCAATCGTTGTCGTTCCGAAGCGTTTCGCTTCAGCAAAACCCTCATTAATCGAGCGAACGTAATCTCCCGGCGAAAGTTTCGCTTTCTCGGCGTTGATGGCGCGGATCCAATCAGTGAACGATTTCTGCCGCGGAATTTCCCCGCGCAAACAAGTGTAATCCAGATGACAATGTGCGTTGATCAGGCCCGGTAGCAGCGTCTGCTCGCCAAGATCGACAATCTCTTCTCCCGCATGTCTCGCTGAGATTTCGGGAAATTTTCCAACATCGGCAATCCGATCACCCGAAACCGCGACCGCGCCGTTCTCGATTGGTGGCCCGTCCATCGTGATGACGACTCGCGCGCGGATGATCATTCGTCGGTTTCGGCTTTGACCGCCTTACGGCACTCGGCCACGAGCAAATTGCACGCTTCCTGACAAAGCGCCGGAATCGTGTTTTCGCCGCGTCCCGTTTGGTCATGAGTCGGATCAAATTTTTCCGGCGGTAATCTTGTCGACGGAATCGCTCCGCGCGCATCGCGCTTCCACAAAATTGTCCGCAGACAGCCGCCGTCTGACTTACAGAAATTGCCAACGACATTGTCGATTTGCGCATCCGGAATTTTCGCTGCGATCCGGTACATCCCCGATTGTCGATCCAACGTCTCGCGCAGCGGCGTCGTGCTCAGCCGAGCCTCGGTCCATGCTGCGAGCACCGCTACTCTTCCCGGGTAAAAATAATCCAGCGCGCGACGCAGTTCGCCAAGATCAACAAGTTCTAGTCGCCAGCCGCGGCGAAGATTCGGCGCCGTTTTTAGCGGCCGATACTTTCCGCCATCGTCATACCGCGCGATCTCGAGCGCGTCGTCCCCTTTCCGAAAAATTTCCAAATCACGGACGTTTTTATCGTCGCGGTGACAAAGAACGAAGCCACCTGACTCTGTTCGCTGAATGAAAATTTGACCGAATCTAGTGTGGTCGCTCAGAACCGCGGCGAGCGCTTTTTCAAGTGGCATTGCGCCAGTCAGGCCAGACAATGCGCAATCAACCCAGCGGCCCGCTCGAGAAATTGCTTATCTTCGTCGCCGAACGCGTTCACTTTGTCACTTTCGGCGTCAAGCATGCCGACAACGTGCCGGTGCTCGTTCCTCATCGGAACGATAATTTCCGACCGCGTCGTGTGAAACGTCGGCAGGTAGCGCTTGTCCTTCTGAACGTCGCCTACCACAATTGCTTTTCCCGATTCCAGCGCCGCGCCGCACAGTCCCTGGGTAATTGGGAAACGCGGATATGCCGGGGGCTCTTTGCCGGTCCCGGCCAGAATCACAAATTCGTTATTCACGATTTTGTAAATCGCGATAAACCGATAATCGCGCGCCGCGCGAATCATGTCCACGACCTGCTTGAGGCTCTTCTTGGCGCAGCCGCTCGCCAGCACAAAACCGCCGATGTCCTGGAGCTTTTTGAGCGTATCGGCGTGCATAAAATGGATGCAACGTCACGTTGCTAGGTCAGGAAAGATTGCGAGGCCGGACGTGCGTGCAACTTTTCTTGAATCAATTCACTGAATCGTTTGCCCGAGCTGCTGCGGTCGCCTGCTCGACGATGATATCCGCCACCCGCGGATCGGTGCCGATCGAGCTGGCATAAAATAGCGAGCGATTGTCGATCTTGTACGGGCCGCGCCGGAAGACTTCGTCCGCTTTTTTTGCCGCAGAGGATGCCGATCCTTCATCGGCAATTCCGAGTAAAACCGGAATGTCTTCGTAACTGTGCAGGCCATCGGAGATAAAAAATGGGACCACCACCACGTTTCGACTGCTCGTCAGCACGTTCCAATCGGAAACCAGCGGAAATTCTTCCATGTAAACATTGAGCACATTGGCGTAACGCCCGAGCGCTCGGATTTTTTCCGCTTCACGTTTTGCCGCGACCGCGCTGTTTTCATTCAAATCAGTTCCGTGAGCCACAATCAAAAGACTCGTTTCCTTTTCTGGTACGCCGGGGGCGATTTCACGCGCTCGTTGCACAAGCAACTCCGTCATTAGCGGATGGTTGCCGACCGGCTCGCCATAATGCCAGGTTTGTCCATTCGCGCGCTTTGTGACCTTGCCATTCAACTCGAGCTCGCGCGGAATCACCGTCTGCGTGAAGTAGCCTTCGCTAATGAAGTTCGGGACGACGGAAACGTTTTTGATCGTGTCCGGATCAAAGAGAAAGATCGCGTCGCGCAGGCTGGGTTCTTCTTTCCAAAACGCGCACTGCACCTCGCCAAAAATGTTTCGTCGCCGGATTTCGGCTGCATGCGCCAGCGTCGGCGCGCTCGAATCCGGATTCACCGTCGAGCCATGACCGACGATGAGTAGCGCGCTATCGGACGCCGAAATCACATTGAACGTTCAACGTTGAAAGTTTACTTTTCAAATCGATGCGCTTTCGGACTTACAAAAATACCGATCTGGCCGTGAGCGAGGTCGGCTTCGGTCTCTGGACCGTTTCCACCGGTTGGTGGGGAAATTTTACCGAAGGCGAAGCGATTGCGCTGATGCACAGGGCGTTCGATCTCGGAATTACTCTGTTCGATGCGGCCGATACTTATGGAAACGGACTAAGCGAGGAGCTGATCGCCAAGGCGTTCCCAAAACAGCGAGACCAAATCACAATCGCGACCAAGGTCGGCTATGATTTCGTCCACCACGGCCAGGCCCGCGGTCGCGGTCAGCGCGAGATCCCGCAAGATTTTTCACCCGAAGCTATCGAGCGCGCGACGGACGCGGCGTTGAAACGGTTGAAGACCGATCATGTCGATCTTCTCCAACTGCACAACATTCGGATGGAGCAGGTTTACGACGACGCGCTCTGGAAAACGCTCGAGAAACTAAAATCGTCCGGGAAAATTCGTTACTACGGCATCGCGCTCGGCCCGGCGATCGGCTGGCTTTACGAAGGAATGAATTGCATTCGCGAGCGCGACATCACGAGCGTCCAGCACATTTACAACATGCTCGAGCAACATCCCGGTCACGCGCTGCACGACGCTGCCACTGAAGCCGGTAAGGACACGATGTTTCTAATTCGCGTGACGCATTCGTCCGGAATGCTCGAAGGCAAATACACCGCCGACACGGTTTTTCCGCCAACCGATCATCGCAGTCATCGCCCGCGCAGCTGGCTGCTCAACGGAATCAAGAAGATCGACAAACTCCGTTTTCTCGAGAACTCGCAACGCACTCTTGGACAGGCGGCATTGCTTTGGTTGCTGGCCGACGATCGCGTGGCTTCGACGCTGCCGAATATTTACAACCCAGAACAGCTGATCGAATTCGCGAAAGCGCCCGACTGCCCGCCGCTGGCTTCGGACGATCTCGCCAAGATCGACAATCTTTATTCCGAAAACTTCGGCGTTGAAGAAGAGCCGCCGAAATTCAAGGGCACGATGGAGCTGTCGAAAGAAACGGCCGCAGCTTAATCGGACGCATCTTCTTCGACCGGCTGAGCGCGGCGAATTGGTTGGGTTGGTTCGCGTCGGCCGCGGTTGCTCGTGCCTTTGTAAATTTCCTGGAAGATGTCCGCGATCATCGGGGCCGCGGTCGAGCCGCCATGAACTTTGCTGCCGACGTCGCCTTCATAAATGGCAGCAAACGCGTACTTCGGTTCCTCCGCCGGCAAAAACCCAGCAAACCATGCAGCGGTGCGTTCTTTGTTTTTCGGGCCCCACTGGGCGGTCCCGGTTTTCCCCGCAACTTCAACTCCTTCCAACTGCGCTTCGTGTCCGGTGCCGTTCGGTCCGTTGACGACCTCGATCATCCCCGCGCGAACTTCCTCCATTGTTTCGGCGGAAACATCGAGCGCGCGTTTTTCGCGCAGTTGGTAGGCAGTGACAATCTCATGATCGAGCGATTGCACCTGGCGCACGAGCCGCGTTTGATAAAACCTGCCGCCGTTGGCAACAATCGCCATGGCCTGCGCCATTTGCAGCGGCGTCACCTGTGTGTCGCCCTGGCCGATTGACAAGTTCGCGATGTCACCGTTGAGTAATTTGCGGCCGTGAGTCGCTTTCATGTACTCATCGTTCGGGATGCGTCCTTCCGCTTCTCCGCGCAACGGAATTCCGCACTTCGCGCCGAAACCAAGTTTGAGAGCCCATTCGATGATCGGCTCTGCGCCGGTCTTGATGCCGACCTGATAAAACCATGTGTCGCACGATTCGGTCAGCGCTTGGATAAAATTGAGCGCACCGCGATCGCCCTTTTTCCAATTGTGAAAAGTGACATTGCCAATCTGAATTCCGGGGACGCATTGATAGAGATCGTCCGGGTGAACCGCGCCCGTCTCGAGCGCGGCGATACCAACGGCAACTTTGAAGGTTGAACCCGGGGGGTAGGCCGAACGAAACGCGCGCGGCAGAAGCGGAAGGTCGGGATCATCCTGTAATTGCTTGAATTTTTCAGCGGAGATGGACGGAACGAAAAGATTCGGATCGTAGGTCGGCCACGAAGCCATCGCCAGAATGTCGCCCTCGGTTGGATCGACAATCACGATGGCACCGCGTTTTGCTTTGGACTCCAACGCTTTCTCTGCGAGTTGCTGAAGCCGCAAATCCAATGTGGTGACGATATTATTTCCGGGCACCGCCGATTTGATCACCTTCTCGGAAGTCTTGCGGCCGTCTTTGTCGAACGTGAGTTTATATTCGCCGTGCTTGCCGGCGAGCAGTTCGTTGAACGTTTGCTCGAGCCCGTCGCGACCTTCTGTTTCCGGCCAAAGCGTTTCGTGGTTGTCGATGATGCCGTCCAGATTGCGGCCTGTCTTTCCGGTATAACCGATGATTTGTCCCGCGACTTTTCCGTTTGGATAAGTCCGCACGTAAATCGGCCGCACTACGAGAAAATCTTTCGATCGATCCTTTACCGCTTCGTATTCCGATTTGCTCAGGTTCTGCGCGATCTCCAACGGCAGAATTCCGCGGTTGTGGTAATGCCGAAGGATCGCATCGTCCGAAATTTTAATCGAGCGACCGGTTAACTTTGCCGCTTTGTCGATTTTTTCCCGGGCAAAGCCGACTGCCTTTGCATCGGTAAAATCGAGTGGCGTTGGAAAACTGATCGCCAGATTGTAGCTGACCTTGTTTTGGGCGAGCGGCAGCCCGGTTCGATCCGTGATTTGCCCGCGCGGCGCCGGGATATCGAGAATGTATGTGCGCGCCAGCTTTTGCGTCTCAAACGTCGGGACAATTGTTTCCTCGTCTGTGATCGGAGTCGCACTCGGTGTCGAGGCAAGTTGCGGAGTTTGTGCCGTCGCAATTGGCCCGACAAGCGTGAGACAGCAAAACGCAAAAACTCTCGGCCATCTGATTACCCTCACCTCAATCTTCTCCCAGAGGAAGAGCAGGCCCCTTCTCCTTTTGGGAGAGGGTAGGGATGAGGGCTTCGATCCAGTAAAGATCGACAACCTGATCCACGGATTACGCAAATTTTCGCCGATGAAGTTGAAAATCATTGGAAAAAATGTGCGTTAATCTGCGAAATCTGCGGACAATTCAATGGCTTTGCAAAAAGCGATGCACTTCGTCGGCCAGTTTTGGTCCGATCCCTTCGGTCGCCGCAATTTGGTCGACGCTCGCTTTGCGCAAGCGATTGACCGAACCGAATTTTCGCAGGAGCAAATTCTTTCGGTTCTGACTCACACCCGGGCAATCGTCGAGAATACTCTCGTCGATTCGTTTCTTGAGCAAAAGCTGATGATACGCGTTGGCGAAGCGATGCGCTTCGTCACGGATTCGCTGAAGTAGATGCAACGCCCCAGAGTCCGCCGGCAGTTGAAGTGGCATCGCGCGACCCGGCCCGTAAATCTCCTCGTGCTCTTTCGCCAAACCGATGATTGGCAAATCGTGCAGCCCCAGTCGCTGCAATTCCCGACACGCGGACGAGAGCTGCCCTTTGCCGCCATCGACAATGATTAAGTCAGGCAGACGCACAGTTACAGACGGCGCACGATCATTTTTCTCCGTCGCGTCGTTATCGGCTGCGTGTTGCAATGCGTCGACTGGATTTTCCTGCGAGAACTCCGCCACTTCCGGATTTTTTTTGCGCGCTTCGAGCAGCACGCGTGAATATCGCCGCCGGACCACTTCGGCCATGCTGGCGAAATCGTCCTGGCCTTCGACGGTGCGCACTCGATATCGGCGGTAGCAATCCTTGTCCGGTACGCCGTCGCGGAAGCACACCATCGAAGCGACCACGTGCGTCGTGGAAATGTTCGAGATGTCAAAACACTCCATCACCCGCGCCAAGCGCGGAAGCTGCAACGCGTCGCTCAAGGCCTGCACATCGGCCAACGGATCGATCGCGCTGGGGAGCGTTCCGCGCGTGAAGCGCCGCACCTGCCTGGTGGTTTGGCGCACATCGTCAATCATGTTGCGCAGTTCGGCAGCCTTCTCGAATTCCATTTTGTCGGCTGCTTTGCGCATTTGTTCGTCCAATGCGTCGATCATCTCGCGCGAACGCCCCTCCAGGAATTCGCAGGCGTGCGCGGCGCGTTCCCGATATTGCTCGGCCGTAATTTCGCTCAAGCGAACCGGCACCTGATAAGTCGAAGATTTCAATTCGCGTTCGGTCGGCGCGCCGCGGCCAAACGTGAGCACGCCAAACTTTTTCCGCATCAAATTCAGCGTTTGCCGCAATGCGCCGGCGTCCGCGTACGGACCGAAGTAGCGTGCCGAGTCGTTTTTCTTGAAACGCGTCAGTCGAAAGCGCGGCCATTCTTCCGACATGTCGATCTTCACCAGCAAGAATCGTTTATCGTCGCGAAACGAAATATTGTAGCGCGGACGGTATTCCTTGATCAGCTTGCCTTCGAGCAACACCGACTCGGCTTCGCTGCGGACGACGTGCGTTTCGAAATCCCACGTCGCCTCGAGCATCGCGCGCGTTTTCAAATCAGCCTGCGCCAGCTTCGATGGCAAAAAATAAGAGCTGACGCGCTTCCGGAGGTCCCGCGCTTTGCCGACATAAATCACGCGGTTGAAACGGTCGCGCATCAAGTACACACCCGGCTTGTGCGGCACTTCGTGCACCTTCTTTTGGAGGTCAGGTTTTTCTTTGGCTACCATCAATCGAGCGTCAATGTACCCGGCTCATGCAGGATCGACAATTGGTTGGAGGGCGTCCGCGCTGTCGCGCCTTAATATTTGGGACACGACGGCACGTGTCCCTCCATTTGCTTTACGCGGCCCGACGCCGCGGCAATGCGGACTGCACCATCATTAGTTCACTCACGTTTTCCGGCGTGAGCAAGCCGACCAATCGTTTCATGCTGTCGAGCACGGGCACGGCCGGACAATTGCATTCTTGCATAATCCGAAACGCTTCTTCGAATCGCGTGCCTGTGGTCACGGTCGGGATATCGCGGCGCATGACGTCGCCCACGCGAATTGTCGGATCGTTTCTCCGTAACGCCGCGATCAAATCGTGGCGCGTTAGGATGCCCGCGACGTTTCCAGCTTCGTCGAGCACAGGAAAATCGTGCTGCGACGTCGCCAGCAATGCATCGACCGCTTCCTCCAACGTCGCGCTTTCCGGAAGCGAACGAAACTCGCGCACCATCGCGCTCGAGACCGGAAACCGCCGCGACACATCCCGCATTTGCGCAAGAGCCGCTTCCTGGGACGCGCCGATGTAAACAAAGAAGGCGATAAAAATTAAGAATGGATTCGGATTGTATATTCCGGGCACGCCGAAGAGGCCGATAATTCCAAAAAAGAAAGCGAATGCCTGCCCAACTGTCGCGGCGACTTGGGTTGCTCGCGCATAGCTCAAACGCGTCGCGAGCAACGCACGCAAGACCCGGCCGCCATCCATCGGAAAGGCTGGAATCAAGTTAAACAAAAGCAGCCACACGTTGATCTTGAAAAGATTCACGACCAAATCGCCGCTCTGGACAGAAGCGCCGAATTCTGTCCCGCCTCGCGATGCAATGACCACGAAAAGAGAGAGAGCGATAATAGCGGTCACCGCTGGTCCAGCCGCGGCAATGACCAGCTCTTGCTTTGGCTCTTCTGGTATTCGCTCCAGCCGCGCGACCCCGCCGATCGGTAGCAGCGTGATGTCGGGCGTATTGATCCCATAACCTTTCGCCGCGAGAGCATGCCCGAATTCGTGCAGCACCACGCACAAGAACAAGAGCAGCACAAAAACGACGGCACCGGCGGAGCCAAGCGCGAGCCAGGCGATGAGCAAAACGAACGTAACATGAATGCGCAATTGAATGCCGGCGACGCGAAGAATCGGAATGGACCAGCTCATAAATTGAATCTCGTTCGTTTTGAATCGCATGCCAGCAGTGTTGAAGACGCCCCAATCACAATTCAGACTGAAACAAGATGGAGACCTTCGATGTTGCAATTGTCGGCGGCGGGCCGGCCGGTTCGACCTGCGCGGCCTTCTGCGCGGAGGCAGGACTGCGGACACTAGTTCTGGAACGTGAAAAATTTCCGCGCGAAAAAGTTTGTGGCGATTGCATCAATCCCGCAAGCTGGCCGGTCCTGGAGAAACTCGAGCTCGCAGAACAAATTCGAAATCGGCCGCATGGTGTGCTCGACGCCGTGGAATTCATCGCCATGGGCGGCCAGAAATTGCGCGCCGATCTTCCGCGACGCGACAACGGCATGATCAGTGTCAAGCGCAGCCTTTTCGACCACCTTCTTCTTGAGCGCGCGCGCACGGTCGGCGCTGAGATTCGCGAGGAAGCAACGGTGATTGCCCTCGATCGAACCGCTGCGAAAAATTGGAAGATCGACATCGTGCGGGAAGCTTTCGCCGCGCGCATCATCGTCGGCGCAGATGGCCGCAATTCGACCGTCGCGCGACTGCGCAATCTGCTGCCGCGTCCCGAGCGCGAGCGCGTCGCGCTGCAAGCGCACATTCCGCTCCCGCGCGATTTTGGAGATCGAATCGTGCTGCAATTTCTGCCGGAAGGTTATTCCGGCCAGGCGCCGGTAAATGATTCCGAACTGAATCTCTGCCTGGTTGGAACACCGCCAACGATTTCGTCGCTCCGAAATTGGGCAGAGCGCGAATTCAAGCTCGCCGCTGAGCAAGCCTGGCGCACGATCACTCCGCTGACGCGCGCGCCTGTTCCAGCCGCCCACGAGAATTTGTTCTTCATCGGCGATGCGGCGCGTGTCGTCGAGCCGTTTACCGGCGAAGGAATTTATTACGCGTTGCGATCAGGCGAGTTGGCCGCCAATGCGATCGTAAGAATCATTCGCGGAGAAGATCGCCGACCTGCAATACGCGAATTCACTCATGCTCATCGCGCGATGTATCGCGGGCGATTGTGGATCAATCAAATCGCGCGCGCGGCCGTCTTATCGCCGCGGTTCGCGTCGCAGCTCCTACGAGTTAGGCCATTTAGCGCGCCGATCTTGGGATCGCTGACGAAGAAAATCACGAAACCGTTCTAGGTGCCGGTCCGAGCCGGACTGGACTGTCACTGGCGGCAGTCTGCCGATGAGGACATCGGCAGCTACAATATTTGTCGCGCCGCCTTGACCGTGTTCGACATCAACATCGCAATCGTCATCGGCCCGACGCCGCCCGGGACTGGGGTGATCGCGCTCGCCTTCGGCGCAACTTCATCGAATGCGACGTCACCGACCAGCCGATAACCGCGCTCGTTGCTTTTGTCGTCAACGCGGTTGATTCCGACATCAATCACAACCGCGTCTTCGCGAACGTGTTCGGCCTTCACGAAGTGCGCGCGACCGATGGCCGCAATCAGAATGTCAGCCGAGCGCGTGATCTCTTTGAGATTCTTGCTCCGCGAATGTGCCACGGTCACGGTGGCGTCGCCGCCTTTTGCTTTTTGCATCAGCAACAAGGCGACCGGTTTTCCAACGATCATGCTCCGTCCAAGAACGACGACGTGCGCGCCGGCGATGTCGATCTTGCTTTCGATGAGGAGT
>Ga0209180_10001743_pt1 | contig 10897 bp, 8 predicted proteins | sample CZO8metaG_3_FD_188355 | JGI IMG/M metagenome (GOLD analysis project Ga0209180, IMG submission 188355) | Vadose zone soil microbial communities from the Eel River Critical Zone Observatory, Northern California, USA - CZOApr15con2H2.8 metaG... | ecosystem: Environmental > Terrestrial > Soil >...
CGTGCAGCAAGCAGACGCTGGGGCCGTAGTCGTGGACAACGGTTTCAGCAATATTGCCTTCGCTTTCGAGCAGTTTCAGGCGGTGCTGCGTGTCTGCGAGTTGGCGCTTCAAGGAATCAGCGTCCGCGCCGCCCGCCGAAGCTACTTTCTTAAGGAGATCCTCAGACTGCTTTTTCAGAGAATCACGTGTGGTAGATGCAGATTGCGACTGCGCCTCAAGCGACCCGCGCGTGAACTCCGCGCGATGCAAGAACTCACCTTGCAGGCCCAGACCGCTGCTCAGACGCGCCATTTCCGCTCGCAACCGACGAGTTTCCTCGCGCGTACGGCGGCTGGAAATGCCCAGATCGATCGCCGCGAGCACAGCGGCCGCGCTGAGCACGAAAATAGCAGGGATCAGCCAGAAGCGGCGTTTGCCAAGAGGGCGACTCAGCAATTGGAGGACGATATCCGCAAAATGCTCTCGTTGCACGGCGTACTTGAGCATGGTCTTGAGCTCTTCTTGTGGCTTACGCTCGCGGACCTGCGCCCTAATCCTGGCGGCAAATTCCACTGCTTCGAAGGGAAACGAGATGACGTCATCGGCGCCGAGGTCCAAGGCGCGGGCGCGCTCCACGGCGCCGCCTTGAACGACCATCACGATCTTGAGTGACGACTCCGTCTCCGGGCGGGCCTTGAGCTGGGCGATCAGTCCAAAGCAGCTAAGGTCCGAAGGCGTTACTTCCGTGACTAACACCTCGGGCGACAGTGCCAGCACCTGATCGACTGCCAAGCCGCGATTTGTAGCAACGTCGTACCCCTGGCTAGCCAACGAACTGTTGGCAGCCTGCAGGGAATCAACGCCGAGATCGAGCAGTAGAACACGCATCAAACGTTCGATGCTGACTGGCATTCTAGAGGTGCGGCTCAGTTCTGCGCCGCGAAGACTCGTGACAACCACACGTTCGCTCAACCGAAATGGTCCTGACAGCGGATTGACAAGAATGTCAAAAACTCGTTCTTCACATCAACAGAAAGAGGAAAGCAATTTCCTTACTGTCGTTTGCTTTCAGCTAGTTAAAGGCCCGTTCGCTTTGGGTTTTTTCGTGCTTCAGATGTAGCGAGTGCAGGTGAGGGATTCTGACGAAGGGAAATGGGAGGGGCCCACGTGACATTTCGAACTGAGGAGTTCCATCCGGAAGCGGCAAGGCGCTTGTTTCTGGCGGTTGTCAATCAGGCCATCTTTGATGTCTTGGAAAAGAACGAAGAGGCGAAAGCAGCAGAGCAATGGCTGTTGAGCGAAGAGTTTGACAACTATGCAGAACTGCTCACCCGGGAAGGGGAAGTAGGTCGTCAGGGTCAACAACGGGTCGTCGCATAGATTCAGAAGTTGACTGGCTCTTGGGTCTCGGCCAGAATTTTTCGTGCATAAGCAAATGGTCGTCACTACCGAATACGCGGACATTCCTCTGCCGGGTTCGCCGATGCGAACGTTTGTCGCGGCGCCTAAGGCAGAAGGGCAGCATCCCGGGATCTGGTGCTATTCCGACATTTTTCAACTCACGCCGCCGCTGCTTCGCTTCTGCGCGCGGCTGGCCGGATATGGATTTATTGCCGCGGCCCCGGAAATTTATCGCCGCATCGAACCGCCGGGAACGGTGATTCCCTTCGATGACGCCGGACGCACGCGCGGCCAGCAAGACGCCGCGAAGACTCCGGTGGCCCATTTCGATGCCGACTGCCGCGCGGGTCTGGACTGGCTTTCCAAACATCCGAAGGTCGCGCGAGGAAAAATCGGCGCCGTGGGTTTCTGCATCGGCGGCCATCTGGCGTTTCGGGCGGCGTTCCAACCTGATGTCCGCGCCACGGTATGTTACTACGGCACAGGGATCCATGACGGCAAGCTCGGTCAGGACGCCGATGCCGGATCGTTGGCCCGCGCAAAAGAAATTTGCGGCGAACTTCTGATGATTTTCGGGACCAAGGACCCGCACGTTCCCGACGCTGGACGGGAGACGATGGACCGGGCGCTGAAGAGCTCCGGAGCCCGATATAACACGCGGCTGTATCCCGCTGAGCACGCCTTCACGCGCGATGAAGGCCCGCGGTTCGATCCTGAGGCGACGGACTTGGCATTCGCGGAGATGATTGGTTTATTCCGTAAAGTTTTCCAAAGCTGAAAAGATTCGTTCCACCCCCCTCCACTGGAAGGCAGAGGGCCATACCGATCACTTCAGACCCAGTCCGTCGCATCGGTCTTGGAGCCCGCCCGGACGCAACTCCGCGCGGGCCTGACACTAAGAAGCGCATGCGGAACAGCCGCTCAAGACCAGACATTTCTATTTCGCTCCGGACCGGACATTTCTACTTCGCGCGACGGGGCAATTCTCAAAATTTTGCTTTGTTCGGGATTTTTGGCGATATGCTATCTTGGGCTTTGCGATTCTTGGGTCGAGGTGGAGTACGCACGATCGACGCCATTCCATCAAGAGGACTGAAATTCCGTCATCGTTGGCCCTCGCGTTTCACGACAGCGCCAATGATTCTTTCTCACGCCTGGTTGGAAACCGAATTTTAACCAACACCCTCTGGCTTTGGAAGGCGGCGTGTCCGGCAGCAGGGATTCTTTTTTTTGCGATGCTCCTGGGGTCTTGCGGACAGCCTGCGCACGAGCCCGTCACGTTAAACTACCCTCACGGGTGGTGGTCCGAGCCTGATGAGATAGCCAAAAACGCAGCCTTGGCGCGCCAGTTCACTGAGGAGACCGGTATCCACATTCGAGATATTCCAACGCCGGAAAACACGCTGGACGGCCTAGACCTCGAGCTTAATCTCCTAAAGCTGGGTAGCGCCGGTGCAGATATCGTCCATGTCGATTTGATTTGGTCTGCGGTTCTCGAACCTGATCTGATTGACCTGCAGCCCTATTCGGCTGCTGAAATCTCGTCTGTGGAGCCCCAGTTAATGCCAAGTTACACCGTCGGCGGAAAGATCATAGCTATCCCCTATCAAGTGAATGTCGGAGCTTTGGAGTATCGAGCCGACCTCCTTCGTGAATACGGCTATTCCCACCCTCCGAAAACCTGGGATGAGCTTGAGAGCATGGCCGAGCGCATCCAGGCGGGCGAGCGAGCCAAAGGCAACAAAGACTTCTGGGGCTACGTATGGCAAGGAGCAGAGGCTGAGTCGTTGGCTTGCAATGCCTTGGAATGGCAAGCCTCTGAGGGAGGGGGTAGGGTCATCGAAAATGACCTAACCATCAGTGTTAACAATCCGGCTGCGGCGCGGGCATGGCAGCGGGCCAGGCGTTGGATCGGCAGAATATCGCCCCCCAGCGTGGTGGCGTATCAGGAACGCGATTCTCAGAACGTGTTTGACTCGGGAAGAGCTGCTTTTGACCGTTTATGGCTAGGAAGGAGCATCTCTCGCAGTGAGCGGGCGCGCCAAACCTACAGGCGAACTGCTCCGTCAGTCGTAAAGACTGGCTTTGCAAATCTACCTGGCGGTTCGGCACGCTCGGCCGCCACTTTGGGAGGCTTTGGTTTAGCGGTTTCCGCGCATTCGGTCCACCGTCAAGAAGCAGTCAGGTATCTTCTCTTTCTGACTCGCGCACAACTGCAGGTGGGGGAAACGGGTCAACCTTCTGGGAACCAGCCCAAAGTAGTCAATGACGGATCCTCAGCCTTGGATCACTATGGCCAATTTGGGCAGAGCGTGCTGGTCAACCGGCCTGCAATTGAAACCGGCAGAGACTACCGGAAAATTAGCCGGGCCTATGCCTCCGCTGTGCACAGCGTCCTGACAGGCCAGAAGAGCGCCTTAGATGCGGCCGCTGAACTGGAAGCGGAGTTGATCAAACTGACAGGATTTCGTGCCCGTAGGCCTTAGCGAGGGACCCAATCGCGCATCGCTGCTGAAGAGGACCTCAATGGCACCAATAGATAGCGGTCATCTCAACGTCGGAAGTCGCCTTACCGCCACGTTCGTCCTCCTGATCGTCCTCATCTTAGGAGGAAACGGGCTGGTGCTCTGGGAATTCAACCGGGCTCGGACCCAAACGGATCGCGTGGCGGACGCGAATCAGCAAATGATTGTGGTTCTTCAACTTCAGGTCAACCTCTTGTCGTTTCACCAGCGCTTAGTTGAGCTGACGGGATCGCGAGACTCTCAGCGGCTTGCGGCTGAAGCCGAGCCATTGCGCAAGGCCCTCTATGAACAAACGCGGCAAACGAGGTCTGCACTCTCCGGTCTGTCAACAGTAACCCGCGTAGAGCCGGCATTTTGGCCAACTCTCGAAGCGATTGAAATCAGTCTACCCACGCAGCTTAACGCCATTACCGAACTGGCGCAGGTGGGCGACTGGGATGCCGTCCAACTTCGACTGGGCAACCAGTTAAAGCCAATCGAAACGCAGACTGGAATTCTGGTTGAGAGCGTTGACCGGCAAACTCGCCGAGAACTGGCGCAGGCGGTTGGGCAAATGAGAGCCATACAGAGCAGGATCCTCATTTTCGTGCCCGCTACGGCGCTTTGTTCGTTCGTCGTCGCTGCCTCATTCGGCTGGTCCACAGCACGAAGGTTCATTGAACTGCGCTTGGAAGAGAGGGTAACGGAGCGCATGAGAATCGCTCGCGAGCTTCACGATACGCTGTTGCAGAGTTTTCAGGGGTTGTTGCTGCGATTTCAGGCGGTTTCCAACGTACTCCCAGCAGGCGAGCCCAAGCAAAAACTCGATGATGCCATCGATCAAGCCGCACAGGCCATCACCGAGGGGCGAGACGCGGTGCAGGGACTGCGGTCATCGACGACGGTGACCAACGATCTTGCAATGGCCATAAGCGCTTTGAGTGATCAACTCGGGTGCGGTGAAACGAACCCCAATTGTGCCGAGCTTAGTGTGGAGGTGGCAGGAAGGACGCGGGATCTTCATCCGATCCTGCGAGACGAAATCTACCGGATAGCAGGCGAGGCCGTGCGCAATGCCTTCAAGCACGCACAGGCGCAGCTGATCGAAGTGGAAATCCATTATGGCGAGCGGCAGCTTCGGTTGCGGGTGCGGGATGACGGGAAGGGCATTGACCCGAAGCACCTGAAGGAAGACGGACGCCCCGGACACTTCGGTTTAGGCGGGATGCGCGAACGCGCGAAACTCTTGGGCGGTAAGCTGGCGGTGTGGAGTGAACTAGATTCTGGCACGGAGATTGAGCTGAAGGTACCTGCGTCGCGAGCTTATGAGACATCGCCCGGGCGACGGCGTTCGTGGTTGGCTGAGAAGTTGACAGGAAAGTTGGCGGAGAAAGACACGGAGGCGAAGTCATGAGTTCGGCGCCCAGCCCGATTCGGATTCTGTCCGTGGACGATCATCCTATCCTGCGCCAAGGGGTTGCTGCACTCGTGAGTGGGCAGGCAGATATGAGTGTAGTCGCCGAAGCGTCAAATGGGCGCGAGGCGATCCGGCAATTCCGCGCGCACCATCCGGATGTCACACTGATGGATTTGCAGATGCCGGAAATGAATGGACTCGATGCGATTATAGCGATTCGCGGGGAATTTCCCGATGCGCGGATCATCGTACTGACTACTTATGCGGGCGACGTGCAAGTGCTGCGGGCGCTCAAAGCCGGCGCGCGGGGTTACCTGCTAAAAAATAGCTTGCACAAGGAACTGCTGGAGACGATCCGAAGCGTCCATGCCGGGAAAAGGGCACTCTCCACAGAGGCCTCCATGCAACTTGCCGAGCATGCCACCGATGACGCGTTGACCCCAGCGGAAATCCGCGTGCTGCGGCTGATTGCGGAAGGGAATGCCAATAAAGAGATTGCGGTGCAGCTTTCGGTCAGCGAAGAAACGGTGAAGGGCCAAGTCCGGAACATCCTCTCCAAATTGAGCGCCAACGACCGTACCCACGCCGCCATGATCGGCCTGAGGCGCGGAATCATCGAGTTCTAGAATACCCAAAAGAGTGATTTGTGATGGCCTTTTGAGGGTTTCGGGCTTCGCAGAGAATCTCGTAACCTGACCCTCAATTGAGACGGCTTTATTCGACATTCGCCCATGGGTTGCCCGGCGCCGGCCTTCTATTGATGAGGGCCGTAGCAGGTATTGTGTTGGTTTTTCATGGGGTTACGGCACTCCAGAAAGGGCCTTCGCTCGAATCTGCCATATTGCACGTGGTCACGACCGGGGTAGGGTTACTTCTGCTTGTAGGCTTATGGACGCCCATCACGGGAGCACTTACGGCGGCCCTGGCGCTGTGGCACGCTTTCTCGCATCCCGGCGATCCGTGGAGTTGCATCATGTTAGCTACACTGGGTGCCGCCCTGGCACTGCTTGGACCTGGTGGCTGGTCGGTGGATGCTCGCCTTTTTGGATGGAAGCGCATCGACCTTCGAGACCGAAAGAGTTAGGTCTCATGCCTCTTTCGAGTTAGTCCCCACATACATTAAATGGGCATTCCCCTCGACCCGATATGGTGTACGCGGCGACTCCAACTGGGGTTGTCCGCAGACGGGGCTGGCTCGACAATGCGCGACATGAACAAGGGGTCTAACAAGCGTGCAACGTTCCTAGATCGGGAGGCAGGTTATGGCTAGCGTCGCGGTAATCATGGCGGATCCAAAGCAGTCTGAAGAAAGACTCCGACACGAGAAGGTTGCTCTGCGCGAAGAAACGGATCAGGCATCAATGTTCGAGGAGATCGTCGGAACTTCTGCGGCGCTGCAAAAAGTATTGTCACTGGTGTCCAAGGTCGCTCCCACGGACGCCAGTGTGCTGATCACCGGCGAAACTGGGACGGGCAAAGAACTGGTAGCCCGCGCGATCCACAGGCGTTCCCAGCGATCCTCAAAACCATTTGTAAGTGTCAACTGCGCTGCCATCCCGCGCGACTTGATCGCCTCCGAATTGTTTGGACATGAGAAAGGCTCTTTCACCGGAGCGGTACAGCGGCGCCTGGGCCGGTTCGAAATGGCGGACGGCGGCACAATCTTCCTCGATGAAGTGGGAGAGCTTCCTAAGGAGACGCAGATCGCTCTCTTGCGTGTTCTGCAGGAACGCGAATTTGAACGCGTTGGCGGAACTCGATCCATCCAAACAAATGTTCGCGTCGTTGCTGCCACCAACCGCGACTTGCGGGCTGCCATCGCTACTGGAACCTTTCGCAGCGATCTGTTTTACCGGCTTAACGTTTTTCCGCTTGAGGTGCCTCCTCTGCGTGACCGCCGGGAAGATATTCCTGAGTTGGTCGAATATTTCATCGATTGTTGCGCGAATCATGTGGGAAAAAACATAGGGGGGATCGAGAAGAATAGCTTGGATTTGCTTCAATCGTATCCCTGGCCAGGCAACATTCGCGAATTGCAGAACGTGATAGAGCGATCTGTCATCATGTGCGAAACAGAGAATTTCTCGGTGGACGAGACCTGGCTGGCTCAGCAGCCTGTTGCAAGCGAGTCCAAAGGCCGGTCCGGCCTCTCTCAAGCTTGCCGCCAAGGAAAATGAGATGATTGAGGCTGCCTTGAGCGAAAGTGGAGGACAGGTATTCGGATCGTCCGGCGCGGCTGCTGTGGTTGGCATGCCACGATCTACCGTGGAGTCGAAGATCCGGTCACTGAGGTTCAACAAGAATCGCTTCAAAACATGCGACGGGATGCTCTCCCGTAGATCTTGGTTCGAATCGGTTTCAATGACACCTCTGAGAACGAACGGCGCGGCGTAAATCTTGAGAGCTTGCAAGGGGATTTTCGCTCGGCTAGCTTACTTTCTCTCACCGCTTTGTTCAATGAGCTTGGCAACGAGCCCAGTCCATCCAGTCTGGTGACTGGCGCCAATCCCAGCCCCGTTGTCGCCATGGAAGTACTCGTGAAAATAGATGAGGTCGCGCCAGTGCGGATCGCTTTGAAATTTTTCGAGCCCGCCATACACGGGACGCTTTCCATCTGCCGAACGAAGGAAAATTCGCATTAGTCTGCGCGAAATCTCTGTAGCCGCGTCCCAGAGAGATGCTTGGCGTCCGGAATCGGTTGGCAGCTCGACCGTGAGGCTCTCGCCGTAAAAGTGGTGAAATTTCTGGAGGGCCTCGATAAGCAGAAAATTGATCGGAAACCACACGGGGCCGCGCCAGTTGGAGTTTCCTCCAAAGATCCCAGTGCTAGACTCGGCAGGCTCATAGTCGACGCGATGTTCTGTTGCGTTTACACGCAAGATATAGGGATTGTCTTTGTGGAATTTCGAGATCGCACGGACCCCATAGGGCGAGAGAAATTCAGATTCGTCCAGCAAGTAGCGGAGCACGCGTTCTAGCTGGCCGCGGTTCACAAGCGAAAGCAGGCCATGCCGCCCTTTCTCCGTTTGTGAGATTTCAATGTGCTTCCGCACATCAGAGTGATTGTCGATAAACCATTGCATGCGGCGCTTGAAGCCGGGCAGCCGATCGACAATATCCTCTGCGAAAGTTTCAACCGCAAGAAGTGGAATCAGCCCCACCAGGGAGCGCACTTTCAGATAATGGCGGTCGCCGTTCGGCAGGTGCAGAACGTCATAGTAAAAGCCGTCTTGATTGTCCCAGAGTTCAATGCCTTCCCCACGGGGGTCATTCATCGCACGAGCGATGTGGACAAAGTGCTCGAAGAATTTGCTAGCAACATTCTCATAGGCAGGGTTTTCTCGGGCAAGCTCCAGGGCGATGGCCAGCATGTTCAGGCAGTACATGCCCATCCAACTCGTGCCGTCAGACTGCTCGAGGTATCCTCCTGTAGGCAAGGGAGCGGATCGGTCGAACACGCCAATATTGTCTAACCCCAGAAAGCCGCCTTGGAATATGTTCATTCCCTCGGCATCCTTGCGGTTCACCCACCAGGTAAAGTTGAGCAGAAGTTTGTGAAAGGCGCTTTCCAGAAAGGCGCGATCAGCCGCGCCTCGCACGCGTTTTTCAATCTTGTATACCCGCCAAACTGCCCAGGCGTGTACAGGAGGATTTACGTCTCCGAAAGCCCATTCGTAGGCCGGAAGCTGGCCGTTAGGATGCATATACCATTCGCGAAAGAGCAGAGTGAGCTGCTCCTTGGCAAAATCGGGATCGATCTGGGCCAGTGGGATGCAATGAAATGCAAGGTCCCACGCCGCGTACCAGGGATATTCCCACTTGTCGGGCATGGAGATAACGTCGGCGTTGTAGAGATGGCCCCATTCGTGATTCCGGCCCTTTTTTCGACTTTCCGCGGGCGGCGGCCCGGCCGGATCGCCGTCCAGCCAGGTACGCAGATCAAAGTGATAAAGCTGTTTCGACCATAGCAACCCGGCGAACGCCTGGCGCTGCACGTTTTTCGCGTCTTCAGAAAGGTTCTTGGGCGCGCGTTTGGCGTAAAATTCGTCGGCTTCTGTTCGGCGAATGGCGAGAACGGAATCAAAACTGTGGCCCAGCAGCTCTGTTTTAGGAGCGGCTGCGGTGACGAGCCTCGGCGCAGACATGTGAGCGATTCTTGGCTCTTGATCGGTCAGGCGCAGCCGTAGCGTTGCTGTGGCGCCAGGAGCAATTCGCAAAAGGTAGAGCGCAGAAGTTTTGGTCCCGGTCTTTTTAGGATTAACAGCTTGATGATCTCCATGCACGATGTAGTCGTTGATTCCGTCTTTGACGTAGCGTGTGCGGTTCTCGCCGCCAAACAACCTCTTGGCGTTAGTCTCATTCTCGGTGAAAAGAAGTTCAGGTTCTCCTTCGCAGAGGAGCCAGCGCTTTCCGTAAGTCTTGTGTTCGACCTCGATCACTCCTGATCCGGGAATGCAGTATTCCTTGGGAATGTTGAGTTCCGAGATCGCGCGCAAACACGGGCGATAGTCATCGCGACCCCACGACCAAGTGTTGCGAAACCAAATGGTCGGAAGAATCGACAAGTCCGCTTCGGCTGGACCTCGGTTAGTTGCACTGATCCTGATGAGAATGTCTTCCGAGCTCGCCTTTGCATACTCAGTGAGAACGTCAAAATAGCGGTTGCCGTCGAAGGCGCCTGTATCGAGCAGCTCATACTCGAAATCACTTCGATCCCTGCGGCGGTTTTCTTCCACGAGCTTGCGGTACGGAAATTCCCTTTGTGGGTACTTGTACAAGGCCTTCATGTAAGAGTGCGTAGGAGTGGAATCCAGATAAAAGTAATACTCCTTCACGTCCTCGCCGTGGTTGCCTTCATTGCCCGTGAGTCCAAATAGTCGTTCTTTTAGGATCGGATCACGGCCATTCCACATTGCTAACGCAAAGCATACAAGCTGATGCCGGTCGGAAATGCCCATGATTCCGTCTTCGCCCCAACGATAGGTGCGCGATCGGGCATGATCATGCGGAAAGAAATCCCAAGCCGAGCCGTAAGGGCTGTAGTCTTCGCGGACAGTGCCCCACTGCCGCTCGGACAGATATGGTCCCCAGCGCTTCCAATGCACCTTACGTTCGCTTGATTCTTGGAGACGTTTTTCTTCAGCGTTCATGATCATTCATTGTTTTGTGTACTGCTTCGAAGCGCTCACGGCTCTGCAACTTCGAAACGCCTATTCTGCTGCGTGCATCCTTATACTTCAGGAATTCCGGCCCACCTCGGCCATGGATTCGGACGGCGTTCATGGTTGCAGGCATGAAGGTAGATTGCGTTGTGCCTCTGGATTCGACCTTACTTGCGCCAGTTTGCACGGACACGTCAATGCAAACGGCGTGCCACGGCCTGTGTCCCCTATGTTCTTTAGAAGCGCGGACCTAGAAAGGGTCCGTGCTTCCTCAAGATATGATGAAGCCGAAACTTTGACATTTCTGACAGTTCGGGCCGCGAGCGTCGGTTCACTCTGACATGACCCAGCGGCGCACCGCTTGCCTGATTCTGCTAAGGAGTAGAGGCGCGACAAAGCGGCAAGAAGTCTCATGCCGCGCAATTGCATCACA
>Ga0209180_10001749_pt1 | contig 10879 bp, 12 predicted proteins | sample CZO8metaG_3_FD_188355 | JGI IMG/M metagenome (GOLD analysis project Ga0209180, IMG submission 188355) | Vadose zone soil microbial communities from the Eel River Critical Zone Observatory, Northern California, USA - CZOApr15con2H2.8 metaG... | ecosystem: Environmental > Terrestrial > Soil >...
CTGGGTGATCCAACCCACGAGGTTGACGGCACCATCCACCGCGTACAGGTCCACGATGCGGTACAGGCGCGCCAATCCCACGAAGATCAAGCCCACCGCGTTCACCGCCCCATCGATCACGTAGATGTCGAAGGTGCGCAGCTGGCGCGTGGCCCACAGCGTGGGCCGGATGATGGCAAACACATACAGCTCGTCCCACCAGTACTTGTGTACCAACAGGCTGTACAGCGGCGCGAAAAGGCGGCGCAGCGTCGCCGAGGGCACCCACTTCCACCAGTAGATCACGGAGGCGGTGAGAACGCCGGCGAGAGCAATTCCCGTGGAGAGGAGGGCGAAGGAGGGGTCAAACGGCACCGTCTCGGCCGCCTCGAAATGCACAAAACGATGGAACAGGTTTCCGACGACCGGCCAGGGCGCGCCCACCAACCCGATCACGACCGAGAACGCGGCCAGGATCGTGAGAGGGACGGTCATCACCTTGGGGGATTCGTGGGGGTGGACGCCGTGACTGCGCAGGGAGCCGGAAAACGTGAGGAAGATCATGCGGAACACGTAGAACGCCGTGACGAACGCCCCCACTGCCCCCAAGTAGAACAGGACGCGGTCGTGATGAAACGCCTCCAGCAAGATTTCATCCTTGCTCCAGAATCCGGCGAGCGGAGGGACACCTGCCAGGGCGAGGCTCCCGATGAGCATGGTCGCAAACGTGGTCGGCATCGCGCGGGCCAGCCCGCCCATCGCCTTCATGTCATTCGTGTCCATGGCGTGGATCACCGAGCCCGCTCCTAAGAACAGCAGCGCCTTGAAAAACGCATGCGTCATCAAATGGAAGACCCCCGCCGTGTAGCCCAGAACACCCAACCCCAGCATCATGTACCCGAGCTGACTGATCGTAGAGTAGGCCAGCACGCGTTTGATGTCGTCTTGCACGATGCCGATGGTGGCGGCCATGATCGCGGTGATTCCCCCGATGTAGGCGACCACCGTGAGCGCGGTGTGGTCGGGGCTGCCAAAGAACAAGGGGTAGGTGCGGGCCACCAGGTACACGCCGGCGGCGACCATGGTGGCGGCGTGGATGAGCGCCGACACCGGCGTCGGGCCCTCCATAGCATCGGGGAGCCACACGTGTAACGGCACCTGCGCCGACTTCCCCACCGCTCCCCCGAAGACCAGAACCGCCGCAAGGGTGAGCAGCGGTCCGGTGAGCTGGCCGGAGGTCACCGCCGCAAAGAGCGTCTCAAAGTGCAACGACCCCACAGACGCAAAGAGCACCAAGATGCCCACGAACATGAACAGATCGCCCACGCGCGTGGTCAGGAACGCTTTCAACGATGCGCGAGCTGCCGCGGGTCGCTCGAACCAGAACCCAATCAACAGGTACGAACACAACCCCACGCCTTCCCAGCCGGCGTAGAGCAGCAGAAAGTTGTTCGCCAGCACCAGCGTGAGCATTGACGAAGCGAACAGCGACAGGTAGGCGAAGAACCGCGGGTATCGGGGGTCGCCGTGCATGTACCCGGTAGAGTAGATGAAGATCAGCGACCCCACGACGGTGACCACAAACAGCATCACGGCGGCCAGGGCATCGATCCGGTAGCCGATCTCGAACGCATAGCGACCCATCACCGCCCAGGTCCGGGAGGCCTCGTAGGTCGCCCCGGCGATGACCTGGCCCAAGATCACTAGCGAGATGAGCCCCGAGAGTCCCAGGGCGCCGATGGCAACATATGCCCCCTCGCCAGGCAGTCGACGCCCGCGGAAGAGAATCGCCCAAAAGGCGATGAACGGCAGGAGGGGGATGAGCCAGGCTACCGATAACATCGCTGCTATGAAATGCCTGGGTGCTCGAACACGGGTGTCACCATTTCATGATGTTGATCTCGTCCACCTGGGTGGTCTCTAGACTGCGGTAGGCCGCGAGCACCAGCGCCAGCCCCACGGCCGCCTCACAGGCCGCGAGAGTAATGATGACCAGGGCGAAAACTTGTCCGCCGACCGCTGCCGGGGTGACGTAGCGGTTGAACGCGACCAGGTTGATGTTGGCCGCATTCAACATGAGTTCGATCCCCATCAGGATGGCCACGGCATTCCGGCGGGTCACCACGCCATAGAGCCCTGTACAAAACAGCAGGGCGCTGAGAACCAAATAGTGCATGAGTCCTACTTGCATCGGTGTGCTCCGTGTTCTCCGCGCGCAACATCCCCAGACGCCGCGCGCACTGCCGGCCGGGTCTCAGGCGTCATTCCTCTCCCCGCGCCGTCACAATCGCGCCGATCAACGACACCAACAAAACCAAACTGGTGGCCTCAAAGATCAGCACATAGTCGGTCATGAACGCATTCCCGATGGCGACCGCATTGTAGGGCGGTGGGGAGCCGGCCCCGATCGGCCACACCGTCCGCGTCAGAATGACGATGATGACAAACGCCAGCCAGACCGCCGCCATCGCGCCGAGAGGGACTTGTTCGTTCACCTGCCGCAGGCGCACCCCCGTGCCGCCCTCGGTGAGCATGATGACGAAGAGCAGGAGCACCGTGATGGCGCCGACGTAGATGAGCACTTGAATACCGGCGAGGAACTCAGCCTGCAGCAAGATGTACAGACCGGTCACCCCCAGGAACGAGGGCACCAGCGAGAGGGCCGCCCGCACGATGTTGTGCGACGTAACCACGACCACGGCGGGGATGAGGGTGACGAGCGCCAGGATAATGAACACCCCGAGTTCCCCCATCGGCTATCGTCCTCCCAGGGTGAGGACGAGCGCGGTCGCGAGCAGGTTGAGCAGACCGAGCGGCAGCAGGACTTTCCAGGAGAGATTCAACAGTTGGTCCAGACGCAGCCGAGGATACGTCCACCGGACCCACATCAGGAAAAACACCAGCGTGAACAGCTTCAACAAGAACCACACGATCGAGGGAAGGTGTATGCCCACAGACATCAGCAGGCTCACCGCAGCAGTCAACAGCGCCAGGATCAGGATGGGCCGGATGATGAGGCTGTGCCGGGCAGTCAGCAGGATCACGGCGGCCACCACGAATGTGCCCAGTGCGACGGCGACCCACAGGTACGGGGCCAGGTGTGGCTCCGCCCACCCGCCCAAGAACATGATGGTGGCGAGTGCCGCCATGCCGAACATCTCCCCGTACTCGCCCAACTGGAACAGCGCGAAGCGCATCCCGGTGTACTCGACGAAGTATCCGGCGACGAGTTCAGACTCCGCCTCCGGCAGATCAAAGGGCACGCGGTTCACTTCCGCCGTCGCGGCCACGAGGAAGGTGACAGCTGCGAGAATCCCAAACGGCGCGCCCAACCGTCCCACCGGCGGAGGCAACGTGAACAAAAACCAACCGCCCTGCTGGATCTGGGCCTCGACAATGCCCACCGTCGAGAGCGTCCCGGCTACCATCGCCGCCCACAGGATACCCAGCGCGAGAGGAAGCTCGTAACTGATCAGCTGGGACGCGGAACGCAATCCCCCGAGCAGCGCATACTTGTTATTGCTCGACCACCCGGCCGTTATGATGCCCAGCACGGTAATGGACGCCATAGCCGAAAAATACAAGACGCCAATATTGATGTCGCGGACGATCAGCACGCGGGAGCCCAGCGTCCCGAACGGAATCACGACCCAGTCCAGCAACGCGGCGACGGCGACGACCACAGGGGCGGCGTTGAACATGAGCACATCGGCACGGCGGGGGGTGATGTGCTCTTTTTGCAGCAACTTCACCGTGTCGGCCACGGTCTGCAACAAGCCCTGCGGTCCCACGTGCTTGGGGCCCAGGCGGGCCTGGATCCACCCGGCGATCTTGCGCTCCAGGTAGACGCCGATCATCGCGGTCACAACGGCGAGGAAGGTAAAGATGACAACGGTGAGGCCGATGGCCTTGAGGAGCTCCAGAACCCAACTCATGCGCTAGCTCGCCGGCCCGGGTCGCAGTACATGCCAGTGCGCACCGGTGCCCAGGCGACGGCGCGCACGCGGCGGGGGGATCAGACCCACTCCAGCGCTCCCTTTCTCCAAGCGTAGACGAGCCCGATTAGCAGGATCGACAAAAACGCCAGCATCTCCACAAACGCGACCGGGCCAAGCTGTCGGAACACCACCGCCCAAGGATAGAGGTAGATCACTTCGACATCAAACACGACGAAGATGAGTGCGAATAAGTAGTAGCGGACGTTGAACTGGGCCCACGCTTGACCGAAGGGAAGCACACCCGACTCATACGTGATGTTCTTCTGGGGGGATTCCTGTCTCGGCGCCAGCACCCACACCACAGCCAACGGCAATACGGCCATCAGCGTACCGACGACCGCAAAGACCGCGACGTAGAACCAATCTAGTAGGACTTTAGGCATGGACGCTGAGATGATCGCAGACTCCGCCAGCATCCGGTGAAGGATTCTGACGGCGCACCGGGACTACTGATTCGCGCGACCGGGGCTGTCCCCTCCTCCGCGACGCGGAGGAGAGGCGAAGGTATAACGTCTAGCGGACGGCCACCGTCATCGCAGGAGCGCCTTCCACCACGCGCAGCAGGGCGAGAGCCAGCCGACGAGGATCGTGGCGGACGAGGTGTTCTTCACTGATCAGCGCCTCGCCCACGGGTACGACGCCCAGGCCGGCGATGGCATCCAGATCGGGCCGGACAGGCTCGGCACCTTCGGCCATGTAGCGCGCTACCAGGGCCCGGTTGCGCGGCGGCTGGACGTTGACCAGTACATGCGTGATGATGTCCGGGGCAATGAGTTCGCGCAACACCTTTACGTGGTCGCTAGCGGAAAATCCGTCGGTTTCACCCGGCTGGGTCATCACGTTGCACACGTAGACTCGCAGCGCTCCGTTGGCGCGGATAGCATCCGACACTCCGCGCACCAGCAGGTTGGGGATCACGCTGGTGTACAGACTTCCCGGGCCGAGCACAATCAACTCTGCGTCGCTGATTGCCTGCAAGACCTCGGGGACTGCCCCCACATCGGTGGGCTTGAGGCCCACGCGGCGGATCCGTTTATGGGTGTGGGTGATCTCCGACTCGCCTTCCACGATCGTGCCGTCAGTGAACTCTGCCCACAGGGTCACGTCCTCGACCGCTGACGGGAGGACACGCCCTCGGATGTTGAGGACCTTGCTCGTCTCCTTGATCGCGCTCTCCAGGTCACCGGTCACGCCGGTGAGACTGGCGATGAACAGGTTGCCGAAGGCGTGACCATCGAGGGCACCGCCGTGGAACCGGTACTCAAACAGTCGGGTCATCAGGGGCTCGGACTCGGCGAGGGCGACCAGGCAGTTCCGAATGTCCCCGGGCGGGAGAATGCCCAACTCGCGTCGCAGGCGACCCGAACTCCCCCCGTCATCAAACACGGTGACGACAGCTGCGAGATTGGCGGTGTGGGACTTCAATCCCCGCAGCAGTGTGGAGAGCCCCGTGCCGCCACCGATGACGACAACGTGCGGCCCCCGGCGGCGCTGGCGTTGCTTCGCGAGGACCTCGACGAGTTGCTGCCGGCCCGGGGGCAACAGTGCGCTGGCGACCGCACGCACCGCGCCGCGCAAGCTCCAGAAGACCACGGCCAGCCCGCCGACAATCAGGGCGGTGCCCAGTTCCACGGGCGACAACACCCCGCGGCTGAGGGTCAACACGGACACGGCGACGCGGTAGACGGTGACGTCCAGCCAGACGAGCGGGCGGACGTTGGCCATGAGCATCACGCCCGCAGCCAACAACAACAAGCCCCCGGCCATCGCAAAGACCCACCGCTTCACCCCGAGCCCTGGGACGAACCACGAGATGAAGCGACGGAATCGGCGCCGCACCCGCTACTCCTTGCCGATGTCGCGGTGGTGGATGGCGACGCGAAATCCGGCGCGCGTGAAGTAGGGCCCCAGCTCGTCGGCCAGGACCACCGACCGATGCTTGCCGCCGGTGCATCCCAACGCGAGCGTGAGGTGGGCCTTCCCCTCGCGCACGAACTGCGGGAGAAGGTAATCCATCATCTGCGTGAGGTGACGCATGAACTCTCCGGTCGCCGGCGCGCCCAGCACAAAGGCGCGCACCTGCGGGCTGCTCCCGGGCAGGGCTTGCAACGCCTCATCGTAATGCGGGTTGGGGAGAAAGCGGACGTCAAAGACCAGGTCGGCGTCGAGCGGAATCCCGTACTTGTACCCAAACGAGACGACGGTCACAGACAGCGTGGAGGCCTCGCCGCCACGGACAAAGGTCTCAACGATCATGTTGCGCAGCTCACGCACGCTAAGGGTGGAGGTGTCGACGATCTTGTCGGCCTTTTCTTTGACCGCCTCGAGGCGGCGCCGCTCGGCCTGGATGGCATCGAAGACGCCGCCGGTGTGCGCCAGGGGATGCTTGCGCCGCGTCTCTTCGTACCGGCGGACCAGAATGTCGTCCGCGGCGTCCAGGAAGACGATCTGGGCGTCAACGCTCATCGCCTCCAGCTGTCCGAGCGCACCGAAGAAGTCGTTGAAGAATTCACCGCCGCGGATGTCGAGCCCCAGCGCCGCCCGCCGCACGCGCCCTTCCGACTGCAGGCACAAGTCAGTGAACTTGGGGAGCAAGGCGGGGGGAAGGTTGTCGACGCAGTAGAAGCCCAGGTCCTCGAACACCTTCATGGCATTGGACTTCCCCGCCCCGGACAACCCGGTGACGATCACTAACTGTAGGTCGGCCACCGGCACGGGCGCCGGCGGACGGAGGATCGTTTCTCGCGCCACGGGACCTCCGCTTCGCGTTATCTTCTTCCGCGCCGCCCGCCTGTCTTTCGGTCCAGCTGACCGTAGGCGTCGCGGTAATTTCAAGTGTACCACCCTTACCGCACGCGGACGTAGCTCAGCGCCATGCTGATCAGCGCGATGAGCAGCGCGCCCACGAGTGCGGCCCAGAACGTGGTCACCTGGAGCGAGGTGATGGCCGAGACGATGTAGAGCATCAGGGCGTTCACCACGAGGGTGAACAACCCGAGGGTGAGGATGTTGACGGGGAGGGTCAGAATCAACACCAGCGGACGGATAAACGCGTTGACGATGCCCAAGACCAGGGCCGCGATCACGGCCGCTTGGAAATCCGGGACACTGATCCCCCGAATGATCAACGTGGTCAGATAAATCGCAATCGCGTTGAACAACCAGCGCAACAAGAAACTCTGCACTACGTCACCTCCTCGTGCACTCCCGCCGGGGGGCCGGTGGATGCCGCCCGCCACCGATCCATGTTACAGCACCTCCCGGACTAAGCGCACGACGTCGGCGGGCAGGGTGGCGACTTTGACCCCCGCCGCCTCAAGGGCGGCGATCTTGGAGGCGGCCGTGCCGGCAGTGCCGGAAATCACGGCACCGGCATGCCCCATCCGTTTGCCGGACGGCGCGGTACGCCCCGCGATATAGCCGACAACCGGCTTGGTCATGTGAGCTCGGATGAACTGCGCGGCATCCTCCTCCGCGCTCCCGCCGATCTCGCCAATGAGGATGACGGCGTTCGTCTGGGGATCGTCCTCAAAGAGACGCAGTCCCTCGGTGAAACTCATCCCCACGACCGGATCTCCCCCCAACCCCAAAGCGGTACTCTGGCCGATGCCGTGCTGCGTCAGGGCGGCCACGATTTCATACGTGAGGGTGCCGCTGCGCGAGATCACACCCACGGGCCCTTCGGTGAACAGAGGGTTGGGCATGATGCCGATCTTGCACTGTCCGGGAGAGGTCAGCCCCGGGCAATTCGGTCCGATCACGCGCACGCCGGTCTGAGCGGCCCACGCCACAATCTGCACCGAATCGTGCACTGGGATCCCTTCCGTGATGATGACGACGGGATCGAGCCGTTCCTCGATCGCCTCCAGCGCCGCATCCTTCGCAGCACGCGCCGGAACGAACAGACAGGCGGCGGTGGCCCCCGTCGCCACCACCGCCTCGGCGATGGTCTCAAACACTGGGACCCCCTGGGCGTTGGTCCCGCCTTTCCCGGGCGTCACGCCTGCCACGATCTGCGTCCCGAACTCACGCATGCGAGCGGCGTGGAACTCGCCCTGATAGCCGGTGATGCCTTGGACGAGCACACGCGTCTTCGCGGAGATCAACACACCCATGGAACGGAGCCCTACTTCCTCACGCGCCCGGCCTGATTGGTTGAAGACGCCGCGAGGGCCACGACGGCTTGCGCGGCTTCCTGCGGATCCCTGTAGGCGCGAATGCCCGCGGCTTCCAGAATCTTGCGGCCCTCCACCTCGTTCGTCCCGACCAGTCGCACCACCATGCCCACCGGCGGCGGGGTCGCCACGATGCCGCGGGCGATATCATCACAGCGCGTGATCCCCCCGAAGATATTGATGAACAACGCGCGCACACCGGGCTTGCGGACCACGATCGCGAGGGACTGCCGCATGTTCTCTGTGCTGGCTCCGCCCCCCACGTCAAGGAAGTTGGCGGGATGCCCTCCATAGTGCGCCACGACGTCCAGCGTGGACATGACCAGCCCGGCACCGTTTCCGATGATGGCAATGTCTCCGTCCAACTCCACATACGCCAGCCCCGCGCTGTGGGCGAGCCGTTCCAACTCCGTCAGCTCCTCGTTTGCCGGCAGAGCCGGGTGGCGGAATATGGCGTTATCGTCGATGATTACCTTGGCGTCGACAGCCAGTAACCGCCCGCCGACAACGGCGAGCGGGTTGATCTCCGCCAGTTCCGCATCCTCGGCGGTGCATAATTTGGCCAAAGCCCCCGCAATGGTCACAAAGTCCGACAGCAGCGTTCCGGTCAGCCTCAGGCTGCGCCCGAGCTTCCGGGCATGGTAGGAGTGGAATCCCACGAAAGGCTGGACGGTCTGCCGGGTGATCTTCTCCGGCGTCGTGCGGGCGACTTCTTCGATGTCGATGCCCCCGGCCGCCGAGGCGATGGCGGTAAGCCGGCGGGACGTGCGATCGATGATGAAGGCCAGATAGTATTCGGCGCCGATGTCGACCGCCTCGGCCACGAGCAGCCGGCGCACCCGCTCTCCTTTGATGTCCATCCCGAGGATCGCCGCCGCGCGCACGCGCGCCTCGTCAGGAGTGGCGGCCAGCTTGATGCCCCCGGCCTTGCCTCGGCCGCCGACCAGAACCTGGGCTTTGAGGACAACGGGATACTTCAAGGAAAGACTGGTGACTTGTGCGGGGTCTTCAATCACGAGCCCCTTTTGAGTGGGGATCCCGTACGTGCCGAACATCTCTTTGGCCTGGAACTCGTGGAGTTTCACAGTCTCCTGCAAGCCTCTGACATCAGTCGGAGGTCGGTGACGGTCCTGAGTGCGGTCCGGTCGGCTGGGCCAGCATGGCCAGCAGCCGATCTTTGACCGCGGGCCACTCGGTGTCCAGAATGCTGAAGTACACTGTGTCGCGAATCCGCCCCGTCTCGGTGGTCATGTGCTTGCGCAGCACGCCCTCCTCCTTGGCGCCGAGCCGGAGGATGGCCCGCCGGGACACTTGATTCAACGCGTCGGTCTTCAATTCCACCCGGAGGCACCCCCACTGCTCAAACGCGTGACGCAGCATGAGGTACTTCGCCTCGGTGTTGACGGCACTGCGTTGCCAGGGCCGGGCGATCCAAGTCCAGCCGATCTCGACCCTCCGGTTTGCCTGATCGATGTTCCCAAATCGCGTGCTGCCGACGACGCGGCCATCCCGCAAGCAGGTCGCAAACGGCAACGCCGTCCCCCGCGTCTGATCAGTGAGCGCCGCCTCAACATAGGCGGCCATCTGTTGCGGGGTCGTGACGACCTGCGTCGTCCAGCGCCACAACTCAGGATCGAGTCCGACCGCGCTCAATGCTGGATGGTGATCCCGCGTCAAGGGGACCAGCCGGACCACCTGCCCCTCGAGGACAACGGGCCGGATCTCCATCCCCTCCGCCTGCGGCGCGCTCACCACTTCTCCGTTGCTCTCCGGGCAGCCGACGCTCTCCGATCGAACACAGCCTGGACCCCGATCGCGGTGATCCCGCCGACCGCAGCCATCACTTGGATCTCGGGGACCAGGACCAGGGATCGCGGGAAGTGCCCTGAGACGAATGCCCGATCGCTCAGAATGATCACGAATGTCCACATCGCCAGCGTGGCAACCAGCGCGAGCTGCCCATACACGACGCCCATGGGGACGACAAGAACGCCCCGTTGTGAGCGAGGTCCACATCGACGTCTCACCCGATGATCCGGGCCAGATTCTCCACCATCGAGGAGGGCGCTGGGATCGCAGCCACCGGCGAAGTCCCCCCAACACGATGAGGTTGGGAACAATGGTCCCCATGACGGTGACCACGATCGCGCCGATGGCGAACTCGACGGTAGACCCAACCGATATTATCCGCACGCCGAAAGAGGCCGGGAGCCACGGAAGCGCAGCTAGCGGGAGTCCTGCGGCGGTGCTGCTCACCACCGCGGCCACGAGGACCGCGCGCAGGTCGGGAAGACGGGCGAGCAGCAACACAACCACGGCAATCGGGGCAAGCAGAAGGATCGTTCCCACGGGGTGCGATCTGGCCCGGACGTTATAGTTTCAACGCGCCCAGTTGTTCTCGCACGGCGGCGACAGACGCCTTGAACGCCGCCCGCTCCTGTGCATCCAGAGGAAGGTCGACAATCTTCTCCACCCCACCGCCGCCGAGGATCACGGGGACGCCGATACACACATCCCGCTCGCCGTACTCTCCGTTCAGGTAGACACTACACGGGATCAGGCGCTTCTTGTCGCGGACGAGGGCTTCGACCATCTGAGCGATGGCCGCCCCGGGGGCGAAAAAGGCGCTAGTGCCCACCAGCTCAGTGATCTCCGCACCACCCCGACGGGTGCGGGCTACGACGGCGGCGATGCGGTCTGGCGAGAGGAACTGCGCGAGGGGCACGC
>Ga0209180_10001755_pt1 | contig 10866 bp, 9 predicted proteins | sample CZO8metaG_3_FD_188355 | JGI IMG/M metagenome (GOLD analysis project Ga0209180, IMG submission 188355) | Vadose zone soil microbial communities from the Eel River Critical Zone Observatory, Northern California, USA - CZOApr15con2H2.8 metaG... | ecosystem: Environmental > Terrestrial > Soil >...
AGGTGAAGGCGGGCGTGATCAAGCACGTCGGCCTGCCGGAGTCGGTCGCCATGGTCGCGGACAGCTTGAATCTTCCCGTGGAACAGATCACCGAAACGATCGAGCCGAAAATCGCCACCGAGCGCGTGCAAACCGAGTATCTGACCGTCGAGCCCGGCCAGGCTGCCGGTGTCCACCAGATTGCGCGCGGCTCTTCAAATGACGGCAAAGAACTCGTGTACCTCGAGCTGCAGATGTACGTCGGCGCCAAGGATCCGGCCGATACGATTTCGTTGACCGGCCATCCGAACATCAGCCTCACGATTCCCGGCGGCTCGCATGGCGATATCGCCACCGCCGCGGTCGTCGTGAATTCGATTCCCGTGATTCTTAACGCCCCCGCGGGCTTGCGCACCTCGCGCGACCTGCCCATCGGCTTCTTCTCCCCCAGCGCCCGGCCATAACTGTAGCCGCTGGGCTGAAGCCGGCTCTACAACCGTCAGCCAACACCGATCACAAACAACTGCGGTTCTCAGTTGTGCTTCATGAACTCGCCCTTATGTCCGGTCAGCGAGTTGTACAACGTCTCGATGAACGCATCCGCATTGATAAAACCGCCCGAGAACTTTTCCCACGGCGCCAGGATTTTCTCCTGTTTCATCTGATCCATGGTTTTGTGCGCATCAACGGCCTTCTGCACCACCGCCGAAGTCTCCTTCAGCATCTTCACAAACGCGCGCACGTCATCGAGATTCGAAAGCGCCCCGTGCCCTGGAATCACCTTCACGTCCGCCGGGAGCTGTGCGGTCGCCTTTTCCATCGCGTCGATCATCCCTTGCACGCTTCCGCCGCTGGCCACGTCAATGAACGGAAACCCGTAGCGCACGAAATCGTCGCCCATGTGCACCACATTATTTTTGGGAAAAAAGATGATTGAATCCCCGTCCGTGTGCCCGGACGGATAGTGCAGCGCCCGGATGTCCTCGCCGTTCAGGTGCACGGTCACGTCATGCTCGAAGGTAATGATCGGCAGCGCCGCCTTCGGTGCGGGCTTCACTTCCATCTTGATCGAGCCGCCGTTCCCCGCCGTCCCTCCGCTTTCCAGCCGTTTCCGCACGTTGTCCTGCGCGATCACCGTCGAGCCAGCGTTGCTGAAGGGCTCATTCCCGCCGGTATGGTCGCCGTGATAATGCGTGTTGATCACGAAGCGCACCGGTTTGTCGGTGATCCCCAGATTCTTCAGCGCTGTTTGAATTTTCTCCGCGAGCGGCGCGAATTGGTCATCCACGATGACAATCCCATCCTCGCCCACCGACGCCGCGATGTTTCCGCCCTGCCCCTCCAGCATGTAGATGTTGCCTGCGACCTTCGTCGCCTTGATCTGCACCTTCGACCAATCCGGCTGCTGCTGCGCCTCGGCTGGCGGTCCGAACAATACCGCCCGCGCGATTGCCAGGAAAGCAATAGCCACAACCAATGTCACTACCGTTGAAACCAACGATCCTTTTCGCATGTGTCTCCCCCAGGTCAAGCGCCGCGCATTCTACCACTCTATTTCTGCGCATTTACAAGGCTCCGTCGCGCCCCATTCGGCATATGGATTCTTTCCCGCCGGAGGCAGGCCCTTGGAGCGAAGACCAAAGGGCGCCCGGCTGCGGATGCCCCGCTGCGGGCACTCGGTCGCGAAGGTTAGGCCAGCCGCCACAGCTTTGAAAGAGATATTCACCCGATACGCCAGAATGTGGTTAGAATGATGGGGGTAGCTCTTTCAAGCGAAGCCGAATCGTTCCCAGGCGGTTCCAAACTTCGAGAATTGCCAATCTGGGGGTTGATCATGAGAACGTTCCACGTGTTCAACAAAATGTTTTTCTGCTTCCTTTTCTCCTTCCTGATGTTCCCTCCCGCAACCCGCGCCCAAAGCCAGGTCCTGGGGGAAGTGCAGTTTGTCGGGAAGACCAAGGCGGATAAGACGTCCGGCGTGTGGGTCGACGGACAATACCTCGGCTACGTCGCTGAGCTCAAGGAGGACAAAAAAGTCTTGCTTCTGCCCGGTGAGCATGAGATCGCCGTGCGTCAGTCCGGGTACACGGATTTCACCCAGAAAGTGGTTGTCGAACCGCATAAGAAGGTCGTGGTGGAAGTGGTGATGCTGAAGGATCCGCGCTCCCGCTTGCCCAAAGTCACGTCGCAAATCAAACTGCACGTGAAACCGGAGAGGGCCGCTGTTTTTGTTGACGATGCTTTCGTGGGTACTGTCAGCGAATTCACCGGCGTGGGACACGGGATGCTCGTGAGCACTGGAAAGCATCGCATCAAGATCGCACTGGCCGGCTACCAGACCTTCGAAACGGACGTCAGCCTCTTGCCGCGCCAGAAAATTACGATCAAGACCGCGTTGCTTCCGGGGAGTATCACCCAGGCGGGGTCTTCGATTAAACAAGAATAGCCTCCCTGATCTGTTTGAGGCATGGCAAAAGACTTCAACACCGGTCTCAACCGGTGTGAGGGAGGAAGAAGGACTGCAGAATTTGCGCTGCCCGCCGGAAGATCGAGTTTCTTAACGGAGAATTGAGAAAGCGGAGTAGAATGTCGCGGTTCCGCTGCCCAGGAGACCCATGGAGCAGGAGCGACGCCGCACCCCTCGGTATCCATTCGCCGGGTCCATCGAAATGCGCGAAGGCACGTCCGAGGACAAAAGGACGGCGCGCGTCGCGGGACTCAGCTTGAATGGCTGCAACGTGATCACAGAAAGCCCTTATCCGGTTGGCACCATCCTGGCGATAAAACTCTTCACCGAAAGCGAGTTCTTCGAAGCCCAAGCCAGCGTCGTCTACATCCAGCCGAATCAAGGCATGGGGCTGATGTTTCGGGAGACCAAGCCCTATTACCTTATGGTGCTGAGGAAATGGCTTCTGGCCGCCATGATGACGAAACCCGGGACGAAAGGCTGAACTTTTTCGCGCCACGCTTTTTCTTCTCATCTGCCCCCATTTTTTCGGCACTCGCTTGACTTTCGGCCTTATTAGGCATACAGACAGTCAGCACACGGCCCACCCTATCAATCCCAAGTTCCTTTCACGGAGGTGCGATATGAAGCGAATCCTAGTCGGGGGGATCCTCACCGCGTTTCTGCTCCTTATGCAGCCCAGCCTAGCTCGGATGGCCCAGGACAAAGCTCCAGTGGACCAGGAAAAAGTAAAGGCGGCCCCGGAGAAAAGGCCGGCCCACTGGGAAACCGTGCAGAAGATCAAGATGCTTAGGCTGTGGGGAACCAAACAAGGCCCGGACTGGCCACAGATCGCTATTCTGCAACTTTCAAGAGGGCAACAGAAAGAACTCGAGAGCGAGCCTTTGGCGTTTTACGAGAAATATCAGGTTTTCGGCCCCTACAAAGTCGAACACGCCCAGGGACACTTCATGCTTCGACTCATTAAAGAAGACAAGGCCGGATCGACGGACCCTGTAATCGCAGTAGTGGTGCACGACGAGAGCACATACTCGGGCTTCGCGTTGTTTGAGGTGGCGGAGATAAAATAGCGCGACAAGAAGTTTGCCAAAGCTCTGCACGGCGACGGGATGTCGGACACGCCAAAGAGACTCAGCGGGCGAAGCCAACACGGCGCAAAAGTTCTTGGAAGCGCGGCTCCTCTCGCAGCGAGTCAAAGGCATCGTCAACCTTCAACCATGGCATGTGGATATCGTGTTCCGCGAAGGCCCGTTCGAGAGCAGCGAGCGCTTGCTCCCTTTCGCCTAATGCAGCATAGATCATGGCGGAATAGTGAGGCCTAACGTAAGTGTGTTTTCCACGCTCGTCCAGCTCGGCCAGGATCTTTTTTGCATCCGCCCTTCTCCCGAAAGCAGCGTAGGCTCGCGCCAGCCCTGTCAGGCGACCTGAACCTCGGTCCGAAAGGGCGACCGCGCGCTCCGATTCTGAGATAGCCTCCTCGCTCATCCGCTTGGCACGATAGCTCGAGCCCAAACAATCGTGAGCGCCATCTGAGTTTGCGTCCAATTCCAGTGCCTTCCCGCACTGCGCGATCGCGCGATCGTACTGCCGGGCAAAGTAAAACGTCCAGCCAGCGTTGACGCTAGTCAGAAGCGAAAGCGGGTCCAACTCCTGGGCGCGCTGGACTTCGAGCAACGCCTCCTCAAATCGCCCCATAGCCAGTAGATAATAAGAGTATCTTCGATGGGCTTCCGCATCGCTGGGGTTAAGCGCAAGGGCGCGCTTGAATTCGCTTTCGGCGCCGGGCCAGTCCCAATCGCCATAGAAACGGATTCCCGCGAGCGCGGTATGCGCTTCACTGAGTGAATCGTCTAGTTCCAGGGCCTTCAGGGCGTACTGCTTTGCAATCGGCATCGCTGACTTCGCTGGAAGTTCAGTGGTCGCCGAATAGTAGCCAGCCAGGCCGGCATGGGCGGGCGCGTAGCGAGGGTCGGCTCGCACGGCCTCCTCAAAATACTGGCGGGCCTTTCCATGCTCCTCGACCGAGCCCTTCTGCCAGTGGTAGCGGCCCTTCAGGTAAGCGTCATACGCTTCGGGGCTGGCCGTGTGTGGTCGGGCCGTTTGCTGGGCCGGAAGCAACTGCAGCGCCAGGGAGCGCGCGATCCGCCCCGACACATCGCTTTCCAGCGCAAATACACCCGCCACATCGTAGTCGTAAGTCTCCGTCCATAGCGTAGTCTGGTCTCGTACTTGGATGAGCTGTGTGGCAATGCGCACGCGCGCGCCCTCGTACCGCACGCTCGTCTCCAAGATGTAGCCCGCGCGCAGTTCCCGGCCAATTTCGTCAACGCGCTTCTGGCTGCCTTTGTAACGCATCGCTGACGTCCGTGCGATTACCGCAAGCCGCTGCGGCATCAACCGGCCCAGTTGGTTAATCATCTCGTCGGTCAGGCCGTCGCAGAAGTAGTCTTCCTGGGGGTCGCGGCTCAAGTTTTCAAAGGGCAGCACCGCAAGTATGATTTTCCCCGGTGGTGATTTGCGCCAAACCCAAGACGGCCGGCGGGCCAGGTAAGTTCCCGCCACCAGCGCGATTATGAGCGTTCCCGCCGCCCAAGCGGCGAAGCGAAGCTTAAGATGCCTCGGCGGCAAGCCGGCTCCCTTGGACTCGACTCTGCTCATCCGCCGCAAATCCACGAGCAGCTCTTCGGCGGACTGATAGCGATTCTGTGGCTCCTTCTCCAGGCATTTCAGAATGATTTCTTCCAACCCCAATGAAATTTTGGGGTTGAGCTGGCATGGCGGCGCGGGTGCTTGAGTTTGAATGTCCGCCGCCAGCGCCGTCGCGAATTTGCTCCGAAAGGGACGCCGCCCGGTCGCCATCTCGTAGAGCACCGCCCCCGCTGCGTAAATGTCCGTGCGCGCATCTGCGGGCAGGCCCCGGAGTTGCTCCGGGGCCATGTACGGCAGTGTCCCTGCCCCAAGCGCTGTGCTGCTTAAATCGTCGGCCGTGGACATCTCACGCGCAGGCCGCAAGAGCTTCGCAAGGCCGAAGTCCAGGACCTTCGCTTGGCCCTTTGGCGTCACCATGATATTCCCCGGCTTCAAATCGCGATGCACGATGCCCTGTTCGTGGGCCTCCTCCAGCGCGGCCACGATCTGTGTTCCCAGCCGGAGAACCTCGCTTTCGGGCAAAGGGCCAGATGCGAGTTGTTCTCCAAGGGTCGTTCCCGGTACGTACTCCATCACCAGAAAATCGACACCTTCCTGCGTGTCGAAGTCGTAGATGGCGCCGATGTGCGGGTGATTTAATTTGGCGAGCGCCAGGGCTTCCTTGTGGAACCGATTGCGCGCCGCTTCCCCGGCAAGCCTACCTGCTGGCAGGACTTTCAGCGCCACGTCCCGGTCCAGACGCACATCGTGGGCGCGGTATACCACTCCCATTCCGCCTGCGCCGAGCTTTTCGATCACACGATAGTGCGAAATGGTCTTGCCAGCGATTCCGCCGCCAGCTTGCGCCAACCTTGAATCCGCCGAGGGAGTCCGCTCCGGACCTGGTTCTAGGTTGCTAACTTCCGACGCAGGCGATCCAATGAAGGATTCCGCTTCGGATTGACGGGAGAGCAGGGATTCAACTTCCTGGCGCAGGGCGTCGTCCCCGCCGGTGGCTTCCAGCAAGAATGCCGCGCGCTGGTTCGCGGGCCGCTCGAGGGCAGCGTGATACAAATTCTCAGCCTGGTGCCAGCGGTCAGCCATCTCCTGGCCACTCCTGGCTCATCCCCCGCAGCAGCGGAGGCAGAACTCAGCCAGTCATGTTAGGGGCGGCGCGCCGGGCAAGTCAATGATGCGCGGCGCGCTGCTGAAGGCCCGGCACACACCTCACCTCCAAACTTCTCGGAGAGGGAAGAAATGACGACAACCGGAGCGGACTGGCTACTTATTTCCTCGTTGGCTTGAAACCGTGCGGGCTTCGGGACTCTTGGGCGTCCAGTCTTCGGGAGGAAAAGCCACGCGCCAGAACGTGGGGCGAGGCGAGGAAAACTCCAAACCGATTTCCGCCTTGCCCTCCACGCACCGGGCCGAGATACGCCACATGACACTCCTGTTCCTCTTCGGTCTTATTGTGGCGCAGAAGGACTTTGGCGCTGCTGGTCACGCGATTGGCGAGCAGAACCAGCGCGCCATGCGCGCTAATAGCGAGCGTTTCGGTATATTCCTCGAAATTGTTGCCCAGGGCGTCCGCCCCGCTGACGCGCACGCCCACTTGCATCAGCACGCGCTGGCTGCGCCGCCGCGCCCCTGTATAAATTGGTGTGTTCGGGACTCGAGCCATACGATTTCTCCCACATCAACTATACGCGGCGGGATAGGGTTGTCGAGCGGCATCCCGGGAACCGGTATTCAAAGTGGCTACGGCGTTTTCTTAACCGCGCTGACCGATCGGCAGGTAATGACGCGTGTCGTGGCCGAGGTAGATCTGGCGCGGCCGCGCAATTTTCTGCTCGGCGTCAAGCAGCATCTCTTCCCACTGGGCGATCCATCCCGAGGTGCGTGGGATCGCAAAGAGCACCGGGAACATGGTCATCGGGAAACCCATCGACTGGTAAATGAGGCCGGTGTAGAAGTCCACGTTGGGATAGAGCTTGCGCTTCACGAAGTAATCGTCTTCCAGCGCGATGCGCTCGCATTCCAGAGCGATTTCCAGCAGCGGATTCTTGCCCATCAGCTCAAAAACTTCGTAGGCCACGCGCTTGATGATGCGGGCGCGCGGATCGTAATTCTTGTACACGCGGTGGCCAAAGCCCATGAGCTTCACTTCGCCGGCTTTGACGCGCTTGATGAAGTTCGGAACTTTCTCAACCGAGCCGATTTCCATCAGCATGCGAAGGACTTCCTCGTTGGCGCCGCCGTGGAGTGGCCCGTACAGCGCGGCGATGGCCGCGGCCGTGGCGGAGTAAGGATCGACATGAGAGCTGCCTACACTGCGGATGGTGTTCGCGGAACAGTTCTGCTCGTGGTCGGCGTGCAGGATGAAAAGGATGTCCAAAGCGCGTTCCAGCGTGGGGTTCGGCCGATATTTTGCTTCCGAAGTGCGGAAGAGCATGTTCAGAAAATTTCCGGGATAGCTTAGGTCATTGTCCGGATAGACGTACGGCATGCCCAGTGTGTGGCGGTACGAAAATGCGGCGATGGTAGGCATCTTGCCGACGAGCCGGTACGTCTGCTTTGTGCGCGACTCGGCGCTGAAGATATCTTTCGCGTCGTGATAGAAAGTGGAAAGCGCTGCGATGGTGGAGATGGTCATGCCCATGGGATGGGCGTCGTAATGAAAGCCGTCGAGAAACTTCTTGATGCTTTCGTGGATATAAGTGTGATGCGTGACGTTATAGGTCCAGTTTTCCAATTGCGAGGAGGTCGGCAATTCACCGTGAAGAAGCAGGTAAGCAGTTTCGAGGTAGGTGCTTTTTTCCGCCAGATCCTCAATCGGATAGCCTCGATAACGGAGAATGCCGGCGTCTCCGTCGATAAAGGTGATTTTGCTGATGCAGGAGGCGGTGTTGTTGAAGGCCGGGTCGTAGCTCATCATGCCGAATTCTTTGGGGTCCACCTTGATCTGGCGCAGGTCCGCGGCGCGGATGGTGCCGTGCGTGATGGGCACCTCATAGGATTTGCCGGTGCGATTGTCGGTGATGGTAAGGGTCTCGCGGGAGGTGACCGAGCCCTCGGGCTTTTTCGTTTGCGTCGCGGAGAGTGAAGAATCCATTCAAGAATCCTTGGAGGTACCGGAGCGGTCGCCAAACCTTCGCTATCACTGTACACCAAAGGGGGCGCCGCCGGAAACTGCCGGGCAAAATCCGCAAATTGAACAAGTTGTGGAGGGATGACGCGAGGCGGGGAGGGCCGGGAGGAGCTGAAAACATGCCTCTTGACAATTATCGTTATAACGAGTATTATTCCCCGGAATCCCAGGAGGTGGGTCATGATCGATATCCGCAAGAGCGAGGAACGCGGCCACGCCGACCACGGCTGGCTGAACACGCATTTCACCTTTTCGTTCGCCGATTATTACGATCCCAAGCATATGCACTTTCGCACGCTGCGCGTCATGAACGACGACCGCGTCGCGGGTGGCGGAGGCTTTCCGACGCACCCGCACCGCGATATGGAAATCGTCACGTACGTTCTGGAAGGCGCGCTGGAGCACCGCGACAGCATGGGCAACGGCTCGGTGATCAAGCCCGGCGACGTGCAGTACATGAGCGCGGGAACCGGCGTGGCGCACAGCGAATTCAATGCCTCCAAAACCGAGCCGGTGCACCTGTACCAGATCTGGATGTTCCCGGAAAAGCAGGGGCTGAAACCGGCGTACGACCAGAAGAACTTCAGCGAAGCAGACAAGCGCGGGAAGCTGCGCCTGGTGGTTTCTCCGGACGGGCGGGACAGCTCGGTGAAAATCCGCCAGGACAATGAGCTGTATGTCACAGTGCTTGGCGCTGGTGAAAAAGTGAGGCACGAACTAGGGCCAGAGCGGCATGCGTATGTGCAGGTGGCGCGGGGCAGCGTGAAGCTGAACGGCACGCCACTTGACATAGGCGATGGAGCGGCCATCTCCGAGGAGAAGGCCGTCGAGCTGACCGGCGTCAAGGACGCCGAAGTGCTGCTTTTCGATTTAGTCTGAAGCTCCTCTGGAAAACGATGGCGCGCAGAAGGAGGTTCCTTCTGCGCGCGTTGTTATTTTTGTGGTTTACCACTGTGCTACTCTTTTTCAGCCACGGGTGCGGTGGAATTCGCGCATGAAGCTGGTGAGAGCTTCGACGGCTTCGAAGGTAACGGCGTTGTACAGGGAGATACGCATCCCGCCGACGGAGCGGTGGCCCGGTGTGCCGACGAGGCCGGCAGTGGCGGCTTCTTTGGCGAATAGTTTTTCTATGGATTCGGTGTCCTCCGCGGCCGCTGAGCGGCCGACGCCCCCAGCGACTCGGAAGACGACATTCATCTTCGAGCGCGAGCTTTTCTCGACGGGGCAACGGTAAAAACCGCCGCTGGTTTCGATCGTGTCGTAGAGAAGCTTGGCCTTGGCGTCGTTGCGCTTCTCGATCGCGAGGATGCCGCCCAGCAATTCAATCCATTCAAGGACCAGGCCGACGACATAAACCGCGAAGGTCGGCGGGGTGTGGTAGAGCGATTTCTCCTTGATGTGCGTGCGGTACTGGAGAAGCGTGGGGAGATTCTTGTCGGCGCGCTCCGCCAGATCCCTGCGAATGATGACAACGGTGGCGCCGGAGGGGCCGAGGTTTTTCTGCGCGCCGGCGAAGATCAGGCCGTACTTGTTGACGTCGATGGGACGCGAGGCGATGTCGGAAGACATGTCCGCGGCGAGCGGGACGTCGCCGGTTTTTGGGCCGGTTTCCGGTGGCGCGGTCCATTGCGTGCCTTCGATGGTGTTGTTGGTGCAAATGTGGACGTAGGAAGCGTTCGATGAAAATTTAATTTCGTCGAAGCGCGGAAGGCGCGTGAATTTTTCCGGCTCGGTCGAGGCGGCGATGTTATGGAGGATGCCTTTCTTGAGCTCGCCGATGGCTTTGGCCGTCCATGCGCCGGTATGGAGAACATCGACGGGCTTGCCGGGGAGGCAGAGGTTCATTGGAACCATGGTGAACTGCATGCTTCCGCCGCCCTGTAAGAAGATAACCGCGTAGTCGTCGGAGATGCCGAGAAGGCTGCGGAGCTTTTGTTCCGCGGCGGCATTGATGCTCTCGAATTCGGGAGAGCGGTGACTCATCTCCATGACGGACATGCCGCTGCCGCGCCAGTCGAGCAGCTCTTCGCGGACGCGCTCCAGCACGGGCAACGGAAGCGCCCCCGGCCCTGCGTTGAAGTTGAACACGCGCTTAGCGGTGTGCGCGCTGACGGTTGCGTGATTCACGGCGTCGATTTCCTCTTTCGTGTGGCGTTTCGTACCCGCCATGAAGGGTTGTCTCTCATTTTTGGCCTCCCAGAATAGCAGATGCGGCTGACATGAGAAGAACGGCACGGAGGAGGTTGACAGTCGACAGTTGAAAGTTGAAAAAGGAAGCGTTGGAAGAGAGACGCCCGGGCCGGTTCGCAAGCTCCGGCCAATGGTATGTATACCCCACCCCGGGTGTTTTGGGCAAAGAGTTTGGAATTGCTTGAAAACAAAAGAGTTGAGTTTTGCGTGAGCGCAAAAGAGTCCACAAGAATGTGAAAAGAAAGGGGATAGACGAAAGTGGGCAGTGATCCGTGAACCGTGGCGAGTGAGGAGAAGCCGGAATTAGCACAGAGTCCACTGAGAACACATCTATGACACACACGCGGGGGTCAAGTTCTTTTACTCGAAGGAGTTTTTGGGTTTTTGTGCACACTGCGGCGGAGGCGGCGAGAAGCCGTCGTGGAGGGCGAAGTTGAACACGGTCGTTTGGCAT
>Ga0209180_10001758_pt1 | contig 10841 bp, 13 predicted proteins | sample CZO8metaG_3_FD_188355 | JGI IMG/M metagenome (GOLD analysis project Ga0209180, IMG submission 188355) | Vadose zone soil microbial communities from the Eel River Critical Zone Observatory, Northern California, USA - CZOApr15con2H2.8 metaG... | ecosystem: Environmental > Terrestrial > Soil >...
GGATCTCGGAGATCCCCATGTTCTCCTCGTTTCCAGGCTAGGTGCCCTCAGCACCGCGCCTCGCCCGGCACGAAGGGGCTCCGGATGCGTCGACAAGATCCTCAAGGGCACGAAACCGGCCGATCTCCCGATCGAGCAACTGACGCAGTTCGAGTTTGTCATCAGTATGAAGACCGCCAAGGCGCTCGGCCTCACGATTCCGCCATCGCTGCTGCTGCGGGCGGATCAGCTTATTGAGCAGTGACCCCTGACTGGACTTGCCCCGGTTTGGTAGACACCTGGGTTAAGTTGCCACCGCGTCCTGTTCGTGCCGTTGCTCGAACACTCGCGGACTGAGATACCCGAGCGCCGAATGCCGCCGCCGCCCATTGTAGAAGAGCTCGAGATACTCGAAGAGGTCGGTGCGCGCCGCCGCCCGAGTGGCCCAGGCCGCGTCGTGGACCAGCTCAACCTTCAGCGTCGCGAAGAAGCTCTCGGCCACGGCGTTGTCCCAGCAATCGCCCCGGCGACTCATACTGCAGACGATCCCGTGCTGCGCCAGCACCCGCTGGTAGTCGCCGCCGGCGTACTGACTCCCGCGATCCGAATGATGCAGCAGGCCGGGCGCCGGACGCCGGCGCGCCAACGCCAGGCCGAGCGCGTCGAGGGTGAGGGCCTCCGTGATGCGCTCGCTCATCGCCCAGCCGACGGCGAAGCGCGAGCAGAGATCGAGGATCACCGCCAGGTAGAGCCAGCCCTCGCCCGTCGGGATGTAGGTGATGTCGGTCACCCACGCGTGGTCGGGCGCGGCCCGCGCGAACTGTCGCGCCAAGACGTTGGGCGCGATCGGAAACGGATGTCGGGACTGCGTCGTCACCCGGAACCGCCGCCGGCGCCGGGCGGCCAACCCGCGGACCCGCATCAGACGCGCCACGCGTTTGCGACTCGTGCGACAGCCGCGGGCCGCCAGCTCCGCGTGAATCCGCGGGCTGCCGTAGCGCTGCCGGCTCTCGGCATGGATCGCCGCGATCGCGAGGCCCAGCCGGTCGTCCGCCCGCACCCGCGGCGCCGGCGGGCGCGCCTGCCAGGCGTAGAAGCCCGCGCGCGATACCTGGAGCGTCCGGCACAGCAGCCGGACCGGGAAGGCGGCCTTCTCCGCCGCGATGAACCCGAACCTCACGGGTTCTCCTTCGCGAAGAAGGCCGTCGCTTTTTTTAGGATGTCGCGCTCCATCCGCAGCGTCCGGTTCTCGCGCCGCAGGCGCCCGAGCTCCTCCCGCTCCTCGGTCGTCAGCGCCCCCGCCGGGCCCCGGCCTGCGTCGATCTCCCTCTGCCGCAGCCAGCTCCGCAGCGCCGTCTCCGTGAGATCCAGTTCCCGTGCCACCACCGCTACGGACTTCCCGCTCTCCCGAACGATCCGGACTGCCTGCGTCTTGAACTCCGTCGTGAACGCCCGCCGCTTGCGTTTGGCCATGACACACTCCTACCGCACTTTCGTGCGATCTGGGGTGTCTACCAAACCGGGGCAGGTTCACTCCGGGTTCGGTACCGGTCAATGACGGGGAGGAGCTCCTTATCCCACCCGTCAGCATTGTGGACGTTGCCCGGCCGAAGCGTGGCGGCCAAGCAGTCGCCGTCCTGGTTGAAGACGAAGAGGGGATGGTAGCAGACGGACTCGAAGTGAGGGGATGGTCCGCCCCCGAGGCAGGACGTGATGCAATCGAGGGCGCCGCGGGCGTCGTCCCGCGAAGAGGAGGCCATTCATGGAGATTCGAGCGATCGGAATCGATCTCGGGAAGTCGATGTTCCATCTCGCGGCCGTCGACGCGCGCGGCCAAGTGCTGGAGCGGCGGAAACTGTCGCGGGTGAAGCTCCTGCAGTACACCGGCACTCTGCGTTCGTGCCTCATCGGGATGGAGGCGGGGGCAGGAGGCCACTATCTCGGCCGCCGTTTGCTCGCCCAAGGGCACGACGTTCGGCTCATGCCCGCGCAGTACGTGCGGCCGTACGTGAAGTCGAGCCACAAGAACGACATCCTTGACGCCGAAGGGATCGATGAGGCAGTACAGCGCCCCACGATGCGGTTCGTCCCGCTGAAAGACGCCGGAGCAGCTCGATCTCCAGGCTCTCCACCGCGTGCGGGACCGGCTGGTCGCGCGACGGACGTCGGTGATCAACCAGCTGCGGGCATTCCTCTTCGAACGCGGAATCACCATTCGCCAGGGGCGACGGCACCTCGAGGAGCAGCTTCCCCAGATCCTCGAGGATGCCGACAACGACCTCTCGGCCCGGATGCGGGCGCTGCTACGGGGACTCCAGGAGGAGTGGAAGACACTGGAGGCCGACATCGCGAGGGTCGAGGAGGAGATCGAGCGGCTCGCCGCACACGACGACGCCTGTCAGCGGCTCGCCGAGATCCCCGGCGTCGGGCCACTCGTGGCGACAGCCCTCGTCGCCGCCGTCGGCAATGCCACGAGCTTCGCGAAGGGCCGCGATTTGGCGGCGTGGCTCGGCCTCGTCCCACGGCAGTCCTCGACCGGGGGTCGCACGCGACTGCTCGGCATCAGTAAACGCGGGAATCCCTACGTCCGACGGCTGCTCATTCTGGGCGCCCACTCCGTGTTGATCAGTCCCCGTCGTGAGCGGCACGGGTTCGGCCGCTGGCTCCTCGCGCTCCAACCCCGCGCGCACCCCAACGTCGTGGTCGTGGCGCTGGCTAACAAGCTGGCGCGGATCGCCTCGGCCGTCTTGACGAGACAGGAACGTTATCGCACCACGTTGCTGGCTGGCGTTTCAGCGTAGCGGCCAGCGACCGGTAGCCCACCCAACACCTGCGACGCGACTGGAGAATGATGGCGACACAGTCAACCGGCGGGCCCGAAACCTGGACAACGGACCGGCCGCAGCATGAGACCGGCGAAGTGATGAAGGACGGGCCCGCGCGGATTCTCATCATGGCCCGGAGCTCACAGAGGTCCACGGAGAGGCCGGATACATGCGTGCACCACTGTGTCCTCCCATTGCTCGACAGTACGCTTGCGGATCGGGGGCGGACCATACATGGCCGTTGTAGGCAGACTGCTCTTGAGCCCCGTGGACCGGACTCTCGGAGCTGTCGATGTCGAGGGTCACGCGCCGGGTCCGGGTCGCTTCGCGCTGCACCAGCTCCGTATTGAGGCGCGCGAGCCCTTGGTAGTTCCGCTCCTCAGCGAGGACTTCCGTCTCGAACCAGTGCAGGGTGGAGGTGAGGGCGACACTCGTCTCCCGCCGCTCGCGCGAGGCCAGCATCCGAAACGTCGGGTCTTCGGCCAGCCGTTTGGCGTCGTTGGTGTCCTCGTAGCCCGCCAAGCGGCTATAGATGGACTGGCGGAAGAGATCTGCTAGAGGGAATTGGCGGGTGTAGCCGGGGCGAGATGGTGCTCGATCAGCGCGTTCAGGCCGAGGCGCTCGTCCAACTCGCGTGGGAGCAACAGCCCAGCATCGGAAGTGACCGTGGCTCCTTGGAACTCGACGCGGAGCTGAGGATTGAACGAGAGGCGAACCGGCAGATGTCGCGTCACCCATTGGGTGGTGCCCTCCGCGCCAGCGAGGAGCCCCCGAGAGCCGCGTTTCGTACGGGCGTTGATCGATTATGGCCCACTGCGTTCAGCGTTCAAATCAAACATGTGGGTGAAGAGCGAGAATCCACAGTGAGAACAGACGAACGCCCTAGTGCCGTGAGACTCCCGCTTATCAGCCCTTGCTTCGGCCGCGCCCAGCACGGATATCGCGTCAATCGCGAGGCACGCAGCTCGGCAAGCGGCAGGCTAGGCACCCGACTGAAATGGAGCATATCAGCCGGATAGAAGTCACTGAGCGGCCCACGCGGCCGCTCCTTGACATGGCATAACGTCAGCGGCGACAATGCCGCGCCAACATGTGCGGAAGGGCGCACCCGCCGATCGAGGACGCGGAACGGGGGACGGTACGGTCATGCCGTACCTGCTCACCACGAGAGCATTGTTGAGGATACCCGTGAAGACAGATGCCGCATTCTTCAAGCCCGCGAAACTGTCAGTTGTCATCCCGTGCTTCAACGAGGAACAAACCCTCGCGACATGCGTGGATCGGGTTCTGGCGATCCAGGACGATGCACTCTGCCTGGAAATAATCGTGGTGGACGACTGCTCAAGCGATCGGAGCGCGGTGATCGCTGAGGACCTCGTGCGGAAGCATCCCGAGGTCCGGCTGCTCCGCCACACGAAAAACCAAGGTAAGGGAGCTGCGCTTCGGACTGGGTTCCACGAGGCCACCGGCGAGTTTGTTGCCGTACAGGACGCCGACCTCGAATACGAGCCGATGGAGCTCAAGGACCTCCTGGGACCCCTGCGCAGCGGCAGGGCGGATGTGGTGTTCGGCTCCAGATTCCTCGGGGCGAGTCCCCATAGAGTTCTCTATTTCTGGCACTACCTCGGAAATCTGTTCCTCACCTTTCTCTCGAACATGTTCACGGACTTGAACCTGACCGATATGGAGACCTGCTACAAGGTTTTCCGGCGAGACGTCATTCAGAGTATCGAGATCAAGGAGAACCGCTTCGGCTTCGAGCCGGAAGTCGTAGCGAAGGTCGCTCAACAACACCTCCGTATCTACGAGATGGGGATCTCCTACTCTGGCCGGACTTACGCAGAGGGAAAGAAGATCAATTGGCGCGACGGGGTTCGTGCTCTCTATTGCATCCTCCGTTATAACGCATACCAGTTGCCTCTCCCGATGCAGTTCTTGATCTATCTGGTTATCGGTGGCACGGCTGCCGTGATCAATCTCGTCTGCTTCCTCGGTTTCATGGCCGCAGGCGTTGCGCTCTCCGTTTCCGCCCCGATCGCCTTCATCGTGGCGGCTGCGACGAACTATTTCCTCTGCGTGACACTGCTTTTCCACCGAAAAGCCCGCTGGAATGCGGTCGTCGAGATCCTCGTCTACGGGGTGGTCGTGGTCGTGGGGGGCGCCATCGACCTGGGGATTACGAGCATGCTCTACGTGGTGGGAACGTCCCCGTGGCTCGCGAAATCAACCGCGTCGCTGGTAGGACTCGTGTTGAATTTCGTAGGCCGACGATTCTGGGTGTTTCCGGAAAAGGGTGCGCGATCTCGTCCGGTCGGGACGGGAAGCAACGGGCGCGATCGGAGAGGCTTGCGAGGACCCTTGTCTGGGCGCTGCGGGGCCTCGGGGTGGTCTTGCGACTGCGTGCCTATGTGTTCGGGCGCTCGTTGTGGCTCGATGAGGCGATGCTGGCGCTGAATATCACGGCCCGTCCGTTCGGTAGGCTGTTGGAACCGCTGGAGTTCGACCAGGCTGCCCCAATCGGGTTCCTGTTCGTGCAGCGCGCGGCCGTGAACCTGTTCGGCGGCAGCGAGTATTCTCTTCGCTTCTTCCCGCGCTCTGTGGGATCGCCTCGTTGTTCCTATTCTGGAAAGTTGCGGAGAGCGTGCTTGCGCCTCGGGCGAGTGTCATCGCCCTGGGGCTATTTGCCCTGGCGGACCGGCTCGTCTACTACTCGGCGGAGGCAAAGCAGTATTCAGCCGATGTTGCGATTTGCCTTCTGGTGTGGTGGGTTGTGACAACGGTTGAAGGTCCAGGCGGCGCACCTCATCCCCGTCGCTGGTGGGTACCGGCGGTCGTGGGCGCGGTGGCGATATGGCTCTCCTACCCGGTGGTCTTCATCCTTGGAGGTGTGGGGCTGCGCTGGGCCTGGCTGCAGGTAAGGAACAGACATTTCGAGGAACTCGGGGTTTCCGGGGCGACGGGCGTGATATGCTGGGAGCTTCGCGGCGGCGTACGCGCTGTCGTTACGGGCGGTGAGCCAAAACCCGCGGCTCGCCGAGTTCTGGAGTGAGGCCGCGGCGCCGCTGTTCCCGAGGTCGTTCGATGCCTTTATGTGGTGGATCAAGGCGCTCGGACGGATTGCTGCGCTTCCGCTGGGACGAGAAGTCGAAGAGCTCGTCGCCCTCGGCGCGATTCTGGGCGGGGCGGTGCTGTTTCGGGGGCGGATCGAGTGGCTCCTCCGCATCGTGATCCCCGGACTCTGGTCGCATCCGGCCTTCATAAGTATCCGCTCGCCGACCGGCTCTGGCTCTTCATGATCCCGGGCTTGCTGATCTTGGTGGCCGCGGGATCGGATGCGTTCTGGGCGAGGACGGGCAGCGCGTGGCCGTTCCTCGGGATGGTGTTTGGGTTGCTCCTGCTCGGTCACCCGACACTGTACGCGGCCTATCACTTGGTGAGGCCGCAACAGGTGGAGGAGACGCGGCCGCTGCTGCAATACCTGGCGCAGGAGCGTCGCGCGGGCGACGTGCTGTACTTGTACTACGAGTCGGGCCCGGCCGCGCGATACTTTGATCAAGCGCGACAGGGTCGTCCTTGGGGTCTTCGCTCGGGACGATCTCGGCCGCTACCTGCGCAGCTTCGAGACCCTGCGTGGCACTGGCCGCGTGTGGATGCTGTTCTCTCACGTGAACGTCGAGCGTGGGCTTAACGAGGAGGAGCTGGGGGTCCTGGCGCTGGACGCCATCGGCAAGCGGCTCCTGGTGCGACGAGCTCGCCGCGCTTTACCTCTACGATATGGGCAGTTGACCCACGCGAAGGCGGGCCACGCGTGAAGCTAAACGGGCGCCGAGCGGACGTACGTGAAGCGCATCTTGAGCCGCAGGAACGGTCGCTCGAGCAGCACGTAGGAGAGGGCCGCGAGGCACAGGGTCAGGGCCAAGGTCAGCCAAGCCGCAGGGGCCATGGCACGTCGACGTGTAGGAGCACCCCCTGAGCGACGGCCTGATGGAAGATGTCCCGAGTGCGACCGCGATTTCCTGCTGGAGGTGCGTCTCGTCAATCTCGGTCCCGGGGAAGAGGAGCGACAGCGCGCAGGGCGTGGCGGTTTGCCCGCGACGGCTGAGATCCACCGCCACGGCCGCCACGCTCACCGAGTCGAGGCCGCTGCTCAGGTAGACCCCGGCGGGGCCTGCTCCCACGCACCGCTCGACGGCGCGCGTGAACAAATCATCGAAGCGCCCCAGCTCGTCGTTCCTGGATCCAGTCCACGGCATGGCGACGATCGTAGTAGTCCTCCCGCGTCACTCCGGCACTCTACCTTGTCTTTCGACCAGCACGGAAGCCACGCCTAGACTCGAGCCGCGAAGCGCCGGACTCTCGAACCCACTCAAGCAAATCCCCCACAGGACAACCAAAGTACTGGCAGAGCCGCGCCACATCAGCGAGATCCACGCGCCTTGCACGATCGTAGTACAGTTTCGCCAACATGTTCCGGCTAATACCGGTCGCGCGAGCGACGTCGATAATCCGAACCCGCTTTTCCCCCATCAACCGCGAGAGGTGGCAGCGGATCATTACGACTCCGGTCTTATAGCCATTCTGGTCTGGCGCGCACTCTAGCCGACGCTTCTTAGGGATGCAAATTGCCCTTGACAGATGCACTTGTACGGCGCATAATGCACGTCAGAAGTACACAGCGCTCTTTGCGCGTGCTTGTAGTGACTGAAACAGGAGGATAAGGATGGGCAGCCTCAAACGATGGCGGCAGGTCGGTCAAGGCCAGTTCCACAAGTGGGAGACGTCCGGTCAAGAGCTTGAGGGGACCTGGCAGGGAATTCACGAAGGACGCTTCGGCCCTCTCGGGACGCTCGAGACCGCGGACGGGCGCTTCACCTTCCCGCTCCCCGTGGCGCTGCGAGAGCGCCTGGCGCAGGTCCGGCCGGGGGTCCTCGTGCTCGTTCGTTATACCGGCCTCCAGACCTCCAACGCGGGCCGGACCTTCAAGGGCTTTGAGGTCTTTGTGGCTGAGCAGGACGGCTGGGGCGAGCCGATGGCCCCGACGCCCCTCCCCTTCGGCAAGGAGGCCTGAGATGGCGCCCGTTCCTGCGAGCGCGCCGAGACCCGCGTGGCGCGACCGCTTCTACACGATCGACGGGTACCGGCTGCCCTCCGTGACCACCATCCTGGACATCATCGCCAAGCCGGCCCTGGGGCCCTGGTACGCCAAGGAAGAGCGCCGGTACTTTGAGACGGCCATGCTCGAGGTCCTCTCCCGCCCCGGGGCCAGGGACCCGGAGTTCGTCCTGGCAGCCGTTGCAGAGGCCGTCACCGGCGTTAAGGCCGCCGATCGCGAAAAGCAGAAGGCGGCGGCCATCGGCACCGCCGTCCACGCCGGCATCGAGTGGGAGCTCCGGCGACAACTGGGCGAGGATGCGGGCCCAGCACCCCACCTGCCCGAGGTGGCGGCCTGGGCTGTGGAGAGCTGGAAGGACTGGGCCCGGAGCGTGACCTTGGGGCCGGTGGCCATCGAGCGAACGGTGTATTGCCTCGAGTGTGGCTATGCCGGGACCCTCGACCTCTATGCCCGGGTCAAGGGGGTCCTGACCGTGCTCGATTGGAAGAGCGGCAAGGCGATCTACCCGGAGGCGTTCCTCCAGAACCTCGCCTACCGCCATGCCGCGACGCACGCCGGGCTCCCCTCTACCCAGGGCCTCATCGTCCGACTCCCGAAGCTCCTCGATGACCCGGCCTGGGAGGTGATGCCGGTGCCGACCACCCTCACGCTGGAGGACTTTCTCGCCGCCCTCCGCCTCTGGCGCTGGCAACGGGCGATGACCGGGCAGCCGACCGGCGATCAGCACGGGGACCGAGCGAGCCATCGCGAGGTCTCGTCGCCAACGAGTGTGACCGGGGTCCGATGAGACATCCTGTGTCAACCCTTGGCACGTCATGCGGCGGCAAGGGTCTGCGCGGCGCGATGCCGGGTGATGTCGTAGGGGGTACGGTCCTGCCAGCAGCGCCAGAGGATGCGCACCCACGCGCGCGCCAGGATGCGGATGGCATGGGGATGGCGACAGCCCCGGCCGCGGGCCCGCTGGTAGACGAGGGCGGCCCAGCGCGAGGCGTGGCGAGAGTTGTCGGCGAAGGTGGTCAGGGCCTGGCGCAGCCGCTTGTTGCACGCCCAACGGAACACGACGGCGTGGTGCTTGCCGGAGGTGTGCGTGACGGGGGCGAGCCCGCCCTCGGCGGCGAGCTGCTCGTCGGTGGGGAACCGGGCGCGATCGTCGCCGAGCTCCGCGAGGATCTGGGCCGCATTGACGGCGCCGCTGCGCGGCAGGCTTTGCAGGAGCGGGCCGTCGGGATGCTGAGCCAGCGTAGCCGCGATGGCGGCGGTGAGTTGCTGGATGTGGGCCACGAGGGGGCCGAGGACGGCGACGAGGGCGCGGACGAGGTCCCCACTGGCCTCGGCTTCGGCGTCGCCGACCAGGCTGGCGGGAGCCCTGCGGAGGCGGGCCAGCAGCTCGGCAACGGGGCGGTGGCCACAGTAGGCGTGTTGGCCGAGGAATTGGGCGAGGCGTTTTTCGCCCAGGCGCCCCGCGCTGTGGGGGGTCGGGTAGCGGGTGACGAAGGCGAGGGCGATGGGCGAGTCGACGTCGGCGAAGATGGCCACGGCGCCGGGCCAGAAGCGGTCGAGCAGTGCGCGGAGTTGATTGGCGAGGACCACGCGCTGGGCGACGAGATCGTCGCGCCCGCGCACGAGCGCGCGCAGCGCGCGCGTCTCGTCCGACGGCGCGTGCAAGCACCGGAAGCGATGGCCATCCGTGCGCAGCAGGTCGGCGAGGATGAAGGCATCGCCGGGGTCGGTCTTGCCGCCGGCGGCGGAGTAGCGCGGGCGGCTGGCCTTGAGGGCGTTCGGGCGGATCGGCACCACCTCGAGGCCGGCGGCGTCGAGGGTGTCGACGAGCAGACCGGAGGGGCGCTCGAGGGCGACGCGGAGGCCGCCGCGGTGGCGGAGCCGGCGCAGGCGGCCGAGGAGCTCGGTGAGGCCCTCGGCGGTGTGCGCCACGGCGCCTTGCCAGTGGATGCGCGCCGTCTCGTCGATCACGCAAACAGCGTGGGCCTGACTCGCCCAGTCGATCCCTACGAAGAAGGGCATTGCGTCGCCTCCCGGGACGGCGAGACACTGCAAAGGGAGAGGTCCTGCCGGTCGCTCACTGATTGGCGCTCTGGCCTGCTGGGGCACGTGGCGCGTCATCCTGTGGCCGGTCTGGGCCTCTCTCGTTTTCATTCGGGGGAGCGGGTCTCATCGTGGCCGTCGAGCGGCGAGCGCGACGGGCTCTCCCCGAACGTATCTAGTTCCATTCCGCCCCAGGATGAGCGGGTCCACGGGGCGAACCAAGCAATACGATCACGCATTAGTTCCAGGATCGACGATCGTCGCCCGAGCGGTACCTGGACCTCCCCTCGAACGCCGCTCTTGCCCATCTCCCGAGGGAGGGTAGTCCAGTGAGCGCGACGCTGACCAACGACGCCGTGCCGGGGGGCCCCTGGGCGGCGGTGGCCCGGTTCATTGCGCAATACCCCACCGGGAGCCGTGCCGAAGCGCTGCATCTGGCGTTGCAATCCCTCCGGGCCCGGGTTGAACCGGACCGGGTGCTCGCCTGCGAGCTCGCCTGGGAGATGCACACACACGGGTACTGGAGCCAGATCCGACGGCCTGATGGCGGCGCCTACGAGACCGAGGAGGCCTACTTCCGTGATGTGCTCGGCCTGGCCTCCTGGCGGACGGCGTACAAGCGGCTGGCGATCGGGCGGATGCTGATGGGCTTCGAGGAGCCGGAACGGAACCAGCTCCGGGCGGCCATTGCGGCGGTCGGCCTCGCGAAAGCGACGATCGTGGTCCCGGCGATCGAGCGGCTGCGGGAGTGGAAGCCCTGGCTCGAGTGGGCGGGCCAACTACCGACGGTGGTCCTACAGGAGAGAGTCTCGGCGGCGCTCGAGGCCCTGCCCCGGGGTCGGGAGCCCAGTCCACCCGGGGAGCGCTTTCGACGCACGGTG
>Ga0209180_10001767_pt1 | contig 10801 bp, 11 predicted proteins | sample CZO8metaG_3_FD_188355 | JGI IMG/M metagenome (GOLD analysis project Ga0209180, IMG submission 188355) | Vadose zone soil microbial communities from the Eel River Critical Zone Observatory, Northern California, USA - CZOApr15con2H2.8 metaG... | ecosystem: Environmental > Terrestrial > Soil >...
TGGCCACGACTATATTTACAGCCTGCTCACCGACAACATCGATGCGCGCTTCTTAGAAACTTGTGCTGCTAGCACACCCCGCTTAAAGATGGTTGCGAATATGGCTGTCGGCTTCAACAACATCGATGTTGAGGCTGCAACTCGCCTGGGCATAGCTGTAAGTAACACGCCTGGAGTGCTCTCTGACACGACCGCGGATCTGGCGTTTGCCCTCTTGATGGCAACGGCTCGTCGTATTCCCGAAGCTGAGCGATACTTGCGAGCAGGCAAATTTAAGGGCTGGGGACCTTTGCTCTTCTGTGGCGAAGACGTACATGGCTCCGTGCTTGGGTTGATCGGTGCAGGTCGTATTGGTAAGATTGTAGCCAGGCGCGCGAGTGGCTTCGATATGAAGGTGATCTATTACGACGTCTACCCCATGTCGCCTGAAGAGGAAGCTGAGTACCATCTGACGTACATGCTTATGGATGATGTGCTTGAGCAGGCTGATTTTATCAGTATCCACACGCCCTATATGTCTACCACTCACCACCTGATTAGTGAACGCGAACTAAGTATAATGAAACCGAGTGCCATCTTGATTAACACTGCACGCGGCCCTATCGTAGATGAGAAAGCACTTGTAAAGGCTTTGCAGAATAACACAATCGCAGGTGCAGGCCTCGATGTTTACGAGAATGAGCCCGCCGTTGAGCCAGAACTGTTGACGATGGAAAATGTGGTTCTCTTGCCGCATATCGCCAGTGCCTCTCTCAAAACACGCACACTCATGGCTACAATGGCAAGTGACAATATCGTTGCTCATTTTCTTGGACAGCGCCCACCTAATATTGTGAATCCGGAAGCTTTGAAGTGATAGAGGAGCACAATTCGTTGTGTCTGCGTGAGGTGCCAATCATGCGCCTTTACAACACGTCCTCAAAACAGTTGTTGGTAATATTATATAATGAGGATTCTATAGAGGTTGACAATTTTCATTCCTTTCTTTATAGTTCAATCAGAGATACATGTGTATTGGGAGATTAGGTAGCTGATGACCCGGTCAGGTATCCTTTTGGAGAAAGAGCCTGGATTAAAGACGATTTTTCAGGGTAGTGAGCATAGCTATGTTCGATGTGTAGTCGCTGATACAGTTGATCCAGAGCGTCATTTTGAGTGCCGAGTATTAGATGAAGAAGATATACCCATAGCAGTAGGAGAGCCTATTACTCTTGAAGTTATCAAAGTTGTAACTGATAGACGTAATGGAGTTGTACGATTTGATTGTCGTCTGATAAGGAAACCAGAATAGATAAACAGATAAGGTGGGAGAGTCTATGAACTGCCCTCGATGTAATGCTGAACTGCCGGACACAGCTACTACCTGTTTTGTATGTGGAGCGTCTACCCGCCCAGCTCATTTTTCTTACTTACCATCAGGTGTACCATCGTGGCCGACAACGATGCAAGCGAATCCACCATACGGTGCTGGACCCGATTTGCAGTCTGCTCAATATGTTCAGAAGGAGAAGAGTCCTACTGCTACAAAAAGCGCAACCGCATCTAAAAAATCAAGGCTTGGCATTCCAGCTATCATTGCTCTGTTTATTGTGAGCATTCTTGTGGGAGGCGGCTTGACATTTGGTATTTTATATGCCAATGGCCAGCAGTTATCTTTGGGTCCTCAACCCACTCAACCGCCTGTGCAATTGCCAACGGCAAGCGCTTCACCGACTCCGGGATCAACCCCTGCGGCACAGGGAACGCAGCTTCCAACGCCGACTGCATTTCAGACCGTTACCAATGGTGACGTGGGTGTCTCCATGAAATATCCATCGGACTGGATAACAGATCCAGCGCAGAAAACTTCTGATAGCACATCTATCGGTATCCATCCACAGCAACAAATTGGCATTTTCATTTCTATCGAGCGTTTTTCTTCCAATACTTCAGCCAGATTCAGCAGCGCTAACGCTGTCAACCAGAACAACCTTACACAGTTCCAGAATCTACAAGGTGTAGTCAACTTCCAGGCCATTCCGGCATCCAATCAGCAGCGCATGGTTGGGGGTGTACAGTGGGATGAGAAGGACGCGACGTTCAGTAATAGTAATGGCATTGCCTTTCATCTTACAAGTATCGCTGTACAGCGTAATAAAATCTTCTATGACATTCTCTACTATACGCCCAGCATGTATTATGGTGAAGCGATGCAGAAGTACTTCCAGCCTATGCTCGCTTCGTTTAAGTTCCTTCCGTAAGCTGGCCTTTCGCTTAAATTCGAATAAAAGAACCGCTCCTCATGTGACCGAAGTTAAGAGGAGCGGTTCTTTTGCCCGGGCAGGCAGCATCTATTTCAAAGAAGCCTGCTACTCACTCAAGGCCTAAGTAGCAGGCTTCTCCTTTTCATACTTTCCTTGTTACTATTCAGGTCTTCTCTCTTCTTGATTCCTCACTGCCTACGGCAGTTCGCTAGGGCTAGGGAGTGAGTGCGGGCTGTGCCGCCTGTGGCGGCACAGCCCGCACTCACTCCCTAGCTGGGTGAGCCGCCGCAGGCGGCGAGAAGACCTGAATAGTTACCTTTCCATTTTGATTAGCGCTTTCTGCGTGCATTTCCTCTTGCCTCTGTGTGATCTGGTACTGAGTTTGCCATTAAACTCTTGTAATAGAGTATCTCACTGCTTGTGTTAGAAGCGCATAGGAGAAGTGTTATAAGCTTGAACAAGCGCTTAGATGGTATAATTGGTCCAGGTAATACGTTGTCAAGAGGAATAAGTGCATGACATATGTTTCGAGTGTGGGTGATAAGGCACATACTGTCGATACAGGTGAAGACAGCCCTCAGAGAGATATCAGTATCGATGGGATGAGACATAGCATCGATTGGCGGCAGATTGCCACCCTGGCCGCAGATACTAAAGGACTATACAGCGTAGGAGGTCGATTTAGCCTTCTAATCGAGGGCAAATCATACGAGGTCTTTGCCCGCCGTGTCAACAAACCTGAAGAGAAGGGGTATCGTTATGAGATACTGGTTGCAGGGCAGCGCTTCGAGGTAAGCGTTGAGGATGAGCGTGAGAAGGCCTTAACAGGATCCATACAAACGGCCCATGAGTCTGGCGAGGCGATGGTACGTGCGCCCATGCCAGGACTGGTGCTAGGCCTTCCAATGGAGCCTGGGGCAAAGGTCGAACGAGGGCAGACAGTTGTGGTTCTCGAGGCGATGAAGATGGAGAATGACCTGGCTTCACCGATTGGCGGGAGAGTGAAGGAGATCAGGGTAAGCAAGGGACAGACAGTGAATCAAGGGGATATTCTGGTAGTGGTGACCAGGGAATAAAATTCCTCCTTTATGTATGCTATAATGCAATGGCAAACAGAGGGAGAAAATGTATGGAGCAGCACGTGAGTATGAGCGCCGAGGAGTGGCGCAATACCATCGCCCGAAAAGCGAAGGAAAAGACTGCGGAGCGACAGCAAAAATTTGTTACAAGTTCGGATATCGAGGTACCGGATCTGTCCACCGAAGAGGACCTGAAAGGTTTCGATACCCACGCTAAACTCGCCTATCCCGGCGAATTTCCTTTCACCCGCGGCATTCATCCTGGGATGTATCGTTCACGCCTTTGGACAATGCGCCAGTATGCAGGCTTTGCTTCGGCGGAAGATTCAAATAAACGCTACCATTTCTTACTCTCCCAGGGTACAACCGGGCTTTCTGTTGCTTTCGATCTTCCGACACAAATGGGCTATGATGCGGATCACCCCCTATCGGAGGGCGAGGTTGGCAAAGTAGGCGTCTCTATCTCCAGTCTTGAAGATATGGAGACGCTGCTTAATGATTTGCCCCTGGAACGTATCAGCACTTCGATGACGATAAACGCAACCGCCAGTATCCTACTGGCGCTATATATCGCTGTAGCGAAAAAACAGGGTGCTGACATATGCAAACTCTCCGGCACTGTGCAGAACGATGTGTTGAAAGAGTACATAGCGCGCGGCACGTATATCTACCCGCCGAAGCATTCGATGCGCATCATTACTGATATTTTCCGCTACTGTGCTGAGAACCTACCACGCTGGAACACGATCAGCATTAGCGGTTACCATGTGCGTGAGGCAGGTTCAACCGCTGTTCAAGAGGTGGCATTCACCCTCTCCAACGCTATCGCTTATGTGCAGGCAGCCATTGATGCCGGGTTGAATGTTGATATCTTTGCGGGGCAACTTTCGTTCTTCTTCAATAGCCACAATAACCTGTTTGAAGAGGTCGCCAAGTTCCGTGCTGCACGTCGCATGTGGGCTAATATTATGCGAGATCGCTTCCATGCGCAAGACCAGCGCTCAATGATGCTGCGCTTTCACACGCAGACCGCAGGTTCAACATTGACAGCGCAGCAGCCCGATAACAACATTGTGCGCACGGCTTACCAGGCGTTGGCAGCGGTACTTGGCGGCACACAGTCGCTACATACCAACTCAAAGGATGAGGCACTATCGCTTCCATCCGAAGAGTCCGTGCGTGTTGCTCTGCGCACGCAGCAAATCCTGGCTTACGAGAGCGGCGTAGCCGATGTTGTAGACCCGCTGGCCGGCTCGTATTATGTCGAATACTTAACTTGGGAGGCAGCGTGCACGCCATCGAGCGAGGTTTCTTGCAAGCGGAGATCGAGAAGGCGGCATACGAGTATCAACGTACTCTGGAGGAAGAGCGGACTATTGTAGTCGGTGTCAATCGCTTTATTCAGGAACAGGAGGAACGGCCAGCGTTGCTGCGCGTGGATCCCGAAGTGGGCAGACGGCAGGCGGCAAAGCTCGCGACGCTGCGCCAACGACGAGACGATGAAAGAGTGCAGCAAGTTTTGAAGGCGTTGGAGCGGGGAGCGGCAAGTACTGAAAACCTCATGCCCCTGATTATTAACGCCGTCGAGGCCTATGCTACTCTCGGAGAAATTAGTGATGCTATGCGCCATGTCTTTGGCGAGCAGCATGAGTTCCGTAGCATAGAGTAGAACAAGTTGTGAATACGAATTATTGGAATCGGGATGCAGCGGCATGGCATAATCTGCATCCCGCTCGTGATGCTGAACGTAGTTTAGACAACCTTGACCAGGAAAAGTCAGGAGTGGTAGCAAAAGTGGAGGCTCCTATCGGGGTCTTTGATTCAGGAGCAGGAGGATTAACGATTCTCTCGGCTCTACGCCAAGAATTGCCGTATGAGAACTACATCTATTTCGGCGATACTGCGCATTGTCCATATGGCACACGCAGCGATGCTGAAATCATCGACCTATCGGTTCAAGCTAATCGTTTCTTAATCGAACTTGGGGTAAAGCTGATTGTTATAGCCTGTAATACAGCCTCACAGGCGGCACTCAATACCTTACGAGCTAAATTTCCATCAGTGCATTTTGTAGGTGTGGTACCCGCGGTAAAGCCAGCCGCAAGAGCCACGAAAAAAGGACGTATTGGCATCGCTGCAACGAACCAAGCTGCCAAAGCCATTTACCTCCAGCAACTTATAGATGAGTTTGCAGGTGGCATCCAGGCTTACGCGGTTGGTTGCCCCGAACTTGTGACCCTGGTTGAGCGCGGAGAACTTGATGGCCCTGCAGTAGAGGAAACTGTAAAGCAGGCATTGCAGCCAATATTGCTGGAAGATGTTGACGTGATCGTGCTGGGCTGCACACATTTTCCTGCTCTACGACCCGTCATTGAACGTGTTACCGCGCACCAGGTACAAATTATTGATAGCGGAGTGGCGATAGCCCGCCGCACACATTATGTGCTGGACGCTGAGAGGCTGATTCAGCCAAACAACTCAAATCAAGCACACACCGGGGAACTCCAGGTATGGTGCAGCGGTGATACCAAAGTTTTTAGTAATATTGCCAGTAAGCTATTGGGCTATACTGTGATCGCCTGTCAATCGAGATATTAGAATAAACAAACAAGGAGATTCATGCAGGAACATCTTGCTGCCGGTTCAGAAGACCACACCATCGTAGAAACACCTGAGCGAAAGCCCAGGCATATACGTATTGCACGTCACATTTCCAATATCCTGGCTCCTTCGACAATTTCGCTCCCATTTGTATTACTAGTAGCTTTTTACCAGGCCCGGAACCAGCTAGCAGCTTTTGTCTATGCCTGTATTACCCTTTTCTTCCTCAGTGTCGGACCTCTAATCTATATCTTGATAGGTGTACGCCTGGGCAAATTATCAGATTTGGATGTGAGCCGCCGTACCGAGCGAGCGGGCCCATTTCTCTTTGGTATAACATCGATCGTTATCGGATGGCTTGTGCTGGTGCTCTTGGATGGGCCGAAGAATCTGCAAACAGTGCTGATCATTACGGCAGTGAGCGGTGTTATCATGATGGTAACCACATTGTGGTGGAAAATAAGCATTCACGCTTCTTCACTGGGAGGTGCGGCAACGATGCTTACAGTGCTCTATGGAGCAGTGATGTTGCCCACATTCGTGTTGCTTGCGTTAGTGAGCTGGTCGCGGGTAGCGTTACGCCGCCACACGATAGCGCAGGTAATCGGGGGGGCGCTGGTGAGTATCGCCATATCGCTGGTGATTCTGAAATTAAGAGGGGTGAATTAACGTCGAAGAGGCTGCGAGTGGTGACGCCACTCGCAGCCTCTTCGACATGTTGATGTGATTACTGCCTACCGGTAATGCCGGCGCGCTCTGGAAGTTGCGCTTCAGGGGGAACCGGTGCGCTGCGACGCGCGCGAATGGCGGGTGCCTGGGCACGCCGGGTAGTGGCAGCAGTGGCACGACTGACTACCTGGATGAAGCCAAGTAACAGGAGCCAGTTTAACACTCCCAGCACGATCAGGAAGAACAGGTTAGACAGCCCGAAGCTATTCAGGATGAGATAGACCAGGGCGGTAAGCAGGATATTTCCCAAAGTGACTGGTATGAGTATCAACCAGGCGAACTGCATCAGTTGGTCGGCACGCAAGCGAGGCAGGGTTGTGCGCACCCAGATGAAGGCAAAGCAGAGCAGGTAGACTTTGATAACGAAGTAGACAATACCCAGTATGTTGCCGAGGAACTGCCAGCCGAAAGCCATGCCAGGCGCGGTTAAAAACGCAACGCCGGGGCCCGCCCATCCACCCAGGAAAAGCGTGCTGGCAATGGCCGCGACGATTGTCATGTTGCCATATTCACCGAGGTAGAATAGACCCCAGCGCATGCCACTATACTCAGTGGCGTAGCCAGAGACGAGTTCGGATTCTGCCTCGGGCAGATCGAATGGAGCACGATTAGTCTCGGCGAGCCCACAAATATAGTAGATAATGATCATTAAAGGCTGGACCAGGAAGAACCATGCCCACGGGGTAAAGCCATTGAAGATGAAATCCCAGAAAGGGATCCCTTTGCCGGGATATAAGCTGCTACTTTGAAAGTTGATAATATCTCTGATAGAGATGGTGCCGAGTCCAGTACTGGACAAAACGCTTGTCAGCATCACGACGCCGACCAGCGCCAGCACAAGCGGTAACTCGTAGGAGATCATCTGTGCAGCTGAGCGCAGGCCACCTATGAGTGAATATTTGTTATTGGAACTCCAGCCGGCCATTACAAGGCCGACGATATCGATTGAACTCATTGCCACGTAGTAGACAATGCCAGTGGCAAGGGCTGTCCCTGGTACCCCTATATAGGGTGAGAAAGGTATCACTGCAAAAGCAGCAATGACGGGAGCCAGGAAGACCGAGGGAGCAAGCAAGAAAAGCGATTTATCTGTTAAAGCTGCATGAATATCTTCTTTCAGAAGCAGTTTGCCAACATCGGCAACTGTCTGCAGGAGACCCCAGGGGCCAGTATGAAGCGGCCCATAACGGTCCTGCATCCAGCCCATAATCTTGCGCTCTGCCAGGATCAAGATCACCGCGCTTGTCAGGACAAAGCCAAAGAAGGACAGGAAAGCGATGATGAACTGCAAAAAGGACCATGAGAAAATGCCATTGAACAGCTCGCTCCCCAGATCACCTGCTGTTACGCTTACAAGATGCATAAGATAACTCCTACCGGTCAACCTCGCCCAGGACGAGATCGAAGCTGCCCAAAATAGCGATTACATCGCTGATCTTATGTCCACGCAGTATTTCGGGCAGAATTTGCAAATTCACAAAGGATGGGCCACGTATCTTGGCACGCCAGGGGTATTCGCTGCCATCGCTGATGAAGTAGATACCAAGTTCACCCTTACTACCCTCGATGGCAAAGTAGGTCTCACCACGCGGGGGACGCAGCGCAATGGGTGTGCGTGTGCTGATCGGGCCGCCGGGCATTTGATCGATGGCAACACGGCAGAGGCGAATGCTCTCCCATATTTCCTGCATACGCACCCTGTAACGCGCAAAACAGTCACCCTCCTGGCGTACCTGCACATTCACGGGCACCTCGCGGTAGGCCATGTATGGGCGATTGACGCGCAAATCAAAGTTGACACCGCTTGCACGTAGCATAGGGCCTGTGAGTCCATAAGCAATGGCTTGCTGCGGATCGATATAGCCGACACCCTGGGTACGGGCGTCAAAGATTTCATTATCAGTGAGGAGGGTCTCCAGCTCAGCCATATTCTTTTCAAGCTGGTCAAGATAGGCTTCGCATTCTTGCAGCCAGCGTTTGGGGAAATCGTGCAACACGCCGCCCACACGCAAGTAGTTTACATTGAAGCGACTGCCGCCCAGGGACTCAAACAGTGAGAGGATACCTTCGCGGTCACGGAAGGTCCACAGGACGGGGGTAAACGCGCCGAGGTCCAGCCCATAGGTGCCAACCGCTATCAGGTGGCTAGCAATTCGCTGCAACTCACCGACGAGCAAGCGGATATACTGCGCTCGTCGTGGAGGCTCCATGCCCATCTCTTGCTCGACCGCGCCTGCATAGGCAATTTCGTTGAGTATGGGAGAGAGGTAATCCGCATTATCCATGTAGCGGATGCCGCCCATGACCGGGCGATTCTCCAGGATTTTCTCGATACCTCGATGCAGGTAGCCGATAACCGGTGTGCAATCTATAACGGTCTCTCCTTCGAGCGTCAAGACCAGGCGCAAGACACCATGGGTGCTTGGATGCTGGGGACCCATATTGAGCAGCATCTCCTGGGACTTAATTCCTTCTGGTCCTTCTATATCCCCAGGTATTGCATTACTATCTTGATTTGTAACCATCGGGTTTCCTCTTCATATATTTCAAACCCAGCCGGTCTGCATGCAGACCGGGTGAACCGGTATTTCCGTCTATGAGCGTGATCTTTGCCGAAGCAGCAACAATTTGCGCAAACGCACACTAAAACTGAACGACCAGAGCAGCGCTATCAGTATCGCCATGCCACCAATCAGGTAGCGGTTTGGATCAGTAGTGAGAAAAATCAAAGTAAATGCCATTCCCCAGCTACCTAAGCCTACCAGGGCTGGAAAGAGGAGGCTCTGGGGGCCAGAGACCGCCGGTGAGAGAAAGCGACGATTGATGCTGGCTGTACTTGTACTCGTCGCGCTCCCATTCACTGCTGGAACCGCACGATTCTTCTGCGAACTTGCAGCACTTTGTATAGTATTCACGGCACGCGACTGTGCGGTACCGGCTTTGGCTGGTGCTCTCCTGCGTTTCTGGGTTTTGGGCATTACGCTGACTTACCTTCCTCCGGGTTTAGACTCGCCAGGTACTGACTCGCCTGGCGCAGTCACGTTTTGCTGGTTTGCTTCTTCCTGATGTTCCTGGGATGAGTGACCAAAGGTTGGCGTCCCTGGATGCAGGCGTTCTCCCATACCTTGCCCCAGTTTCTTCTTCACCACGTGTTCCACACCCTGTTGCTGGAATGGTCCGGCAACGGCCATATTAGGATCAACCTGAGTTGTTGCAGGCTGCTTGACCGTGAAAGGGACCTGGTGAAAACTCTTGAGAAGGGGATAGCCTTCAAACTCGTCATCCAGCAGCATCCTGCGCAGGTCGGGGTGTCCAGCGAACCTGATGCCATACATGTCATAGGTTTCGCGCTCCAACCAGTTCGCGGTCGGCCAGACAGAAACGACGCTATCCACCTCGGGCTTTTCATGATCCAGGCGTACCTTGATTTGCAGTATCTGCCCTCGTGTAAGCGAGCGTACGTGATAAATCGTCTCGAGGTGATCGAGCATGTCCACACCCGATATGCAGCTTAACAGATCGAAGCCGAGTTGGTCGCGTAAGAAACGGCAGACAGCCACGAGGCTGGTACGGTCAACCTCCAGGTTAAGAAAATCTCCTTTGAGTGTTTTTAGCTCGAGTTCTCTGCCCGTTATCTGAGCTATTGGAGCCAGGTCACGGGCAAGGGCTGCATTTTGGTCACGATAGCCAGTAGTTGAAGTTGGAATACTTCTCGAACGCGGTACTAGATCCATCGAATAACCCCCTTGCGCCAGGCATAGACCAAACCAAGCGCGAGAATGATAATGAAGAAGAGGATTTCAAAGAATCCAAAGAAGCTCAACCGTTTGAATATGACGGCCCATGAGATAATGAAAACAATATCCACATCGAAAGCAACGAAGAGCAGAGCAAAGATATAGAAGCCAAGCGGGTATTGCACCCAGGCTGAGCCGATCGGAGTTTCGCCAGACTCATAGGTTTGTAATTTCTCTTTCGTTATTTTATGTGGAGAAAGCAGATTTGACAGAGTCATCGTGAGGATAACGAAGATAAAGCCTGCCGCAAACAAGATGCCTGCATATAAATAAGCGACATTGATAGATGTTGACACGAGCCATCCCTCCAAATACTTGCCCCGGTTACAAAGGCCTTTAATCTGCTTTGATT
>Ga0209180_10001770_pt1 | contig 10792 bp, 13 predicted proteins | sample CZO8metaG_3_FD_188355 | JGI IMG/M metagenome (GOLD analysis project Ga0209180, IMG submission 188355) | Vadose zone soil microbial communities from the Eel River Critical Zone Observatory, Northern California, USA - CZOApr15con2H2.8 metaG... | ecosystem: Environmental > Terrestrial > Soil >...
GGGCTCTCATTGCGCTGTGAAAGGGGATGTAGACGCCTATGAGCTCCGCCTGAGGCGCGGGTTCCCCGATTAGACAGATGCTGCTAGGAACAGAAGGTGGGTTACGGCCGACACGCCACCCATCTATTGTCGCCTGCGTCGCGAGACTCGAGTAGGCCCCCGGGGGGGGCGAAAAAGATTTTCGCATTGGCGAGAATTTTTTTTTCGCGAAAATGAATCTTCTGGGTTCTCCAGTAATCTGCCGGGATTATGTCACGCGAGGATCAGTCGATTCCAAAAATAGTCGATTTTCCTGGTCCGTTCGAGATTTTACTGGGAGATGCTAGGCTGGACGGCTGGATTATCATCATTGATCATCGAGGATTAGCATGACGATGGACAAGTTTCTGATTCTAAGGCGATTCTAGTGCGGTTTGCAGGGGACTAACAGGGCGTTCATGCTCGTCGGCGATCATGGAACCTGGCTTCTTTCTAGACCATGTGGTACCGAAAGCATTTCGTCGTGTGATCATTTACCATTCCTACCGCCTGCATGAACGCGTAACAGATAGTTGGGCCGACAAACCTGAAACCTCTCCCGCGCAGCTCCTTGCTCATCGAGTCCGACTCTCTCGTGGTCGGAGGAATCTGGCTGAGCGAGTCGAACTTGTTCCTGATTGGTCTGCCGCCGACAAATCTCCAGATGTAATTGTCGAAGGAACCGAATTCTTTCCGGGCTGCCAGGAATTGTTTCGCGTTCGTGATCGTCGCTTCGATTTTGAGACGATTACGTATGATCCCGGAATCGCTAAGGAGACGTTTGACATCCTTGTTCTTGTAAAGGGCAATTTTCGCAGGGTCGAAGCCGTGGAGTGCCTTGCGATAATTTTCACGTTTGTTCAGGACCGTCTGCCATGTTAGTCCTGCCTGTGCACCTTCCAACGTGAGGAATTCGAATAGCACGCTGTCTTTGTGTACTGGGACGCCCCATTCTCTGTCGTGATATTGAATCATTAGTGGACTGTTGCTGAGGGTCGCCCAGTCACACCGTGTGGGAGGATGGGTCACACTTAATCAACCAGGTACAAGTGTCGCTAGATATCTGAGGTTTACTAGTTGACATCTGTTGTCGAAGTTGCGACGCAGCACAAGGGCGTGGAATGGTTGTTGGACAGCAAGAACCCTGCGGTCCGATATTGGACCCTTAGGGACATTCTTAGCAAGCCAGAAACTGACGACGAAGTCGTGCAGGCTCAAGAGCGCATCGCGTCTTGGACCCCTGTAGCTGAGTATCTGAGGGAACAACATTCTGACGGATACTGGGGTTTTGGAGAAGACGTATACTGGCCGAAATGGACGGCAACCGTTTGGCCGTTGATATTGCTAGCGGAGATTGGTGTGCCTGGCTTGCATCCTTCGATCCGAAAAGCATGTGAATACTTCTTGAAAGTCATGGATGCTCAGGATCGGCCTTGGCCACAGCCGAAATATCCTGACGACGACCTACGAGGCTGGCGCGCAGTCTGGGAGCCCTGCATAACAGGAAACATGGCACGGACACTTACAGCGTTCGGATACGGCGACGATCGACGGGTTCGTGAAATGTTTGAGTGGTTAGTCAAGTATCAACGGGAGGATGGTGGCTGGAACTGCGAGACTGAGGATTACAGGAACGGAGAGACGGTTCATCACAGTTCGTTCATGTCGACAATCGAGCCGTTGTGGGCTTTCTCAACCCTCGATCGGCAGAAGTGGCCCCGAGGTGGACGCGAGGCGGTTGAACGTGCTGCAGAGTTCATGCTGAACCATCGGCTCTACAAAAGCGACAAGTCAGGGAAAGTTATCCGCCCAGAGTGGACCCAGTTGCACTTTCCGATGTTCTACTTCTACGATATTCTACATGGCTTGAGGGTCTTGTCCAGACTTGGATATGCTAGGGATGAGAGGATGACTGATGCACGAGAATTGTTATTGTCGAAGAGGCTGGCCGATGGAACGTGGCCGTTGGAGGCGTCGTATGTTCGGGCTCTGAGACGGAACTTCGTAAAAGACCCAACAACAGGTAAGTGGGGCTCGATAAGAGACGAGAAACTTGATCCAGCCGACGTCTACACTAAGGGTGGAAGCGTAGCAGAGACTCTAGCGATATACGCGAGCCTCGGCGAAGTAGGACGCTCTAATCCTTGGATTACACTGAACGCTCTTCGAGTACTGAAGGGCGCAGAATTGGCACCATAAATGGTTGGGTCTCGGGGAGAAGTCTAGGGATGCAGAAGACCAAGGGAGTATCGGAAAGGATTCGGCCCCACTTACTAATCCGGATCATAGAAGATTCGAAGATCCCTCTTGAAGAAGAAGAGTCTAAGCTCCAAAAGATCAAAGGAAAAGTGGAACATGACGAACAACTGTCTCGAGAGGATGAAGTTTTCCTCACCAGACTGGTTGAAAGGGCCAAGGAGTGGCAGAAGGGATTGAAGAGCTCATCAGATACAGAACCAGACGACACCATGTCCGGATGATAAATGGAGAGATGGGGAGTAAGAATTAGTTTGGAGGATAACGAGGCGAACGGCGTGGGCGATGAAGAGGAGGATGAAGATGAAGATGAGGATCTCGAGGAGGAGACTGATGACGAGTAGAGTTGCATTTCTCGGATGGGAGAGCGGAGAGAGAGGAAAATTCAGAAAACGGTAAAGAGAAACGCCCGTTCTAAGATGAGCTTACTAGTCCCGGACTGAAGGCTCTGGTCAGCTGCATGATTCTATCATAGGCTATCCGATGCCTCAGAATGATCTTGACGGACTTTCCGTTAGTCGGTGTAATTGTGATGTGCCCGGAGCCCAATAATCCAGGCTTCTTGATTTCTATTCGGCTTATCTGATCCTTTGCCACATCGAACTCTTTCATCCCTTCGAGTTGGCCAATCACCTTGTCGCTCTCCTCTTGAGAGACGGTTGGCATGAGCTGGCCGTCGATAAATCCGGCCATAGTGCCTCCGAGTGCTCCGCCACCCCCACTGCCCAGGTCTATCCCTATCACCCTATTTGTCGTGAAGTACAACCCGTATCCGATGTGAAATCCTTTCGCCAAGAAGCCGCTAGCGAACCCACCGAGAAACATCTCACGACTAACCATAGACCTATGCTCGGTCAGAGTGACAGACCCTAGCTTGGATAAGAAGTTCGTTCCTAGGAATGTTTGAGCAGAGTCACGTTTTCTAGTTGGATCTCAATTGCGAAGAGAAGCGACCGATCTTCTTCATCGAACTTTTTGAGTTTGTGACAGCACATGAGCGGAAGCCTTCTCGGCGCTATCGGCGAAACTGATCAGATAAGTAACGAGAACTCCCAGTACAAACGCGTTTGTAAGATGAACAATAATCACAATGCCACTGTTTGTTCCAAGGGCGATGAATCCCAGGATTATCTGCACCACGTAGTCAGCTATCGCTGCTATTCCCGTTCTGAACAGGGTTGACTTCGAACCCAACTCCATCGCAGCATAAACCGTTGCTATGATGAGAACTCCGAAGGTAACAACTCCCCATACCAAGTGATACAGGACATCGATGTACCCGAACACGGCACTGCCTCCAAGGATAACTTGGACGAAGAGCATTAGACCCACGAAGTTAGCAACTATCCGTGCTGGTTTCAAGACGCTGGACTCACGAAGGACCCCGAAGTTTCCAGGAGAGGTAAGCTTGAAAAAGCTGACTTGCAACAGCAAAGACTCCGTCCCAACGAAATGTTGAATTGCTAAGGCCACCTTTGGAGCCCTATGCTGGACTCTAACAAGGTCCCCGTTTCTCAGTCGGCACTGTTAGTGATCGACGCACAGGACTCGTTCAAGCTCGGTGCCCGCTGGGAACGACGCAGCAATCCTGCCTTCGAAAAGAACGTCACCCAGCTTGTCGAAGCATACCGGGCCGCACACTTACCCGTCGTGTTCTTCTTACACACCGACAAGGACGAGGGCTTTGCTAGAGACAGCCCATCATTCAAGCTGATGGACTTTCTCAAGCCTCGGGGCGATGAGCCTGTGATGGTCAAGAACACACGCAACTGCTTCACCAGCACCACACTGCAACCGTATTTGATCGAAAAAGGGGTGAGACGCGTCAGCATCGCAGGCATACAGATGGAACAGTGCTGCGAGACAACCGCCCGGATCGCAGCCGACCTAGGCTACGCAGTAGACTTTGTCACAGAAGCAACAATGACCTTTCCAATCCCGAACTGGGACAAGCCAGGCGAAGAACTCGGAGTCGACGCAATACGCGAACGCACAGAATACGCCCTCCGACGCCGCTTCGCACGCATCACCACAGTCAACCAACTAACAAAAGAACTCAAAGAGAGTCAACAAAAACGCTGAGTATGGCCCCAACCCCAAGAAGGTGTTTCAGGAAATGTCAGGCTCAAAGGACTCACCAAATGGTTCCTCTCGAAAGCACGAGGTCAGGGTCCTAGGCCAAGCTGTGACATCAGACCGAGAACATCGTAATAGATTCGAACCTCGCCAATCCGACCCCCTTTGACTCTGCAAATTATGGAGCTTGGAATCTTGAAGCTCTTGCCGGTCGGTTGAACCTCTCTGGGTCCAGCATGAATCGGCCCTTTCATAGTCCCGCTCTCCTCAACCTCCAGACAAACCCAGTCATCCTGGCCAAAACTCCGCACCCTCCTTATCTGATAATCGGGAAACATGTTGAACAAACCCGTCCACATTTTGTCCAGAGCCTGCCGTCCCTTCAAAGACCCTAAAGTTGGATCGTAGAGGACGGTCGATTCTTCATGGAGATCCAGAAAGTTCTCTTTCGATCGGCGGTTGATGCTGTCTACCCAGGCCCGCTCGACCAGTCTCACATTATCCGCTATTGTCGTCTGCAAACCGCGTCTTGGAACAGAATGATCATTATTCCCTATAACCTAGATAGGGATTCAGAAGAATAGAACTGGTACCACTGCGGCGGAGAAGCGTTCTGAGTGTGGAGAGAGAATTTTTCGCGGCTCGTCCCATCAAGCCAGACCTCGGCGTACTCGGACGCAAGTGGGCTCTCCTCATTCTCGCAGACATTGGGCTGAGAAAGGTCGACCTTTTCAGCGGTCTCCTCCGTTCAAACCCTACGCTCAACTCCAGAATATTGAGCAGAAGACTCCGGGAGCTAGAAGAAGCAGGCATGATCAGAAGAATTGAGAAGAAGCGAGCACCAGGACCTGTCCGGTGGGCCATGACCGAGAAAGGAATCGATATTCTCCCAGCCATCATTCGACTGATAGCGCTCGGCGCTAGGTGGCACGCCGAGAACCCGTTCCACCGAAAGCCTCCGAGAAGGCTCACCTAATTCTTGATCAAACCAAATCCTCATGAAAGTCGATTCATTTTCCTGTCGTTAGGGTTAGGGTAATGAGGGTCTCGGCTTGCCGACCTGTCCGAGCTCTTTGAGACGGTTCAGCCGGTTTGGATCACGGACAACTCTGCGGTCCTTCGAAAGCTCCGCATAGGCGGCCGCGAACCAATCCTGAGCTTCGTGCTCTTGGCCCAGGACTAAGAGACATTCAGCAATTTCCTCGTAGACGTACCCGTTTCTCTTTCCGTCCCCCTGGTACTCCTCGAAGAGACCTCTCTGCATTTCTAACGCCTCCTCCGTATGATCTATCGCCCGGAGAACCTTTGCGACACACCATTTTGCGGTCCTGATCTTAAGCGGGTCGCCGAGCTGTTCGTAAAACTCCAAGGCCTTCTGGAACATAAACAAGGACTCCTGGTAGGATTTCTGATCAAAATAGTTCCAACCGATACTGTTGTAGAGGATAACCTTCCATCTTCCCGTCTTCTCATCTTTCGAGTTCTCGGCAATCTCCAACGCTTTCAGGTTCCATTCTAGTGCCTTCTCCGGCTCGGCGGTGGCCATCAAGTGAGCAGCGTCGACAGCGTAGAGGTCCATCTTGAAAACGACGGCTAGATTGAGCGCTTCTTGGAAGCGTGGCTGAGCCTCCCGTGCCTTTCCTGACAAGCTGAGAACTCTTCCGCGCTCCAAGAGGTATCTCACGCTAACCCTCTGCTCGGCCTTCGGCAGTGCCTTCTCGACTCGATCGAGAGTCTTTTGAGCGTCAGGAAATTTTCTCTGCATGGCCTCTGCCCTGGCAATCTGTGTCAGAAGCTCGGACAGGTATGAGATCTCAAGTGAATCTACGGCTGCTGGGAGAAGCTCGCGAAACCTCTTCTCAGTCGGCCCTGGATGGTCGTAATCCCACAGACTGTCGAAGTCGGGGAGTTTAGCGATTGCAATCCTGCCTTCTGACTCTCCCCTCTCTCCCGTTGAAGTCGACATGTCTCTGGAGAAACCTGGACAAGTATCTACTGAAAGAAACGACTCAATTTCTTGATTGTATCCAGCACCTAAGACCAATGGTGAAGGCGAGAAGGCTGGACGTATTCACGTGACTAAGTAGCCTCATAAGTATCGCCCTCCCCATCTCGTCGCCTCGACATCAGACCTGAGGCTCTTGCGCTAATGCTGTTCGTTGGCATCGACGTAGGCGGAACATTCACGGACATCATCGTCTTTGATGATGAGTTGAGGAAGACACCCGAGGTCGTTAAAGTTCCAACAATTCCCAAACAGCCCGAGATCGCAATCCTCGAAGCACTCAAACAATATCAAGATAGAGCAGAACAAGTCGTCCTGGTTTCTCAAGCAACGACAATCGCCACCAACGCTCTCCTGACGCAGAATGGGCTCGCGAAAACTGCTCTTATCACCAACAAGGGCTTCAGAGATGTCTTAGATATCGGACGCCAGAGAAGACCCGAAATCTACAACCTCGACACCAAGAGGCAAAGCAGCTCGTCGATAGGAGAAACCGTTTCACAGTGAACGGACGAAGACTCGTCAACGGGTCCAGTCAGGCCCCGTTGGCCGAAAACGAACTAGTGAAAGTCTCGAGGGAAATAGTTCGAAGAGGATCAGAATCGGTCGCAATTGCATTTCTCAACTCCTACGTCAATCCGGCGGACGAGACAAAGGCCGAAAAAATTCTGAGACGTTCAGGCTTCAAAGGACATATCGACCTGTCAAGCAGAATCGACCCTCAATACAGAGAGTATGAGAGGACCAGCACAACCGTCGTCAACGCCTCACTCGCACCCTCAATATCGCGATATCTGCAACGACTAAAGAAAGAGCTTGAACAAATCGGTATAGCATCGCCACTCTACGTTATGAACTCTGACGGAACAGCCAGCACCAGTGCCCAAGCCGCCAAACGTCCAATCTCGATAATAGAATCCGGCCCCGCAGCAGGAGTCCTGTCGTCAAGAAATCTCGCCAAACATCTCAGGCTAACAAAGGCCATGACGTTCGATATGGGCGGAACGACAGCCAAGGCTGGCACGATTCTCAGCGGCAAGCCCGACCTAGCTTACGAGTTTGAAGCCGCTGGAAGAACCTACCATGGAAGATCAATCAAGGGCAGTGGCTACCCGGTAAGACAACCCTTCATCGACCTAGCAGAGGTAAGCGCCGGAGGCGGAACAATAGCCAGAATAGACGAGACGGGAAACCTCAAGGTGGGACCTGAAAGCGCGAGAGCCGACCCGGGACCTGCAGCATACGCCAACGGCGGCACACAAGCAACTGTAACAGACGCGAACATCGTCGCAGGAAGAATCAACCCCTCCAAACTATTAGGCGGACAGCTCAAACTACGCGATGATCTATCGGTCAGAGCCATCGGAGCACTAGGCCGCAGACTCGGAACCTCGATCGACAAGACTGTAGACAGGATTCTACGAACAGTCAACATCAACATGAGCAAAGCACTACGACTCGTAAGCGTCGAACGCGGCCGAGACCCAAGAGAATATTCCCTCATTGCGTTCGGAGGCGCTGGACCCGTACACGCTTGCGACTTAGCAGAAGAACTCGAGATCAAGAGAATAATCATACCCTTACACCCTGGACTCTTTTCAGCGTTCGGCCTCCTCACAGCAGAACTCTCCAGAACATTCACTCAACCGATAATCAAACAAGAAGCGACCAACATCGAACCTACCTTCACACAACTTAGAGAAGTTGCGAGAAAATCATTGAAACAAGAAGGCTTTACAAGCTACCGGACAGTAGAACACGTTGACCTGCGATACCAAGGTCAAGACCACGAAATAACACTCCCTTACAAGAAGAACACTAACCTAGCACGGCTGCTCGGTCGAGAGCACAAGAACCTTTACGGTTACTCATCAAACGATACCGTTGAAGCAATAAACGCCCGGATTCGAGCAATCATACCCATACCCAAAGCCAAACTCGCCAAGAAGCAGCTGCAACACGCAAAGCTACCCGCTCCAACCTCATCGAGGAAAATGTCGCTTCTAGGAAGCTGGCTGAAAGTTCCGGTCTACGACCGAGAAAACCTATTCCCTGGCGTACGTAGCAAAGGTCCTTGCATTATCGAAGAATACGACTCGACCACGATAATCGGAAAGAATTGGAGGTGGAAAATCGACCCCTACCAAGACCTTGACCTTACTCTCTGTCCGTCCACGAAAGGCTAGAAAAAGAAAAGCGGGGGCATCCCAGCCACTCCGCGAACGCCGGGCCTATGCCTAGTCTGTGTCTGTCGCGTTCTCGTTGGCGTCGTCGAGTTCGACGTGAGCTGTTGAATTGTCGTCTGAGGCTTCATTATCATCATGATCCTCGTCCTGATGATCCTGATCATGATGCTCGCTGTCATGACTCGTGGTAGCTGTACTGGAAGTTTCAGTCGCATGCAGAATGGCAACAGTAGGAAGTAGCACAGCCGCGGCAACTAACAGGATGAGGACTATCTTCTTCGAGACTCTTCACCTCCCAAAGGAACACGCGTCGTAGCAACACGCACATCCAAAGATAACCCAACTGTTTTGAACACCATGTTCAAACAATTTATCGTGACTAGAAGGCAACTCCAGATCATCTAATGGTTCCTCTACGATGCAGTTGGACCCGACGACAACCGAGATCATCAGCAACTCCCTAGTCTATGCCAGCGAAGAGATGGGAATAGCACTTCGAAACTCTGCATACTCGCCGAACATCCGGGAACGATTGGACCATTCGGCAGCCATCTTCGACGACCAAGGCCGACTCCTAGCTCAAGCGGAACACATACCAGTCCACCTTGGGTCGCTGCCTTGGGGGCTGGTCAAGACTCTTGAGTACTGTGACCGGGAAGGCATTGATCTTGAAGAATCCTCAATGATGATGGTGAACAACCCATACATCGCTGGGACACATCTCAACGACGTAACCGTCATCCGGCCCATCTACCAGTCAAACAGACTCGTCGCGTACGCGGCCAACAAAGCTCATCACGCAGACGTAGGCGGAAAGGTTCCGGGCAGCATCTCCATCGACGCTAAGAGTCTCTTCGAGGAAGGTGTCGTAATCGATCCGGTATATGTCATCCGGAAAAACCGGTTCGTCGAAGGCGGAGTAACAAGTCTCACGTCGAAATCCCGCACGCCAATAGAGAGGAAGGGTGATCTCAAAGCACAGACGGCAGCCAACGTCACCGGCGAGAGGAGAGTCCTAGAACTCGTCAACAAGTATGGCTGGAAAATGTTCGAGCAGGCGTGCGCAGAGTCGCTGAAGAAAACGGAGCAAATGATGAGGTTGAGGCTTTCCAAGATACCCTCCGGCACCTATCAAGCTCAGGACTATCTAGAGGATCCTGACGGACACGATATTCGACTCAAAGTCACCCTCACAATCTCAAAGGGACGTTTGAAAGTGGACTACACCGGAACCGATAGTCAGGTATCGAATCCTCTCAACGCAGCCTACGGCGTAACCCTCTCCGGAGTATATTACGTCACCCGAACACTAACAGGAGACGACGTCCCAGCAAACCACGGAGCCTTCACACCCATCACAGTCCACGCACCAGAAGGAACAATCCTCAATCCAACATTTCCCTACCCGGTCGCAGGCGGGAACGTCGAGACAAGCCAGCGCAACGCTGACCTACTCTACCGCGCATTCTCGAAAGCTATTCCAGCCAAAGTCCCAGCTGACTCAGGCGGCTCGATGAACAACATCATGATGGGCGGAACCTACAAGGGCAGAAACTGGGCCTTCTACGAAACCATAGGCGTCGGCCTCGGCGCGAGAAGCGACGCCGACGGCATAGACGGCATCCAAGCAAACATGACCAACACGATGAACACACCGATCGAAGAAATAGAACGATCATACCCCCTTCTCATCAGACATTACGAGCTGAGACCGGACAGCTTCGGACCCGGGAGACGCCGCGGAGGCACTGGAATTATCAGATCGTACCAGGCTCTAACCGACAATATCATCGTAACGGTTCTTGCGGACAGAGGAAGAAACAGGCCACGAGGGCTCTTCGGCGGAGGACCTGGTGCACGGACAGAGGTCAATCTCTACAAGAGGGCGAGAGGAAGGACTCAGAAAATGAGACTGCCAGTGAAGGTTACACTTGTTCTCCAGAAGGGAGACGTGATTGAAATCAGGACTGCCGGCGGAGGCGGCTATGGGAAGCCAGAGAAACGGGAAGGGGCGAGAATCCAGGAAGATATTCAACAGGGAATCATTACTTCTCCCAACGTGAGACGGGCACCTTACTAGGGTATCTAGTGAGTCAAAGGGAATGAGTTGGCGTGAGAACCGATTCGAGCGACTTCGTTTTGTTCAGCTAGGAAGTGATGAACTTTGCTGCTTCAACGCATTGAGTTTGACCTGAATAGACCTGCGATAACTATGGAATTGAACGGCGGGCTTATCTACAGCGTGACGGAC
>Ga0209180_10001772_pt1 | contig 10791 bp, 10 predicted proteins | sample CZO8metaG_3_FD_188355 | JGI IMG/M metagenome (GOLD analysis project Ga0209180, IMG submission 188355) | Vadose zone soil microbial communities from the Eel River Critical Zone Observatory, Northern California, USA - CZOApr15con2H2.8 metaG... | ecosystem: Environmental > Terrestrial > Soil >...
GAAACGTCTCGTTCTCGAAGATGACCTTCAGCGGGACGACTGCGATCCCATACCTCGTGCGCCACTCTTCGGGAAGGTCGGCGGTGGAGTCGGTGACCACCGCGAACCGACGCGTGCCAGTCACCAGGTCTGGTTATTCGACGGAGAGGATGAACGGGTAGTGCTGCTGGCCGCCTTGCTGGACTTCGACCGCGAGGCCGGGGAAATTCGAACGGATGGCCTCTTCGAGGTGGGCAAGCTCGTCATCGCTCGCGCCCTCGCCCCGATAGACGGTGACCAGCTCGTAAGAGTCGGGGCCTAGCTTGCCCAGAGCCTTGTTGACGACCTCGACGTAGTCGGTGCCGGCGAACTCCAGCTTGTCGTTGATCAGCCCGATCACATCGCCCTTCTTGACTTTGAGACCGTTGGAGCGGGTGTCGCGCACCGCATGCGTCACCTCGATCGTCTGCACGCGCGCCGCCTCGGCTTTCATGGCGGCCGCATTTTCCGCTCCATTCCGCTCCGGGCGGAAGGCGACCACCGCAGCCACCCCCTGGGGGACGCTGTGGGTCTCGATCACGTGGACCTTCTTCTTGGTCAGGCTTCGGACCTGGCTCGCGGCGAGGATGACGTTTCCGTTGTTGGGAAGTAGGACGACCTCGTCGTAAGGCACGCCGTCGACGGCGGTGAGCATGTCTTGCGTGCTCGGGTTCATGGTCTGGCCGCCCTCGACGATCGCATCGACGCCGAGGCCGCGAAAGATGTCCACCAACCCGCTGCCGGCGACCACGGCCACGAGGCCGACGCCGTTGGCGCGCGGGGGCCGGCCGGCAGCCGTCTCGTTTTCGAGAATGCGCTTGTGCTGCGTCGACATGTCGCCGACGTTGAGCTTCAGAAGTTTTCCGAAGCGTCCGGCCAGCGTGATGACGCTCGTGGGATCGTCGGTGTGCACGTGGACCTTGACCAGCTCTGGCTCGCCCACGACCAGCACCGAGTTGCCCATCGCCTCGATCTCGGTTCGAATGACGTCGACGTCGAGGCCATTGCCATCGATGAGGAATTCGGTGCAGTAGCCCCACCCGCCCTCGGGCAGGTCGACGGCGACCTGAGCGGCCTTGGGCTTCGCGATGGCCGTCTCGAATTGGAACGACTCGGATTCCTCGACGGTTTTCAGCATGCCCTCGATGATCAGTTGGAGTCCGAAGCCACCCGCGTCGACGACGCCGGCGTCGCGAAGGATCTGGAGCTGGCTCGGTGTCTTCAGGACCGCGGCTTTTGCGCCGGCGGCGGCGGCCGCTATTACGGCCGGGATCGTCGCTTCCGCGTCGTTGGCTGCTGTCGCGGCGGCGCGACCGGCTTCTCTTGCAACCGTGAGGATGGTCCCCTCGGTGGGCTTGTTGACCGCGCGGTAGGCGGCGTTGGCGGCTTCCTCAAAGGCAGCGGCCAGCTCTCGCGGGGTCAGCGAGCTCTTGCCCTCGACTGCTCTGGCAAACCCGCGAAAGATCTGCGACAGGATCACGCCCGAGTTCCCGCGGGCGCCCATCAAGCTGCCATGCGAGGCGAGCTTGGCGATCTTGCTGACCTCGGCTGCGCTCGACTCCTTGATGTCCTCGACCGCGGACTGGAGTGTGAGCAGCATGTTGGTGCCGGTGTCCCCGTCGGGAACCGGGAACACGTTGAGGCGGTTGACCTCCTCGTGGTTGGCCGCCAGCCAGTTCAGGCTGCCGAGAAGCGCCTGCTTGAAGAGGGGCCCGTCCACCCCGACCGGCTGACGCGAGACCATGGTCAGCGCCGCTCTTCCTTGACGCCCTGAACGTTCACGTTGACCTCCACAACGGGCACGTTCACGGCCCGTTCGACTTCGAATTTGACCGTCTCCTGGAGGTTGTGGGCGACCTCGGAGATCCGCATGCCGTACTGCACGATCACGAACAGGTCGATGGCCAACCCGCCCTCGACCTCGACCACGTCCACGCCGCGATCGACGCTCTCGCGTCTGAGCAGCTCGGCCACGCCGTCGCGGAGGCCCCTGGCAGCCATTCCGGTCACCCCATAGCAGCTGAGGGCGGCATGCCCCGCGATCGCCGCCACCGCCGACGGGAAGACCTCGATGCGGCCCCACCGCTGAGCTTGCCCTAGGGCCGTGGGCGTTTTCGAGGCCATGGAGAGCCCATGGTACAATTCAGAAACGCCATCGGTCAGTTCCGCCCGGGCGTGCTTCGTTCTTATCGATCAATTCCCCCTCAGAAGGTGACTCATGGCCAAGCGATGCGCGATTTGCGGCAAGGAGCCGCAGTACGGACACCACGTCAGTCACGCCAAGAACCGGGTCAACCGGAGATTTGAGCCCAACCTGCAGATGGGTCGCGTGACGGTGTCCGGACGCTCGTTCCGGGCGCGAGTGTGCACTCGCTGCTTGCGCACGTACGCGGGCTGATCGGCTGAGCTTCTGAGCGACAGCGCGTACCTCAGCTTTGGGGTCGTCGCTTTTGTGGTCTCCATTGCGGTTCAATTCGGCCTGTACGGGTGGTTGCTGCGGCGGGCTCTTTTGACGCGTGACCTTTCGGTCATGCGGCCCGCGATCTTCAAGTGGCTGAAGGTCGTGCTGGTGTGGCAGGTGGCGGTGGTGGTGGCGTCGGCCACGTACGTGGCGGTGCTCGGCTCCAAGCATCCGGGGGGCTTCGCGTGGGTGGCGCCGGCGATCGGTGCCATCTTCGGGACGGCGATGCCGCTGCAAGTGGCGGTAATCGCGATCATGCGCGCGGGGCGTGGTTCTTAACAGGCGGGGTTGGCGGGCCGGGGTCTCGGCGAGTACGGTGACCGCCAGAAGGAATCCCCAAAAAAGGGTGGGTGGGGGTTTGGGACGGGTGTGTCTGTGTGTGTTTTTGGACGCTCAGACCGAATGGCGTTTGCGGCGTACGCGGCTAGCTGAAGTTCATGCCGTGAACCTCGCCCAGGGTCAACAGGTCTTTGCGGAGTGATGCCCACACCCGCTCCTGCACCTCCGCCCGGGGAACCCGGCTCACGGGATCGTTGACATCCGCGGCCAGGTCCGGCCGCTCGACCATCTCCGCGAAGAACAGCGTCCAAGCCCGCGGCACAACCTCGTAAATCGCGTACCCCCCACCCCCCAACGCCAGCCACCGGCCATCGCAGAGCTCGTGTGCCAACTCGTGGAATATCCTCCCCACCCGCGGCCAGATACGGGTGGTCGCGGCGATGTGCGCCAGCGGATCCAGGTAGTGGGTATCGCAGCCATCCTGCGTCACCAGCACCGTTGGTTTGAAGCGGCGCAGCATCGCCGGCACCACCTTCTCGAATCCCTCCAGCCACGGTTCATCCCACGTGTAGGGCAAGAAGGGCAGGTTCAGTGCGGCGCCTCGCCCCTGTCCCGACCCCGAGTCCTCCGGAAACCCGGTGCCAGGAAATAGGTATCGCCCACTTTCGTGAAGGCTGATCGTGAGCACGTCGGGATCCGTGTAGAAGATGTCCTCGACCCCGTCACCGTGGTGCACGTCGACATCGACGTACGCGACTCGATGGCCTTGGTCCTTCAGCCACTTGCACGCGATCGCCGGGTCATCGTACGTGCAGAAGCCCGATGCCCGACCTCGATGCGCATGGTGCAGTCCTCCTGATGGGCTGAACACATGAAGCGCGCTCCCACTCTCGATCGCTTGAGCGCCAACCATCGTCGCGCCGACAACCAACGAGGTTCCTTCGTGCATCTCGTCGGAGATGGGATTATCAGCCGATCCAAAGCCGGCTTCTTCGATGAGGTCCGACGGTACCCGCGGCCTCTGCTCGGGATCGCTCAATTTGCGTACGAGATCCACGTAAGCAGGCGAGTGGACGAGCTCGAGCTCCGCGATCGTCGCCCTTCGCGGAGGTAGCAGGTGAGCATGCTCGATCAGACCTGTTGAGCTGATCAGCTCCACAGCCAGCTTGACGCGGATGGGCTGCAGCGGGTGCTGATCCGAGAGCCGGTGCTTCATCAACTCTTCGCCATACACGAGAGCGACCGGGCCGGGCATGGGCACGTAGGCTAACAGGCGCATGGGGCCTCATCGCCTGTACGAATCGGTGCCCAATTTCTCCGAAGGGACTCGACCCGAGGTCATCGCCGAGCTCGCGGGAGCCGCGGGCCGCGCCTATGTCATCGACGTAGACGCGGACGCCGACCACAACAGGGTCGTCATTTCCGTTGTTGGTCAGACTCCCCAACTTCTGGATGCGTTGGTCGCTTCGGTCCAGGTGGCAATGCAGCACATCGACCTCCGCGAGCATCGCGGGGTACACCCCCGCGTTGGTGCGGCCGACGTGATTCCAATAGTGCCGCTCGACGGCGCCCCCCTAGCCGACGCCCACGAGCTCGCCCGCACGCTAGGCGATCGGGTCTGGAACGAACTGAAGGTCCCTGTCTACTACTACGGCCATGGCGAGGAGCACACCCTTGCCGACATCCGCGCGGGGCGCGCCCGCCCGTCGCTCGGCGATGAGCTGCATGCGTCCGCCGGCGCGGTGTGCATCGGCGCCCGGCATCCGTTGGTCGCCTTCAACGTCATTCTTCCGGGATTGCGGCTTCTCGAAGCTCGCGCCCTCGCGCGCGCATTGAGGGAGTCGGGCGGTGGCCTGAGAGGTGTGCAGGCGCTGGCGTTCGAGCTCACTGACGGCCGCGTGCAACTCTCGACGAACCTGTTCCGTCTCGAGGAAACGCCGCCCTCAGCAGTCGTCGCCGAATTGGAACGACGCGGTGTGAGCATCGGCTCGCAGCAGGTGATCGGACTATGCCCCGCCGCGGTCGCGAACCAGGCTGCGACAGGACGGCTCCTCGAAGCTCGACTGGCCGCTGCAGTTGCCCGCCGAGGCGGGCTGAAGCGCGAGGCGGCGGAGCTCGCCCGCACCGGCTTCGATCAAGATGCGCTCCTACTTGCAGCCAAACGATCGGCCGCTCTTATCCCCGTGCTCATGGCCGCCGGCGTTCTTGGCGAAGACATGAGGACCATGCTCGATATCGCGGTGCGCGGGCTGCGCTCGGCGGCCCTCCGGACCGACTAGCCCGCCGGCGCGCTCGAGTCGACGGTCACATTTGAGGCGCCGCCTTTGACCTGTATCTGGTAGCGATCGGAGGCGCCGTCGTAGTCGCTGGTCTGTGCCGTCACCGTGCCGATGGCATGACTCTGCCTGCCGTCGAAGGTCAGCGTGACAGCCCCGCCTGAAACGGCGACCGAGGTAGCGACTCCTTTGGGACGGTGCACGTTCACGGCTAGGGCGCCGCCATCGACGGTGATGGGAACGGAGCCGGATGGAGCGCCGAGGGTGATGTCTTCATGGCTCGCGCCGGTGTTCAGCTCGATGTCCGCAACGGGAACGCTGGACAGCTTGAAAACGTCGCTCGACGCTCCGCTGTCGACCACGATCCTCCAGATGACGGCGGTGTTGAGCTTCAGGTCGAGCGCGAAACGGCGGTCCTGAAAGAACAACCCGGACGAGTTGCCTTGCAAGATCTGGAGGTCGCCGTTTGATTCGGCGAAGACGACGCCAGGCGTGTTCCCGGAGTAGACGACGTGAGCACGGTAGAGATCGGCGCCAATGTCCGCGCCCTCCATTGTGATTTGCGCCGCCTTCGCTTCCACGCGCACGCTCGCTTGCTTAAGCGACACGAGCTTGCCCGATACGTCGAGTGTGCGCGTTCCAGTCGGAATCGCGGGCCCAAGCGCGACGTATGCGGTTGCGCCGACGATCGCGAGCACGACGATCAGCACCGCTGCCAGTTCGGCGTTGGCTCCCTGGAGCGAGCGCCTGACCAGCAGCTCCAATCCGATCACGACCAGGATCAGCGGCCACAGGTCTGCCAGCCGGTCGAGTCGCTCGGGCGCGACCAGTCCCGAGTTGACCAGAAGCGCGAATACCCCGACGAGGATCAGGGCCGCCGGCCAGAAGAAGCTGCGGTATCTGTACCTCGTTGCTCTAGCCCCCCGCGATCAGGTGCGGGCTCGGCGGAGGATCAGCCACAAGCCCAGAGCGATCAAGATCAGCGGCCAGACCAGGTCTCCGCGTAGCCAGGTCAACAGGTTCAGATTGCTGAGAAGGAAATACACCCCGAGCACGATCAAAACGGCCGGCCAGAAATACTCGCGACGCCAAAGATTCATGCCGCGATTCTGACACGACCGGTTTCAGACAGGCGCGACCACCTCGAACAGTCCGGGTCGCTCCTTGGTCGCGGCCTCTACCAGCTCCGGTCCTGCCACGGTCGTCTGGACGTAGCCACTGGTGGCGAGATACGTCGCCGCAATGCGCCGAAGATCCGCGGCTGATACCTCGAGCAAGCGCTTCTTGAACTTCTCCCTCTCGGATCGCGTGAACCCCGTGAGCTGGTTTGTGGCCTCGCGGCGCCCCTTGATGTCAGGGGATTCGAGTGGGTCCACATCGCCGCACGCGCCCAGGATCGCCTCCTTCAACGCTTCTTCGGCTATCTCGCCGTCGATCACCCATCTGATAGCGCTGTCATACGTGTCGTACGTGCGGATGACGTTGGGATCTCGATAGGACGCCAGGTAGAAGGTTCCGCCTCCGATACTCGCCTGTGCCACCGCTCCGTACGCGCCGCCCTTTTCACGCAGCTCGCGATGAAGGAAGGTGTCGCGGAGATAGTTCGCCAGCACCAGCAAACCCGGCGCGTCGGGGTGCGTGTAGCGCACGGTTTTGAACACGCGGACGTTGAACGCGACCGGCAGCGGAGCGGTCCGCGCTTCGGGGACTGTTGACAGCGGAGCCGGCTTCTCGACCTGCCCATTGCCGTTGCCTTTGGGCAAGGCCTCGACCAGGCCGCGCAGTCGCTCGGCAATGACATCGACCATGGACTCTTCGCAGGTGACGATGATCTGGATCGAGCCTTGCGTGAACAGGCTCGTTCGGATCGACGTCAACTTGCCGATGACTTTCTTGAGCTGGGTCTCGTCCATGCGAGCAAGTCGGCGAGTCTCGTGCAGCATCCCGATCCCCTGGAGGGCGTCGTTGATCGCACCCTCGGAATTGAGCTTGGAAGTCGCTCTCAAGATGGCGAATTGAAATCCAAGGCCCGCGATCGAACTCTCCAGTCGAGTCGCGCTCTCGTCGATCACGTCCTTCAACCTGTGCGGCTCGATCTCCATTCGAGCCGTTAGATCCGTGAGCAGGTCGATGAACGGTTCGATATTGCGGTCGAGTGCTCGTCCCGACACGAGGAACGACTGAAGGTAATCGTCCCGCGCCGCCAGAGGCTGAACCGCGGGTCCCGCGCCGATGCCGCCTGTGTAGGCGGCGATGCGATTGGCGATCTGGACATAGTCCTGGCCCGCCGCTCCCATCTGGGTGAACATGCGGCTGAACAATGGCAGCAGGTCCTTCTGGTCCTGCGTGAGAGCGGCGAAATCGGATCGGATGTCGAGGTACGTGATCCCGTTGGTGGGCAGCGGGAAGAACTCCACGGTGGCCGGTCCAACCTTGATCTCTCGGCTCGGGACCTCATCGAACCGCATAGGGATGTCGCTGAGCTCGAGCGACGGCAAAACCGCGAGGTCGGGTTTGGCCTCTTGCTCGGCCTTGAGGCGCAGCGCATCGGCCACGATGCGTTCGCGGTCCGGTTCGGCCAGCGTGGCCTCGATCGCCGCGAGACGTTCGAGCTCGCTGCGGCGCTTGCGGTCCTCAAGGCCAGGGTCTGGCTCGAGGACGAGGAGGGCGCGGTGCTGATTGTCTAAAAGCTCAGCGGCCATGAGGTTCTCGAAGAAGCGCCCTTCCTTTCTGGCTTGTTCCAGGTGCTCGAGGTCGGCGTCGAGGTTGAGCGCGCTGTATGGATCGCCGCCGTACTGGTAGGTGCCCAAGAAGTTGAAGAGAACCTTCAGCGCGTAGGGAAAACCGGCGTTGGAGCGCTCCCTCTTCTCGAACTCGAGCCTGTGGATGGCCGCGTCCACCTGGGTTTGGTCCAGGCCGTCGGCGGCGAGCCTGGCGAGAGTGTCCAGCACGACCGTCTCGACCTTCTGCGCATCTTCGACCGCGATGCCTTTCAAACCGGCTCCAAAGACGGTCTCTTTGGTGTCGTCCTGGTATCCGCTCCCATCCGCGAGTGCGCCCCCGATCTTGGAGTCGATCAGGGCTTTTCGCAGCGGCGACCCCGGGTTCCCCAGCAGCACCTCGGACAGAACTCTCATCGCGAGGAGGCGGAAGGAATCGGTGGCGGGCATGGTGACCCATGCCACCAGGGCCTGGCCCTTTTGCTGGCCGTCGTTACTCGGGTCGGCCGGGTACGGTTCGGCCGACTGCACCGGCTTCTTGAATCGGGTCACGTACGGGATCGAAGTGTCGACATCGATGCGCTCGAAGTGCGAAAGGACGTTATCTTCGATGACCGCCAGCGTTCGGTCCAGTGGCTGGTCGCCGTATGTATAGAAGTAGGCGTTGCTCGGGTGGTAGTGCGCGGCGTGGAATCTCCGCAAACCCTCCCAGGTCAGGTCGGGGATGTGTTCGGGGTCGCCGCCAGACACGTTTGCATAAGTGAGGCCTGGAAAGAGAGTGCGGCCCAGATTGCGCTGCATGGCCGCTTGCGGGCTGGCGAGCGCTCCTTTCATCTCATTGAACACCACGCCCTTGTAGCGGAGCCCGCTGGATGAATTTGCAGCTTCCTCGAACTCGAAACGAACCCCTTCTTGCTTGAACGAGTCTTCCTCCAGCAGCGGGAAAAACGTTGCATCGAGGTAGACGAGAAGCAGGTTCATGTAGTCCTTGGGGTTGCGCGTGCTGAACGGGTAGGTGGTTGAGTCGGAGCTGGTGAAGGCATTCATGAAGGTCGCCAGCGATCGGCGAGTCATCGAGAAGAACGGATCGCGCACCGGGAATCGCTTCGAGCCCGCGAGCACCACATGCTCGAGGATGTGGGCAACACCGGTCGAGTCCTGAGGGACGGTCGGGAACGAGACGGCGAAGGCGTTGTTGTCGTCGGTGCACCGGATGTGGATGTGCCTCGCCCCGGTCCGCTCGTGTGCAAGCTCGATGTACTCGCCCTCCAGGCGGTCGAGTGGTTCGCGACGAATGACCGTGTACCCGCCGATCGTTTCTACGCCGCGAGTGGTGATGCTTGCCATCCGAGTTGTGCAGTCTACGAGGCTCTCCGAGTGGGGCGGTTTGCGGCCGCGGCGATAGGATGGATTGCGATGGATTTCACGGAGCGTGAGCTCGAGTTCCTTCGATCGCAGCGAATCTCCCGCCTCGCGACCGTCGGATCGTCGGGATGGCCGCATGTCGTGCCGGTCATGTTCGAACTTACCGAGTCCGGCGCTTTCGAGTTCGACGTCGACGGCGTGAAGCTGCGGAACCTCCAATTCCAGTCTCGTGCGGCGATCGTGGTCGATTCGATGGGACCGAAGCGAGGCGTTGCGGTGCAGGGACGAGTGGAGCTGATCGGACCTGAACGGGCTCGGCTGACTGGGGTGCGTAAGTTCAGCTGGGGTCTGTGAGCAGCGGCCGTTCAGCGCTTGCAGTTGTGGTGCTCTTGGTCGGCGTCGCGTGCGGCGGGGCGTCGGGCGGCTCGCCTTCACTGTCACCCAAGCCCTCAGCAATTGCATCTGGGCGTGCGTCTCCCTCGCCTAGCCTGGCTTTCGACTGGCCCGAGTACCACCAGAACGCCGCTCGAACGGGCGTCGGCCCCGGTTCGCTGCCTCTGTCCAGCCCTCGTGAGGTTTGGCGAAACACTGTTGACGGCGACGTGTACGCCTCGCCGTTGATCGTGTCCGGCCACGTACTCGTGGCGACGGAGAACAACACGGTGTATTCGCTGGATCTTTTCAGCGGCGCGGTGGTGTGGAAACAGCACCTCGGCGATCCGGTCGATGCATCGACTCTTCCGTGCGGCAACATCCAGCCGGTGACGGGCATCACGGGTACGCCTGCGGCGGATGTTGTCGCCGGCCGGCTGTATGTAGTCGCGTTCTTGCGCGGCTTTCACCATGTCCTCTTCACGCTGAGCCTGGTTGACGGCTCGGTTGTGACGCAGCAGATGGTCGATCCGGCGGGATCTGTACCGTCGGTGCAGCAGGAGCGCGGCGCACTCGCGATTGGGTCGGGCCATGTGTACATCCCGTTTGGCGGTCTGTACGGGGACTGCGGCAACTACCACGGTTATGTGGTTGCAGTGCCGGCGGTCGGTACCGTCGTCGGTTCGCCGACGCTCGTATATCGGACACCGGTCGCGCGCGAAGCGGGTATCTGGAGTCCGGCCGGTCCCACGATCTCGGCTTCCGGTTCCGTGTATGTCGTCACCGGCAACGGGTCTGCGACGTCGTCGTTTGCCTATAGCAACTCGGTGATCGAGCTTTCTCCAGACCTGCAGGTGCGCTCGTTTTTCGCGCCTTCGAACTGGAGGTCGCTGGATGCGAGTGATGCCGATCTCGGATCGGTGGGGGCAACGTTCGTCTCATCGATAGGAGCCGTGGTCGCGATCGGGAAAGATGGCGTCGCGTACCTTCTCAGCGCCGGCCAGATGGGAGGCGTTGGCGGGCAGATCGCCAGCCGTTCCGTTTGTGCGGGGGCTTGGGGAGGCACGGCCTGGTCGGGCCAGCGCGTGTGGATTCCATGCTCCGACGGTCTGGTCGCGCTTGACGTGACCGAGTCATCGATCAGCGTGGCGTGGAAGGCGCCTAATCCGCGCCTCGGTTCTCCGATAGTAGCTGCCGGCGCGCTATGGGCCATCGAACCCGATTCGGGCCGGTTGTTTGCGCTCGACCTGACCTCAGGGGCGGTGTTGTACGACCTGAGCCTCGGTCAGGCGCGGCATTT
>Ga0209180_10001781_pt1 | contig 10771 bp, 8 predicted proteins | sample CZO8metaG_3_FD_188355 | JGI IMG/M metagenome (GOLD analysis project Ga0209180, IMG submission 188355) | Vadose zone soil microbial communities from the Eel River Critical Zone Observatory, Northern California, USA - CZOApr15con2H2.8 metaG... | ecosystem: Environmental > Terrestrial > Soil >...
ATTCGAACCGGCAAGCGTCTCGCCAAACGCAGCACGGAGATCATGATCCAATTCCGCCGCGCGCCCCACATCGTTTTTCGCGAGCGCGACATCGAACCCAATCGTCTCGTTCTCAACATTCAGCCCGATGAAGGTATTTCGGTTTCCTTTGGGGCCAAACGGCCCGGAACCGAGATGAGCATCGGAAACGTCACCATGAATTTCAGCTACCGGGAAGGGTTTGGAGAAGCAACGCGCAGCGCGTACGCAACTCTGGTGAACGATTGTCTCCGCGGCGACGCCACGCTCTTCGACCGCGGTGACACCGTCGAGGCGGCGTGGTCGCTTGTGGATCCCATCCTCGACGTTTGGAGCGCGGCCAGGAGCGCCACCGTGCCACAATATCCGGCTGGGAGCTGGGGCCCAAGGGAATCCGATCTTCTGCTCGAACGCGACGGCAGACAGTGGTACAACCCGTAGTTGCTGCACCGGACACAGATAATCGAAGTGGGAGTACGGGGGTAACTGGTGATCCTCGCAGGGGATGTGGGTGGCACGAAGTGCAATCTGGCGCTCTTCTCCGAAAAAGCCGGCAGACTCACGCCCGTTTTCAGGCAGCGCTTCGCCAGCAAGGAATTTGCGCAGTTCGACCGGATCGTCAAGGAATTCTCACGGCAGGCCGCCGACCATTTGGGGAACGAGCGCATCGTTGCCGCGGGCTTCGGTATTGCAGGGCCGGTCATCAATGGCCGCGTCAGAGCCACCAATCTTCCCTGGATCGTGGAGACCGACATCCTCATCAAAGAACTCAACGTTCCTCATGTGGTCCTGCTGAACGACCTGGGAGCCTGGGGGCACAGCCTGGAGCATCTTCCGCCCGAAGATTATTGTGTTCTCAATTCAGGCAATCCTGAGCCCGGAGGAACTCGGGCATTAATCGCAGCGGGCACTGGCCTCGGCGAGTCAATTCTTGCATGGGATGGCGGTCGCTACCGCGTCGTTCCTTCCGAAGGTGGGCATTCCGATTTTGCGCCGCACACTGAGCAACAGATCGAACTGCTGCGCTTCATGCGCCGTCGCTATCCTCAGGTGAGTTGGGAACTCATTCTCTCCGGCCGGGGCTTCCGCACGTTACACGAATTCCTGGCGCCGAAAGTGATGCACGCATCGTTCGAAGATCCCGATGCGGATCCTGCTCCGGAGATCACGCGGCGCGCCTTGGACAAGTCGTGCCGCGTCTGTTCGGACACCCTGGATCTCTGGACCGCCATCTACGGCGCGGAAGCAGGAAACCTGGCGCTGAAGGTTCTCGCGCTTGGCGGCGTCTATGTGGCTGGCGGCATCGCCGTCAAGATCCTCGAAAAAATGAAAGATGGTACGTTTTTTCATGCCTTCAAAGACAAATGGAAGTTCGAAGGCCTCTTGAGCAACATCCCCGTGTCCATCGTACTCAATGAATCCGCGCCGCTCCTCGGAGCAGCGTACGAGGCGTTAGCAGCCGCCGACAAGTAGCGGCCTTCTGACTCACGGCATGTGGCCCGACAAGGAAGCAGCGCCGCGCGGTATTAGCGCGCGTTCTTCCGGGCGGCTGGTATCGACACACGTTGTCGCTGGATCCTTTTTCTGCCGAGGCCCACTTGCTACGCTAGGGCAGTGGCCCTTCTCGAAGACAAATTCGGAGAATGGAAACGTTTTTCGCGTGGCGCTGGGATTGCCTGGCTTTGTTTTTACGTACTTTTCCTCCTCTATGCGTTCGCTAACCGCTCCGGGTTTCTCATCCTCGATTTCGTCAATCTGATCATCCACGAAGGCGGACATTTCTTCTTCAGTTGGTTCGGCTATACCATCATGATTCTCGGCGGCACGCTTGCTGAATTGCTTGTGCCGTTGTTGTGCGCAATTTATTTCTTCTGGCAGCGGGAAGCGGCCGGCTTTGCTTTCTGCAGCTTTTGGTTCTTTGAAAACTTTCCTTACATTGGCACCTACATGGCCGACGCACGCACCTCCGCTTTGCCGCTCGTTGGCTCCGAAGCGAGCGACTGGACCATTCTTTTCACCCGGTGGGGCCTCCTCGCCCAAGACCAGAAAATCGGCGGATTCACGCGTGCTCTGGGATGGCTTGGAATGATTGCAATCGTCGTGTGGTTGGCCTACCGGGTCCGCCGCGATGCCGCGCCAAAGGCGCATTCGCTGTCCTGATCATCGATGACTCCCGTTCAAATCTGGACGATTCGCCTCTCAACGGTTTCTTGGTAAACTAGATTGAACTAATTCTCCTTAGAGCCGGCCCCCTGAACTCTTCCCTCCATTCCACATCGGGGCCAAGGAGCTGAATATGAGCAGTGCCGTAACCACCCAGGTAGCCGAGCTTCAGAATTATGTGAATGGCGCTTGGCGGCGAGCCGCCACAACAGAATACCTTGACGTTCTCAACCCTGCGACTGCAGAAGTCCTGGCGCGCACACCCCTCTCGACACCCGCGGATGTCGATGCCGCGGTGCAGGCGGCTGCCGGCGCATTTCCTGCTTGGCGCCGCACACCGCCGGGCGAGCGCGTTCAATATCTGTTCAAACTGAAGAACCTCCTCGAAGAGAATTTCGAGGAGCTCGCGCGGATCATCACCGTTGAAAACGGAAAGACCTTCGCCGAGGCCAAGGCCGAGCTTCGTCGCGGCGTTGAAAACGTCGAAGTCGCCTGCGGCATCCCCATGATGATGCAGGGCTATAACCTCGAGGACGTGACGCCGGGCGTGGATGAAATGCAAATTCGCCAGCCGCTCGGAGTTGTTGCCGCGATTACGCCGTTTAATTTCCCCGCGATGATCGTCTACTGGTTCTTACCGTACGCCATCGCCTGCGGAAATACCTTCATACTGAAACCGTCCGAGCGCGTTCCGCTCTCGATGTGCCGCGCCTTCGAACTTCTCGACAAGACGGGCCTGCCCAAAGGGGTCGTGAATCTTGTCAATGGCGGCCGCGATGTGGTCGACGCGCTCTGCGATCATCCGCAAATCCGCGCCATCAGCTTCGTTGGTTCCACGCCGGTCGCCAAGCACGTCTATGCCCGGTCCGCGGCCAGCGGCAAGCGCATGCAATGCCAGGGCGGCGCCAAGAATCATGTCATCGTTCTCCCGGATGCGGACATGGAGCTGGCGACGCAGATTATCAGTGACAGTGCGTTTGGCTGCGCCGGCCAGCGCTGCCTGGCGGTTTCCGTTGCCGTCACCGTTGGCGAAGCGCAGAAAAATTTCCGCGATTCTATCGCTCACGCCGCATCCTCGATTCGCGTCGGCAATGGTCTCGACGCTGGCGTCCAGATGGGGCCGGTGATTTCGAAAGAAAGCAAGCAGCGCATCGAATCTCTGATCTCCACTGGTGTGGACGAAGGCGCAAAGCCCATCCTCGATGGACGCAACATTAAAATTCCGAAGTATGAAACGGGGAATTTCCTCACGCCCACGATTCTCGATGGCGTCTCTTCCACCAGCCAGCTCGCCCACACGGAGATCTTCGGTCCCGTGCTGAGCTTGATCCACGCAAATTCCATTGACGAGGCAATAGAATTTCTTCGCCGGAGTCCCTACGGAAACCAGGCTTCGCTCTTCACTTCGAGCGGCTCCGCGGCTCGTAGATTCCGCTACGAAGCTCCTGCGGGGAATATCGGCATCAATATTGGCGTCGCTGCTCCAATGGCCTATTTCCCCTTCAGCGGTTGGAAAGAAAGTTTCTTCGGCATCCTTCACGGGCAGGGGCGCGACGCGGTCGAATTTTTCACTGAGTCAAAGATCGTCATCGAGCGCTGGTCGCGTCAGGAAACTCGCAAATTCTGAAGCTCGCGCGGTCTTGTTTTGGGCCGGCCGTAATTCGCGATAATGTTCCCGTGATCATCCTTCTGATGGGCCCCGCCGGGGCCGGCAAAACCACTATCGGCGAATTGCTTGCTTCCCAACTCGGTTGGAGTTTCGTTGACGGCGACACGTTTCATTCGCCAGCCAACATCGAGAAAATGTCTCGCGGCGTCCCGCTCGAAGATAGCGACCGCATCCCGTGGCTCAATTCCATTCGCGAGGCTATGCTGCGATGGGATGCGCCCCGCCAAAACATCGTCCTGACCTGTTCCGCGCTGAAACGCAGCTATCGCGATTTGCTTCAAATCAATTCGAACGTCAAGCTCGTCTACTTGAAAGGAACTTACGATCTGCTTCGAGAGCGGCTGCGCTCGCGCAAGGGGCACTATGCAACTGAGCAGCTTCTGGCCAGCCAATTCGCCGATCTCGAAGAACCGGCGGATGCCATTAGCATTGACGTGGCTCGCTCTCCCGAGGAAATCGTCGCGGAAATCCGTAAACTTCTCTCCTTAACCTAGAATTCGGGTTCGCTCACAAAGCGAGAGGCTTACGGCTTTGCAGGCGCCGGCGTGGCCGGAGCGCTCGGCGCTGCCGGAGGTTTGCCGTAATTGAAATTCACCTTGGGCGCCTGCCGTGCTCCTTCTTCCGTCTTGAAGTATGCGTCGTTTCGCGTGAAGCCCCCCAGGCTCGCGACCAGGCTGTTCGGGAAGAGCGCGATGAATGTGTTGTAGTCCTGGATGGCCTCGTTATAGCGCCGGCGTTCCACGGCAATGCGGTTTTCTGTCCCGGCTAACTCATCCTGGAGCCGCAGGAAGTTCTCGTTGGATTTTAGTTGCGGATAGTTTTCAACCACTACCAGCAAACGCCCCAAAGCCGAATCCAATTGTCCATTCGCGGCAATTTTCTCGGCCGGTGAATGAGCACTGAGCAGGGCGGATCGCGCCTTCGCGATATCGCCGAAAACAATTTGCTCCTGCACGGCATAGCCCTTTACCGTCTCCACCAGGTTCGGGATCAGGTCCGCGCGCCGCTGCAAAACGACGTCCACCTGCGCCCATGCCGCATTCACCGCTTCGCGTTTTATTGCCATCTGGTTCCTGCGGCTGACAAACGAACTTCCCAGCATCAGGGCGATCACCACCAGAACGATTAAGACCACAAGACCTTTCTTCATACCCACCTCGAATCAGTCGGATTCACGAATGCGCATTCTTCACGCGCCGCCACTCTCGTTTCGGGAAATGATGGTCCAGCGCAATCAGGATTTGCTCCAGTGCCTTTAGATACGCGCCATACACTGGAATAATTTCGCCCTGAATTTCTCCGGTTTCGCGCAGTCTCAGCATCCCCTCGAACGCCGCTGCGCTGGAACCGGTCACTGCCGCCGCCCGCGCAACGATTTCGTGTGCCGCGACCGGCGGCTCCTCGCCAAAAGCAATTACGACATGGCGCAGTAGCGTCAGCACTCCAGAAAACGATTTCCTCAGGACCGGCGCGAGCTCCTTTGCATTTCCCGGAGCGCGGAGGTAATGCTGCCTCAACTTCAACAAGATCGTTCGCAGGTCATGTTCGATCTGGACGCGATGCAGGTTCATCGGCACTTCAATCTCCGCGACGACATCCTTTCCGTAGAGCACCCGCCGTCCTTGCTTCATATCCAGGATCTCGATGGCAAAAACGTCGGCGGCCTGCCGCAACTCATCCCTCGTAAAGAAGAGAGGCGCGGGCTCCTTTTGCTCCACGCACCACCATTTCACCACGTCTGCCATCCGCCCCAGCTCCTCGATGGTCAACGCGTGAAGAACACAAACCACATTGAGATCCGAGTGTCCGGGACGAAAATCCCCTCGCGTTGCCGAGCCGTACAATATGACGCATTCCAGGTTCGTCGCTGCGAATTCTTTCAGCCGGTTCACCAGCTCCCTCAGTTTTGCATCCGTGGACAGCATTTCACCCTTCTTCCTTCCTCCCGCGCTACCAGCTTCCCGAGGCCCCTCCGCCTCCGCTGCTGCCGCCCCCAAATCCTCCGAATCCACCGCCGCCTCCGCCACCGCCGAAGCCTCCACCGCCCCAGCCCCCGCCTCCCCATCCGCCTCCCGAACTCCTTTGCGAGCTGCCCAACAGCGTGCCCAGCACAAACCAAAGCAAGCCGCTGCCCCCCGGCCCGCCGCCGCGCGACGACAAGCTCGCGATCACAATAAAGAACAGGATCAATCCCAATAAGAACCAGATTCCCGGAATCCCGCCGCTATCGCCATCGTTTCGAATCCTGCCGGCGGGTTGCTGACCACTTAGCGTTACGCCCGAATCAGCCGCAATGTACCTTGCCAGTTGCCAAGCGGCAATCTCCGCGGCCTTGCTGTAATCGCCCTGCCGCAGGAATGGCACCATCGCTCGGCCGGCGTCACCGGCGCGCGCATCATTGATCACCGGTTCAATCCCGTAGCCCACCTCGATCCGGTACTTTCGCTCGTTAGGTGCGACCAGCAGCAACACGCCGCGGTTGTCCTTCTTGCTTCCAACTCCCAGCTGCTTGTAGAGATCGACCGCGTAATTCTCCACGCTTTCACCTTCGAGCGAGCCAACCGTCACAATCGCCATCTGCGCCCCGGTTTTCTGCTCGACTTCTGCGCACAGCGTTTCGAGCCGTGCTTTCGTTTCCGCGCCAATAACGCCCGCCAGGTCGGTTACGTAGCCTGTGGGACGGATTTGCTTAATGTCTTCCGCCGCAGTGAAGCTCACTCCCAGGAAAACCAGGCCGAGAATCAATACGATTCGAGAAAGGTGCATACGCTTCATGAACGGTCAGGCTTCGTCTGCGCGGCCGCAACGAGAACTGTGCCCAAGCAGCACAGCCCCGCAAATCCAAACCTTGTTATTTTCTTGAACATCCTGGATCGGCTCCTCGGCTCAAAGCGTGTATCCACTGCCTTTCATCCAGGGAACTACGGTTTCTTTGGCTTTTGTTCTCCGGATTTCGCTCTGAAGTCCAACGCCACGCTTTTCATCTGGGGCGCCTTCGAACTGCCCTCAACAAAGGAAACCCGGAGCTTCATCGACCCGTCCGCCATTTTGACCAGTTCACCGCCCTCGGCGGCCGTCAGCTGGTTTCCTCCCCAAACGGAGAGCTCATACGTGCGCCCGACTCTTCCTTCCAGCTTAAGAGAAACTATATTATGCGGGCTGGTCCAAGTTTCCGAGAGAATCCTCAGACCTTCGCTGGCGCTGCCAAGCGTAGGCAGCTCTGATGTGTAACTCACCCCAAAATCATTTCGCAGCCGGATCCGGAGAGTGTTCGGTCCCCCGTACACTCCGAAGTGTACCAGCACATGCTGATCGGTTCCGTTTGCTTCCACTCGGAACGGAACGGGCCGCCCATTCAATTCCGCCCCCAGTACTTCTGCTTTCAGACTCACGGCCGGCGCGAAGTCCATCGTGCAATCGGCGGATCCCTTGCGGCCGATTTCCAGCGTAATCGCGTCCGCGGTCTTCTTGTAACTCAGGTCCAAAGTGTTTGGGCCGACGGGAACACCGCGAACCGAAAACGCGGTCCAATCGGCCGGAGCGTGCGGAGCGAAAGTCAGCGTGCGATTCGCCGCGTCGGCATGCAAGCCAAACATCCCCCGCAGGATCGGGCTGACCACCATCGCCGCCGACCATATCTGGTGCGGCGAACTCGTCGATAGCGGTTGATAGTAATCGCCCGAAAGCACCTCCGTCACGTGGCCCAGTGAGCCATCAAAAGTAAGCAGCGCGTTTGCCCGCAGATTTTCGTACGCAGGGAGCGCTCGATGGTAGCGATATTCACCAACCGAGGCCCATCCCGTGAACAGCGGCCAAACCGAACCGTAGTGATATCCGCCGCCGCTGAATTTCGGCGACTGGTCGGAAATAATTCGCATGCCCCAATCCGTTTGATGATCGGGCCCAGCGAGTTCGCTGATCATCGCATCCGCTTTCGCCTCATCCAGCAAGCCAAACCACATCGGCACGGTTGCCAATACGCTCGGTTCATCGAGGGGTTGATTGTCCTTGTCCAGCGCGAATGCAAATCTTTTTTTCTCCGCAATCCAAAACGCCTCATTCATCAGCGGCTTCTGCTTCTCGAAATTCTTCGCCAGCTCCTTGCTCACATCTTCTTTTCCCGCCAGATGCGCCAGACTCGATAGCGCCCGCAGTGCCTCGATTCCCAATCCCGTCTGATAGAGCTCCGTTTTCACGGGAAGCAGCGGGCCGCCCTCCACCCAGCTGTGCCCGATTCCGAAATTCTTGGGAAAGCCGCGCTCGTCATACGTCGAACGCAAAAACTCATAAGCCTTCCACAGGCTTTCCCACTTTTCCTTTGCAAATCCCGCGTCCCCGCTTTGCACCACGTAATCATTCATCGCGATGATGTAGAGAGGGGTGGCATCTGCGGAGGCGTAGGGATACGGATAATCCTTGAACCAGTTCACAAAACTCGCGCCCTGCGAAATTTCGTGCGGGATTTTGCCGTCCTCGCGCTGGTATTTGCCGATGAACTCCAGCGCCTTGCGCGTATTTTCAAAGTCGCCTGCCGCGTTCAAAGCAAACGACGTCCACTCCGAATCTCTCCCGAAAAACCACGCAAATCCCGGCCGCTGGCTCGTCCCGGAGGTCCGGTACCCCGCCACCAGCCCTGTACCCAAATAAGGATTCGTCACCACGCCTTGCAGCACGCTCACCCGCGCCCAGTCATAGGCTTGCTGGAGTTGTGCATCTGGAAGCTCCACGCTCACGGTCCGCCGCAAATAATTCCGATAATATTCCGCCGACTCCTTCAATAAATCAGCGTACGCGGTGATCAGACGCTGGTACGTTTTCTCCGCGGCGGCCCGCCCTTCCACCGATCCTGAAATGACAATTAATTTCGTCTCTTTGCCCTTTGCCGTTGCCCCCAGCCGGAACGAACTCTCCTGCGATTCGGAATAATTCGTCTGGTATTCCGATCGGGACTCCGCCGCAGTCGGCGAGCCCACTAGCGCCGCGAATTTTCTTTGTTCCTCGCCAAAATAAAACGCGCGCAGTTCCTTGGCCCAATCCAAATAGGTCGCTCCGAGCGCCGCCGGCCATTCCAACTGGAAGTCGCGATGAAAACTGGCCTCGATCTCCAGCGGATGTTCGGTTTCAACGTCGAGCAAAATCACGGCTCCCTGCTCCTGCACCGGAACGAAGAAAGTCTCCCGCACTGCGAACGCGTCGCTGGCATAGAGAATCGTGGCCGATTCAGGCCGGACCGTGACCGTTCGCGCCAGCGCCTCTGCGGGCAGGACTCGCCCTTCGGTGTGGAATTTCAGGTGAAACTCGCGAAAAATCTTGAGCGGGTACACCCACGCTTCCATGCGCCCGGATTCATTTCCGAGCAGCCCCGCGCGCGTTCCCGTTATCGGCAAAAATTCCCACGGCCGCACCGTGCGAGAAAGTTCGAGCCCGTGCGAAGTTTCCTGTGCTTGCTGGCTCACACCCGTGGGAACCCAAATTCCGAGGATCAGCGTGGCGGCGCAAGCTCGGAATCGCTTCGCCCACATGGACTGAAATCGCTTTCGAATCAGAACAGGAATTCCTCGCGAGATGGCCATTCTGGTGGCCCCCGCTGCGTCGTGTGCTTGCATTGCCTCGTTGGCCTTACTATAAAAGGAGCGCCGGATTCTAGCACGGGGCTTGCAAGGAAAGGTATCGCTTCTTTTGTCTTCCACACGCCGCGCATTTCTCCAATCGCTCAGCCGTTCCGCTCTCATACTTCCACTTGAGAAAGTGCTTGCTCTGGCGCGGCCGAGAAAGTTGCCGTTCGCTGCTCACGCCGCCGCCGCGCCATCTGGGCAATCCCTCGGTGCGGCGCCTCCCAACGATCTTGGCGTCGCGTTCCTCAACGTCGCGCGTGAATCCGGTCTGAACGCAAAAACTATTTTCGGCGGCGAGCACAAAAACAAATATCTCCTCGAAACCACCGGCTGCGGCGTGGCCTTCTACGATTACGACAACGACGGCTGGCTGGACATTTTTCTCGTGAACGGATGGCGCCTCGAAGGTTTTCCTGCCGGCCACGAACCCACATCGCATCTCTTCAAAAACAATCGCGACGGCACCTTCACGGACGTCACCGCCAAGGCCGGTCTGATTCATTCCGGCTGGGGACAAAGCGTTTGCGTCGGCGATTACGATAACGACGGCTTCGACGACCTCTTCGTCACCTACTTCGGGAAAAATGTTCTCTACCACAACAACGGCAACGGCGCCTTCACCGACGTCAGCGAAAAATCCGGCGTAGCCGGAAACGGCAAGCGTTGGAACACCGGTTGCTCCTTCGTTGACTACGATCGTGACGGCAAGCTCGATCTTTTCGTCGCGAATTACATCGACCTCGACCTGAAGACCGCTCCCGTCCCCGAATCCGGCCCCTGTCTCTACAAAGGCGTGATGGTCGCCTGCGGGCCTCCCGGCCTGGTCGGCGGAAAAAATATTCTTTATCACAACAACGGCGACGGCACCTTCACCGACGTCAGCGAAAAATCCGGCATCCTCAAAGCCAACGGCACCTACGGCCTCGGCGTGCTCACCGCCGATCTCGACAACGACGGCTGGCCGGATATCTATGTCGCCAACGATTCCACCGCCAGCGCGCTCTATCAGAATAAGAAAAACGGCGCCTTCGTTGACATCGCCATGGAAGCAGGCTGCGCTCTCAGCGCCGACGGCAAACCGCAGGCCGGCATGGGCATCTCTGCCGCCGATTACGATCTCGACGGAAATCTCGATCTCGTCAAGACCAATTTTGCCGGCGACACGCCCTCGCTTTACCACAATCTCGGCGGCGCGAATTTCGAGGATGCCACTTTCCAGGCCGGCCTCGGCAAGTACACTCTTTATCTCGGCTGGGGCTGCGGCTTTTTCGATATGGACAACGACGGCTGGCCCGATATTCTGCTT
>Ga0209180_10001783_pt1 | contig 10765 bp, 8 predicted proteins | sample CZO8metaG_3_FD_188355 | JGI IMG/M metagenome (GOLD analysis project Ga0209180, IMG submission 188355) | Vadose zone soil microbial communities from the Eel River Critical Zone Observatory, Northern California, USA - CZOApr15con2H2.8 metaG... | ecosystem: Environmental > Terrestrial > Soil >...
AGCTGCCGGTGCTCGGCATCTGCCGCGGTCAGCAGGTGATCAACGTGGCGATGGGCGGCTCGCTGGTCCAGCATCTCGAGGGTCACGAGGTGCGCGCGCTCGGGCGCAGCCACCTGGCGCACACGATCGAGGTCGATCCAACGTCCGAGCTGGGTCGGGCGGCCGGCGAGCACAAGATCCGCGTCAACAGCCTGCATCATCAGGCGATAAAGGACCTGGCCGAAGGGCTACAGCAAACCGCCCACGGCGAGGACGGGACCGTCGAAGGCGTCGAGTCGGACGACGGCCTTATCGTTGCGGTGCAGTGCCATCCGGAGGAGCTCACCACCGACCTGCCATGGGCGCGCGCGCTGTTCGAACGCTTCGTGGCGCGGGCTCGGGGCCGGCGCAGAAAGACCTCGCAGTGACGTCTTGCTGACGAAGGAGCAGCTGGCCGCCGACGTCAAGGCCGGAAAGATCGACACCGTCATCGTCGCGTTCACCGACATGCAGGGACGCCTGATGGGCAAACGCGTGGATGGCGAGTACTTCGTCGAGTCGGCCGCGCACGGGGAACCCACCGAAGGCTGCAACTACCTGCTCACCGTCGACATGGAGATGGACCCGGTTCCCGGGTACGAGATGGCGAGCTGGGAGCGTGGCTATGGCGACTTCGACCTCCTGCCCGACTTCGCGACGCTGCGCCGCATCCCCTGGCTCGAGGCCACAGCGCTGGTGTTGAGCGACGTCGCGTGGCACGACCGCGCACCGGTGACTGCTTCGCCGCGCCAGGTGCTGCGCGCGCAGATCGAGCGCGCGCGCAAGCTTGGCTTCGAGCCCATGTTCGGCTCGGAGCTCGAGTTCTACCTGCTGAAGGAGACGTTCGCCGAGGCGCACGCCAAGGGTTACAACGGCCTGACCCCATCGGTGCCCTACAACCTCGACTACCACGTGCTCGCCACGAGCTACGACGAGCCGTTCATCCGGGCCGTGCGCAATGGGATGAAGGCGGCCGGCATCCGCATCGAGAGCTCGAAGGGCGAAGCGTGGCCGGGTCAGCAGGAGATCAACTTCCATTTCGCGGACGCGCTGACAATGGCCGACAACCACGTCATCTACAAGAACGGCATCAAGGAGATGGCCCACCAGCACGGCTGCTCGGTGACGTTCATGGCCAAGCCCGACCATAGTTGGATCGGCAGCTCGTGCCATGTGCATTCGAGCCTGTGGAAGGGCGATCGCAACACATTCGACGGTGAGTCGGAGACGTTCCGCGGGTACCTCGCGGGCCACATCGCATGCGCGTCGGAGCTGGCGATCTTCCTGGCTCCGACCATCAACTCGTACAAGCGCTATGCGGCAGGGACGTGGGCGCCGACGACGCTGGCGTGGGGCCACGACAACCGCACGTGCGGGTTCCGGATCGTCGGCCACGGCCAGCACCTGCGCACAGAGACCCGCATCCCCGGCGCCGATGTCAACCCATACCTGACATTCGCGGCGCTGCTGGCGGCGGGACTGTACGGCATCGAGCAGAAGCTCGAAATGCCGCCGGAGTTCAAAGGCAACGCGTACGAATCCGACGTGCAGCGATTCCCGCACGCGCTGCGCGACGCCATCGCCGCGCTCGAGAACGGAAAGATGGCGCGCAAGGCGTTCGGCGACGACGTGGTCGACCACTACCTCAACTTCGCGCGCACAGAGCAGGCGCAGTTCGACAAGGTCGTGACCGGCTACGAGCGCGAGCGGCTCTTCGAGCGCGGCTGAGGTGGCTTGATGGGGCGGCTCGACGGCAAGGTGGCGGTGATCACCGGTGCGGCAGGCGGCATCGGCCGCGAGGCTGCACTCCTCTTCTCGAGCGAGGGTGCGAGGGTATGCGTCGCCGACATGGGCGTCGAGGCGGGCGAGAAGACGGCGGCCGAGTGTAGAGACGCGTTTTTCTTCAAGGCCGACGTCAGCAATGCCAAAAGCGTCGAGTCGATGTACGCGGAGACCGCGAAGCGGTACGGCCGCGTCGACGTCCTCTACAACAACGCCGGCATCATGCCCGCTGACGACGATTCGATCCTCACCACCGAGCCCGACGCCTGGGACCGCGTCCAGGCGGTGAACGCGAAGGGCGTTTACCTGTGCTGCAAGTACGGCATCCCGCATCTGCTGGATGCGGGCGGCGGCTCGGTCATCAACGTCGCTTCGTTCGTGGCGCTGGTGGGCGCGGCCACGTCGCAGATCTCGTACACGGCATCCAAGGGCGCAGTGCTGTCCATGAGCCGCGAGCTCGCGGTGCAGTTCGCGAGGCAGGGCGTCCGCGTGAACGCGTTGTGCCCAGGCCCGGTGGAAACGCCGCTGCTGATGCGCCTGTTCTCTGAGACTCCGGGCGCGTATGAGCGACGGCGCGTGCATTTGCCGATGGGGCGCCTCGCGAAAGCGCGGGAGATCGCCAACGCTGCCCTGTTCCTGGCCAGCGACGAATCGAGCTACGTGAACGGCGCGACGTTCATGGTCGATGGAGGCCTCACGGCCGCGTACGTCACGCCTGAGTAGACGTAACCCACCTCGGTATCCCGTGCATGCAATCCAGGTTGGTACTCGCGGGCGCGGTCGTCGGTGCTCTTATGGTGGCCGCTTGCGGCAGCGGCGCGCAATCGACGGCAAGCGCGAGTCCGTCGACACAACCATCGCCAAGCCCGGCGGCAAATGGAACCACGATCGCCGTGGCGAGCAACGCCAAGCTCGGCCAGATCCTGGTCGACGCGGCCGGCAAGACCATTTATCTCTTCGTGGCGGACACCGGGTCGTCATCGACCTGCTACACAACTTGCGCGCAGATCTGGCCTCCGGTCCTCACGTCAGGGCCGCCGCAAGCGGGGACCGGCGCCAACGCCTCGCTTCTGGGAACCACGACACGCAACGACGGCAAGACCGAAGTCACCTACGCAGGCCATCCGCTCTACTACTTCGTCCAGGACAAGGCGATGGGTGACACTACCGGCCAGGGCGTCAATGGTTTTGGCGGCCTGTGGTGGGTCGTGTCTCCTGCAGGGGCAGCTGTCCACTCCTAGGGTTCGAGCTTTAACGTCAGGATCTTGAAAGGCGTCAAGACGGTCAGGTCGAGACGCTTATTCGTCTCGTCAGTCTAGTTAGCCTTCTTGGCGATGACGGTTCGCATTGAAGCGGCAGCCGAAGCGACGCCGGAGCTGCAGGGCGCGCTGGCGGCTTTGCTTCCGCAGCTGAATCCGTCGCTACCGATTCCGAGCATCGATCATCTCGAGGCCATGGTCGCCAATCCCGCGGTGACGCTCCTCATCGCGCGTGACGGACCCCAGATCGTGGGCACCGCGGCGGTCGTCGTCTACACGACCCCGATCTGGGTCAAAGCTCGAATCGAGGACGTCGTGGTCGACGACGCTGCCCGAGGGCGCGGCGTGGGCGAGGCCCTCGTCCGGCGCTGCATCGATGTGGCGCGCGAACGTGGGGCCGCGATCGTCGAGCTCCAAAGCGCGCGCTCGCGGGAAGCGGCGAACCGCCTCTACCCGCGCCTCGGTTTTGAGCTCCGCGACAGCAACGTGTACCGCTTGACGCTCCGCCAGCTCTAGCGCCGCGCGGCGAGCAGGTGCTCGAGTAGCGTCACCGTGTCGGAGAGGGTCGCAAAGGCCGACTGCACCGGCTCCGCCGACGACATGTCCACGCCTGCCAGCTTCAATCCCTCCAGCGGATACATCGAACCGCCGCTCTTGAGAAACGCGAGGTAGGACCGCGCGGCGCCTTGATCACCACCGGCCACCCTGCTCGCCAGGTGGTGAGCGCCGGCGATCCCGGTCGCGTATTGATAGACGTAGAAGTTGCTGTACAGGTGGGTGTGGAACTGCGCCCAGGTCGAGCCGGCCCGGTCGCGATCGGGCCCGCTGATGTCGACCTCGTCGCCGTAGACCTCGGCCATGAGGTTGGCCGTGAGATCGGTGAGATACGCGGCTGTGATGGGAATACCCCGCTCCACTCGCTCGTGCAGCTCAAGCTCCAGCCGCGCCAGCGTCGGCATGATGAAGAAGTAGCGATAGAAGTTCGCCATCGCCTCTTCGAGAACTTCGATCTGGAACTCAGGGTCCTTCTGGGTTTCGAGCAGGTAGCGCCGCGTGAGCGCCTGGTGCATGTTCGATGCCACCTCGGCCTGGAACAACCCGTAGTTCGAGTAGACGAAAGGCTGCGTCGAGCGCGCGTAGTGCGAGTGCATCGAGTGGCCGAGCTCATGTGCGAGCGTGCTCATGGCGAAGATGTCATCGCTGTAGCTCATGAATATGAAAGGAAACGTGTCGGGAACTCCGGTTGAAAAAGCTCCCATCCGCTTGCCCTTGTTCGGATAGACGTCCACCCAGCGATCCTCGAGCGCGCCTTTGCGGAGTATCCGCACGTACTCATCACCAAGCGGCGCCACACCCGCCGCCACCCATTCGACCGCCTGGTCATAAGGCACCTGCAGCCTCGTGCTCTGAAGCGGCGCACGCGTGTCGTAGGCCTTGAGCTTGTCGACGCCTTGCACCCGGCGGCGAAGGCGCCAGTACCGATGCCAGGTGCCCACGTTGTCGCTGAACGCCTGGATGATGTTGTGGAACACCTCGAGCGGGATGAACGCGGGCTCGAGGGCCGCGTGGAGCGATGACTTGTAGGCGCGCGCGCGCGCGTAGAACACGTCGCGCTTGATGCCTGCCGCGAGGCTCGTCGCCATCGTGTTCTGCAGGGCGAGGTGCGCATCGGCGTAGCTCTCGTAGGCGGTGCGCCTGATGGATGGATCCGGGCTGTTGAGCAGCGCGCCGATGGTCCCTTGCGCGACTTCCTCAGGACCTTCGGCGCCGATCGCGGGCGGAAACTTCATGTCGGCGTTGGCGAGCACGCTGTGCGCGGAGACGGCACTGGCCAGCGGGTCTGAGACCTGCGTGAGGATCTCCTCCACCTCAGGCGATCGCAAGTGCGCCTGCAGCCTCTCGAGACGATCGAAGTAGTGGCCGAGGTGGGCCAGGCGCGGTGACGCCACCGACCATTCGCGCAGCTTTGGGAAGCCGATGGCGATCATCTCCGGCATCGCAAACGACATCGCCGCCCCGAGCTGTGCCGCCGCTGTCCGCGTGCGGTCGGTGCGGGCGACGGCGGCCTGGTCGCCAACGTCCACTGAGTAGGACATCGTGCTGTAGACGGTCACCTTGCCGAACAGGCGCTGAACCCGTTCCGTGGCGTCGAACCAGTCGGCGAGCGTTTCGGGGGAGTCGCCGAGGTGCCCTTTGAACTCCGCCAGGTCGGGCAGCCGCGCGAGCACGGTCTCGACGGCTGCTTCCCATGCGGCCGCATCGGGAAAGACGCTCTGTGCGTCCCAAGTGAATCGCTTGTCCACCTCAGCCCGGGTGGGCAGCGTCCTGGCCACTTCGCCTAAGGGTAGGTCATACCATTGGGCGCATGCCACGAACGCGAGCCAACGGAATCGACATCGAGTACGAGACGTTTGGGGATCCGAAGGACGCACCGCTCCTGCTCGTGATGGGCCTCGGCGCGCAGATGATCAGCTGGGAAGAGGACTTCTGCGAGCAGCTCGCCGCCCGCGGTTTCCATGTCATTCGCTACGACAACCGAGACATCGGCTTCTCGACGAAGATTGAAGGCGCCGGCGAGCCTGATGTAATGTCAGCGTTCGCGGGCAATGCTCAGCCGGCTTACACGCTCGACGATATGGCCGACGACGCCGTCGGCTTGCTCGACGCCTTGGGCATCGGAGCCGCGCACGTGGTCGGCGCATCAATGGGCGGATTCATCGCCCAACTGATGGCCATCAACCATCCAGATCGGGTGGTCTCCCTAACGTCGATCATGTCCGGGCCTGGGGGCCACGACGCTGTGGCGCCGTGGCCAGAAGGCGCTGAGGTGCTGACACGCGTTCCGCCTGAGACTCGCGAAGGGCGGATCGAGCATGCCGTATGGATCCGTAGCGTGCTCGTCGGCCGAGGTAACCCATTCGACGAGGCAGCCGAGATCCGAAAGTCCGCGCGGGCGGTCGACCGTTCTTACTACCCGGTCGGAACCGCCAGGCAGCTGCTCGCCGTCCTCGCGGCCCGTGGCCGCCTCGAGCGGCTTGCGAAAGTGAAGGTTCCTACGCTCGTCATCCACGGCATCGACGACCCGCTGGTCCCAGTCGAGAACGGACGCCTGGTCGCGGCAGCCGTATCAGACGCACGGCTGCTCGAGTTCGAAGGCATGGGCCATAACATGCCCGAGCGTTTCTGGCCGGTGATCCTGGACGCCATCGTCGAAACGACTCGGAAGGCGAGCGTCCTCCAGCCTTAGGCCGGAGTGGTTCTACTGGCCGCCGGCAGCCTCGACGGCATCAGCCCGGCGCTGGCTTTTCTCGCCGGCCTCGTTTCGTTCGTGTCGCCTTGCGTGCTGCCGCTGGTGCCCGCCTACCTGGCGTATCTGGGCGCGCGGGCCGGTGCGCAAACGGTGACAGTCAGTGGCGGCGGTGGCGTCGCCACCTCCGCGCCCGGTTCACAATCACTGCCGGTCGCGACCGCCGGCCTCGGCTTCGTCGCCGGGCTCTCGCTGGTGTTCATCCTCTTCTTCTATCTCTTCTCGCTCGCCGTCCAGCCGGTTCGCGCCTACGTGCCGGTCGTGGCGGGGGTGGTCGTCATCGTGTTCGCGCTGCACGTTGCCGGCCTCATCCGGATCCCGTTCCTGGAGCGCGAGTACCGGGTGATAGATCGGGCGCCCTCGAGGGGCGGCGTCGCCGGCGGGTTCTTGCTCGGGATGGGCTTTGCCAGTGGCTGGACACCGTGCATCGGCGTGACGCTGGGCGCGGTGCTCAGCTCGGCGGTCACGACCGGGACGACGGCGCAGGGCCTGGCCTTGATGGTCGCCTACTGCATAGGCCTCGGCCTTCCGTTCGTCGTGCTCGCGTTCGCGCTGGAGAGCACGCGACCGCTGGTACGAGTCATCAACAGCCATCGCCGTGCGATCGACCTCGTCTCGGCGGCGGTGCTGCTTGCGATGGGCCTGCTGTTGCTGACCAACAAGCTGGCGGTGCTGTCGGCGGGCATCACACAGCTGGTCCCGTCGTGGCCGTCCCCTACGCTCTGACGCGGCGATTCCGCACGTTTAGCGCAAGACGTGCGTGTCGACGCATCGGATTTCGCGCGTTTTGCGCAAAACGAGCATTAGAGGCCGAAATAGCCGCGCCGGCTGAAGATCATGGGTGACCGGCTCAGGTCGTGGTCCCCCTCGATCACGTTGCCGATCAGGATCCAGTGGTCGCCCGCTTCGATCGTCTCCTTCAACGTGCAAACGGCATAGCCGACGGCGTCCTCTTCGAGGATGGGCCCGCCGTGGGCCGACTCTGGACGCCTCCACGCGATCCCATCGAATTTGTCTGTCAGCTTGGTCGCCATTCGCCGGGCGAGCTGCTCGCGGCCGGCGGCGAGGATGTTGGCCGTGAAGCCGCCTGCCTGCTGGAGCGCCGGGAGGGTGTTCGACGTTTTGTCGATGCACGCGAGCGCCAGGGGAGGCTCCAGGGAGACGGCGCAGAAGGCGCTGACGGTGAGGCCGCGGGGGAGGGAGTCCTCGCCAAACGCCGTGAGCACGACGACGCCGCTTGGAAAGCTGGCCATGACCTCACGGAATCGCGGAGCGTCCAACGTCACGGCATCTTAACAACGAACACTTGTTTGTAAGTCGGGAAGTGATCAAAATTAGTGGCGTGGGGGACGTTCTCGACCTATTTGCACCGGCGACCAGGGACTGGTTTCACGACGCTTTCGCGGAGCCGACGCAGGTCCAGGAACGCGGCTGGCGCGAGGTCGCCGCGGGGCGCCATGTGCTCATGGCCGCGCCCACCGGCAGCGGCAAGACGCTGGCCGCATTCCTTTGGTGCATCGATCGCCTGGCGTCGGAGCCGACGCCGGCCGAAACGGAGAGGTGTCGCGTCCTTTATGTGTCTCCGCTGAAAGCGCTCGCCCACGACGTCGACCGCAACCTTCGGTCGCCACTCGTCGGTATCCGCCACCAGATCGAGTCGGCCGGCGCCGTCGCGCCGGATATCACTGCCGCCATCCGCACCGGCGACACGCCGACCGAGGTACGTCGCTCGATGGAGCGCCACCCGCCTGACATCCTCATCACCACCCCCGAGTCGCTCTACCTCATCCTCACCAGCGCAGCGCGGCGGATCCTCGCGTCGGTCAGGTGGCTCATCGTCGATGAGATCCATTCCGTCGCCGCGACCAAGCGCGGCTCCCATCTCGCGCTGAGCCTCGAGCGTCTATCGGCGCTGACGAAGGTCGAGCCGCAGCGTATCGGTCTCTCGGCCACGCAGCGTCCGCTCGAGGAGGTCGCGAAGTTCCTCGGTGGTTCCGGACGCGATGTCGCCATCGTCGATGCGGGCCGCCTGAAGACCATGGAGGTCAAGGTCGAGGTTCCGGTCGAGGACATGTCCCAGCTCAAGTCGTACGACGACTCCGGACAGTCCTCGAACAGCATCTGGCCGGCGATTTATCCGCGCCTTCTGCAGCTCATTCAAGACCATCGCTCGACCATCGTCTTCGTCAACTCCCGGCGCCTCGCCGAACGAATTGCAGCGCGCATCAATGAGCTCGCGGAAGCGGACCTGGTTCGCGCCCACCACGGCTCCATCGCGCGCGAGCAACGGCTGCTCATCGAGGACCAGCTCAAGGCCGGCACCCTGCGCGGGCTGGTTGCGACCTCAACCCTCGAGCTGGGCATCGACATGGGCGCGGTCGACCTCGTGCTGCAGGTCGAGGCACCTCCGAGCGTCGCGGCCGGCATCCAGCGCGTGGGCCGCGCCGGGCACTCCGTGGGCGAGATCTCGCGAGGAGTGATCATCCCGAAATTTCGGGGCGACCTGCTCGAGTCGGCGGCGGTGGTGGAAGGGATGCTCGAGGGCCGCATCGAATCGACGACCGTCCCGCGCATGCCGCTCGACGTCCTCGCGCAGCAGGTGGTTGCGATGTGCGCCATGGACGAGTGGCGTGTCGACGACCTGGCCGCGGTGGTCCGCCGGGCGTACCCGTACAGCGAGCTGGGTCCGCGTTCGCTCGACTCCGTGCTCGACATGCTCAGCGGCCGCTATCCGTCCGACGAGTTCGCGGAGCTGCGGCCGCGCATCGTGTGGGACCGTGTCGCGGGCACGGTTCGAGGTCGCGCGGGGGCGCAGCGGCTGGCCGTCACGAACCCCGGCACCATCCCAGACCGTGGTCTTTACACCGTGAACCTGGTCGAGGACGGACGGCGGGTCGGCGAGCTCGACGAGGAGATGGTCTACGAGAGCCGTGTTGGCGAGACCTTCGTCCTCGGCGCGTCCACATGGAGGATCGCCGAGATCACGCCCTCACAGGTCCTGGTCACTCCCGCGCCTGGTGAGCCGGGCAAGATCGCGTTCTGGAAGGCGGACGCTCCAAGCCGGCCCGCCGAGCTCGGTCTCGCGCTGGGAAAGATGGTTCGCGAGCTGCGCGCCGTACCCCGCGCGGCGGCCGAGAAGCGCCTGAGAGAGCGAGCCGGATTCGACGATCGCGCCATCAAGAATCTCCTCACTTATCTCGACGACCAGGCCACGGCCACAGGCGCGGTGCCCGACGACCGGACGGTTGTGGTCGAGCGGTTCCGCGACGAGATCGGTGACTGGCGAGTGTGCCTTCACACTCCGCTCGGCGGCCGCGTGCACGCGCCGCTGGCGCTGGCCCTGGAGGCACGTTTACACGACCGGTTGGGAATCGACGCGCGCGCCCTGTGGACGGACGATGGGATCGCTCTTCATCTTCCCGACGTCGAGACGCCTCCGGGCCTTGACGAGCTCATTCTCGACCCAGAGGAGGTGGAGGCGCTCGTCGCCGCCGAGCTGCCGGGCTCAGCCCTGTTCGCTGGACGCTTCCGTGAAAACGCCGCGCGTTCGCTGCTCCTGCCGCGGCGGCGGCCGGGCCAGAGAACGCCCTTGTGGCAGCAGCGGATGCGGAGCGCCAACCTGCTGCAGGTGGCGGGGCAGTACGCCGACTTTCCGATCCTGGCCGAAACCTGGCGCGAATGCATGAGCGACCACTTCGACATGCCGGCGCTTGCGACGCTCCTGCGCTCGATCCGCTCGCGTGAGGTGAGGGTGGTCGCCGTCGACACCGAGCGCGCGTCCCCGTTTGCATCTTCTCTTCTTTTCTCCTACGTCGCGGAGTTCATGTATGAAGGCGACTCGCCGCTCGCGGAGCGGCGCGCGCAGGCGCTGGCGCTGGATCGAGAGCTCCTGGCCGAGCTTCTGGGCAGCGAGGATCTGCGCGAGCTGCTCGATCCCGTCTCCATCGCCGCGGTGGAGCTCGAGCTTCAAGGATTGCTGCCGGAGAGATTTCCGCGGGACGCGGATGAAGCTCATGACCTCCTGGTCCGGCTGGGCGATCTCAATGATCGAGAGGCCGCGGACCGAGGCGTCGCGGCTGAATGGCTCCACCAACTGGAGCGTGAGCGCCGGGCGGTGACCGTTCGCATAGCCGGCGAGCCGCGATGGATAGCGGCAGACGACGCAGGCCGATACCGGGAAGCTCTTGGCGTGACCCTCCCGGTTGGGTTGCCTGATGCGTACCTCGATCCTGGCGCCGAGCCGCTCGTCTCGCTGCTCCGGCGTTGGGCACGGACCCACGTCCCATTCGTCGCCGCGGATGTCGTGTCTCGGTGGAACCTTGCGGGCGCGGCCGTCGATGGTGCCCTCGCCCAGCTCATCGCGCGGGGCGACGTCATCGCTGGCGAGTTTCACCCCGCC
>Ga0209180_10001792_pt1 | contig 10737 bp, 8 predicted proteins | sample CZO8metaG_3_FD_188355 | JGI IMG/M metagenome (GOLD analysis project Ga0209180, IMG submission 188355) | Vadose zone soil microbial communities from the Eel River Critical Zone Observatory, Northern California, USA - CZOApr15con2H2.8 metaG... | ecosystem: Environmental > Terrestrial > Soil >...
CCCGTCAAGATTTCCTTCTCCTGAAAGGTTGTGACCATTCGAGCCATCGGCATTCATGATAGAGATTTGCGACAGCGCGCCCTGAACACGGCGGTGCAAGATCGACATGCCATTTGGCGAATACGACGCGTAAGTGAATCCGCCGCCGTTTGTGATTCGTTTGAAATCGGTACCGTCGGGCCGAATGGTGGCAAGCTCCATTTTCTTGTCGATCTGCTCGCCGATCATTTTGTTGTCACTCGGGACATCTCTGCCATCAGCCGCTGTCGCGCCGGAGAAATGTGTCGTGTTGAAAAGAATCTTTGCGCTGTCAGGCGACCACGTCGGATGAATATTTTCGGCATCGCCATTCGTAAGCTGTCGCACATCCGTGCCGTCGGCATTCATGACGAAGATTTGTGAGACGCCGCCACGAATCGAAACGAACACGATCTTGTTTCCGTCCGGGGACCAGGCCGGCGCATCATCCTCTGCTTCGCCGGTCGTGAGCTGCCGCATGTCACTACCGTGACTGACGCTGCTCGCGTCCACCACATGCACCTTCATTCCACCGTGCCGGCTGGAGATGAGCACAATTTGTCGGCCATCCGGGGACCAGAATGGTTCGTAATCGACAACGTAAGTGAACGTTTTGATGCTCTTAAGTGGAAAATCGTCAGCCGACAATCCAATGGAACTCGCCAAAAGCAGCGCGCCTGCAATTGCCAAAATGCGATGCCTCGCGATCAGAGTTTCCATTTCTTTGGCAGCTTTTGTTTCAGTTTTTCGACCGGTGCGAAGAGATCGCTTAGCTTTTCGACGCGGGCGAGAACTTTGTCGGAGCGGAATTTTAGCAGATCGGCTTTTTTCTTTTTCAAACAGTTGGCGACTTCGTCCCAGCTGACCGGCGTGGAAACGGTTGGTTCTTCCTTGGCGCGAAGCGAATAGACGCAGATCGTTGTTTTGTGTTCGTCGTTCTGGCTCCAGTCGACAAACACTTTTCCTTTGCGCACTGACTTCGACATGTTGGACGTGACAAGATCCACATGTTCCCGTTCGAGAAGCTGACCGAGTGCGCGCGACAAATCTTTGGTCTGATCGAACGTGACGGGCGTGTTGAGTGGGACGTAAACCTGCAAACCTTTTGAACCGCTCGTTTTCGCGAACGATTTCAATTTCATTTTCGTAAGTAAATCGCGCAACCAAATGCTAACCTGGCAGCATTGGACGATGTCCGCCGGCGCGCCGGGGTCGAGATCGAACACCATCATGGTGGGCCGCGCGACGTCTTTCTTTTTTGCGAGCGAGGTGTGGAGTTCGAGATCGGCCAGGTTTGCCGCCCAAACCAGCGTCGGCAAATCCTGCGCGAGGCAATAATCCATCATCCGATTGTTGCCTTCGCTCCAGACTTTCGCCGTCTTGACCCATTTCGGCCGATGCGCCGGACAATTTTTTTCATAGAAAAATTCCGCGTCCACGCCGTTCGGGTAACGCTTCATTGTCAGCGGCCGATCTTCGAGGTGTGGCAAGAGCACAGGCGCGATCCGGATGTAATAATCGATCACCTGGCCTTTGGTGAACCCGACTTTCGGATAAAGCACCTTGTCCAGGTTCGAGACCGAAAGCTTTTTGCCTTTGACGACTAGTTCGGCTGTTTCAGGCATTTTCGAAAACCTCGCACAACGTCCACAACGGACACAAAGTTTCTAATGTTTCTTTTTGTTGCGTTGTGATCTTCGTGCCCTTTGTGCGAGATCTTTATGCAAAGAACCGCTCGGGCGAGAGCATAGGCTGCGGTTTGCAGATGCGGGCAACGCAATGCTCCCAGCTTTCGTGGCCGCTAATGATTTCAATTTCGACGCGCATGAAATAAATTGGTACTTTCACTTCCGCTTCCGGCAAGCGCGGCATGCGCACCGCATCTTTCTCGGTGGTAATAATCATCGCGAGATCCCGCCGGATGCAGCGATTAATGAAACTGCGCAATTCTGATTCGGTGTAGTAGTGGTGGTCGATGTAGCGCAGCGCAAGATCGACATGGGCGCCGAGATTTTTGAGTGCGCCTTCAAAACTCTCCGGCGCGGCAATGGCGCAGATCGAGCCGATGAAGGCGCCGCGCAATCGGTCGAGCATTAATCGCTCGCCGGTATAAGTGTTTTGCAGGTAAAGCGGTTTGTGCGCGCACTCGATGATCTCGGCGGTGCGATTGTAGCGGCGGATGCGCGCGACCAGCTTCTCGTTCGATTCCCCGGTGTTTTTCGTGATGAAAATGTAGCTCGCGCGGCGCAAGTTTCGCGGAGCCTCACGCAACGTGCCACGCGGCAACAGGAATTCGTTACCGAACGGCGCTTGTCGATCCACCAGCACGATGTCGAGTCGATGTTTCAGGTGGAGATACTGCAAACCGTCATCGAGCAGGAGCGTGTCGACTTTCCATTTGTCGATCGCAAATTTCCCGCTTTTGACGCGGTTTTTATCCACCAGCACGATCACGTCCTTCAAATTGTGTGCGAGCATGTAGGGCTCGTCCCCCGCGGTCACGGAATCGAGGAGCAGAAATTTTCCGTCGGAAACGACGCGGGGAGGATCGACATCTTTGGTTAGCAATCGATCGAACCAGCTTCGCTTTGACGGTTTCGGCACGCTTTTGTATCCGCGGCTCAGAATGGCAACGCGGCGACCGCCGATTTGCAGCGCGCGCGCGAATTTTTCCACGACCGGAGTTTTGCCTGTTCCGCCGACCGTTAGATTCCCAATGCTGATGACGAGACAGCCAAGCGTCCGTTCGCGGAAAATTCGTTTGCGATACAAATAAAGCCGAAGGTGGACGATGCGCTCGTAGATAAATGACAGTCCGTAAAGCATTCCGCGCAAAATCGCGGCGCGAAATCCGCGGCGACGGCCGAGGACAACGTCGATGCCAAACTGCTCTAAATTTTCAAGCGTGCGACCCATTTCAATTTTTGATTGCTGATTTCTGACTGCTGATTTGAACGCCGCGGTTGTCGGCGCTTGTGATCACAATTTGCGAAGATGTCATTGTGGCGCGTTGCATAGCGGCGCCGACCTTTCGCTCATCTCGCAGCGTGACCGCGCAGATTGTCGATCCCGAGCCGCTCAAGAACGCGCCAAGGGCGCCGGCCTTTTCAGCGGAAGCAATAACGCGCGGCAAAAACGGGATCAGCTTCTGGCGAAATGGTTGATGAAGTTGGTCCGTAAAAGCGCCGCGCAAGTTTTCGTAATCGTCCGAAGCGAATGCGGCTGTGATCGCGCAGGCGTTACCGGCACTCGTGACCGCGTCCGTGCGCGAAATCTTTGCCGGCAGAATTTTTCTGGCTGCCGATGTCCGAATTTCAAAATCAGGGATCAAGAGAACGAACTTTAGTCGCGGCGAGACTTGAAATCGCTGAACATTTCTGCCGTGCGCGACGGCGAACCCACCGAAAGAAGATGGCGCGGCGTTGTCGGGATGTCCTTCCAATTTTGCGCACAAGCGAAAGATCGACAATCGATCAAGCGGTCTGCCAGTGAGTTCGTTCAATCCGTGCAAAATGCCGAGCCGGATCGTGGCGCTGCTGCCCAAACCGCGCGAGCGCGGAAATTTTTCTATGACTGAGCAGGAAAAGGCGAAGCGTCGTTGTTTGGTCTGTTTAAAAAACAAATCGGTTGCCTTGGTTGCAATCGGTGCCAGCACTTCACGTTCAGTCGAGCGCGATACGGTCACAAAATTGTAAATGCGAAGCGCGACGCCGAGGCAATCGAAGCCAGGCCCAAGATTGGAGGTGCTGGCCGGAACACGGACCGTTACGCTTTGCATAGATCGACAGACAAAGAATTGAACGTCGCCTAACGATAGCGCGTCGATAACAATTTGCCTGCGGATGACACAAAGATGATCGCAAAGTCTCAATGGATCGATCTCGCGCTTCTTCGCGCCTTCGAAGCCGAAGGGACCGACGCCCATCGTCTTTGCACGGTCGACAATGGCTGGGCGGAGCGTTTCGGTCGCGATATTCTGATCTCGTTCAGAACAACAGCCGCGCGCGATGGTCTCGCTCACGAGCTCAGCGACTGGGGCAAATCGGTTGAGTTTCCGATCGGTCGCGTCTTCGCGCGATTGTTGCCGAAGAAAAATGAAGAGCGCGAGACGCCGAAGCTTCTGTTCGGCAATGAAGGTGAAAATCTTCAGACGAACGCTACGGAGCATCATCTCAAATTCGGAATCGATTTTGGGGCCGGATATTCGGTCGGGCTGTTTGTCGATCAACGCGAGAATCGTCGATTCGTCAGGCAAACCAAGCCGAAGCGGTTACTAAACTGCTTCGCTTACACTTGCTCGTTCTCGGTGGCGGCAGCGTCGGTCGGTGCGCAGACGATGAATGTCGATCTTTCCAAGAGATCGTTGGAACGCGGCCAGCAAAATTTTGGGCTCAATTCATTGTCGACCGAAGGACATCAGTTTGTTGCCGACGATGTGCGTTCTGTTTTGCATCGCCTGGCGCGGCGCGGCAAAAACTTCGACATGATTATTCTGGACCCACCGACATTTTCGCGGACGAAACGTGGCGGGGCATTCCATGTGGAAAGCGATTTTGAGGAGCTAATTATTTCAGCGCTGGAACTAGTCGACGGCGGCGCTCGCGTTTTGGTGTCGACCAATTGCGAAACGCTGAACGAACAGGCGCTTGAACGAATGGCGCGTTATTGCCTGAAATTATCGCGCAGATCCGGCAGGTTACATCGCCAGCCGCCACCGATGGATTTTCCACCGGGAGTCGGAGCGACAACGATCTGGTTGACTTTGCATTGACCAATTAGGTTCCGCGGACAATCGTTATTCAGAATGGAAGAGCGAGGACATGATGATATAGCGGAGCGCGGACTACGTTACACGCGGGAGCACTTCGATCAGATTCTTAGCGAGACGGAAACGTATGTGCGAGAGAATCCCGTCCAGTCGCTTGCTTATGCCTTGCTGGCGGGATTCGTTTTAAACCGCTTGGGCATCGGGCGAATTCTGAGAGGCATCGTGCGACTGGCGCGGTTAGCGCTTAAACCAGCGATCCTGATTTACGGCGCTGCGAAATTATACGAGGCCGCGCAAGAAGAAGAATAGGAGGCGCGATTCACCGAACCGATCCGAGCTGGATTGGCGTTCGGTGGCGATTGGGTCAATCGCCGCTACCCTTCCAGGGTGAAGCCGACTTTCAGCGTCACCTGCCAATACGCGATGTTCCCTTCCTCCAGATAACCGCGCGTCTCGGCAACCTCAAACCAGCGCATGTTGCGGACGGTCTTTTTTGCCCTGGCAAGTGCATTCTTAACCGCGTCTTCGATTCCGTTCGGCGAGGAACCGACCAACTCGATCTTTTTGTAAATGTGGTCGCTCATCGGGTTCACTTTTCGCGCGCAAGAGCAGAAGACAAATAATTTGTAGGGTAGGCGGCCGCCGCGGCGACCCTGCCAATTTATCGATACGGCAAGCGGAGCGCTTGCCCTACAAACCTGAGCAGCGATTATTGCCACAATCAGAGAATGAAGATCGACAACCGCAACATTGAATCGCATTTAAAGGAGAAGCGCGTCTTTAAACCGGCGAAGGAATTCGCGCAGAACGCGCGCATCAGGAATCTCGCCCAATACCGGCGGATGTATCGCGAGTCGATCAGGCAGCCGGACAAATTCTGGTCGCGCGAGGCGAAGGAACTTTCCTGGCAAAAGCGATGGCGAAAAGTCCTGGAATGGAAAGCGCCGTTTGCGAAATGGTTTATTGGCGGAAAACTCAATCTTTCCGAGAACTGCCTGGATCGACATCTGACCACCCACCGCCGCAACAAGGCCGCCATTTTGTGGGAAGGGGAGCCGGGCGAGAAACGGACACTGACTTATCAGCAATTGCATCGCGAGGTTTGCCGCTTCGCGAACGTTTTGAAGCGAAACAAAATCGGCAAGGGCCGTCGCGTCATCATTTATCTGCCGACCATTCCGGAGGCCGCGATTGCAATGCTGGCTTGCGCGCGCATCGGTGCGGTCCACTCCGTTGTTTTCGGAGGATTTAGCGCAGATTCAATTCGTGACCGGATCCATGACAGCGGCGCAATCGCGCTGATCACCGCGGACGGCAGTTATCGCCGCGGTGGAATTGTTCCGCTCAAAAAAAATGTGGATGACGCGCTCCGCGGCGGGACATCGGTCAAGCGCGTGATTGTTTTCCAGCGTGCCCACAATGAAATTCACATGGAAGAGGGCCGCGACGTTTGGTGGCATCGCGAGCTGGAATACGTTGACGACAATTGTCCGCCGGCGGCGCTCGACAGCGAACATCCGCTCTACATTCTTTACACCAGCGGCTCGACCGGGAAACCAAAAGGGATTCTGCACACGACCGGCGGTTACCTCGTTGGAATTTATTCCACCACGAAATACGTCTTCGACATTCGCGACGAAGATATTTTTTGGTGCACCGCGGACGTGGGATGGGTGACCGGCCACAGTTATGTCGTTTACGGTCCGCTCGCCAACGGCGCGACCACGTTCATGTATGAAGGCGCGCCTAATTGGCCGGAGCCGGACCGGTTCTGGAAAATCATCGAGCAGAATCGGATCAACATTCTCTACACCGCGCCGACCGCGATTCGCGCGTTCATTCGGTGGGGCGACCAATGGGTGAAAAAACACGATTTGTCGTCGCTCCGTCTGCTCGGCACAGTTGGCGAACCGATTAATCCGGAGGCGTGGATTTGGTATCACAAAAACATCGGCGGCGAGCATTGTCCGGTCGTCGACACTTGGTGGCAGACGGAAACAGGTGCGATCATGATTACACCTTTGCCGGGCGCGATTCCGACGAAACCTGGAAGCGCGACGCTTCCGTTCTTTGGTGTGGACCCCGCAGTTGTCGATCCAAACGGAAAGGAAGTCGGCGCCAATGTCGGCGGGAAATTAATTATTCGATGTCCGTGGCCGTCGATGTTGCGGACGATTTACGGTGATACGGAGCGCTACAAAAAACAGTACTGGAGCGAATACAAAGAGAATTATCTCACCGGCGACGGTGCGCGACGCGATGAGGATGGATATTTTTGGATCGTCGGGCGCATCGACGACGTCCTTAATGTCGCCGGGCACCGGCTCGGCACGTCGGAGATCGAGAGCGCGCTGGTGAGTCATGTGCGAGTCGCAGAAGCGGCTGTCGTCGGCAGGCCGGACGAATTGAAGGGACAAAGCGTGGTCGCTTTCGTGACCTTGAAAAGCGGAGTCGACGCTTCGAACGATTTGAAGGGCGAATTGCGTGACCACGTGGGGGTGCACATCGGGGCGATCGCAAAACCGGATGAGGTGCGCTTTGCCGAAGCGCTACCGAAGACACGAAGCGGAAAAATCATGCGGCGATTGCTCAAAGAAATCGCGAGTGGCGCGAAAGTCAGCGGCGATACAACCACGCTGGAAGATTTCAGTGTGTTGACAAAACTGGCCGAATCGGAGGAATAGGCGGCAATGAGTTTCATACGCACAGGCCTGCGCGAGATCGGACTAAAAATCCGGCGGCAAAGAACGCGCATGATATTGCGGCACGAAAAACGGTTGTTGCAGAAAAGCGAAATCGTTCTCGGGCGCGAAGGAACTTCGCAGGCGGCGAATTTTCCCGAACTCCGGAACGAAATCGTGGCCTTGAAGAAACTCGAGCAGGAACAAAAGGAAGTCGCACTGCGGATCGCGCAAATCGAAGAGGGCATCAAAAAGATCGAGGCACAGCGGGAAGCGAACGCCAAAGAGCAAACCGAAGCGATGGCGAAGTTGGAAGCGGAGAAGAAACCAATCTCGCGGCGTCGCAACGACGCCAAGAGCGCGGCTGAGTTGTGTGAGCGCGAAGTAAGTGCGGTTGAGCGGCGGATTCATGATAATGAGACAGCCGACCAGGAATTGTTAAGAAAGTTGTCCGAGCTTCAAGCGCTCACGCCGCCGCCAGCGGACTTGGAAACGCAAACTGGCGGCATCAGCGCGCGGCGGGCACGGTTACCGGGACAACGGGCCGAATTGGTCCGAGCCCGACTCGGCAGCAGCGACGCCTCAAGGATCGCCAAGGAAAAATTCGCCGCTGCTGAAGAAGAGCTTTCCGCGATCGAAAAGAACATTGCGAAAGTGCGCAGCGAGTATGAAGCGCGTGACAAAGGTTTCGCCGATAACATTCACGCACAGCAGAACGCCGTTGGCGAAGCCAAACAACATCATCAAGTCGTCGAAGAGCGAAAAAACCCGGCCTATCTCAACATTGGACGGCATCTCGCATCACAAGGCATCGCTCCGCCGAATGCGCCGCATTTACTGGAAGGCGTGCGCAAACATCGCGCCGCGGTGGATCGACATCAGCAGCACAATGACGAGCTCGCATTGCTCTCGCGCAACATCGACAAACAGGAGCTGCGGCAATTCTATTTCAGTGTTGTTTCGGTGATCGCGCTGTTGGCAATTATTTTGCCGTTGATCGCAAAATCACCGCGCAAGCGCGAGTGGCTGCCGCAACAAACGGAAGCGATCTTATCGATTAATACCGAACAATTTGAGCGCGACGATTTCCCGAAACGGTGGCAGAAGGAGCAAGCCGATGTCTGGCAGAATGTGTGGAATGGATTGATCGGCCCAGCCGCGCGAGTGCCGGCGCTCAATTTGTCGCGAGACACGCTCCGAATCACCCGGGCGGCGACGAGCTCGGACATCGGGACCGTTCGCGAGTTTATCCTGATTGAAAACCGCGGCGATGTTTCGCAAATCATCCGCTCGGTGCAAGGTGACAAAGAGTTTCACAAGCGCGATGTGAGCGGACTGCCGGTGTGGGAAAAACCCGATCTGGCGCTCGCGCGAGTTGGTCCAAGCACTCTCGCGGTCGGCAGTTCGAGCGAAGTGGATGAACTGGTCCGGGTTCGGCTCGGGATCGATCTTGATCTGAAAATTACCGGACAATTGTTCGACCGGTTCCAGGCGTTGGACAGCGAGAGCGCGCTGCGGATGATCTCGCGGAGCCCGCCCGATTTGACGCGGATGTTTCACCCGATTTTCGTGCCCGAGTTGCTGGAGAACTCGCAGTTGCTTGGGCTCGCGTTAACGCTGCAAAATCCGGTTAAAGCGCGTTTGTTTTTAAAGTTGAAATCTCCCGAATCAGCGTCGGAACTCGCGCGCAATTTGCACAACGAGCCGCAACGCTGGCTGCGTCTGCAAGATTCCAATCTTCTGCTCTACGCCCAACCGCCGGAAATTACGCGACAAGGGGCCAACCTCGAGCTGCATTTCAATGTGGCGGAGGAGACCGCGCGCCTTCTCTTGCAGCGCATCGCAAAAACCGACATCGCCACCTCCGTTGCTGGCGATTGATTGTCGGGGCAGTTTGCGCTTATAATCTCGACCCATGTCTCGCGACCTGACTTTAACGATCGTCTTCGCTGCCGCGATGTCGATCTTGCAGACGTCGCAAGCAGCCAATCGGGAGCTGGTGGATATCGCGCAGGTCGATCCCACGATCGTGATCGATTTGCGCTACGCGACTGAGCACAACGTGACCGCACACGCGCTGTATCCGCCCGGTACACGCGCTTTGATTTTGCCGAGCGTCGCGCAACAGCTCGCCGGCGCGCAAAATTATCTCAAGCAATTTCGTTATCGGTTGAAAATTTGGGACGCGTACCGGCCGAAGGAGGCGCAGGAGCTGCTTTGGAAGTACGCGCAAAAGGACCAATACGTCGCGAATCCGGAAAGAGGTTTTGGCTCGATGCATTCCTACGGCGTCTCGGTAGACGCCACATTGGTGGACGACTGGAGCCAGGACGCAAGCATGCCTACGAAATTCGACGAATTCACGCCCCAGGCGATGCTGCGCTATAACGGGCGGGATCCGCTCGTGAAACAGCACCTGACGCTTTTGCAGCTGGCAATGGCCCACAACAATTTCTACGGTTTGCGCGTCGAGTGGTGGCATTTCACCACCGCGGATTGGAAAAAATACGTTCCGTATTGGGAAGACAAACAAATGTCGCAAACGGGCGACGCTCCTGCGCCGAAAAGTTGAAACGCGACTTCGCGTTTGAGAATTTGGCGGAGCCATGATTGACGCGATTCTGCGCGACTTGCGCCAGCCGGAGTACATCCACGTCTTGATCAATCCGCTGCCGATCTACGGCCTGGCGATGGGATTGCTCGGATTGATCGTCGCATTTTTTTTGCGAAGCCGTCGCGCGCAAATCGCGACCCTGATCGTCGTGCTTGTCAGTGCGGCGTCGGCCTGGCCAGTTTATGAATTTGGCGAACAAGCTTACGATCGCGTGCTTTCGATGGCCGACGAACCTGGCCGAGCCTGGCTCGACGAACATCGTGACCGCGGTGAAGATTGCATCTGGTTTTTCTATGGGTTGGCCGTGTTGAGCGCGGTGGCGTTGGTCGCGCCGCGGAAATGGCCGCGCTCCGCTACCCCACTGGTCGCATCAGTGATTTTGTCGGGCGTGGCGACGTTGGGAATCGGCGGCTACATCGCTTACGCCGGCGGCAAGATTCGGCACCGCGAATTTCGCAACGTCCCGCCGCCGCCGCGAAGGTCGGACCACGAACGCTAAGATCGACATCTGGATCTAATCGATCGTTGTGAGCACGGACCTCGAGCGCGCCGAGCAGAATGTCGAAACGCGCAGCGAATCGCTCAAAAAACCGCTCGGGTTATTCGACCTCGTTCTCACTCAAATTCTTTTCGTGGTCGGCTCAAGCTGGGTGGGC
>Ga0209180_10001798_pt1 | contig 10724 bp, 10 predicted proteins | sample CZO8metaG_3_FD_188355 | JGI IMG/M metagenome (GOLD analysis project Ga0209180, IMG submission 188355) | Vadose zone soil microbial communities from the Eel River Critical Zone Observatory, Northern California, USA - CZOApr15con2H2.8 metaG... | ecosystem: Environmental > Terrestrial > Soil >...
CTCGATGTCTTCGAGGCTGGCCATGGGTCTCGGCTTGCGCTTCGTCGCGGTCGATCGATCATCCGGGCAGAACGCGCCGGCGTCAAGGCGGGGTCAGCGCGCGCCCGCCGCCGGGATGGCGATCTCGCGAGCGGGCTTCGGTTCCCAGCCCGACGCGTGCTGCGCCGGGAAGAGCTTGCCGTAGGTGTGGTCCGCCTTCTTGCGGAGCCCGAGCTGGATCAGATCCAGCGCCGCATCGGGCAGGCGGAAGAAATTGCGCGCGAGGGCCGCGTCGTCCGCGTACGCGCGCTTCACCTCGTCCAGCGACCAGGACGCGGGGAACGGCCGGTAGCGCAGCGGCGGCTCGCGGATCCACCACTCCGTGAATCCACAGCGGGCGTGGTGCTCGTCGTAGATGCGCGTGCCGGGGTAGGGGACCAGGACTCCGCGGGCGTTGAACGCGGCGGCGACGGGCGCGGCGAAGTCGATGAAGTCGAGCGTCGCCCGGAGCTCGTCCAGCGTCTCGCCGGGCCAGCCGAACATGAGGTTCAGCATGCAGTGCAGGCCCAGATCGCGCGCCCAGCGCAGCACCGAGAGCACCCGATCCACCGTGACGCCCTTGCCGATCCGCAGGAGCATCTCCGGGTCGCCGCTTTCCATGCCGATGTCCACGCCGCGGCAGCCGGCGCGCTGCATGGCCTCCAGGATGTCCGGGTCGAGGTGCGCGGGATGCGCCGTGCAGGTCCAGTGCACCGGCGGCTCGATGCGCGCCAGCTCGGAGCACAGCTCCAGCATCCGCCGCCGGCCCACCGCGAAGGAGTCGTCGAAGAAGCTGAACGCGTCGAAGCGGACGCGCCCGCGGAACGCCCCGATCTCCCCGGCGATGCCCCGGGCGCTCCGGTACCGGAAGCGGCGGCCGGTCACGTTGTTGGAGCAGAAGGTGCACGCCGCGGGACAGCCGCGGCTGGCGAGCAGCCCGGCCGGCCCCACGGGCTCGCGGGCGCCGTACCAGGCCGGGTCGAACAGATCGAGGGCCTCCACCGGGGAGGCGAGAGCGTCGAGGTCGAGCAGGAACCCGCGCGGAGCATTCACCGCGGCCCCGCCGCGCCAGACCAGGGAGCGCACCTCGCCGAATGCGCGCTTCCCGTCCAGCGCATCGCACAGCTCGGCGAGCGTCTCCTCGCCTTCGCCGCGGACGACCAGGTCGAACCCGTGCGCGGCCGGCTCGAGCGGCGCCACGGTCGGATGCGGGCCGCCGCAGACCAGCGGGATCGCCGTCCGCTCGCGGAATGCGCGCGCCAGCGCGTAGGCCTCCTGAGCATAGAGCGTCTTGCAATGGATCCCGGCGAGGTCCGCGCCGAAGTCCAAGGCGCGCGAGACGATCTCGCCCTGGTCGCGCGGCGCGTGGGGCGCGCTGGCGTCGAGCAGCGCGACCTCGTGGCCGCTCCGGCGCAAGGCCGCCGCGAGATACAGGAACGAGAGCAGCGGCGTGCGCACCGTCTCGTCGGTTCGCGGGTTGACGAGGAAGACGCGGGCCATGGGTCCTCAGTCCCGCAGCGAGGGCAGGGCGGGCGTCTTGCCGTTGCGTGCCGCGCACAACGCCGGGGGATAGGGATGCCGCGGAGGCGCGCCCACCGCGTCGCAGCCGGGCCAGGGAGCGCGCAGCAGGCATTCGCCGACGTCGAGCGCGATCGGTCCGGGAGGGTGTGCCCGCGCCGCGCGGAAGGTGCGCCCCGCGCGCTCGGTGCGGACGTGGAGCGCGCGCACGGCGCGCAGCGCCAGCGCGTCGTCGCCGGCGGTCGGAGCGTCGCGCCAGCAGGGCAGCTCCGGCCAGGAGAGCGCGTCGAGGGCCGCGTCCCACCGCGCGCGCAGAGGGGTCCCCGGCGCCGGGACGGAGCGGAGCAGAGGCTCGAGGTGCGCGGCGTGGAAGGCCCGGGCCAACCGTAGGTCGCGGTGCAGATCGATCAGCTTCCACCAACGCTCCGGGTGGAAAGCGTCCGAGAGGAGGTGGGGCGCGCCGGACTCGAGGAACCCGAGCCAGCCGTAGCAGCGCATCGCCTCGACGCACGGGGCGCCGAGCGGGCCGCGCAGATCCAGCCCGCCGGCTTGCGCGCGCACCGCCTCCCGCGTCCCGATGCGAAGCGCCACGAACCCGCCCACGGCGGCGAACCACGGCGCTCCCGGGATGGCGTCCTCGCCGCCCGGGGCCGGGAAGACCTGCTCGGGCCACGCCTCGGAGCCGATCCAGGCGGCGAGCGCCTCGTGCAGGTTGGCCGGCGCCGGCACCAGGTCCGGATCGAGCGGGTGCAGGTGGGACAGCTCGTGCAGCAGGGGCCCCACGTAGCGCGCATCGATCAGCTCGTCCGGGTCGCGTCCCCGCCAGGCCTCCTCGGCGAGGTCGCCGGGATACGCGTACAGCATCGGCATGCTGCGGCCGAAGTGGCAGCGCGCGTACAGCTCGGCCAACGTCGGCCGCGCAGACACCAGGGCCTGCGGCGTCGCGGCGCCGATGACGCGGGCGCAACCCATGCCGGCGCCGGCCACCAGCGCGAAGAGCCGGTCGAGCGCCTCGCGGAGCCGGGGCAGGCGGCGCAGGTCGAGGCGCGCGGAGAAGAGGCGTTCCTCCGCGCCGCCCGCCGCGCGGAGCTGGACTGCGAGCTGGGCGGGCATGGTGTCCAGGTAGTGGCGATCGAGGTCGTTCCCGCGGAGGAGGCCGGCGATGGTGAGCGCCTCGAGCATCCCCGCGGGCAGGGCCGCGCCGATCTCGGGACCGCGGCGCAAAGGATTGCGCGACAGCGCCGCGGCGTATCCGCGCGCGACTCCCTCCTGGAGCGCAGCGCGGCGCGACAGCACGGAATGGACCAGCTCGATCACGGCGCGCCGCCCCCCCGTTCCACCTCAACGCGTCGCGAGCACCAGCAGCCGTCCCGCGTCCGCGTCCGACAGGCCGAGCAGCTGCTGCACGCGGCCGAGCACCGTCTCCTCCTGCAGCGGGAAGACGCGGTCGGCGCCCATCACCCGCGCGCAGCACTTGAAGGCCAGCTCGCGGTAATCGGCGTCCTTCAGGTCGCCCGCGGCGGCCGCCAGGCACGCATCCAGGCCGTCGGCGAGCATCCACTTGCGCGTCTCGCGCCCGATCTCGCTCACCACGCCCACGCGTTCCAGCATCGGGTTCCCCGCCACCTGCCGCTGGATGGCCAGCGCTTCGCTCCCCTCGACGTGCCCGTCCGCCCAGGCGGAAAGCACCATCATCTGCACCACGCGGCGCGCCTGGACGGGGTCGAACCGGTCCATGGGGCCATTGTGCCCAAAGAGGGCCCTCCAGGTCGAGGGCCGGCCGCCGCCGTATGCGGCGCTGCGCTGCGTATTTCAGGCCGGCTGGCGCCGTTCGAGGTGCCGCTTCATGAAGGCGGGCAAGACCACCAGGATCAAGGCGAGGGTGATGCCGATGGCGATCTCCAGCCAGCGGACGTGCTTCACCAGCTCGTGCGAGGCGCCGAACTCGTAGCCGATGCCCACCATGATGCCGACCTCGATCATGGCGACGGCGCCGTTCACCGCGATGAACTTCCAGGCGGGCGGCTTCGCCGCCCCGATGGCCAGGTAGATCGGCCCGCGCAGCCCGATGAGGAATCGCGCCAGCAGGATGGCGCGGAGCGGGTGCTCCCGCACCAGCTCCTCCGCCCACCTGCGCAAGGCGGGGTTCACGATCTTCCGGCCCCAGCGGGACTCGAGGAACTTCGGCAGGAGCCCCCGGCCGAGCAGGAAGGTCACGGTGTCGCCGACCAGGACCCCGGCCAGCGCGGCGAAGTACGCCTCGAGCAGCGATACCGCCCCTTGGTGCGCCAGATAGCCGGCGCCCAGGAGCGCCAGCTCCTCCGGGAGCGGGACGACCAGCGTGGAGAGCACCACGCCGAAGATGGCCCAGTCGGTTCCCGTAGCGTGGCCCCAGTACCGGAGAGTGCGCACGGGCCCGGTCGAATTCCATCCTGGAGAGCCAGGGGACCGCCAGCCGCACGCCCGCTCCGCCCGCCTCGCCCTCAGCCGCGGGCTACGGCTTCTGCGCCGCCCTCCGTTCCATCAAGGCGCGCTTGTTGCGCTCGCCGCGCCGTTCCAGGGCCGGCCGCAGCACGCGCATCAGCCGCGGCGAGACGTAGCCGAGCGTACAGAGCTTTCCCGAGAACCACGGCAGCGCGATCTCCACCCGGCGCTCCCGCCAGCAGCGGAGCACCGCGTCCGCCACTTGCCCGGCGGTGCTCATCGGCTGGGAGAAGTTGAGCGCGGGCGCCTTGGCGAGGTTGCCGAAGAAGTTCGTGTCCACGGGGCCGGGCGAGACGATTCCCACGTGGATGCCCCGCGCGCGCAGCTCGCCGTGGAGGACGCGGGAGAAGGCGCGCAACCCAGCCTTGGAGGCGCTGTACGCCGCCTCGTGCGGGACCGGGACCATGCCCGCCAGGCTGGCGACGTTCACGATCGCGCCGCCCTGGCGGAGGTGCGGCGCCGCTGCGCGCGCGAGCACCACCGGCGCGGTCAGGTTGGTGGTGATGACGTCGCCCAGCTGGCGGGGAGCGAACTGCAGTGCCGGTCCGCGGTGGTTGAGGCCCGCGCTGTTCACCAGGAGGTCGAGGGCGCCGAACCGCTCCAGCACGCGCGCGGGGAGCTCCTCGAGCCGCGCCAGGTCGGTCACGTCGAGGGGGTAGATGGCGGCGCGCTCGGGTCCCAGCTCGCGCGCCGCCTCGCGCAGGTTGGCCTCGGTGCGAGCCACCAGCGCCACCTTGCCTCCGCCCGCCACCACGGCGCGCGCGACGGCCAGCCCGATGCCCGACGACGCCCCGGTCACCAGCGCGATCTTTCCCTCCAGCATGCCTGCCTCCCAGGTCAGCGCTCCGGCTCGACCATGCGGTAGCCGATCCCGCGCACCGTCTCGATCAGATCGCGCCCCGCGCCCAGCTTCTCGCGCAGGCGCTTCACGTGCGTGTCGACGGTGCGCGTCTGCAGGTCGCTGGAGACCCCCCACACGTCCTGCAGCAGCGCCTCGCGCGTCTGCACGCGGCCCAGGCGCGACATGAAGGTGGTGAGCAGCTTGAACTCGAGCGCGGTGAGCGCGATCTCCTCCCCGTCGACGTACGCGCGGTGCGCGGCCGGGTCCACCCGGATGGGCCCCACCTGCTCGCGCGCCTGGTCCGCCTCGGCGCCGCCGCCTCGGCGGAGGATGGCGCGGATGCGCAGCACCAGCTCGCGGACGCTGAAGGGCTTGGTGACGAAGTCGTCGGCGCCCACCTCGAACCCGACCACCCGGTCCACCTCGTCGGTCCGCGCCGTCAGCATCAGCACGGGCACGTGCCGCGTGCGCGGAGACGCCTTGAGCTGGCGGCAGACCTCGTTCCCGGGGATGTCGGGGAGCATCAGGTCGAGCACCACCAGGTCGGGGACGCGCTGCCGCACCTTCTCCAGCGCCTCCACGCCTGCGTACGCGGCGGCGGTCTCGAATCCGGCCTGCTGGAGGTTGAATTCCAGCAGGCGCACGAGGTCGCGCTCGTCGTCGACGATCAGCACCTGGGGCGAGGGGGGCATGTCCTTGCGTTCTCGCGGAAGCGCGCGCGTAGCGCAACTCTCTCAGCGCGCCGAGACTGCCGGCAGGGGCTGCGCCGCGGGGGCCTCGTCGAGGACGGCCAGCGACCGCGCATAGTACTCGAGCAGCTCGAGGGCGTGCGGGTGCGCGCCGATCCGCACCGCGGCGCCCGAAGCGGCCACGGCTCGCCGGCGCGAGAGGCGCTCGACCCCGATCCGCACGATCTCCTCCGCTTCCTCCAGCGACAGGACGTCGGCTTCCAGGCGGGCGAGGTCGCGGTTGCGGTCCTCGTTCTCGAGGAGCTGCGCGCGGCCCTGCCGCTGCGATTCGAACTCCTGGCCCAGCGCGATGGGCACGCCGAGCGCCTCCAGCTCGTTGCGCAGGTCGCGCACGCGCTCGGCCAGCCGCGAGCGCGATGCCTCGCGCAGCTCGAGCAAGGCGCGGGCGACCAGCGGGACGGGCGTGGCCGGGATCGAGCGCGCGATGCGCGCCATTAGATCTCGCGCCACCTCCTTGGCGATCGCGCGGCGTTCCTCTTCGGAGCAGCGCGACAGGTCCCACCCGCGCGCGGCGGCCATGCGGCGGAACGAGACCGGCTCTCCGAACGCGAGCGCCACGTAGCCGTTGCGGTGCAGGCGTCCGAAGGCGGCGCGCAGCAGGTTCACGGCGATGCGCGAGGGCACGATCCAGAGGAGCCGCAGCGCGCCGCGCAGCTTCTCGGCGGCGCCGGGCGGGTGCTCGCGGCCGCGCTTCTCCGCGAGCAGCGCCTCGTCCTCCAGTACGCGGTCGTAGTTGATGCCGACGGGCACGAAGAGCAGGTCGCGGTCGAAGCCAGGCTCGGCCGAAAGCTGCAGCAGGGCGTCGAGCAGCCCCACCTTCGGGCTCCGCAGCGCTCCGTCCCGGGTGAGACCGCCTTCCGGGAAGATTCCCTGCGTGACTCCCTGCCGGGTGATCAGCTGGAGGTAGCGCCGTAGGACGGTGTGGTAGAGCGCGTCCGGGAAGCCCCGGCGCACGAAGAAGCCGCCGAACGCCTTGAAGAGCGCGTCGAGCGGGAACACGCGCGCCCACTCGCCGACGGCGTAGCTGATCGCCACCTGCCGGGCCAGCGCCCACCCGACCACCACGTAGTCGAAGTTGGAGCGGTGGTTGATGAGGAAGACGGCGGTCGCGTCGCGCGGCAGGTCCCGCAGGGGGCGCGTCACCACCGGCCGGTAGGCCGCTCCGATGGCGGCCCGCGCCAGCTTCATCCCGACCTCGTAGTACGCGGCGAGCGAGAAGGCAGGGACGATCTCGTCGATGTACGCCTCGACGCGGCGGCGCACCTCCTCGGCCGGCTCGCCGGACTGCGCGGCGGCGAGCATCGCGCGCTGGACCACCAGGTCGTTCAGCAGCTCCTCGCGCACGAGGAGCTTCCCGCCGAACTTGAACAGGTCGACGCGGACCCCGTGCCGCTGCGCGAATCGCCGCGCGCTCCGGTGCAGCCGCTCGCGCAGCGTCCGCAAGAGGGCCCAGCGGATCAGCTCGTACCCGAGGACGGCGAGCAGGATGGCGACGGCGAGGCGCACGGAGCGCATTGTAGGTCGAGGTCCGGGTCCGGGTCGAAACCCGCGTTCAAGGTCGCTCGCGGCGCGGCGCAAGACGGTGTAGAGGAGGCGTTCTCTTCCCGGAGGAACACATGCGGATCGTCTCGACCCTTGGAGCGCTGCTCCTGTTCGCTTGCTCGGGAGCGCAGAAGCCCGCGGCGGGGGACGACGCGCGCTCGCGCGCACAGGCCGTGGTCGCCGCGCCCGATCGCACGCCCGAGGACCGCGCGCTGGACGGGGGCCGCAAACCGGCCGAGACGCTCGAGTTCCTGCGCCTGCAGCCGGGGATGAAGGTGGCCGAGCTGGGAGCGGGCGCGGGCTACACCACCGAGCTCATGGCGCGCTCGGTGGCGCCGGACGGGGTCGTCTACGCGCAGAACCCCGACCTCTTCATCCAGCGCTTCCTCAAGACGCGGTGGCCCGACCGGCTGTCGCGCCCCGCGATGAAGAACGTGGTCCGGGTGGACCGCGAGTTCAACGATCCGCTGCCGGCCGAGGCGAAGGCGCTCGACCTGGTGCTGATCAACGTCATCTACCACGACACCACGTACATGGACGTCGACCGCGACAAGATGAACAAGGCCGTGTTCGACGCGCTCAAGCCCGGCGGCGTCTACGTGGTCATCGACTCCAGCGCGAAGCCGGGCACCGGCACGGCCGACGGCAGGACGCTGCACCGCATCGAGGAACAGGCGGTGCGCGCCGAGGTGGAGCGCGTCGGGTTCAAGCTGCAGGCGGATGGCGACTTCCTGCGCAACCCGCAGGACGCGCGCGACTGGGACTCGTCCCCCGCGGCCGCCGCCTCGGCGGGGCGGCGCGGGCAGAGCGACCGGTTCGCGCTGCGCTTCGTCAAGCCTCAGTCGCCGCCGTAATCGGCGGCGCTGCGCTTTTCCCAGCGCGGACAGTATGGGATCTGTTCGCGATGATCTTGCGGCTTTCCGTGCTGTTCGCCGCCGGGCACGCGCTCTTCCGGGCGCGCGGCTTCGAGCTCAGGGAAATCGCCTCCGGCGAGCGGCGGGTGCTCGTCTACGACCGCCGCGGTTCGGGCAGCGCGCCTCCGGTCGTGCTGCTGCACGGGCTGGGCGGCAGCGCGGCGTCGTTCGCCTTGCTCGCCTCCCGCCTCGCCTCCGCCAGCAGGCGCGTGTTGGTGCTCGACCTGCCCGGGCACGGACGGAACCGCTTGCGGAAAGGGGAGGAACCGGCGGGGCTCGTCGAGCAGGCGCAGGCGCTGGGCAGCGCCCTGGCCGGGCTCGGAGAGCCGGCCGTGCTCATCGGCAACTCGCTCGGGGGCGCGCTCTGCCTGCACGCCGCGCTGGTGGCGCCGGAGCGCGTGCGGGCGGTGGTGGGGCTTTCGCCCGCCGGCGCGCCCCTGCTCGATGCCGATCGCGAATCGGTGCGCGAAGTCTTCCGGGGCGATCTCCGCGCCGCGCTGGAGATGCCGGGGCGGCTCTATCGCCGCCCGCCGCGGCTCGCCCGCTTGTTCACGCGCGATCTGGCCCGCCACTTCGCCGCTCCCGCCGTGCAGCGGCTCCTCGCGCAGGTCGGGCAGCACGCGCTGGCCCCGGAGGACCTCGCCCGCATCGAGCAGCCGGTGCTGATCCTGTGGGGTGAGTCCGACGGCATCCTTCCCGCTTCCAGCGTCGAGTGGTTCCGGACGCACCTGCGCAACGGGACGGTCGAGGTCCTCCCGGAGTGCGGGCACCTGCCGCAGATGGAGCAGCGCGCGCTGGTGCTGGCCAGGGTGCGAAGGTTCCTGGCGGAGCTGGAGTGATACCGACTTCGAGAAGTATCGGATTGTGCATTCCACCGGCGAGGAACGCCGTGGGTCTGGGTTGCTGATCAGAGTGAGTCTTCGGGACCGGTTGCCCGCCCGCCGTCTTAACGCGCTGCGTCCCGCCCCGGCGCGGATAACGGTCCGCGGGACACTTCGTGCCGCATCGGACAAGTTACGTATGTGCGTCGTTTGCGATTGACAGGTTTGGGGCGTTCGCTTCGGAAACGGCTGCGAGGCTCGCAACAACGACCGTGTAGCTGCTCCAGATGCGTGGAGAGCGGCGGTTTGGCCCACGTTCTCCTCGTGTGTCGGCCTGCCGTCCAGCGCTCACCTGCGGCGTCTGGAGGGCTCCAAAAAACACCGTGCTACGACTGCCCCATGATGAACTCACAAATGGTTGTCGAATCGCTCAGCTCCTCAAACCTTCGTACCGCCACGCACAAGTTAGTGCGGAGATCACACGGCCTCGATGCGGAGCTTCTCGTTCATCTCGGCGAGATCGACGAGCGGAGGCTCTACCTCGAATGGACGTTCTCCTCGATGTTCGCCTTCTGCGTCGGCGAGCTCGGTTTTTCCGAGGACGTCGCCTGCAACCGGATCGACCTCGCCCGCGCGGCACGACGGATGCCAGTGATCTTGGAGGCAATCCGGTCCGGGCAGGTGCACCTGGCCGGACTGCGCTTGCTGGCGCCGCATCTGACTACCGAGAACCAGGAAGACGTATTGGCGGAGGCGGCGGGCAAGTCGAAGCGCCAGATCGAAGAGTTGGTCGCACGTCTTTGGCCGCAGGCGCCGGTTCCGACTGTGGTGCGCAAGCTTCCCGGCCGCCCCAACCGCGCACCCGAGGCTTCACCCGCATTGTCGTTCGACGCCAACACGCCGGTGGCGCCGCCGGAGTCGCCGCCTGCTTTTGCGGTCGCACCGCTACCCGCCCCGCCGCCGCGGCGCGATGAACGCCGGACCGTGGTTGCTCCGCTCGCCGAGGAGACATTCAAGTTTCAGTTCACCGGGAGTCGCGCCTGTCATGACAAGTTCCGCCAGGCCCAGGATCTGCTGCGCCACCGCATCCCGGACGGAGACCTGGCGGTGATCTTTGAGAAGGCGCTCGACGTGCTGATCGAACAGGTGAAGAAGGAGCGATTCGCCACGGGTCGGAAGGCGCGACCGGCTCCGGCCGAAGACGCGGATCAATCGTCTTCGCGTCACATCCCGGACGCCATCAAGCGCGAGGTCTTCGAACGGGCCGGGGGCCGCTGCACCTTCACCGACGAGCATGGCCGCAGGTGCGGCGAGACAGGCGCCCTGGAATTCGACCACCTCGACGGCTTCGCGCGAACGCGTCTCCACCGAGCGGACCGGATCCGCCTGCTCTGCCGTGCCCACAACCAACACTCCGCTGACCAGATGTACGGTCGCGCGTTCATGGAACGAGCGCGCGCATCCGTCGACCGGCTTGCAGCCGCCCCCGGAATTCCCGCAGGGTGAGTTGCGACGATCCGCGCCGGGACGGATCGCGCTGCGTGCGCGCCGCAGTGGCTCCGAAAACGGCTTTCACCACCCCAGCGCTCGGTCGGTCACCTCCCCTGGAAAGCAACCGCCATCCAGCTGCGTGTGCTCGGACGACGCGAGGGTTGCGCCACGCTTTTCCCAGCGCGGACGTCATGGCATGCGTACCGGGTGCAGTCATTCAATACGCCGCGCTGGCTGCGCGGCGCCCACGCCCAGACCATGTTCGCGACGCTGCTCCGGCCCGGCCCGCGCTTGCCGCTGCGACGCGAACGGTGGGAGCTGCCGGACGGCGATTTCCTCGACGTCG
>Ga0209180_10001804_pt1 | contig 10715 bp, 10 predicted proteins | sample CZO8metaG_3_FD_188355 | JGI IMG/M metagenome (GOLD analysis project Ga0209180, IMG submission 188355) | Vadose zone soil microbial communities from the Eel River Critical Zone Observatory, Northern California, USA - CZOApr15con2H2.8 metaG... | ecosystem: Environmental > Terrestrial > Soil >...
CCGACCTCGACCTCGACCCCGACCTCGACCCCGACGCGCTCTTCCGGAAGGCGCCATCCGCCCGGGATCCGGGACGGTGAACGCGCGGGCAGCGCGGCGCGGTCAGTTGATGTTCACCCGGCTGGCCTTGAGCTTCAGGTTGCCGCTAGCCTTGATGCTTGCGTCCGCGTCGACCTTCAGGCTGAAGTTGGTGCCGACGTCGATCTTGGTCGTCTTGGAGGTCTTGATCTCCAGGTCCTCGCAGTCGAGCACGATCTTCTTCTCGGCGTGCAGCTCGATGTCGCCTTCCTTGGCTTCGACGATGAACTTCTTGGCCTTCACGTCGAAGGTGATGGTGCGGTTCCCCGACTTGTCGGCGATCTCGATCTTCTCCTCGCCGGCCTTGTCGCACAGGACGATCTTGTGCCCGGACTTGGTCTGGATCATCCGGGTGGTGTTGTCGTCGGCGTAGGCGCCGGCCATCGGCTTGTCCTTGCCGTTCCACAGGGTGCCGATGACGTAGGGACGGTTCGCCTGGCCCAGCTCGAAGGCGATCAGGACCTCGTCGCCCACCTCGGGCAGCCAGTAGAACCCGCGCCCGGCGCCGGCGGCCGGTTGCGCGACGCGGGCCCAGTCTGACTCGGGCCCGCCCGGCAGGCGCGGGAGCTGCACCTTGATGCGCCCCAGCTTCTGCGGGTCCTTCACGTTGGTGACGATGCCGACCTCGACGCCGTAGCGGTTGGAGTCGTGGCCGGCGCCCGACTCCTTCGACTTCTGCATGATTTCGTAGAACATCGGAGGGCCTCGGCGCCGGCGCTGCTAGAGGATGGGCGGGAGCGTGAGCACCGTGCCGGGCTTCACGTCCTTGGGATCCACGATGCCGTTGGCGTCGGCGATGCGGCGCCACTCGGCCGCGTCGTCGTATTCCTCGTGGGCGATGAGCGCCAGCGTCTCGCCCATCTTCACCGTGCGGCGTTTGCTGTGGTCCGGAGAGTTCTTCTCCTTCGTCGTGGTCTGGTCCTTGGCGGTCTCCCACTCCTTGATGCTCACGGTGGCCACCGCCCGGCAGGCGGTGCCGTCGGAGAGGAACATGGTGAAGCGCATGTTGAGGGTCTCCACCACGCCCTTGAACTTGACCTTCCCCCACTGGAACATCACCACCGGCGGCTGGTGCTTGTCGGGGTCCACCAACGCGTAGTTCTGCAGCTTGTCGGTGTACTCGTGGACGCTCTTCTTCTCCTCGTACGTGTCGAAGAAGAGCTCGACCGTGAGGATGCGCGGGTTGCCGGAGGTGAACTCGTGCTCGGGGAGGTCCAGGCCCGGCGCCTTGTGCGGCTCCCACTGGACGGTCTTCTGGATGGAGAACTCCTTCGGGTTGAAGAGGACCGTCAGGTCGTCGCCCGACTTGTCGAGGTTGATGATCTTCGCCTTCACGAGCGCCATGGGACTCTTCCTTCCGGAGGGCTAGCCGCCGAAGCGCTCGCGATCGCTCGCGATGCGCCGCCGGATGCGGTGGTAGATGCGCTGCGCAATGGCGTCGACGGAGCCCTCGATCCTGGACTGGCTGACGGCCTCGTCGGCCTTGTGCTCCCCGCCCGGCGCCTGCCGCTGGCGGGCGAGGACCTGGGGGTGGGCGGGCGAGGCGCCTCCGCCCATCGTATGGAGCGGCGGCGGGCTGGGTGGGACGGCGGCGACGATGCGCATCTCGACCGACTGCGCGAGCGCCTTCCCGCGGCGGACCTGCCCGGCCGTGGCGGGGCCGGCGCGGCCCTGCTCGTCCATGGCCACGTAGATCGTCTCGGGCCCGCGCGCGGCGGCAGCGGGCGCCGCTGCCTTGCCGCCGCCGACCAGGCCCAGCGAGACCAGGACGTCCATGCGGCGCTCGATGCCGGACAGCCCTCGCGCCGGCTCGTCGTGGCCCCGGTCCATGCCGCCGCTGAGATCGTCGGCCGGCGCGCCGGCGAAGATCGACCGCCAGATTGCCGCGGCCGAGTTCGCGGCGCGGAAGCCGGAGCGCACGGCGCGCGAGGCGGAGGCGCGCTCCTCCCCGTCCGGCGCGCGGTCGCGCAGCGCGCTCGACCACCACAGCGGCGCCGCGACGTACCGGAAACGCATGCCGGTGGGGATCGAAGGAAAATCCGGCCGTGGGAAGGGTGCCAGAGCGACGCCGCCCACCGCGGTGGTCGCCGGCCGGCGGAGCTCGCCCGAGTAGGTCCACGGGACGTATCCACCCGCCGCCCCGGGCAGAGCGCCGCTCCAGGCGCCCGGCGGCAGGCCCTCGATCCCGGACGCCGAGGCGACCAGGATGCCGTCCGGTGCGGTCGAGCCGGGAACGGCCGCCGCAGCGCGCAGCTCGGCGCCCGGAAGACCCGAGGAGAACGGGCCCAGCGACGGCCGGGGCGGCAGAGCGCGACCTTCCACCTCGCCGGCGAGGCGCATGGCCGACCGCACGGCGCCTGCCATCGATCCGCTCGCCGCGGCCGCCGGAGCTTCCGCCGCCCGGCCGGCTCCGCGCAGCGGAGACAGCGCGCCCGCGGGGAGCTGCCGGAGGGCCGCGCGCCGCGCCGCCACCGCCTGGGCATCGAGCGACTCGCCGACGCGCATGCGGCCGCGCGCGGAGGCCAGCGTCGAGCCGTCGTCCAGCGGCACGTGGCCGAGGACGAGCTTGCCGCCGGTAGAGTCGGCGCGGGCGCCACCCTGCAGCCGGGGCCGCAGGCGGATCCCGGTGGGCCCGGACAGCTCGACCACTCCGGGCGTGCCCGGAGGTGCCGCGTCGTCCGCATCGAGCAGCCGGAAGCCGGCAGGCCTCACCAGGCTGTAGGTGCCGAGCGGGGGCGCGTAGGAGGTGCGCGCGACCGGCGAGGCCATCACGTGATCGGTGGAGCTGGCCTGCCCGCGGCCCATCTGGGCCCACAGCGGCATGGGAATGACGATCTCGTCCTCGCCCGGCCCCAGGGGCCGCGCCGCAGCGGGCTCCGCGGCCGGGGCCAGGACCAGCTCCGGCGCCTCGAACGGAGCGGCCAGCGCGAACTGCCGGATGGCGCCGGGCATCGGCGCGCCCGGGCCGGGGCGGAATTCGCCGGAGGCGAGCACGGCCCGGTGGAGCAGCGGCGGCAGCGCCGAGAGCGTCTCCGAGGCGCCGGCCTGGAACGCGGCCGTCGCGCCGAGCTCCGCCTGCGCGCGCCGCGCGTAGGACAGCGCGAGCGGATGCAGGGAAAGTGCGCGGGCGAGGGACGTACCCGGAGACGGCGCCGCGACGGCGGGCAGCACCGGCACCACCGGAGCGGCGAGGTAGGCGTTGAGCGCGTCGGCGAGATCGGGTCCGACGTGCACCTCGCCCGGGTTGGGGAACGGCATCGAGAGCAAGAGCCGGGCGACCTTGGACCCCGGATCGCCGGTCAGCGACGCGGGGGCGGCGAGCGAAGCGGCGCGGCGGCGCGAATCGTCCGCCGCGAGCGGCAGCGAGCGCCCGGCCTCCACCGCCTCGGGCGCGGCCGCCAGCTCCCCGACCGGAAGCTTGTACCCGCCCGCGACAGCGGTGCGCTCGAGCGCGATCCGCAGCGCCGCCAGCGCGGTGGCGGGGAGCGCGCCGGAGCGCGGCGCGAGTCGGGTGACGCGCGGCCGGCGCCCATGGATCGCACCGGACGGCGCCGCGTCCCCCAACGCGGCGCCGTCGGGCGAACCCCCCTCCCGGTCCCGATCGATCGCGGCGAGGCGAATGGGTCCGCGCTCGCCGTTCAGCACGAGAGTGCCGTCGGGCGCGCGGAACGCCACCACCGGCTCTCCGCGCAGCCGGATCTCGCGCGGGAACCGCTCGCGCAGCGCCCTGGCGGCGAGCGGAGCGGCCTCGCCGGATCGGCCGACCTGCAAGGCCCAGTCGGCCCACGGGTCGCCGGTGATCTGCCCGAGCTGCAGCGGCTCGCCCGCGGCGACCTGAGGTCCGGACGGAGCGTCGAGGCCGGCGGAGGGATCGGACCGCGCGACCAGCTCGCGATCCTCCCTGGTGGGCGCGAAGACCGTCTCCGGCTGCACCCAGTACCGGTCGCGCGTCTCCGCCCCCATCGAGATGGGCGCCGCCCAGCCCGCCACGATCCTGGCGGCGCCCGCGGCGACGGCCTGCGCCAGCTCGTCGTCTCCCAGCACGCGCACCGGAGCGAAGTCCGCCCGCGCGGCCACCACGCCGTCGCCCCGCGCCGCCGCCGTCCCGCCCACCGCGCCGGGCGCGAGCCGGGACTCGCCGCCGGTGAACACGGCGCTCACCTTCCCTGCCTGCACGGTGAACCGCTGCGTGCCCGACACGGCGACCGAGCCGCCCGAGCTGGCCAGGAGCCCCGCGCGGCGCGCCCAGTCCGATACCATCCGGTGCCAGCGCGCCGCCGATCCCATCTCGGGCCGGGCGAGGGAGCCGTCGGGGAGCAGCACCAGGACCGCGGGCGCGGCCGTGCTCGGGCGCGCGTCGGCGATCGGCCCGTCGTCGAGGCCTGAGGTGCGCGCGCGCGGCGGGACCGGCATCGACAGGAGCCGGTCGTTCTCGCGCAGCGCCCGCTCCTCGCTGCGGGCGGTGAGGCGACGCACGCGCGGCTCGAAGGGAAGGAGGCGAACCGGCGGGCGAACCACCGCGGGCGCGGAGACCTGCTTGACCGGGAGGCGCGCGATGGCCGCGGCGAGCTTCTGCACGTCGAGGACGACCAGGTCTCCGTCCTGGCGGACCAGGTAGGCCCGGGGCTCCGACGAGGCGCGGTCCACGGCGCGGCGCTCGAGGCCGCTGCGGTCGCGGACCACCGCGGAGGCGATGGCCTGCTGCGCCGGCCGATCGTTGGTGAGCGCGAACTGGCCGAAGTCGCTCACCACGACCACCTGCTCCTCTTCCTCGATCACGACGTAGTCGAGATGGCCCAGGTCGAACTGGTACACGTGCAGCCGGGCGGGGGTGGAGCGGACGATCGCCTCGGCCATGTCCGCCTTGCGCGCGAGCTCGGGATTGCCCTCGACGAAGCGCTCGACGAACGCCTCCTCGGGCAGCTCGCCGTCGAACGCGCCGGCGATGCGGGCGGCGAACTCCTCGGCGTCGAGCACCGCCGGCTCTTCGGCGAACCGGTCCATCGTCCGCCAGAGGATGTCCTCCAGCGAGGGTCCGGCCAGCTCGGTCGCGCTCTCGGACATCGCCACTCCGGCGTTCCTCAAGTGCCCTTCTTGATCGACTCGACCGCCAGCTCGAGGATCTCGCACTGGGCCGCGCTGCCCATCGAGTCGAACTCGCCCATCTCCCAGCGGACGGGGATGGCGTTGAAGAACCTCCAGCGGGTGACCTCGTTCATCTTCGAGTCGTACTGGATGATGGAGCCGCTCTTGCGCACCTTCTCGCCGGAGTTCACCACCTGGTCGCGCCAGTCGTAGAGCGCAGCGGCGTTCACGAACCCCGAGGTGAGGACGATGTTGCTCGCGCGGGATTGGCCGATGAGCTTGCGGACCAGCGAGTTCTCCCCGCCCTCCTGCAGCTCGTACACCTCGGTCTCCGTCTTCAGGCCGGAACACTTGCTGAAAGCGGCCCCGTCGATGCCCTCGATCTCGACGTGGAAGAGAGAGACGATCTCGGGATCCCTGCGCTCCCCTGTCTTGGCCATCGCGCGCGCCCCTCCGCGGCCCCCCACGCCCCGAGCCATCCGAGGAGAGAGCCCTCACGGCTATTAGATTACCACGAAAGCGAGCGCCCGTCCAGTACCGTATTCGGCGGCCCTGGGCTCTTGGTCTGCGGGCTTCGGAGCGTCACGCCCCGGCGGCGGCGGCCTGCGGGGGCGCGCTCTCTGCGTTCGCCTGGTCGGTGCGCTCGCGGGTGAACTGGTGGATGCGCACCACGATGAACTCCGCCGGCCGCACCGGGGCGATGCCGATCTCGCAGAGGAGCTGGCCCACGTCGCGCGCCTCGGGCGGGTTGGTCTCCTCGTCGCATTTCACGTAGAACGCCTCGCTGGCGGTCGCGCCCAAAAGCGCGCCCTTGCGCCAGAGGCCGTCGAGGAAGGCGTCGATGGGGGTGACGAGCCTCTTCCAGAGCGCGGGCTCGTTGGGCTCGAACACCACCCACTGCGAGAACCGCTCGACGCTCTTGCGCACCAGGATGAAGATGCGGCGCACGTTGATCTGGTTGAAGGCCTGGTCCGAGGAGAGCGTCCGCGCGCCCCACACCCGGATGCCGCGGCCGGGGAACGCCACCAGCGTGTTGACGCGGTGGTCGAACGCCCAGTCGCGGTCGCGCTTGCGCACCCGCTGCGCCACGTCGACGAGCCCCTGCAGCGCCTGGTTGGCCGGAGCGCGGTGCACGCCCTCCGCCGCGTCGTTGCGCGCGATCGATCCGGCCACGTGCCCGGAGGGCGGCACCGGCGGGAGCACGTCCTCGCCCCGGCGGATCCGGATCCAGGGGAAGTAGAAGGCGGCGTGGCTCGAGTCGAAGTGGCCGCGCCACTCGACCGCGGCGCGCAGGTCCATCCCCGGCAGCGCATCGAGCAGCGCCATCCGGTCGTGCATCCGCTCGCAGTGGTCGACCATGGCCAGCTGCACGGCGAGCACGTGCTCGGGCTGGGTGAACCCGAGCGACTTTCCGTACTGCTGCATCAGATCGGGCGCGGCGAGCAGATCGACGTCGTCGAGGCGCTCCAGGGCGCGCAGGCCGCGCCACTCGGCCCCCATCGCTCCGATGTAGTCGTCCGGGGTCGGATCGAGACCGCCCTCCGGCTCCACGTTGACGACGTAGGCGGTGCGGCCGCCGTTCTCGAAGAACCCGCGCACGGCGGCGGAGAAGAAGCCCTGATCGTCGCCGAACAGCTTCTCGAAGTGCTCGAAGGAGCCGATGCGGACCGGCTGCTGCCGCGGCCCCTGCTGCGTCACGCCGAGGAACGCGGTGACGCCCGTCTCGACCGCTTCCAGCGGGATGTACCGGTCGCCGGCCGATTCGATGTGGACGCCCGGTGACTTGTACAGGCTCGCCATTGATCCTCCCGCGCTTGTTGGCGCGGCGTTCAGCTCACTTCGCCTTCCGGGGGCGTCTTCGAGGCTTCGTTGATCTTCTTGTTGATCTTGCTGATCTCCTCGATCCACATGTGCCGCTCGTCGTGCTCCAGGTCGAGGATGTCGTCCATTTGCCAGTGGAAGTGGTAGGCGATGTAGGCTACCTCGCCGGCGAGTTTATCCAGCGGGTAGCTTATGATTCCCCCAGCGCGGTCGCCCCGGTGCCGATGTCGACCTGGAACTCCTGGCCGCAGCCGGGGCATTTGGCGCTCACGTTCGCCGTGCCGCTCTCGTTGATCTGCCGGTAGAACTCCTGCAGGTACGACAGGTCGGCGGAGAACAGCGACTCGACCACGCCCGGATTCATCGCGCCGGAGTCGAGATCGCCCAGCTTGGTGATCACCCGCGAGAGCAGGATGATCACCAGGTACGCCCGGTTGTTCTTCACCCGGAAGTCCTGCAGCGGGATGATCTCGTCCTTCGCAGTCGCCAGGCGCATCACGCCCTTGCGGTGCAGGTTTCCCTTCTCGTCAACGTAGCCCTTGGGAAGGGTGAATTCGAACTCGGTCTTGAACGCCATCGCGGAGGTGCCCTTTGCTGGAAGTGACGGTGGTGGGTCCGCCCCGGGGGCCTCCGGCTCGAGCGGAGGACCCTCGGGGCAAGGTTCGATTCCCCCCGCCGGCGGCTACTTCGCCATCGACGTGTACTTCACCGTCTCGAACTTGAGCTCCAGCTCCTCCTCGAGGTTGCCCGACTGATCCGACTTCAGGTCGCCGAGCTTCCAGCGGATCGGCTGCACCTCCATCAGGTCGAACCGGCCGGTGTCGTCGCCCGCCATGTTCTTCAGGATCACGCTGGCGGTACCCCTCTTGGTGTCGCCCTTCTGGTGCAGCTGGAAGTACTCCACCCAGTCGTTGTCGGCCGACGTGTAGTGCCGCCGCGCGACCAGGTTGCCCGACTTGTTGCGCGCCACGCGCGAGCGGACCGTCGTGTCGTTCCCGTTCACGAAGTCGACGGTCTGCAGGGCGCTCTCGAGACCCGAGATCTGGGTCACGCCCTTCTGCCGGGTGCCTTCGATCTCCAGATCGAAGTGGCTGCTGAGGTTGTGGTCGCCGCCTTTTTCGCCGCTCTTCTCTGCCCTGGCCCATCCTGCCATCTGCCTTCTCCTCTTTGCCTGCTCCCTTGCGGGATTGGTTTGTGAAACTTGGGAGGCCCCTTGCGGGAGCCTCCCGTCCCCTCATCGCTACTTGCTCTGACCCGCCATCTGGCCGATGCGGAAGATGACGAACTCGGCCGGCTTCACCGGCGCGATGCCGATCTCGCAGACCATCTGGCCGGCGTCGACGACCTCCGGCGGGTTGGTCTCCGCGTCGCACTTGACGAAGAACGCCTCCTCCGGCGTCTTCCCCATCAAGGCGCCCGAGTTGTAGACGCGCAGCAGGAACGCGTAGATGTTGCGGGTGACGCGCTTCCAGAGCGTCTCGTCGTTCGGCTCGAACACCACCCACTGCGTCCCGATCTCGATCGACTGCTCGATCATCAGGAACAGGCGGCGGACGTTGATGTACCTCCACGACGGATCGCTGGAGACGGTGCGGGCGCCCCACACGCGGATGCCGCGGTCACCCAGGTTGCGGATGCAGTTGATGCCGCGCGGGTTCATGAAGTCCTGCTCGGGCCGGCTGATGCTGTAGCGCAGCCCCAGCGCCCCGCGGACGATCTCGTTCGCCGGCGCCTTGTGCACGCCGCGCTCCGCGTCGCTGCGGGCGTAGATTCCCGCCACGTGGCCCGAAGGCGGCACGTAGACGTTGCCCTTCTCGGGGTCGTAGACCTGGATCCAGGGGAAGTAGTACGCCGCATACTGCGAGTCGCGCGGCTTGGGCATCTTTGCGATGCCATCCTTGCCCAGCTCCTCAGCCGAGTCGAGGATCGCGAAGCGGTACTTGTTGTTCTCGCAGTGCGAGATGACCGCGTCCTGGATCGCCGGATCGCTCTGGCCCGGCGCGCAGACCAGGGAGATCTCCGGGATGTCGTTGAACACGTTGAGGCCGGTGCGCCGGCCGGGGCCCTCGTCCTTGCCGATGAACAGCGCCGGGCTCACGCCAGCGGCGGCGGCCGGTGCGGGAGCGCCTGCCGGGGCGGCGGGCTTGCCCGACTCGGTGGCCTTCTTCGTCTCGGTTTCCTTCTTCTCGGCGTCCTTTCCAGCCTGCTCCGCCGTGATGGTCTTCGGGGAGACGTTGCAGACGAACGCCTTGGTGCCGCCGTTGTTGAAGAACCCGTAGACGGCGTGCGCGAGGAGGGTCGAGTGCTGGAAGTCGCCGAAGGTCCTGGTGAACTGCGCCCAGTTGGTGACCAGCACCGCTTCGTTGGTGGGGCCGACGGACGACTCGCCGATGAACGCGCAGGTCGAAGTCCCGACTGCTTCGATGGGCTTCGAACCGCGGTCCACCTCCTCGATATAGACGCCGGGGGACAGATACGACGTTGCCATGGACTGCTCTCCTTACCGTTCGGTGGTTGGAGTCCGCACTAGGGAGGCGGCCTCGCGTGGGTTGTCGTGCCTTTCTCGATGACCACAGGACGAACGCTTCTTCTCTTCTTGGCCAGGGAGCCTCACTTCTTTCCGGGCGGACCCACGATCCTCGGTGGCTTCGCCTCCACCCCCAGCTCCTTGGCGCTGATGCTGCCGGGGGGTGGACGGAGCGGGTCGAACACGTCGATGTGGCGCTCGCGGACGCGCCGCGTGCGGCCGACCTCGCGCCCGCTGTAGAGGCGCGTGTCGACCTGGTAGCCGACCGCGAGGCGCGGGCCGGTCCCGAGGCCGCCCAGCACCGCCTGCGAGATCGCGAGCGTGAAGTCGCTGTCGTGATGGACGGTCAGCGCGTCGCCCTTGGAGAAGCTGTCGCCGGCGAGCTGCTCGCCCGTCAGCTTCGGGTGGTCGAGGAACCCCTTCATCCCCAGCCCGAGCAACTCGTGCTCGTCGCCCAGGTCGTCGGCGGCGGCGGTGAGCAGGTAGCGCAGGCGCAGCTCGAGCGGGCGGCCGTACTTGACGATGTGCGCCTCGCCGCGCTCGTCGACGATCTCCTCCTCCAGCTCCCACTTCTCCTCGTGGGCCACGCGGATGGAGGGGCGGAGGTCGTAGAGGAAGAGCATCAGGCAGGGCTGGTTCTTGCGGAGGAACTCGGCGTTCGGGGCGGCCAGGTACGCCTTGCCCTTGGCGCGGGCGGCGGAAAGCTCGGCGCGCAGCACGCCGAGGAGGCTGTGGCCGACGTCGCGAATGACCTGGTGCTTCGGCATGAGGACGTTCCGCTACCGTGTCAGGAGAGGGTTCTCCCGAAGGTCGTGATGCTGATTCGAAGGGGCTTGACCATTTTGAAGAAATCGGCGCCGAAGTCAAGAGGGAGCGGAGCCGCGAGGCGGCAGCGCTCCCGTCGTGCGCCGATCCGATCCGACGTGCGCATCGAAAGTGTTCCCCCCAGCGGCCGTTCAGCTCGAGCTGCCGCCGCCGTCTTTCGGCTTCACCGCGCGACCCGCCTTCTTCGCGGCGTCTTCCGCCTCGTCCTTCGCTTCCTCGACGGCGCTCTTCGCCGCCTCGGCCTGCGCCGCGCCAGGGACGGCGGAAGTCGCCGCCGCCTGCGCTTTCTCCTGCGCCGCGCCGAGCGGATCCCCGGCGACGTCTTGCGCCGTCGCGGCCGCGGACTGCACGGCGCCGACTGCCGCGGCGGCGGCCGGTT
>Ga0209180_10001808_pt1 | contig 10708 bp, 11 predicted proteins | sample CZO8metaG_3_FD_188355 | JGI IMG/M metagenome (GOLD analysis project Ga0209180, IMG submission 188355) | Vadose zone soil microbial communities from the Eel River Critical Zone Observatory, Northern California, USA - CZOApr15con2H2.8 metaG... | ecosystem: Environmental > Terrestrial > Soil >...
TATACTACTTCTGCTGGTGCCTCGTACAGTGAGCATTTTGTCTTCCTCAACTCCTGTCATCTGTACGTTTCATGATGGAAGGCCCGAAACGAAGGATGCATAGCAAAAGGAGTGATTGATGATGGCGACAGAGCCACGTATTATCAAGATTTACGAAACCACTCTGCGTGATGGCGAACAAACCCCCGGCGTGAACTATTTCCCAGAAGAAAAGCTGGCTATAGCTCAGGCATTAGCTGAGATGGGCTGTGACACGCTGGATTGCGGCTTTCCTATCTCCTCGCCGGGGGAGTTTGAGGCGGTGCGTTTGATTGCCTCGAAGGTCGAGAATGCTGAGATCTTAGCCATTGCGCGGGCCAACCCTGTGGATATCGAGCGCGCATGGGAAGCAGTGAAAATTGCGGCTCATCCCGCCATCGAGCCGTTTATCAGCGTCTCGCCCTTGCACCGGCAGGTCAAGCTGGGCAAGACACGCGACGAGGTGCGCGAGCTGGCAAAGGCAGCGGTTGCACAGGGCCGGTCGTATACGGAAAACATCGATTTCGCGCTAGAAGATACAACGCGCACCGAGCCTGACTTCATTCTGGAGATCTGCGAAACGATCTTGAAAGAAGGTGTACGTTTCGTGACCCTCTGCGATACCGTTGGCATCTCACTCCCCTGGGAGTTCGGCAAGCTGGTGGCAGATGTGAAGAGAGAGTTCCCCCATATCCGCATCTCCGCCCACTGCCACGATGATCTTGGATTTGCTGTTGCCAACGCCCTGGAAGGATTGCGGAACGGAGCGGAACGAGTTGATACCTGCATGAATGGCCTGGGTGAGCGCGCAGGCAATGCAGCTACTGAAGACGTGGTGATGGCGATAAAAACGCGCTCCGCTGATCTTGGGATGGATGTCAAGGTTGACACTACAAAGATTATCTCGACCAGTCGCCTTGTAGCGAAACTATCAGGGATGCAGGTTCAGTGGACCAAAAGTATTGTTGGTCAAAACGCATTCTCCCACGGTGGAGGCATTCACCAGGATGGTGTGCTGAAAGACGCCCGCACCTACGAGATTATGACGCCCGAATCCATCGGCCTAACCTCTGCTGATCGCCGCATGCACATGGGCAAGCTCTCAGGACGAGCGGCGCTCGATGCCCAGATGCGTGAACTGGGCTACCAGCTTGAAAAGGAGCAGCTAAACAGGGCGTTCGAGATGGCGAAATTGCTGCTGGGCAAAAAGAAGGTGCTGGAAGAGATGGATATGCGGTATATCGCGGAGACGGCGGTAGGCGCTGTCACCGTAGTGGAGTTTGAGAACTCATAGATCTATCTGAAAAGGAAAACACGTTTTACAGGTTAAGAACTCTGTGGCCGGCGAGGTACTACTTGCTGTTCTGAACTTGTCTGGTAAGGATATCCCTGTATCCATAGCTAACTCCTTTCTCACCTAATGAAGCTATGTCTACCACACACCAAGTCGCCTCTCGGTTTCACTGGACCGGTTTCTTTCCTCAGAGGGAGTCTGTTTGACACGCGAATCATCCTCTGCTGGTGAGAATCTGCTACAGACTGTCAGCAGCACTGGGGACGTAGGTCGTCTTATGAAATCTACAACGCGAAGCTCTCATTCGGCTTCACAAGCGGGCTAAGAGGAAGGGTTTTACCTGCCCCAAACAGTCCCTGAGCGACTAGTAGTCGCATCTTTTGTCCTGTCATGCCTCTTTTTCATTCCCAACAGAGGCGTAACGTTGTCTATTTCATCGACGGGCCTCATAGGCCGTATTCACACCGATGGATCACTCCGACAAGCTAGCGAAGTGAACTCCTACCGGTCAGAGGTTGCACATCACATTGACGTTCAACCGAGAACGCGCCCTCTTTTATCCATGCTTTACCATCTCCTTGATTTTGGCGCCGCCGTCCTGGCCATTTTGCTTCATCGTCATGGCCTTCTGTTGTGCCAAATCGCCCAGATCACTTCCGGCATCCCTTACCTTCTTCACCGCCTGCTGTGCCGTGGCTTTCACATCACTGGCTGCCTGTGAAACCCGATCAGCCACTTGCTGGGTATACTGCTGGACGTGTTCAGGTTCTGGGAGAGCGCTACGCAGTTGCTGCCAGCGTTCGTTCAAAAAGCGCTGCGTCTTTTCCCTACGCATAAGAAGGACGACCGAGCCGGTAACCACACCGGCTCCGACTCCCATGAGGAGTCCTCTGACAACACGGTTCATGCTTCAATCTCCTTTCTGCTCTGAAGCACTGGAGGGTGACCTGTCCTCTCAGCACTGCTGCTGTTCCACTAGCGATGAGGACATGTCATTGCTCATACTAGGTACACGCAGCAACAAAGCTTCACGTTTCAACTACGCCTGCCGGTGAAACGCTTTGCGTGTCTCTCTCGTGTTACAACCAGAGCAAATTTGGTGTCCACCGAACTGTTGGAGCGTACGCATGTCTCAAGGTACCGAACCGTTAGCGCGAGAAGCGCAGGAGGCAACCAAAACCATCCTCGTCGTCGAGGATGATCTAGCCATTGCCTCATTCCTTGTTGCGGCTATTGAACAGGAGACGCCCTACCGAGCGCTCGTGGCAACTGAGAGCCATGCAGCGTTGGAACTCGTGCGGCACTTCATACCCGACCTCCTGCTTCTGGATTACCGGTTGCCGGGGATGAACGGCATCGAACTCTATGATCGCCTCAACGAGGTAGCGCCCATCCCCGCGATCCTGATGACAGCCAGTCGCCAGTTCCCTCAACAGCAGCTACAACAGCGCCAGCTCATCGCCTTCAGGAAACCGTTCGAGCTGGATGTGTTCCTGGCGACGATCGAAACCTTTCTCACTTCGCCGTGAGAGATGGGAAGAACCCATCGCGTCATCTCGTATGGCAAACAAGCAGTGCGAGCAGTAAGGATGAAAAGGAGGACCATGACGATGCCAGTGCAGCAGAAAGCAATCAATGCAGACACAGCAATGACGAGAACTGACGTAGTGCATTTGCTCCAGGAAGTAGGGAATCCTGAACAGTTGGATGTGAGCAATCACGATTTACGTGGGATCAACCTGATGAATGGCGACCTGCGTGGGGCCAACTTGAGCCAGGCGAGCGTATGCGAAGCTAATCTGTGCGGGGCCAATCTTTCCAAAGCCGATTTGCATGGCGCCGACCTGAGCGGAACCTACCTGTGCTGGGCGGATCTGCACGGGGCCAATCTGCGTGAGGCCGATTTGCGCGAGGCTGACCTGAGCTGGGCCGACCTGCGTGAGACCGACCTGCGTGGGGCCAACCTGGACTGGGCCACCCTGTACGGAGCCTTCTTGGGCAGGGCGGATCTACGTGGGACTTCCCTGAACAAGACCTACGTGCGCGGGGCCGACCTGAGCTGGGCTTGCTTTGGCGAGGCGAGCGACTCTGAACAGCTCAAGCATCGACTTTGGCGCAGAGGGGCTATCTTCCGCGAGACGACCAATGTGCGCGTCTCAGAGGCAGCAGGCAGACACGCGCTTGGCTTTGCGCTCGGTTTCGTCTTGATGAGCCTGGTTGGCCTCCTCTGTGTGTTAGGCATAAGGGTCATACTCACACACATGCGGCTCAAAAGACACCCTGGTGACCGGACTCCCCGCCAGGTGGGAACATCACCTGAATGTCGCTCGTGATCAGCCCAGGCCAGATGGTTCCACGGGAACTCGTGACTCAGAAGCATTGACTTTGACTCTGCGTGCTCTCCCGTTGGTTTCGCCCTGTCTTGCGAGGCAGGCGGGTGTGCATGACTTCCGCAAAACTGTCCGCAGCCAGCTCACGCGCTAGACCAGTTCTTCAACAGGCGCTTCCTCTTCGATGATCTCTTCCATCACCGTGTCACTGGGCAGAGGTCTGCGAGCGCGCACCCGTCGTATCCGTCTGAAACGACCTGTTCCCAGTGCGCCGCGCGTATAGAGGCGCACACTGCTGAGAACGCCCACAATGATGAGCAAGCTCACAACTACCATGAAGAGCAATGCATCCATAAAGCGGTGTCCTTTCTGTCTCGTGTAGACTGTAGGTGCCTCATGAGGTCCCCTGTGATCTCAAGACCCACCCCCTACTCCGTGCCTTCCAGCGCAGGGCATGTGCTAGCACCACATCTTGTACATGCTCTGGCGACATGGTCCCTCAACTGTCTTACACACGTTCCTCACCGTGGCACGAGATCACCTACCAGTACCGGCGAGGTCTGCGCACATAGCTGCCACGCCGGTAGTAGTAGCCATAGGCATGGCGATACGCAAAAGCGCTCCACAGAGCCACGAGCACCGCCGCTGCGAGGATAGAAGTGATCAGCGGTACATTATTCAGGTACGGCTCACCATCAATGTGCCAGTGCAGGACTCCCACCACCAGCACAATGGCGATAAAGCCTACAATCATGGCCCCCACGATGCCAAAAGGTGTACGCCTTCTGGCCAGCAGTTCGCCAACAAATCCTACCAGCGCCGCAATCAGCAACCAGATGAGCAGATTTCCAAAAGTAATCACCATAGGTGTAGACCTCCTTTAGAACTGACTGTCAGGTACCCGGCTTGCTTCTTTCACAGAAAGCTAAGCCATCTTATCCATGTACACGTGTGAATGAGCTTAGTGGGATACAACAGCAAAAGAGCTAGCTTTATAGCAGCTAGCCCTTGTTTCCCGAGGGGAGCAGAACATGCTTGTCGGAGGTCATCCCATCACCGTCTGGCGAATGACTTCGCTACCAGGTAAACCAATCCTCCCAGCAGGGCAACCACTGCAGTTGCTCACGGGAGCAGTCGAAGAGGTGAACTCGCAGTCGGTTGCGGTGGTGCAGGTAGCCCTGAAGCATGGCTGTATGCATCAAAATGGGTTATCAAGCCCGCAACGGTTGCGAGGAGTGCAGTCAGTGTGATATACACTGCCGCCTTGATCTTCTCTCCAAAGAAACGCCCGTCAACGCCTGTGTGGTAGGAAGACTGATACAGCAGGTCGGCTTTCCCAAGGGGGTGGTGAATATTCTACCAGGGAAGCGCGATAGCGGGGAAGCCCTGTGTCGCCACGCGGATGTGCGACTCATCAGCGTTACGGGCAGTGTTCCAACCGGCATACGCATTATGGAAGCCGCAGCTTCTCACGTGGCACATGTTTCCCTGGAACTTGGTGGCAATGCTCCCTGTATCGTCATGGATGACGCGGATATTGCCCTGGCGGTGCGCAGCATTCGTGACTCACGCGTCCACAATGCGGGGCAAGTATGTAATTGCTCCGAGCGAGTCTATGTGCATCGCAAGCGGCTCGACGAGTTTAGTACGCGCCTGGTGGAGGCGATGCGACAAGTACGGTTCGGTGATCCGCTTGACGAATCGATGGATTATGGCCCGCTCATTAGTGAGAAGCGGAGGAAAGAGGTGGCTCACCTTGTGCAGGATGCCGTTCGCGATGGGGCCGAACTCCTCACAGGAGGCGGATACGGGCCGTACGCGCGCGGCTTCTACTTTGAGCCGACTGTGTTGGGACATTGTTCCCAGGATATGCGCGTGGTACGCGAAGAAACATTCGGCCCAGTTTTGCCTGTCGTAGCGTTCGATGACCTGGATGAAGCGCTGGCACTGGCGAACGATACCGAGTATGGGCTGACCTCATCGGTGTTTACACGGAACCTGGATGTGGCTATGCGTGCCAGCAATGAACTCCAGTTCGGTGAAACTTACGTTAACCGCGAACACTCGGAGGCTATCCAGGCGTTTCACTCCGGATGGAAACACTCTGGTATTGGAGGCGCGGACGGCAAGCACGGCCTTTTGGAATACACCCAGCGCCGTGTTGTCTACATCCAGCGCCAGTCATAAAAAGGCAGGGATCAACAGGAGCGGCGGACGACCAGCCGGCTGCCGGTTACGTTGGGGAGCACCTGCTGCTTATCCGCCCTTTCTTCCTGAAAGATTCTGATCACTGCGCGGGAAGCCAGCGCTTTGACTGGAACGCGGATGGTGGTCAGTGGGGGCTGTACCCACTGCGCCGATGGAATATCACCAAAGCCGCAGACGGCACAGTCATCGGGAACGCGGAGCCGCGCAGCATGTAAGCCATGAAGGGCATTGATGGCAAGCCTATCAGAGGAGGCGATGATCACTGTGGGGCGGTTCCTTTTTCCATCGAGTGCAACGCTGTGGGCCACCTCTGCTTCTGTGTGGGGAGGGCTGTAGTAAGTTGTAGCCACAATGCCATACTCTTGCAAGGTAGCCGTCACGATCTGCCCGTACTCCGTCATAAACAGTTTGTCAGATGGCCCGCAAAGGCAAACTGCCCGCTGATGACCGCGTGATTCCAGGTGGAGGGCAAGTTCTTCGACTCCCTTCTGGAGGATTGTATCCAGGTGGTCGTCCCACAAGCCGGTAACCGGAAACCCCATTTCGAGCAGGTGGGCGATGGATCGATCGGAGACTCGCTCATCGAGAAAAATGATCCCATCTACTGCATGGTCCTGGGCCACTTCCTGGATCTGCTAATCAACAGCAGGGATCAACATTACGCGCTGCCCCAATTCTACGGCTGTGGTTAAGATGGCAGCGAGGAACTGCATGCCTAGCGCATCCTGGTATGTATCCATATCACAGACGATGCCGATGGCTCCGGCGCGCTTCGTCGCGAGGTTGCGGGCAATAGCATTGGGGCGGTATCCCAGTTCATCGATGGCTTGCTGGATACGAATTCGCGTGGCAGGAGCGACATCCTTTAAGCGTCCATTGAGGACGAACGATACCAGCGCCCGCGATACATTTGCAGTACGGGCGACGTCCGCGATGGTGACGCGCTTATTCCTCGACATGATTATCATCCTGATTTACGGTGCGTGCTTTTGTAAATCTGTGGGCTATTGTGTCTATTTATTATAAGTCGCAATGTCTCTGCACCCCTTGGATAAGCATCCCTATCACAGAGAACCCACATGGTGTCTTTTGACGACCCTTTGGAGGAAGTATATCATAATGTCACTGCAGCAAACGCAGCCAATGCTTTCTTGCTTTCTCGATGTGAGATAATAAAGCGAGAGCAGGGCAACCGCTGGCACCTATCCGTCTTGCCAACGCTGGTTCTTGCCCGTCTCGGCAACGCGACTGCGTCGCTACCGCTGCGCGGTCAGCCGAGACGAAAGGCACTGCGCAGCTAGTGCTCCGCACTCAGGCAAGACGAAAGGAGAAGGGCCTTGTAAAGATACCCCGTATCTTTCTTGCCCCGCCACACCCCACCGCCCTTGCCCCTACTATACTACGACTTCACTCCCTCCGATCCCCGATTTGTGCTCGAACCGCGCAGCCAATGCTTTCTCGATGTGAGATAATAAAGGGCAAGAACTCACTAGGGAGTTTCACAGACATATAGAAGGATCTCCATGCTTGAGGGGAACGGCGGGCGGGCGACCATAAAGGCCTTGTAAAGATACGGGGTATCTTTCTTGCCCCGCCACTCCTCACCACCCTCGCCCCTACGGGGAGGGTATTGCCCCGCAAGGATGGAGAGTCAGAAGGAAGTTGAAAATGGAGCAGAAGCAAGCAATACCAAAAACCATGTTTGAGAAAATCTGGGACGGCCACACCGTGCGTGAAGCGCCCGGGGAGTCCACTATTCTCTATATCGACCGTCACCTGGTACATGAGATGACTTCCCCACAGGCCTTTGCCGGTTTGCGCCTTGCGCGCCGCGAAGTACACCGGCCAGATGCCACTGTAGCCGTGCTTGACCATAGTGTGCCGACAGTCCAGGGCCGGCGTATGCTGGACGTGGTGGATAGTGAGAGCCTGGAGTGCTTGACCACCATGGAACAGAACGCGCGCGAATTTGGCCTCACGCTGTATGATATGGCCGATGCTCGCCAGGGGATAGTACATATCATCGGGCCAGAGCAGGGTCTTACCCTTCCGGGCATGACGATTGTGTGTGGTGACTCGCATACCTCGACGCACGGCGCAGTCGGAGCATTGGCCTTTGGTATCGGCACCAGCGAGGTCGAGCATGTCCTGGCGACCCAGTGCATGTTACAATTACGACCCAAAACCATGAACATCCGTGTCGAGGGCACCATTGCCCCCGGCGTGACCGCCAAAGACATGGCGCTTGCGATCATTGGCAAACTGGGAACAAGCGTAGGCACAGGCCATGTCATCGAGTTCAGCGGCCCGGCCGTTCGCAGCCTTACGATGGAAGGTCGCATGACCCTCTGCAACATGGCGATTGAGGCGGGAGCACGCGGCGGTATGGTTGCCCCCGATGAGACTACCTTTGCCTATATCAAAGGACGCCCTTATGCCCCGCAAGGTGAGCTGTTTGAACAGGCTGTGGCAGCCTGGCGCCAGCTTCCCAGCGACCCTGGCGCTCATTTCGATGCTGTCTATGAGATCAATATCGATGACCTGGGGCCTCAAGTGACCTGGGGGACGAATCCCGGCATGGTTGTGGATGTCAATGGCGCCGTACCCGATCCTGCTGCGCAGGGGGACCCCGAAACGCGCAAGGCCTACGAACGCGCCCTCAAGTATATGGACCTCCAGCCGGGGCAGAAAATTACTGAGATAGCTCTCAACACCGTTTTCATCGGCTCCTGCACCAATTCTCGTCTCGAAGACCTGCGCTCGGCTGCCCGCTATATCAAGGGCAAACGCGTTGCGTCCAATGTACGAGCAATGGTCGTCCCAGGTTCGATGCAGGTGCGCCGCATGGCTGAAGAAGAGGGTTTAGCCGATATCTTCCGCGAGGCGGGTTTTCAATGGCGCGAGGCGGGATGCAGTATGTGCATCGCTATGAACGGCGATCAACTTTCAGAGGGTGAGCGCTGCGCTTCGACCAGCAACCGCAACTTTGAGGGACGCCAGGGGCGCGGCGGACGCACCCACCTGGTCAGCCCGGCTATGGCAGCAGCAGCAGCTATCGCCGGACATTTTGTAGATATCAGGGAGATGTAAGTTCATGGACCCATTTACTAAGGTAACAGGATTGGTTGCTCCACTTGATCGTGTGAATGTTAACACTGATGAGATCACGCCTGCCCGCTTTCTCAAAACGATCAGGAGCACGGGCTTCGATTTTACCCTTTTTGCCAACTGGCGCTATCTTGATCCGGGCGCTAAAATGCCCAATCCTGATTTTGTGCTCAACCAGCCACGCTATAAGGGCGCGACTATATTACTTGCAGAGGACAACTTCGGCTGTGGCTCATCGCGCGAACACGCCCCCTGGGCTATTCGCGATTATGGCTTCCGCTGCCTCATAGCACCAAGCTTCGCCGACATCTTCTATAACAACTGCTTCAATAACGGTATCCTGCCCATCACCCTGGAGCATCCTGTTATCCGGGAGCTCTTCGCAGAAGCTGAGGCAAACGAGGGATACACACTGCAGGTTGACCTGGCTGCACAAACGGTAACTACTCCCGCCGGACGTGTGCTGCGCTTTGAGATCGACCAGTTTCGCAAAAATGCCCTGCTCCAGGGTTTGGATAACATCGGCTGGACCTTAAGCCATAGCGACGAAATCGCCGCTTATGAAAGCAGGAGGAAGCAGGAAGCTCCCTGGTTATTCTCAACGTCAACCGAATGACCGTTATGCTATTGCATGCGATAAGTGCAAATAAGTATAGATAAGGTTACGTGGAATAGGATTTTTCTTGCTAGTTTGTCGTAATAGACTTTTTTCCCTTGTTCCTAGCAACCTACCGGAGATCGAATAACTCCGGCAATTTGCCGGAGTTATTCGATGCAGAAAGGTGATTGACATGTCGGAAGAGCATGAGCAGGTTGTGGAATAAACGGTATTCTGTGAAGGAGTGTGGCATGACTATTCAACAAATTGACTCTAGCACTATCCCCTACCAAATACTCGATGTCGAGGGGAACCTGGTAGGAGCAATGCCCGGCCTGAGCGCAGAGCGTATGCTCTCGCTCTATCGCTTTATGCAGCTGGGACGGGCATTTTCCAACAAGATTATCGCTTTGCAGCGACAGGGCCGGGCAACCACCTTTGGCTCGTTGGTAGGGCAGGAAGCCACGGCTGTGGGGCTGGCAGCCCCACTACAGCCACAGGACTGGTTGGCCACCTCGTATCGAGAACTAGCCTCGTTATTCGTCAGAGGCGTTCCCGTACCTACCGTAGCCTACTCGTTTCGCGGCTTCACGGCTGAGAACTGGCCCGGCGAATTGCGATGTCTGCCGATCCAGGTCGTGATCGGCACGCAGATGCTGCACGCGGTTGGCCTGGCCATGGCCGCCAAAATCGCTGGCGACCCAGTCGTAGCCGTGGGTGTCTGTGGCGATGGCGCAACCTCCGAGGGTGATTTCAACGAAGCGCTGAATTTCGCGGGGGTCTACCAGGCCCCCGTGGTGCTGGTCGTGCAGAACAACGGCTGGGCCATCAGTGTTCCGCGTCATAAACAGAGCGCTGCCCCGACACTCGCCGCTCGCGGGGCGGGCTTCGGCGTGCCATCGGAGTTCGTAGATGGCAATGATATCCTGGCGGTCTACGATGTGATGCAAAAAGCGGTCGAACGTGCGCGCTCTGGGCAGGGGCCAACGCTTGTAGAAACACTCACCTATCGCATCGGTGCGCACACTACCGCCGATGACCCCACGCGCTATCGTGACCCGGTTGAAGTTGAGGCCTGGCGCGCAAAAGACCCGATTGTCCGTTTCCAAAAATTCCTCGCCAGGCGGGACCTGCTTAACGAGGAACGAATAC
>Ga0209180_10001813_pt1 | contig 10694 bp, 7 predicted proteins | sample CZO8metaG_3_FD_188355 | JGI IMG/M metagenome (GOLD analysis project Ga0209180, IMG submission 188355) | Vadose zone soil microbial communities from the Eel River Critical Zone Observatory, Northern California, USA - CZOApr15con2H2.8 metaG... | ecosystem: Environmental > Terrestrial > Soil >...
CATGCTATGGTCCCCGTTGCCTTTCGGCTCAAGGTCAGTCCCGTGACCTCCGACATTTCTCTCCAATGCCGACCCGTTGCGGGAATAGCGTGCTACGTGACATGGCGCACGTGCTCATTTGCCCAATCGATCCCGCAAAACTGCATGGTTTCGCTCCTTTTCTGAAACAAACCGTGTTTCCGAACTCCTGTGTCCTTATACTGTGTCGCTCGAAGCGTGACTCTCTGATGACCAGTCGTGTTCAGAAACCATGCCCGGGAAGGACGAGCTTTCTTAATCGGTCAAGCCGTGTGGAAGAAATAGCCTTTCCCCGGCAAGTTCGACAATCCATACGAGCCAGTGTACTCCTGGCTCTGGCCCCGTGTCGAGGGGGTCTGGATCAATATTAACGTATAAGGGAAGAAATCGGTGGGAGTGGCACGGCAGTACACGGGGACGGCGGGCAAGCGGGAGAACAGCCAGGTAGCCACGGTCTTGAGCTACGCGACTAAGGACGCCCACGTGTTCCTGGACCGAGAGCTCTATCTGCCGGAAGCCTGGGCCTGGGATCGCACCCGGCGCGCCGAGACACACGTGCCGGAGGAGGTGGGCTTTGCCACCAAGTCGCAGCAGGCCATCACCATGCTGACTCGTGCCTGGGAACACGGAGTACCGATGCGATGGGTGACGGGAGATGAGGTCTACGGGGACGCGCCGCGGCTGCGGGAAACGATCCAGGCCCATGGTCGCTACTACGTGCTGGCGGTGTCGGCCACCACACGGGTCTGGACCGAGCGGCCCGAGGTCGAGCAGCCACAGGAGCAGACCGGGGGGCGACCCCGACTCGCTCCGCGTGTGGTCAAAGGTGCCTCCAAAGCACGCATGGTGAGCGAGGTCATCGCCAGCTTGCCCAGGTCCGCCTGGAAACGCTTGGCGGTGGTCCAGGGAGAGAAGGGCATGATCACCTATCACTGGGCGCGCGTGCGTGTGGTGGAGAGTGGCGATCAACTGCCAGGCCCCGCTGTCTGGCTGCTTTCACGTCGTTCTCAAGCCGCGCCGGACAAGCTGGCCTATTACCTGGCCTATGCCCCGCCCAAGACCTCTCTTGAGACCTTGGTGCGAGTGGCCTCCACGCGCTACACCGTCGAGCAGTGCATCGAAGAGGCCAAAGGGGAAACCGGCCTGGATCAGTATGAAGTGCGTTTCTGGCACAGCTGGTATCGCCACGTCACCTTATCCATGATGGCCCATGCCTGGCTGGCGCATATCCGGCAGCTGGAGCAGGGGAAAAAAACTTCGCAACTGATGAGCTTGCTGGGCTGACGGTGCCGGAAGTGCGCCGCCTGTTGGCCATTGCCCTGCCCTTACCGGTCCGTTCGCCCGAGGTCCGGCTGGCCTGGTCGACCTTCCGCCGCCGGAAGCGGCTCTGGGCTCGTCAAAGCCATTATCGACGACGTGCGATCCGACGAGGCGCTCGTCCTAGCTCTCATGCGCCCTCATAACTACGGTTGTACTACTAAAATGCTTGACAAAGCGAGACAATGCCAGGTACACTTGAGGCGAGAACGAATGTTTCAAGAGGATATGGTATCAGATGGGACAGGCCACACGCACAACCAAACTCCTCCTTGATCTGGGCAAACGAGCAGAGGGAGGAGTCAATACCGGCAAACGAGCGCATTTGACAGCGACCGCCGAGGTGCTCACCCAGGCGCGGGCGTTTTATCTGGACTTCTTTCTGGCCCATGCCGAGAACCTGGCCGAGCAGGTGACCTACTACTCCGAAAAGCACCTGGAAATGCGCACACGTGCTCTTTCTCCCAATGAGTTGCAGACCTGGGCGGAAGCCCACACCGTGGCCACCCGTGAGCATCCGACCCCATGGGAAGGCTGGAGCTTTAGTGAGCGCTTTCCCAGGATGCCTTTTGTGTACCGGCGTGCCGCCATCAAAGACGCCATTGGGAAAGCTCGTGCTTATCTCTCCAACCTTTCGCGCTGGGAAAAGAGCGGAAAGAAAGCCGGGCGACCTGGGCTTCCAGGGGCGGCCAATCACCCCATGCTCTACGAAGGGACGGTCGAGCTAGATCTGAGCCGCAGCGGAAAGGAACACACGCGTTTTGTGCGGCTCAAAGTCTACACCGGGACGACCTGGATCTGGGCCAACTATCCCATCAAGAATAACCGGTATTTCCAGCAGCGGTTGACTGATCCGGCCTGGGAAAAGCAGAGTCCGAAACTCGTGTTACGCAAAGACGTCGCGGAACTCCATTTCGCCCAAACGAAAGAAGTAAAAGCGAAGAAGATCATCGAGAGCAAGCAAGACCCCGACCTGGTCACGGTAAGCGTGGACCTCAATGTCAAATTCCTGGCCGTGATTACCGTGAGGCAGAGCAATCGAATCATCGAAAGTCGCTTTGTCTCCGACAAGGGGCTCGATCAGGCACGCTACCGCCATCTCAAGCGCATTGCCAAAAAGCAATGGCAGTCGGGCAAGCCGGTGAAAGGCGAGCACAGCAACCAGCAGTTGTGGAGACATGTTCGTCGGATGAACGAGGACGCAGCACATCGTGTTGCCCGCGCCATCGCCAACGTGTGTGCCAGGTATCCCGGCTGCGTCTTGGTATTTGAACGGCTACGCAAGATTCGGCCCAGGGGAGCCAGCAAGTCGCGGCGGATGAACCGCAAGCAAGCGAACCAGCTGCGGGGCAAGATCAACCAGTATGCCAGAGAAAAAGTGTATGCGCTCGGCGTAGTAACCGCAGAGGTTAACCCGCACGGAACCAGTCAATACTGTTCCCGCTGTGGCACCAGGGGTGAGAGGTTCTCCTCCCTTGGCGGCCAGCGTGTGACCGTCAAATGGGGCAAGTTGTTCAGGTGCCCTGTGTGTCACTACGAAGCACAAGCCGACTTCAACGCATCTTCTAATCTTCATCACAGCTTTTATCAAGAGCTGCACTGGCAGCCTCGTTTGAAACGGAGTGGCTGAGCAGTGTCACGCCCTCCGTCGCTACACGTGATGGAGGAGAAGCTCGCTGGAGGGACACCCCAATGAAGGCGAGCCAGGCCGGTCTCGCAAGAGACACGTAAGGTGGTACGGCTATCGTTGGTTTCTCTGGGTGACGTCCCAACCCACTTCATCTTGAGAAGCAGCTCCTGATCTGATAACTTTCTGGAAAGTGGAAGGAACGCCGGGAAAGCTGGACCAGGTCAGGGCGGCGAGAACACTTTTGTCATGGTTTGTCCGACAAATCTGACAACTGTTGATACCACGTGAGAGTGCTCATTTAAAGAAGACGAGTCTGCTGGAGTATTTGTTCCCACAGTCACTACTGTTACGCTGAGGTCGCTCCTCTCTCCTGGGACTCCCGGTAGAGACGCTGGTGACGAACTACCAGAAGAATCGCGGAAAATAGTGCAAATATCAGGATGTAGAGCAGGGTGCTGCTGAGTACTTCGACGGTCGAGCCGGAGACTGCCTCAAGCTCATAGAGCGACGCGAGCTTTCCGAAGTGCGTCACTGCTCCTCCGGTAATGACTGGGAGCCAGGTTTCCACTTTTTGACCGTGATCGGTCAATTCGGCATACACGAACCAGCGTCCTCGGTCAGGCAGCTGGATGACTCCTTGAAACTGGCACGGCACCACCTGTCGAAGCGGGCCAGCGATCGTTTCTCCTGAGCGCCTGGCTTCCAGCGTCCTGGGTTCAAGCTGGTCGCATGCGAGGGTACTCGTCACGCTCGCTGAGAGAGTAGCCGTTGAACCACGCACCGTTGCGGTCAAGCGCATCTGACCAATCTCGTTGCCCTGTCCCGGATCATGCGCCAGCGCCTGACCTGGAACCAGGAGAAACAGGCAGCCCACCAGGAAAATGGCCGCTGGGAGGCGTCGTAGCTGGAGGGTCGGCGCTTCCACCACCGTCAGGACGAGCCAGTTGACGAGCGCCGCCAACGGCAAGCCGACCATGACATCAATGAGCGTGACGTGTATGCCGCCCAGCAGGAAGTTCAGGTAGGGGACGTAGCTGGCATAGACGGCCAGTGCGTAAAGAACGGCACGGATGATTCTGGGCCAGCGCCATCTCGCGGTTGCATCGAACACGAGCGCAGGGACGATGATGAGCGGAAGAAGGGGAAGCGAAAAACCAAGGAACAGCAGAAAGAGGATGATCCCTGCACGTAATCCAGTTGATAACAGGGCAGAGGCTGTCCCGATCCAGTGACGTTGAGAAGCAGCGTGCAGCAACGTGAGTGCAATGAGACTGCCAACGGTCAGGACTGGCAAATACCAGACGGACGCGAACTGTGGAACATCAGATTCGTACTCCATCACTGGGACAAGTGACACGCACAGGACCAGCGCTCCAACAGCGCTCGTCACAAGATAGCCACGACGTCCCGACTGCTGACTGACCGCCAGGAGCATACCACTCCCGACGGTCAGCAAGCCGACGATGCCCAGCAGATGTGGCGGGCTCCATAAAACCGCGTCACGCCCAAAGGCTGTATGCCAGGCGTTATCGATGGTCGCTGAAGCCAGCGTGACCACATCGCCGATCAGGGCTAAGAGAAGCGGCGGGTAGCGAGTAACTGACTGCAAACGATGCTCCTGGCGGAACAGAATCACTGCCCACAGCACGGCAGCGGCGCCGATGACAAGAACACCACCATAGAGCAGCAGATGCGGTGGAATCGTGAAGCTATCGCGCCCCCGGTCGGTATGCCAGGCATCGTCCCAGTAAGTGCCGAATAAAGCAACGATACCACCGACGAGGAACATCACCACGGTTAAGGGTGGAACAGGCCTTCTCATGTTTTCGGTTTCCTTTCTCACGTGAGACCTCTCCCTCTCCTTAAAAAAGGAAGATGCCTGGCGCTTCGACACAAGCCGATTCTCTGGCTTCTGAGATCATGGCCTGGACGGAACATCTTGTAGCGCGAGCGCCCGATAGACGAAACGGCAGGTTTCAGCAACATAGCTTTCTGCCGATAGTTCCGGGCGGTAGAGATAGCAGTCTTCCACTGCTTGTTCGACCAATGCGACGACCAATCGTGCGGCGATTTCTGGGTGGATGGTTGGTTCGATTTGACCAACGCCTTGCCAATGCATAATCCAGAGCGCAATCAGGCGATAAAAGGGATCGAAGAGCTGTTCCCAGTCGGCAGGGCTTTCAACTAATCCCCCTCCGTTATTGAGAATGGCATACACATCTGCATATTGTCCCATCTGTTCAAAAGCCGCCGTGACACCGATTGCAACCGCTTCCTCGAAGCTTTTGGCCTTGATGATGTCATCGCGCAGCTTCACCAGCACGCTCTCAAGCATCTCTTCTGCCAGCGCATAGACCGCGGCAAACTTTGAGGCGAAGTACACATAAAAGGTCCCCTGAGCCACGCCTGCGCGAGATACGATCTCCGAAATCGTGGTAGACTCCAGTCCTTTTTCAGCGAGAATCTTCCGCGTCGCCGTCAGGATGTCAGCACGACGATCTCTCGATGGAGCTTGTCGGGTTCGCACGCGAATACTCTCCTATGTTGAGATGATGAAACGTCATTCAAAATGACAAATTGTCAATAATGATAGAAAAGAATAACCCATTCGTATGGATTTGTCAAGAAGGTGTTCGAGGAGTGACCGTTAACAAGTTGGTAAAACTGGTGTAAAATCGGAGGAAGAGACAAGAAGAAGGAGGAGAGAAGGAATGCGTTTACACCTGTTGCTGCCCAAAGTGGAGCCTAAGGCGATCCCCATCCCGTCGAAGTGCGCGTATGCGGACTGTAGCAGCAAGCAAGTGCGGTTGCATCAACCGGTGAGGAAAGCCTTGCGCGATACAGTGCATCGGCAGGTCGAAGTGCATCGCTATCGCTGCCTCAAATGCGGGCGCACCTTTCGGGTCTATCCGCCAGGAGTCAGTCATGCCCAGAGTTCCGATCGGGTGAAAGGGCTAGCCGTGCTGTTGTATCTCTTGGGACTCAGTTATGGGGCAGTGTCGCTGGCGTTAGAGAGCTTGGGCGTGCCACTCTGCAAGACGGAAGTCTACGAGACGGTGCAAGCAGTCGCAGCGCGCGTTCCGGGACTCAAGCGCGAGCAGGTGTTCCAGGGAGTCAAGACCGTGGCCTTGGGTGGGGATCTGACGAGTGTCAAATGTGCCGGGCAATGGCTGCATCTGGGGTTGACCGTCGATAGCCTCTCGGGGCTGGCCTTGACTATCGACGAGGTCTCGGCCGAAGATGCGGCGACCCTCAAAGCCTGGATTGAGCCCATCGCAGCGAGTGTGGGAGCCCAGGTGTTGGTGACCGATGATGCCGATGGCTTCAAGACGACCGCCGATGAGTTGGGGAGGCTCGCATCAGGTGTGCAAAAGTCATGTGAAGCGCAATACCCAGGCCCTCATCCAGGAGTTACGTCCGCTGGTGGCCAAGGATGGCGATGGCTCCCTGCAAACCATTGGGGTGGCGTCTGCCCAAGCCGTCGCCGACTTAGTTCGCCTGGGCGAACTGATCGGCAGCCGACAGCCGGAGCAAGGCAAGGAAGTGGAGGGATTGCATCGTCGCTATCTGTTGGCTGCTCCTCCCAAGAAAGGGGCGGTGGCGAGCCTGGCCTATCGGCTGCGGCTCTTGTATCTGGATCGCTGGAACCTGTGGAGCCGCCTGACGCGCTATCGCAAGTGGCGTGGACCGGAGCGTCAGAGCAGTTGGATGGCACGAATAATGCCTGCGAACGAGCCATTGGCTGGTGGATTAAGGAACGCTATCGCTCGATGCGCGGCTACAAGGTTCCTGCCAATGCCCTACGCGTCAGTCGCCTGCTCGCCTAGTGCGGCAACTTCCTCAACAGTGGTGGAGCCAACCTGGCCACGCTCCTTCGGTAAGTGAAGGCAATCAGGGAGACACCTGGCTTTTCTCTCCCATTCCCTCATTTACCATTCTCTGAACGGTCACTTCGAGGAGGGAACGTATCTCTCTAAGGGTTGAGGAGGGAACAAAACAGGAAGCTGAAGAGTTTCCAGGTGATGAAGGAATCGTAGCAAACACATTCATCACGAGGAGTCTTCAGCAGTATGAGTAGAGCGTTTTCTCAAGGAAAGCTAAAGAGAGAGGAGCGCCAAGCGATGGTGTAGGCGCTCCAAAGCCAGATGCGAGCCTCTCATCACCCAAGGGGTGAGTGGTCAACCGCGTCTGATCGATTGGCACTGTGCTTTCTGTGGCGCGAGCGATGCGAACCAGTTCACCCGTGATGGTCATTATCAGCGCAGTCTGGAGACCGGATGGGGGCACCTGGACAAGTTGCGCGTGCCCATGGTGGAATGCCTTGGCTGTCAACACGATGTGGTGGCGCATTTTGCGATCTTGGAAAAGTACCAGCGCTTCTGGCTGGATGCGCGAGAGCCGAGCTATCTTTGGCAGTGGTTTGTGCCAGAGCTTACGCCACTTGAGCCGAGCCTCGGGCAGCCACGCTCGGATCAACCGTGGGACTACGGACGATCAATGAACGGATCAATCAGCTCGAAGCGCTCCTGCAAGAAGCCCATCGCGAACCAATCAACGATGTTCCGGCAGTGGTCCAGTTTGATGGCATCTGGCTCAGTCTGCAAACCCAGCAAGCAGGCATCAAAGAGGATAGCCGCAAGCGCAAGCGGCACCGGAAACGCGGCAAGCGCATCGTCGTGCTGGTCGCATTGGGTCTGTGGACCGACGGCAGCCACAAACGACAAATCCTGGACTGGGAGATTGCCGATCAAGAGGAGCAGCCTGCTTGGGAACGGCTGGTACAGCGCTTATGGGAACGGGGAGTCAAATTGGAAACGGGGCTGCAAGCGATTGTACGTGATGGGAGCGAGGGGTTGGAGCAAGCGCTAGACTATGTCTATGGCTCTGCCCTCGTTCAGCAGCGGTGCATCTTCCACAAGTTGCGCAATGTCAGCAACAAGTGTGTCGGCTTGGATCGTGAAGGAAAAAAGTCTTTGATCGAGCAAGCTGCTGCTGTCTATCAAGCTCCGACCGCGTCCGAGGCACGAGCACGACTCCTGGTCTTTGGGGAGCGCTGGCAAGCCACTCAGCCACAGGCAGTTGCCACCTTTGAGCGGGAGTTTGAGCAGACCATCCGCTACTATGCGTTGGAGGGGATGGTGCGCGAGGTGGTGCGCACCACCTCCCTGTTGGAACGGACAAACCGTGAGTTACGACGCAAGTTTCGGCAAGTGGGCTGTTTCGGCAGTCCTCGCGGAGCTGAAGTCGCAGTCTACATCCAGGTGACTCACCTGAATGCCGAGTCGGGCTAGGTCGAGTTGGTGGGAGGTCTCTGGCTCCCTTGCGCTCGCGCTTCTCAATATCAACCCTTAGAGATGGATACGCTACCTCGAAATATGTTCCCTTGACAAAGTGTTCTGTCCTGAGCTATACTATGTATACCCCTACCAGGGGGGTATGGGATTCACGAGCAAGCAAAGATCCAGGTGAGTAGAATGGCTTCAGAAATTAAGCTACCAATAAAAAAGACAGTAGAGGTATCGCAACCTGATTCAATTGAGGAGGCTCGCGCGACGCTGGCCCTGGAGGGGATGACCTGCGCGTCCTGCGCGATGCGTATCGAGAAAGGACTGAAAAAAGTCCCAGGTGTGAGGAATGCCAGCGTGAACTTTGCGACAGAACAGGCGACGGTGACATTTGACCCCGCACAGACGGGCATCGAGCAGATGGTGCAGAAAGTAGATGCGGTCGGCTATAAAGCAACACCGCTGGTCCTACCAGCGCCGAAACCTGCCCAGAAAGCGCCAGAAACCGAAACGCATCTTGTCCTCGATCTTGAGGGGATGACCTGCGCGTCCTGCGCCATGCGCATCGAAAAGGGCCTTCAACGGGTCCCTGGCGTGATAGAGGCATCCGTGAACCTTGCTACCGAGCGGGCTGATGTCACGTATGACCCGTCTCAAACCGGGATCGAGCAGATGGTGCAGAAGGTCGAGGCGGTCGGATACAAGGCGACGCAAGCAGCCACTCCACAACAGTCAGCGCAGCAAGTCGGCGCGGTCCCTGTTGCCGGTATGCCCACTAAACCTCTCACGAGCGTCTTCACGGAAGACGAGCAGAGCAGGCGGAAACGGGCAGAGATCACGCGCAAGCGCAACCTGTTGATCCTGGGTATCGTCCTTACCTTGCCTGTTGTCATGCTCAGCATGTTTTTCCTGAATCGCTTCCCGGGAGAGAATTATCTCCTGCTGGTGCTCACTACACCGGTCTGGGCCATCGTCGGCTGGGAGTTTCATCGTGGAGCCATCAAGACCTTGCGTCACGGCAGCGCCAATATGGATACCCTCATCTCGGTCGGCTCGACCGCAGCCTACATGATGAGCGTGGTGGCGACATTTCTCCCGCACGTCGTTGGCGGCATCACTTTCTATGATACGACTGCACTGATCGTGACGCTGATCTTCCTCGGGAAATACCTGGAGGCGCGCGCCAAGGGGCAGACCAACGAAGCCATCAAGAAGCTGATCGGCTTGCAGGCGCGCACTGCCCACGTGATGAAGGCAGGACGCGAGGTCGAGGTGCCTATCGAGCAGGTGCAGGTGGGCGATGTGCTGGTCGTGCGCCCTGGCGAGAAGATTCCTGTCGATGGTGTCGTCCTATCCGGCCTCTCTTCCATAGACGAGTCGATGATTACCGGGGAGAGCATTCCCGTCGAAAAGGCTGAGGCAGACGCGCTCATCGGCGCGACGGTCAACCAGCGTGGACTGCTGCGCATGCGCGCTACCAAAGTGGGAGCCGATACGGTGCTGGCTAACATCATCCGTATGGTGGAGCAGGCGCAGGGCTCGAAGGCACCAATTCAGCGCCTGGCCGACACCATTTCGGGCATTTTTGTGCCGATCGTGCTGGTCATCGCGGCGCTCACCTTCATCGGCTGGGCCATCGTTGGCAATGTCACCGCGTCAAGCGCCGCGGCTGCCGGTATAGTCAGCGCCAGTAATCCCTGGGTTGTCGCCATCGTGGCTGCGGTGGCCGTACTAGTCGTCGCCTGCCCCTGCGCATTGGGACTGGCGACCCCGACCGCGATCATGGTGGGAACGGGCAAGGGCGCGGAGCAAGGTATCCTGATTCGCGGCGGCGAGAGCCTGGAACGCATTCAGGCGGTGCGCGCCGTGCTGCTCGACAAGACGGGCACCATCACCAAAGGCAAGCCTGAACTGACGAATGTCGTCACCGTTGGCGGCAGACAAGAAGACGAGCTGCTGCGTCTCGTCGCTGAAGCGGAACAAGGTTCCGAGCATCCCCTTGCCTCTGCGATTGTCGAGGGAGCGAAAGCGCGAGGAGTGACGTTCGGTGGGTCCCCCGAACACTTTACCTCCATTACCGGGCGCGGATTGGAGGCCACCGTCGCGGGGCAAGCAGTGCTTGTCGGCACCCGCCGTCTGCTGAGCGAACGCTCTATCGCCTATGATGCGCTAGAGGAGCAGCTGGCGGCGCTGGAACAGGCAGGCAAGACGACGATGCTCGTGGCCATCGATGGCGAAGTCGCGGGGCTGGTGGCAGTGGCCGATACCGTCAAAGTTGGCTCACGAGAGGCCGTCGAGCAGTTACGCGCACAGGGGCTTACCGTGTGGATGATTACCGGCGATAACTGGCGGGCTGCGCAGGCGATTGCCGCACAGGTCGGCATTGCCGCCGAGCACGTACTGGCGGAAGTCCTGCCGGAAGACAAAGCCAACCAGGTCGAGCG
>Ga0209180_10001815_pt1 | contig 10690 bp, 14 predicted proteins | sample CZO8metaG_3_FD_188355 | JGI IMG/M metagenome (GOLD analysis project Ga0209180, IMG submission 188355) | Vadose zone soil microbial communities from the Eel River Critical Zone Observatory, Northern California, USA - CZOApr15con2H2.8 metaG... | ecosystem: Environmental > Terrestrial > Soil >...
AGTACCACTTGGCGACCATGACGCGCCAGCAACTGCGGCAGCGTCAGACAAAAATCGCTTGACATGAACCAGAGAAAGTCTCGGCGGCGAGCGGCGCGGCGAGAAGGCCGCCAGCAAGCGTGCCGATGAACGCCCGCCGGTCCATCACTCGATCACCTGATCCGCGCGCTGCAGGAGCGACGGCGGGACCGTCAAGCCGAGGGCCTGCGAGAGACCTGATATCACGCTGGCTGATGCTCCCGCAGACAGACTCTGACGCTCCTGCCTTCCGTGGTGAAATTCAGCTTCTCTTCACGTGCCAACCAGCCGATGCCCGCGAACAACAACTGATCAGACAGCTTCGTTCCCTGTTTCAGCTTGCTAAGTGTTATCTCGCCATGCTCGTTCAGATATCGCCAGATGGTGCCCGCTGCATTATCGATCTCTGCCTGCATCTCCTACCTCGCTTCGAGTCTCGGTTAGATTGCCGAGCATTGCCGAGCACTTCATGCTTGCCGAGTCCGAGGTCAGGCGCGAGCTGGACCCCGTAGAGCATGAGATCCGTCGCCATCCGTACCTTGCGGCGCTCGAAGGTCCTGCGGGCGCCGAGCCGCCTGATGAACCCCGTCACGTTCTCGTCGGAGCGGCTGGACCGAGAGCCGCGGCTGGACCCGGTGCGGTTCCGCCGCGAGTATCTGGCCGAGTTCGCCGACGCCGTGGCCGCGTTCTTGGCCCAGCACCTCATCGACCAGGCGATCCGGACGGGCCGCTACGAGCTGCTGCCGCGCGACGAGATCAGGTACGTAATGGGGATCGACCCGAGCGGTGGTGGGGCGGACAGCTTCACCTGCTCCGTCGTCCACGCGGAAGGCCGGGGCGCTCGATCCCTACTGGGCGGTCGCCCCGATCCTGACGCGGACGCTCCGCCGGCCTTGACACCTCCCAGGGCGCACCGCACCATGAAGCGCACCTGTCGGTCCGAACGGAGGGTTCGCTCAATGGCTCCTTCTCACCAATGGTATGGGGTCCTCCCCGGCTGGCTCCCCTTCTACGCGCTGATCGTTGTGGCCCTCGCTCTCTTCACGTGGCGGATGGCCTACCTTGTCCGGCTGATGCTGATCGGGAAGCCGGCCGCTCGCTGGGACAAGGTGCCCGCGCGCCTGTTCAATGTCTTCGTGAACGTAGTGGGCCAGGGGCGGCTGCTCCGCGGCGACTTCTGGCCCGGGCTCATGCATGCCACGATCTTCTGGGGCTTCGTCATCCTGACCCTCGGCACGCTCGAGTTCTTCGGGAAAGGGGTCACCGAGGGGTTCTACCTTCCATTGCTCTCGCGCAACCCCGGCTACCTGATCCTTCAAGACATCTTCAGCCTGGGAGTGATCGCGGCCATCGCCTACGCGGCGTTCCGCCGGCTCGTGACCAAGCCCCGCCGCCTCACGCTCTCCAGCGAGGGGCTGCTGATCCTGCTCCTGATCTTCGGCCTCATGGTGACGGACCTGGCCGCCGACGCGGGCCGGATCCTGCTGGCGCCGGCCCCGAGCGACGTCTGGCAGTTCGCCGGGAACGCGCTCGCGGGCGTGCTGGCGCACCTCCCGGCCGGCGCCGGGCAGACGCTCTTCCCCCTGTCCTGGTGGCTCCACGCCGTGCTCCTCCTGGGCTTCCTGGTGTATCTCCCGTACTCGAAGCACCTGCACATCATGGCTGCCCCGTTCAACGTGTTCTTCGCTCCGCAGACCCCCAAGGGCCGGTTCCCGACCGCGGACCTGGAGGACGCCGAGACCTTCGGGGTCGGCACCCTTGCGGCGTTCACGTGGAAGGACCTCTTCGATCTCTATAACTGCACCGAATGCGGCCGCTGCACCTCGGGCTGCCCGGCAAGCGCCAGCGGTAAGGAGCTGGATCCGAAGTGGCTCATCCTCAACCTCCAGGCGCATCTCCTGGAGAGCGGGCGGGCGCACGGCAAGAGCGGGAATGGAGTGGAAGAGACGGCGATGGTGGGCGGGGTGATCCACGACAACGTCCTCTGGGCCTGCACGACCTGCCTCTGGTGCGTGGAGGCGTGTCCCGTGTTCATCGAGCATGTGCCGAAGATCGTGGACATGCGGCGCTGGCTCGTCCTCACCGAGTCGCGGTTCCCCGCGGAGCTGCAGCCCACGTTCCGCAACCTCGAGACCAACGGGAACCCGTGGCAGATATCGTGGCAGACGCGGGCCGACTGGGCGAAGGACCTGGGCGTCCGGGTCATGAGCGACGTGAGCCAGGCCGAGTACCTCTACTGGGTCGGCTGCTACGGCTCCTTCGACGAGCGCAACAAGAAAGTCGCGCGGGCCTTCGTGAAGCTCCTGCAGGCCGCCGGGGTGGACTTCGCCATCCTGGGCAACGAGGAGAAGTGCACGGGCGAGCCGGCCCGTCGCCTGGGGCACGAGTACCTGTTCCAGACGCTGGCGCAAGGGAACATCGAGACCCTGAAGCGCTACCGGTTCCAGAAGATCATCACCGCGTGCCCCCACTGCTTCAACACCATCCGGAGCGAGTACCCGAACTTCGATGGCCACTTCAGGGTGATCCACCACACCGAGCTGCTGGACGAGCTGATTCAATCGGGCCGCCTCCGCGTCTCGCGCGAGCGGGATGACCGGATCACCTATCACGACCCGTGCTACCTGGGCCGCTACAACGACGTCTACGACCCGCCGCGGCGGGTGCTCCGCTCCGTCTGCCGGAGCGAGCTGATCGAGATGCACCTCTGCAGGTCCAAGGGGTTCTGTTGCGGCGGCGGGGGCGGCCGCGTCTGGCTGGAGGAGAACGAGGGGCGCCGCGTGAACCAGCTGCGCGTCGAGCAGGCGATGGACGTGAATCCCGACATCCTGGCTTCGGCATGCCCCTTCTGCCTCACCATGTTCGAGGATGGGGTGAAGGGCAAAGGGGTCGCCGACAGGATCAAGACCCGGGATATCGCCGAGGTGCTCGCCGAGAGCCTGGAGTAGCCGCGGGAGCGGGGCCCGCGCATGAACGACCTGCTGCTGGCGCTGCCCCGGCTGGCGTGGATGATCGCCGCGCTGCGCGCGTAGATGTGATGAAGCGGCTGGCCTTTCGCTCGACGGGGTGGCATAAGCTGCCCCACAAGAGTCCTACGCGGTGAACGCCGCAGAGAGGAGAACTGAGAGGAGTATAGTCTAGTAGCCTCCTGCGGGTTCTCCGGTTGGCGCATCCTGACGTCGCAGCCCGTGGCATCTGGCTCCGAGGTTCCTCCTTCCGAATGCACGTGCGCTGTCTCTGGGCGCGTTCGTCGAGGAGCGAAGATGAACGATGCTGCTGTCCGCCGGGTTGTGCGGAGCAAGATCGCCCAGGGGACGTTGCCCCGAGACCGCATCGGCGCGATCTCAGCGACCTACGGGTTTGACGAAGTATGCGACGCATGCTCCGCGTCAGTCTCGCCTGAGCGAGTACTGTACAAGCTCGACCGGGCAGGCTCGTACGGATTCGTATTCCACCGCGAGTGTTTTGCCATCTGGCGAGATGAGCGGAACAGCATGCTCTCCGTAGGGCCGACGGCACCAGACTAGCGTTCGCATCTCACGAACGGCGAGAATCCGAAGGGGCGGCCTTGAACTAGGACGAGGAGGCGCACCATGTGGCTGGAGATGAAAGTCAAGGGGCTGGCGCTGGAACCGCTCTCCAACATGCCCGTGCTCATCCTGCGCGACGAGGAGGACAAGCGCTCGCTGCCCATCTGGGTGGGTCTCTTCGAGGCCAACGCCATCGCGCTCGAGCTGGAGAAGATCTCCACGCCGCGGCCCATGACGCATGACCTCATCAAGAAGATCCTGGAGTCGCTGGATGCGCGGGTACAGAAGATCGTCGTCAACGACGTGCGCGACAATACCTTCTACGCGGTCATCCACCTGCGCCTCGGCAGCGCCGACATCACGGTGGATTCGCGGCCGTCGGACGCCATCGCGCTGGCGCTGCGGGTGGGGGCGCCCATCTTCGTGGATGAGGAGGTCGTGCACAAGGCCCGGACCGTCGAGGTGGCCAAGGAGACCGAGATCGGCACCGGGAAGGGCGACGACCCCGCCAAGATCAAGGAGTGGCTCGAGTCGCTCAAGCCCGGCGACTTCGACCGGATCGAGCGCGGCAAGGACCCCAACCGTCCGGACGAGTAGTGGATGCGGGTCGGGCTGCTCACCAACAACTATCTAGAAGAACAACCCCGGGATCGAGACGCTCCGGAAACTCGCGAAGGCCCTCGCCGTGCCGGTGACGGAGCTGCTGGGAGGATGATTCATGAACGTTGAAGAGCTGAGGCGAATGCTAGCGGATGATCTCCAAGCCTTGCGGGATGGCAAGAGCGTACTGGGAGTCGGTGAGATGGCCGACGAGGTAGAGAAGCTCGGCTCAACCTTCACGGCCAATGCCCAACGGATACGGTCGTATGAGAACGCCCCGAAATTGCTCAGGGCCCAGTACGCCGTTGTTTTGGAGAAGCTCGAGAGGCCTTCATAAACGCGAGACGCCCCCGGCGTGCTCTGAACACGCCGAGGGCTGGACCCAAACCCCTCACCGGCGAAGGAGAGAACGTCACCCATAGCGATCATACGAGGTGGAGAGGCCAGGCGCGAGCTTTTGCGGCGCCAATCTCCTAGGCAGCCATGGCTTCGGGCCCGTCTGGCCGCCCTCATCGCGCTGCCAGCGGGCCTCCAAGACCGTCGAGATCCACGAGGGTGGCGTCCATTACGCAATTGCACGAGAATCATTCGTGAGGCGGACATGAGGAGTGATCAAGGTTGATGACGTTGCGGTGTACGAAGAAGCTGCTAAACAGGGTGCCGTCGAGTTCCACTTCGTCGGGCGTGAGGCCAACGAACGCGCTGGGTGACTGGTACGCCGACATCCTGTTCACGGAGGCGGCCTGGGTGGTGATCTGCGTAAGCGAGCGCTCCCTCGTATCTGTAGTCATACCGGCGCGGGGCCTGTCGAGCCTTGTGCCGAGGTTTAGGGTGGCGGTCGGCGACCTGCTCCTGCGTCTGGGCGTCTCGAACGAACAGGTTAGGGCGGAACGCGAAGAAATGGTCGAGATTGTTGTTGGCCCTACGGCAAGTCGCAGCGTGCTAGGCAGCATGAATGACCTTATGTTCCAGTGTCGCGGTCGACTCGCGCAAAGTGGCGTCACGGATCTGGAATCTATCGCGCTTGAACTGGCGGAAGTGCCCTGCAGACCTCTTGGCTATAAGCATCCTGGGCAGGTAGCGGTGGAACTCCTGCGGCCCGTTATCACTCGAGCCTTCGTAAGGCCCTCTCAGAATCCGAAGAGCAGGCTCGAGTCGGAGGGCGCGTAGAGGAGACCGCGAAATGGAAGAGTCAGAAAACCTGCGGCGGGCCACGGAGCTCTGGCGGGCGGCCTACCGCTACCAGATGGAGGGAAAGCTGGACCGGGCGGTCGAGCACTACCAGCGTTCCATCGCGGTTTACCCCACGGCCGAGGCGCATACCTTCTTGGGGTGGACCCGGAGCTTCCAGGGCCGATTGGAGGAGGCCACGGCTGAGTGCCTCCGGGCGATCGAGATCGACCCCCATTTCGGGAATCCGTATAACGACATCGGGGTCTATCTGATGCAGCAGGGGAAGCTCGACGAGGCCATTCCCTGGCTGGAGAAGGCCAAGCAGGCGAGGCGCTACGAGCCGCGCCAGTTCCCCTTCATGAACCTTGGGCGCGTCTACCTCCAGCAGGGGCGCTGGTGGGAGGCGCTTCGGGAGTTTGAGGGGGCCGTGCAGATGGCTCCAGGTGACGTGCCGGCATCGAAGATGCTTCATGAGCTGCGTGGTCGGCTGAACTGACGGAGACCCTGACCGAGCCGCGCGTCATCACCGGACGCGTGCTCGGTGCCGCCACCGGCGCTGCGGTGCGAGGCGCCTCGATCTGCCCGTCGCCCTACGCGAGGAACTTCGAGCCCTACCATCTGCCGCGCATCCAGGCAGTGGATCGCGACCTCGACTACTGGCTCACCTACTTCGACCGGAACCCGGGCGAGCGCTTCGTGGGCGACGGCGATCCGGGCACGATCACGGTGGCGAGCGGGAGCACGAGCAAGCTGGGCGCGGTCGCCGAGCACTCCTTCAGCGAATGCTCGCAGCGAGTATCGCTCTTGCACGCGAAGCACATGGCTATGGGATGGCGGCTCTGATGGCTCGCGCTCCCCTACGGGCGGCGTCGAGAACATCGCCCGCATTCGGCCACCTGTCGCCGAGTGCCCCCACGATGTCAAAGGTCTTCTCGAACCAATCGCACAACGACTCGGCCTCCTGACGCCCCATGGACAGGCGCTGCTCCCTCCCCACCTGCCTGGCAGCTTGGATAACAGCCCATTCGCGTTCTGTGACCGTCGTAGCCGCGCGACGCTCAATGCGTCGGACGATTGCGCGCCTGATGAGGTCGTACGAATCCTGGGCGAGGTCAACGGTAATCATGTGGCTCTTCCGCCTGCCCCATCTCGGCCTTCCGGGCGATCCGGCTGAAGTGGCCGGGGGAGGAACTGACCGGGGTAGTGCGTGGAGGCGACCACCCAGCGAGGAGTCTAGCACCGGCTGACTTGGCCAGGCTGCCTCACGTGAAAACGCCCCGGGGTACTCACTCGCCCCGGGGCGCTTGCCTGATCCACCTGCACCCGCAAGGGAGAGAGGAACGGGTGCAAACGTGATTCTAGCGTCAGAGCCCGGGATCGGGAAGTAGTGCCTGGACCCGGCGATGGATCGGCTAGTTGGACCGTCTGAGGAAGTGAAGGGGAGCGCGGCAGGGGGAGGTGCCCTATGGTCCGCAAACTGATTCTGGCGCAGGTGATTTTTGACGGCGGGCACGGAAGCCATGGCGGGCACCGGTCGCAGGACTCTAGCGAAACGTTCCCGGGGACACTGGGACTCGGACTGGCTTTCTCCACCTTCTCGTGATTTCTGGCCGTCGCAATCTCAGTGATGCGCTCCGTGCTTGAGCGGATGCGGCAGCACCTCCTTCACCTCCACGATGGACAGCGACGGCATCACGCGGATGAAGCCCAGGAACAGGATGAAGAACCAGGCGAACGATCCGATGATGATCGTCGTGTCCGTCACCGTCGGGTAGTAGGTGCCCCAGGTGTAGGGATAGAAATCGTGTCCGAGGCCGGGCACGATGATGTTGAAGCGCTCGAACCACATGCCGATCAGCACGAAGATGGAGACGATGTAGAGCGTCACGACGTGGGTCCGGGCCTTCTTCCAGAAGAAGACCAGCGGGGTCACGCTGTTGCAGACGTACTGCAGCCAGACGGCCCACGCGTACTCTTTCGTCGCCTTCGCGAAGAGCGATGCCCTCTCGTAGTGCTCCCCGCTGTACCACGCGGTGAAGGCCTCGCAAGCGTAGAAGTACGTCAGGATGAGGCTCGTCAGCAGGATCAGCTTGGCCATGGCATCGAGGTGCTTGTCGGTAATGTAGGCGTACCAGTCGAACAGGTGCCGCATGGGTAGCATCAGAATCAGCACCATGGCGAACCCGGAGAAGATGGCGCCGTCCACGAAGAAGGGAGCGAACAGCGTCGAGTGCCAGCCCGGCACCAGCGCCATGGCGAAGTCGAACGACACGACGCTGTGGACTGAGAGCACCAACGGCGTGGCTAGTGCAGCTAACAACCCATACCCACGGCGGTAGTGACGCCACTGCTGGTCGGACCCTTCCCACCCCAGCGACAACACCGCGTAGATCTTCCGCTGTAAGCCGGTCGCGTTGTCCCGGAGCGCGGCGACGTCTGGCACGAGCCCCACGATGAAGAAGACCACGCTGATCGTCAGGTAGGTGGAGATGGCGAACACGTCCCAGACCAGCGGCGACTTGAAGTTCGGTCACAGGTAGCGCTGGTTCGGATAGGGCAGCAGCCAGTACGCGAACCACATGCGGCCGGCGTGGATGAGCGGGAAGAGGCCGGCCGTCATGACCGCGAACACCGTCATGGCCTCGGCGCCGCGATAGATGGAGGTGCGCCACTTCGCGCGGAACAGGTACAGGATGGCAGAGATCAGCGTGCCCGCGTGTCCGATCCCAATCCAGAACACGAAGGTGGTGATGTACATCGCCCACATCTGAGGCGTGCGCTTGCCCGCGGCGCCGATGCCGACCCAGATCTGCCAGGCCCACGCCGCCATGCCGCACGCCAGCGTGAGGGCCACCAGACACATCCAGGCGAAGTACTTCTCGCCCGGCATCCCGATGGTGCGGATGACGTCGCGGTTGACGTCGGCCTAGGTGGCCGGGGCGGGAGTGCTTGGAGGAACGCTCATGACGTGTCCCCCTGATGCGCCAAAGGATCGGCCCGATGAGGCTCCGCGTCAAGTGCCTCTCGGCCAGCTGGGTGCGGCCTACTTCGTGCCGCTGACCTCGTCGATCAGCCCGTATTCCAGCGCCTCCTGGGCGTCGAGGTAGCGTCCGCGCCGCATGTCCTCGGCGATCTCCTCGGCCGGCCGGCCCGTCCGCCGCGCCAGGCGCGCGCAGAGTCGCCAGAGCAGGTCCTGTTGCTGCCGGCTCCGCGCCGCGATCTCGTCCGGCGTCCCCGCGAAGCGTTCCGTCGGCTGGGAGAGGTGGAACCGTGCGTGCGGGGCGGCGGCGCGGTGGTCGGCGGCCGCGACCACGCCGATGGCCGGGCCGCCCACCTGGCCGCGGCACTGCACGCGCAGCATGGCGCGCAGCAGGTCGAGCGTGTCGATCAGGACGAAGGCGGCCTCGAGCGTGCCGTCGGCGCTGTCGAGGTGCAGCTCGATGGGCTTGTCGGCATTGGCATCCAGCGCCATGAGCGCCCCGGCGGCCGCCGCCGCGGTGTCGTCATCCAGGCGCCCCGTCACCAGCACGATGCGGCGCGCGAAGAGCTGCTCCTGGAGCCAGCGCCCGAGGCTCATACGCAGAGCGTACAACGCCCTCGCGGCATCCTGACCGGCTACCGGTCGTTCAATCGCCACCGCTGGAAGAGGTAGCCGGGATCCGAGGCCGCCCGGCCCTCCGCGATCAGACGGGCGGGCCCGGGTTCCAGGGGGAGGATGCGCCGCACCCCGTTGTGCTCCGAGGGCTCGATATGGATGTCCGTGACCGTGACGAAGATCTCGTCCAGGATGCCCGCCCGCTGAAAAGCCGCCAGGACCACTGCCCCGCCCTCACAGTCCAGATAGCGCACGTCGAGCTCGTCGAAGAGACGCTCGTGCGCGCGGATGAGCCCGCTCGACTCGATCCGCTCCTCGCCGGCGAGGAAGAGCGTGATGCCCTTTCCCTCACTCCCTTCCGAGCGAAGACGGCGCGCGCCGGAGTCCGTCGTGACGACGATCGCCGTGAGCTCCGAGGTGTTGAAGATCGGGGCGTCGAGGTCCAGGCGACCAGACTCGGAGTAGACGACCTGGATGGGGAAGCGGCGTCGCCCCTGCTTCACCCGGAACTGATGCAAGGCCTCCCCCAGTGCCCCGCCGATGTCGTCGGCGGCGCCGACGAGATCGGGCTGATCGCGGAGTGTTTGCGCGCCGATGGAGAAGGCATCGGCGCAGGCACGGAGATGGCGCATGAGCTGGAGGTCGGCGCGGCGGCCCGGTCGGGTGAAGTCACCGCCGGCAATTGCGCGGACGGGGTCGTCGTGCGCGCCCGCTCGTTTCCACGCGACGATCCCGTTCTTCGACGCGATCACGTTCGCGTAGATCCAGGGCCGGGTGGGCCACGGCGGAGGGAATCCGAGGGGCTCAAGGCGCGCGGGGTCGGGGGACTCGGAGCCGAAGGGATACCGGGTCTCGTCATTCCGTTGCCAACGGATCACTGGGCTGGGCGCGTCCACCGTTCCTCTCGAAGCCACAGTACGGGCGTGATAGAGTCCTCGCAACTCGACCTCGACCTTCTTCTGGAGGCCCAGCATGAGCACTCACGCGGCGATACCGACCGGCAAGCTCGTCCACGCGACCCCGGAGACGGCCCCCAAGGTCGAGGGGCGGCGGAGCTTCCTCAAGTACCAGGACCTGGGCGTCACCGCCGCGAGCAGCGGCCGCATGCGGGCGCAGGTGATGTCCGCCACCGCGGGCATGACCAAGCCCACCGGCTGGCACTACCACGTCTGCGAGGGCCAGTTCGTCTACGCGCTCAAGGGCTGGGTCGACCTCGAGTTCGAGGACGGCCAGTCGATCCGGCTCCAGGCGGGCGAGTCCCTCTATATCCCGGGCGGCCTGCGCCACAATGAGATCGCCACCTCGGACACGCTGGAGATCCTGGAGGTCTCCGTGCCCGCCGACATGGGCACGGTGCCGTGTGATCCGCCCCAAGGACGGCCGCAGCGGGCCTGAGACTGCCGGCGCCTGAGCCGCTCCGGTAGCACCAACGCCATGCTGGCCGAGCTGTGCGAGCGCAACGCCAGGGCGGGATCACAGTGCCGGCACGAGCGTGAAACAGGCCGGTCCCCGACCCCAGCTCACGGGCTCAGCGGCACGGGCGGTGGCCTGGTGCGAGTATCTGCAGGGGCACGCGCGGCGCCTCTACGCGAGCGTGACCGACCAGGCGCGGGTGGCGGCGGCGCTGCTGGCGGCCCAGCTCACGCACGGCCGGCTGCCCAGCCCGTTCACGGCCCGGGACGTGTACCGGAACGAGTGGACGGGCCTGACGGAGCCCCGGGTCGTGCAGGGCGCGCTTGAAGGCCTGGCAGAGCTCGGCTGGGTCCGGCCGGAG
>Ga0209180_10001817_pt1 | contig 10683 bp, 7 predicted proteins | sample CZO8metaG_3_FD_188355 | JGI IMG/M metagenome (GOLD analysis project Ga0209180, IMG submission 188355) | Vadose zone soil microbial communities from the Eel River Critical Zone Observatory, Northern California, USA - CZOApr15con2H2.8 metaG... | ecosystem: Environmental > Terrestrial > Soil >...
CAGAGCGAATAACGCAAAGTGGCTTGCTAAGCCGGTTCAGATTTAAATTTGACTGTTCAAACTGTCAAGTACAATTCATCCAAATTGAACCTTGCCTAAAGCAGAAAACTTGCCAGCACAATCATTTATATTCCTTGTTCCTGCAAGAAGGTGGTGAAAGACATGGGCGTAAAGCCAAAGTCGCGTTCGACGCTTTGCAGGTCGGTAGTGTTATCGAAGGTGAAGAGGGTCATGGCGGCCCTGGTCAATGGAGGCCTGGGTAGTACGGCTTCCATGACTGCGGCGCCTGCACCTACCAGGGACGTGGGGGTGGGCACTTTGATGCGCTGCTTGTGCATGGCCTGCAACAATAGATCGATAACCTGGGTAAAGGAGTAGTACGCTGGCCCACCGATGATGTAGGTTTTGTTCCTGGTGCGCTCGGGGTCTTGCAATACTTTGATGATGACGGTCACAACATCTTCTACGTAAATCGGCTGGAACATGACCTTACCGCCGCCAATTAGCGGTACTACGGGTGAGGTGCGGATGAGGTCGGTCAAGCCTTTGATGAAAGGAGCGCCCTTGCCGAATAGGACGGAGGGTTCGATGATCGTCCAATCCAGGCCGCTCTCTTTGAGCATTTGCTCGGCCAGGTAGCGTCCCTGCATGTAGCTGCCGGGTTTATCGGGTTTGGTGCCAAGGCCGCTCAGCTCAATGATGCGTTTGACACCGGCATTTTTTGCTGCTTTGACCAGGTTGGCGGTACCCTGGACATTCGTTTCTTCGTAGTGGTTGCCGGTGGATTGCTTGTGATCGGCGGTGATGAAAGCGGTATGTACGATGGTATCGATGCCCTGCATGGCAGTTTCCAGGGAAGCAGGAGATGTGGTGTCTCCCTTCACAAATTCGACTTTACCGGCGCCGGCGGGCAAGATGTTTGCCGCACGGCTCAGGTTACGCACCAGGCAGCGCGGTCGTTCGCCCTGGTCAACTAGTCGAGAAACGAGATGTCGTCCGATATAGCCTGTGGCGCCAGTAACAAGTATCATGATGGATGCCTCCTCGGGTATCTTATTTTAGTATGAGACGCTGCGAATGATCAGATCAGGGCAGTTATCTATGGGTCGTCACTAGCATTATAGCCTGTAATAAGACGGATTTCGAGCGAGCGGGAACATATATCGAATGGTGAGTACGCTCATGGTGGCGGAACAGCCTGCGGCACTTTTTCTAGACGGTGAAAAATCGCTCATTTTGAAGTCTTCACAGAGAGACCATAAGAAACGCCTAGCGTAGTGATGCGGCAGGCAGCAGGATTCTCACGGTGACGCCCTCTTCCGGGGCGCTTTTGACGGTCAGGCTGCCACCGGCGATGGCAAGCAAGGCGTTATGGGTGAGTAAGCCACCACCGGTACCAGTAGTGGAGCCACTGGCGGAGACGATGCCAACACCGTCATCGGCAACAATGACTTCCAGGTATGGAGCCTCGCGGCTGAATGAGGCCTTGAGGATAAGATGCAGGCGGCGGTGGACATCGCTGCCGCGAGCATGGCGAGCAGCATTTCGCAGGGCCTCCTGTACAGCGGCAAAGATCAGTTCAGCTATGGCGGGCGGGGTCACTTCGTCAATACAGGCAGCCGTCTCCTCAGAGACGCACCACTCAACCTCGTCGAAGGCATTCTGAAAATCCTGTTCCAGCATGGTATGAATAGCATGCATCATGCCGTCTCGCTCCAGACGATGAGGAGCTCCGGGCGCGGTAGTACGCATCATGTTCGCCAGGCGGCGATGGGCACCGCTGATCTGGTCTATAACTTCATTCAGCGCCTGCTCGCGGCAAAGCTCAGAGGATTCCAGGCTCAATGGAGGATTCGCATTGGCATCAGGGAGAGAACGCAAGGTTTCCAGGCGCAAGAGGGCCAGGTGCATCTGCGGCAGGATTTCGTCGTGCAACACGCGGCGCTGCTGAGCGCCAAGTAATTTCACATCTACGATGCGGCGGCGCAGGAGCCCGGCGACAGCCTGCATCGCTTCATGGTCGCCCAGGGTATCGAGGATACGCTGTCCACAAGCATGCGCAAGGTTCATGTCCTCGTCTGTGAATGCTCCTCCATCTTCGCGGGGGCCAAGATAGAGGGTGGCGACAAGGCCAAGTTCATCGTAAATCGGCAATACCCAGCAGATCATCGGCTGCCCATGCAGGGTAATGTGTACCCGTTTAGGAGCTTCAGGTGCAATACCATCCTCCTTGATCCGGCTCCTGCTGCTCAGGCCGTCTACCGGTTCGTTTCTCTTTTTAGGGAGAACAAGTTCAAGCATCGTCTCTACCGGCCAGCGATAGCTGAAATTGCGCCTGACACTTCCGGCCATGATGGTGAGGTACGCAAAGCGTACGGCTAAAACATCGTGGCAGAGATGAAAGAAGAGATTTTCCAGGTCTTGCTCTGTCTTCTGCTGGTTGGTATTCAGCCAGTGACGCAGGCTGGTACTGCGCACGAATGGCCCCAGCAGGGCAATATAGCGATCGTGGGCAGTATAGCTGCTCCAGGTAAAAAGAGCATAGGCAACTGTTGCAAGTGAAGTGATCAACAGCAGCGCACCAGGGCTGCTGTTTGTAAAATTAACAAGGAAGACAATGAAGATGGCGGTAGCCGTGGCAACGATTACGATACCCCGCCATTGCTCGAAGAAACCCCGGCGGGCCAGAGAGCGTTCGATCAGGATTCCATGACGAACGATTGAATAGCCAATGAGCAGGATAACTAGCGCCACTGCCCCGTTAGCGCTCAGATCCAGTACTGTCAAGTTGAGAGGAAACCGATCCACAAGAGACGACCCTACGGGGATGGAGGGTTCGACAGTAGCAGGAATAGGGAGGTGATGTCCGAATTGTACCCAGTTCGCTACTGACTGGATGACCAGTATACCGAGCGTAGTTGTGAGGACAGCCATGAGCAGCGCTGCTAATAACAATCCAGGGCGAGCCAGGTGCCAGGAGAGAAGTGGCTCCTCCAATAATTCGACATCGGTTGGGTCATCCCAAAATGCATCGACCAGGGCACGGCGCAAGCCGGACATGCCTACCTGGCGTTTTGTCAGGGCATACCACAGGGCACGGAGAAGACGAGTTACACGGCCAAGTGTAAACCAGGGGCCTATGGCGCAAAAGGTGAAGTAGCATAAAAACAATACGGGTAATAGCACAACGGATGAAAACACGCTGGCACCCAGGTCATTGAGAGCATCGCTAAACGCAATCAGCCGTAATGTGCCAACATAGGTGAAGGTTGATTGGTTGAGAACGAGCAGGATTAATATGCTGCAGCCGAGTATGCCACTGATTGCTAGCAACAAGGGCCGGCGTTTGCGCCACGCTTTGTTGATCAGCGCAGCGTAGTATAAGCCAATGGCGAACCAGATATACGGGACTCCCAGCGCTGGGAGCCAGATGAGATGCCACAAGAACTCTTGCAGGCTTACCCCTGAGGTCGGGGTAAGAGGACTTGAGACCAACAACGCGTGAATGAAGAAAAACAGCGCGGAAAGGCCAAGGCCGACCACGCCGAGGCGAGCGATACCGCTTCTGCGGTCTCCATTAAGCCATACGGTGATTGCCAGCCAGAGGAATGCGATCAGGTTGAAGATGGAGAGGGCCAGTACGATGGCCTGGAGCAGGTATGCTGGCTCCAGAAGGTGGTGGAGCGCCATGTTAATCCTCTTTGTACTTGTTCCTGCGCACGAGACGTTTGCGCCGGTCATCCTCTCTCACGGATGCAACCGTCGCTGACCCGGCCTCTGCTGTAGATGGACCCGCATCAGTTGTTTGATCTTCGAGGTATAGAGGCACCCATTCACCACGACGGTCCTGTACGAGTGCAACACCATACTCATCCCAGATAATCATGCGATTGAGCGTATAGATCAAGGTCGCCCTGGCGCGTGCGACTTTATCGTCAACCGCGGATTCACTCAGGCCCCAGGCGGCGTAGATGCGCCCATTGGTGCGGCTGACAGCTCGTTTATCATGCAGATTGAGACGAGCGGCTATCTGTTCATTCGTCATGCCCTGCGCCACCAGTTCGGCCACGCGCAGTTCGTTTGGTTCCAACAGGGCCCGGGGAGATTGCTCGTCAAGGTCGCGCACTTCCTGTACGCGGTCTTCAATTTCGGGATCAACCAGGCTACGCCCGTTGATGGCATCGCGCAGGAGGGGCACGAGCATACTGGGCAGCAGGTAGTTGCTTTTGCGTACGTAGGCATAGTGGGTGAGGATGCCAGAGGCACGAAATTCGCGATAATACTCGTCATCATCCTGGATGGAATAAAAGACAACGGGCATGCGCGGACGCTCACGCCGGATGGCGACTGCCGCGCCGACGCCGCTGATAGCCTTGCGCCCGGCCTGCGCATCCTGTAGTTGTACATCCATTAAGATGACGTCGATATCGAGTTCCAACGCCCGGCTGAGAGCCTCCTGCCCGGTGGATGCCTCGCCCAGCACCTGCACGGCGCGGGTGGCCTCCAATCCTTCGCGCAAGGCCCTGCGCAAAGGTCCATGATCGTCAACAAGCAATAATTTTATTATAGCCATAACTTTAGACACGCCTTCTATCGCATTTGGTAAAGGTGAAGCGTAGTTTAGCTAAGTATACCAGTTTCCCGAGAAAGTATACAGTTATCGGAGCACAGAAAAGTGGTTTGTAAGAACGAACGAGGGCTCCTACTATGATGACGAAGATGATTGCATCGCCGCCACGTCATTCTTAGGAGCGGCAAGGTGCTGGTTGAGGGTTTGGGTAAATGGCACGGTATTCGGACAGAAATTTTACAGCGGGTCATAGTAGTTCATCATCACAATACTACCTGTAACCTTGCCTTTGACCGTCAGTGCTCCTAGCAACGCCGGCAAAATGGTTCAAGTCAGATTGCTATCAACCGTTTTCAGATCAGCATTAAATTGACTGGTGTTCACCGCGCAGTTACTTGGATTAGTATCATGGAGCACATCATTTGCTCCGATATCCAGGGTGACGGGACTCACCTATCCAGGATTTGCCTTCAAAAAGGCCACAGCGGCGGCGAGTTGCGATGAAAATGGTGAATACGAACAAATACCACCACTGATGAAAGTGCTGCTCGTTTCACCACCACAACCGAGATCAGTGACGTCTTTGGTACCGTTCTGCTGTAAGTCGTTGAAGAGGTCGGGGACTTAGCTATGTGTAAAGTCCTTATTGGGCTGAAAGCCAAAGGCCAGCGAGTCACCCAGCGCCAGGTAATGCTGCTTGGGGCCTACCGGATGGAACGGCGGGCCCTGGCCGTGAGCAGCTACTAAGGTTACGGACGCGAAAGCAAAGAGCAGTGAGATGGCGAGGGTAATTGGCACAATGATGCGCCGGTAGGTATGCGCGTCCTTGAGCATGAGGATCCCTCCTTATCAGATTCTTGCCACTTCCCCCAGAAGTTCCGGCAAGGATTACGCCTAAGTATTAGAGATTGAGGAAAGAGTACACCGCCTGAAACCGATCTAAAGGATGCTTGACACATACCTTATGCAGAGGGAGATCAAGCGGCAGCACCCAGGCTCTCTCCAAACGGTCAGTCGGTGCGCAGCGCATTTACGATGGCTTGCGCCAGCAGGTCGCGCCCGGCAGGTGATGGGTGGATGTCACAGGTAAGAGGGGAGGACACCACCACGATGCGTAATCCTGCCGCACACGTGTCGCCGCCAAAGGCGGTGGAGGCGGCGGCGAACGCGCCGAACCCGTCGGCAACGATCCCTCCCCAGGCCAGGGTGCGAGCGGCCACCGCCTGATTCACCTGCGAGATCACCTTCGTGCCGACGGGGTCACTGTAGTTGAGCGAGTAGTAGGTCAGCGCGACGAGCTTATGGGTGTAGCCATCCAGGTTGCGGATGTGCCCGTAGATGGTGTCGAGGTTGGCTGAGAGCGTCGCCAGCATACCAGGCAAGCCCGCAAGAATGCAATTGACGTTAGTCGGCCCGCCGCACGCATTTTCCAGTACGAAGAGGTCATTGGCACCGATGTCGATGCTGACCACCAGGGTCATGGGATGAGACTGGAGGAAGCCGTCGGCAAACTCTAGCTGCGAGGTGCCGTAAGCCACGTGGAGGGGGAAGTTTTGGCGGTAGGCCCCGCAGCTATTGTCGGAGCCAGCGAGAGAGATGAAGTGGCTGCTCGTCTCGCCGGGGCAGGAAGGGTTCGTGAGAGTCTCCTTGAGTGCCGCAGCCACCGGGGTCGGGTATCCGATGAAGTTGTCCGCGTTACTTTTGTCGAGCAACGGGTTAAAGCCAAAGGCGACTGAGTTGCCAAGGGCCAGATAGTCCTGCGGCCGGTTAGAGGCGGCTAGGGCACTGGGTAGGGCTGGCCCGGCCAGCAGGGTCGTAGCCAGAGTCGCGAGGAGGGCAACTGCCGCGATCAACCAGCGCATGTGTGTGTGTCGCATGAAAATCCTCCCTTGCAGCGTGCACCCTGATGCTCAATACGGCGGCGCCAGGCTAAGCCGTAGCATCCTTGTCACAGTGCGCTGCTTTGCTGTAGTTCGTTGAATTGTTGCAAGGGACGCTCACAATATGTGTCAAGCATCCCTTAGGTCGGTTTCCGCCACCTCACAAAGTATAACTCTACAGCTGGTATAAAATCAAGAGTTTATGATGATTACCAATGTTTTGATCTAAGAACCAGTGGCTGACCAGTTTCTTCCCCCTTTCGCAATCTTTATATCAAAACATCAGAATATGATTACAAATAATGGACATGTGTATCCTTTTATGGTAATCTGCCCTGCTGAATTTGAGGAGCTCTGCTCGATAGATTGGCGTGACGTACCAGACGGCTCACCACTGGTGGCAAGCTGGTAAACTGGATGCCTATCCATTGCCCGTACAAGCCATCACTGTCGCTCTGTATGCACGTGTCTCTTCGATCGGTCAAAAACGTGACCTGGAACGACAACTTGACCGCCTCAAAGAGTATGCTGCCGCGCCAGCTCTTATGTCACTCGCATGCACATCCCTCCCTTGATCGACATCCAGAGTACCACCTTTGCCCAACGGTACGTGTCAGGTGTCTGTTGGCGACTGTTTGGCTGGCGTAAGCATGGCGAAATCGAGGCGCAAGGCCCATTGCCTGAACACTACTTGATCGACAATCTCAAGATATGCGCAAGACTCAATCGTTTTGATGGATGCCATGATGAGCCGTTGCGCCAGGATATCGGCTTTTTCCTGGGCATGTTGCATGGCGGCGTACTCGCCCCTGACGGCATGCTACGCCCGGATGCGAGAACGCTGGTCACTGTCCACACGAAGGATTTTCGTGAGGGGTACAAACGTGGTAGGCATGACTTTTTCACCCGCTTCGAGGAGAATGCCCACACGGAAGACGATCTGCTGGATCTGCTCAAAGCACGCGCTCAGGATAACCTGTACCTGGGTAGAGAGCAAGGCACGCTCCGTTGGGCGGTTGGCTGCACGGTTGGAGAACTCTCCGGGCGGGTGTTCCCGCTCACCGGACAGGAACAATCACGGAAACATCCGATGTCCCTCCGCCCGCCCAGTTCGTTCGTCAACGGGCGTAGGTCAAGGTTAGGAATGTAGGCATGTAATCAATGTCTATATTTTTAGCAACTATAACCCCAGCTGCAATATAAAAGCAAGAGTTTAAAAATGTGCTTGACCTCATTTATTTTTATAGGCTATAGTGAAGTAAATTCAGATCCCCATCAACTTTTCAGGTGAAAGTGTATGATAAGAGAACGAACGAGCAGTATCCACCTTGGACTGGTAATCCATAATCACCAACCGGTCGGCAATTTCCCCTGGGTCTTCCAGCAGGTCTACGAGGAGTCCTATCTTCCGATGATCGAGGCGCTTGAGCGACATCCTAAAATACGCCTCGCGTTGCACTACACGGGTTCATTGCTTGATTGGATCGATGAGACCCATCCAGAGTTCCTGGAACGGATTGCGGCATTGATTCGGCGCAACCAGGTGGAAATCGTCAGCGGAGGCTACTACGAACCTATCCTGCCCTCCATTCCAGATGCAGACAAATTGCGGCAGGTTCGCCGTCTTACAGAGCGCCTTGCTCGCGATTTTGGTGTGAAGGCGAGTGGGATGTGGATCGCGGAACGAGTCTGGGAACCGAGTCTACCACGCCTGATACTCGAGGCCGGTATCGAGTGGACCATTCTTGATGATGTGCATTTTAAGAGTGTGGGGTTAGAAGATAAAGACCTTTACGGCTATTATGCTACTGAAGATCAGAGCAGCGTGTTGAAAGTCTATGCCACCAGCAAGACGCTGCGTTACACCATCCCCTGGCGTCCTGCCAGCGAAACAATTCATGCCCTGCGTTCCCTGGCAACGCCTGACGGGAAACGTATCGTCGTAATGGGCGATGATGGTGAGAAGTTCGGGAGCTGGCCCGGTACAACGGAATATTGCTGGGGTCCTGCATTCCAGGGTGGTTGGGTAGATGAATTTTTCACCGCGCTTGAACAGAACAATGACTGGCTGCATACGACGCTGCTGGGAGAGTACGCGCGCAGTTATCCAGCGCTGGGTCGTATCTACATACCAACTTCATCGTATATTGAGATGACTGAGTGGGCTTTGCCGCCAAAGAAATCCTATGTGTTCGGGAACCTGTTACATCAATTAGAACAAGAACACCGTGACAACATTTTGCAATTCATGCGCGGCGGCTTCTGGCGCAACTTTTTAGCGCGCTACCCGGAGGTCAATAACCAGCACAAGAAGATGCTGCGCGTCCACGATGCTGTCTATGCCGCCGGTGCGACAGAAGAGGCCGGGGCGGTGCAGTTGTGGAAGGCGCAGGCCAACGATACCTACTGGCATGGTCTCTTCGGGGGCATTTATATGGGTCATGTGCGATCAGCAATATACCATCACCTGATCAAGGCCGAGAACGCTGCTGACCGAATCCGGTTCGGTACGAGGCCCTGGCAGCGCTACGAGTTTACCGACTTCGACCGGGACAGCCAGGACGAATTGATCGTTGAAAGCGATCAGCAGAACCTTTACATAGACCCACAGCGTGGAGGCACGCTTTTTGAATGGGACCTGCGGCGCAGCATGCATAACCTGCTGTCGGTGATAGCACGCCACGAAGAGGGCTATCACCAGACGCTGCGCACCTATGAACAGGAACGCCGCCGGCGCGAAGTAGCGGCTGCAAAGGACATCACTGGAGAGGGTACGCAACCAGCCTCGCCTCATACGACGGTACGAACGAAAGAACCCAATCTCGATCAATACCTTGTCGTCGACCGCTACCGTCGTCACAGCCTGATCGACCATTTCCTGCCTCCAGGTACTACGTTATCAGACTTTGCGCAGCTAGACTTCGAGGAAATGGGCAATTTTGTAGAGTATCCATACGATGCCGAGGTGCAACAGGATAGCAGTGGCATCACTGTCACGCTGACACGCGAGGGATTCGTGAGGCGACCGGGTGCGCTGGGGCCGCTAGCAGTGGGCCTGAGCAAGACTCTCTACGTGCCTCTTGGAGAAGAGAAACTGACGGTGCGCTACGTGATCGAGAATAGAGGGCAAACACGCCTGCAAACGCGCTTCGCCAGTGAATGGAATATTCACCTGCTTGGCGGTGGGGGTAACGACCAGGCGTATTACCGTATTGAGGATCAAGCATGGGACGATGAGCGCTTTGACAGCACTGGTGAAGTGCTCGACGTACGCAATTTCCATGTTGGCAATGCCTGGTTGCAGCAGGATGTGGGCTTTTCAGTCAATGAAGCAGCGACGCTCTGGCGTTTTTCGATTGAGACGGTGACCGGTTCGGAGGCGGGCTTTGAGCGCAATCACCAGGGCAGTTGTCTCGCGCTCCTCTGGCCGCTGGTGCTGGAAGCCGGTCAGAGCTGGGGTGTAGAGATTCACTGTGTTGGGCAGAGGATTGAGTGAGCCTGATAGGCAAGCCATCATTTTCTGCACTTTTCTTTTTGAAAAAACGGCTTTTTCCGGCTTTTTTCTAAAAAGCAGCATTATTGAAAATCCTATGGTATACTGGTAGCAGCGTTTATTCGTTGGATATCCAGGTGCTGGAAATGCAACAATATGACGTGAAGAGGCCCCTTTGACTCCCTTCTGCATTTGGCAGTTGCAATGTGGGCACCAAGCAATAGCTCTCTAGTGTTACAGGATGTAACAGAGCAGGATGCCTGTTACAAGAGCGAAAAGGAGTGACTGTAATGGCTCGTGTCCTATTTGAACATGTGTTCAAACGCTTCGGCAAAGTCGAAGTCGTCCACGACATCAACCTGGATATCAAGGACAAAGAGTTCCTGGTCCTGGTTGGCCCCTCCGGCTGCGGCAAGAGTACCTGCCTGCGCATGATCGCAGGGCTCGAAGATGTCAGCGAAGGGGAACTCTACATCGGCGATAGGGTCGTCAACGGCGTCGATCCCAAAGATCGCGACATCGCGATGGTGTTCCAGAACTACGCCCTCTATCCCCACATGTCGGTCTTCGACAACATGGCCTTTGGCCTCAAGCTGCGCCACGTTCCTAAAATCCAAGTGAAGAAGCGGGTGCAGGATGCGGCTGAAATCCTGGGCCTGGGGCAATTGCTCAATCGCAAGCCCAAGGAACTCTCCGGCGGGCAACGCCAGCGCGTGGCGCTAGGGCGGGCCATCGTGCGC
>Ga0209180_10001819_pt1 | contig 10676 bp, 10 predicted proteins | sample CZO8metaG_3_FD_188355 | JGI IMG/M metagenome (GOLD analysis project Ga0209180, IMG submission 188355) | Vadose zone soil microbial communities from the Eel River Critical Zone Observatory, Northern California, USA - CZOApr15con2H2.8 metaG... | ecosystem: Environmental > Terrestrial > Soil >...
CGTCTACTACGCAGATTAGCTGAAGCGCGACAGCAGCGGGATAATCTCATCCTGCGCCGGTGCGGCGCTCACGTCGGCGCGCCCGTCCTCGATCGTCATGTCGAGTTCGCTCCGAATACCGAAGCGCCCGTTGAGGTAAATCCCTGGCTCGACCGAGAAACAGGTCCGCTCGATCAGCATCCGATGGTCGCGCGTTTCGAGCGAATCGAGATTCGCGCCGGTGCCATGCACCTCGCGGCCGATAGAATGGCCCGTGCGATGGACGAACGTGTCGCCGAAGCCGGCTTTCTCGATAATTTCACGCGCGGCGCGATCGGCCTCCTCGCCGCAGACGGGTTGGCGTTCGCCGACCCGGCTCTGAATCAGTTCGACCGCCGCGTCACGCGCGCGCGCAACGATTGCGAACGTTCGCGCGTATTCGTCGGGCACGCGCTCGCCGACGAAACCCATCCAGGTGAGGTCGCCATAGATGCTGTCCGCCGCCGTTTCCTTGGCGAATAAATCGAGCAGGACGAGATCGCCGCGGCGGATGGGTGTGTCGGTTTTCTCGGTGACGCTGAAATGCGGGTTGGCGGCGTTGGCGTTGACGGCGACGATCGGAGCCTCGTCGGTTCTCATCCCGTGCGCCGCGATCCGTTCGAGCACGAAACGCTGAATCGAAAATTCGGTACATGGCAGATTGGCGCGCACACGCCGGGCGATTTCCGCGAACGCCTCATGCGCGATCTCGCGCAGGCCAGTGGCGGCGCGCCGATGGCCGTCGAGTTGCGCGGGGTTGAGCGTCGCTTCGAAGCGCTGGACAAGGTCGGCCGCCGTAACCACCTCGACGCCGGTCGCGCGTACCAGTTCGACCGTGCCCGCGTCGACGCGCGAGACGTACGGGATCGCGCATTGCGGTGAGTAATTCATCGCGATTCGCCGCTTGCCGGCGAGCATCGTGCTAAGCGCCGCGATCATCTGCCGCTCCGACGCGTAGACGACGCGCGTCGCAGTCGGCAAAGCGTCGAGCCGATGCGCCTCGACCGCGGAGACCAGCGCCTGCGGAGTGCCGCTCGCCGGGATGAAGTAGAACCATCGGCGGGTCGTGAGCCCATGCTCGGGCAGTCCGAGGATGCGGTAGGCGAGCGGGTCGCTCATGCGGAAGTCGTAGAAAAGCCATCCGTCGAGCTCGGCCTCGCGCAGCGCCTGTGCGATCTCTTCGATTCGAGCCATCGGTTATCTTACCTTTTTCTAGCTCGCTCCGCTCGCTATGCGCACGTCGCAGGACTCCTTAGCTCGGCTCCGCTTCGCTTCGCCTAGTGTTCCGTCACGCCATGAGGAAAGAGAAAGCACGTGGAACCTCTGAGAGGTTCCGAACTTTAATGCCTCACTTCGTTCGGCTGCGCACCTCGCAGACTCGTTTGCTCGGCTCGCAAGCTCGCTTAGTGTCCTCCAGCAATATCCGGATGCGGGCTCCGCCCTGTTAATATTGTGGGAAGCATCAGGCGGGTGCGGGCGGTTTGAAGCGCGCGCCCCATACGTGGACGCGGGTGGCAACGATTCGCACTATCGGATTGCGCTCGAAACCCAGCACCATCGACCGGTACTGCGGGTATTTGTCGCGCAGGTTGCGCAGCGCGAGCATGTATTCCTTGGGGTCCTCGACGACATTCGCCTCGCCATGCACGAGCACGTAAGCGAGATAGGCCCATTCCTCTTCGTAATGGTCGACGATTAGGGCCACTTGCGGGTTTTCGGCGATATTGCGCATCCGCTTGAGTCCGGTGCCGATCAGGCGCTTGGGCTTCTCGTCGATCACGAAGTAAAAATGGATTTCGCCGTCGAACCAGAAACAGATCGGGATAGTGTGCGGTACGGCCGCGCGGTCGGAGGTCGCGAGGCGGGCGACGCGCGCCAGCGTGAGAAACTGGCGCACGCGGTTTTCGCCGAGGAGTTTGAGACTATCGTTCTCCATCGAGTACTGCTCCGACTCCGGCCGTGCCGTAACGGGCGGTGCGCGCCCTGGATCGTGTCACCGGCTCGAGCCTTCAGTCTATCTCGATAGCTCGCCGGAGGGCAGTTCTCAAGTGGCCTCCAGTTGTCGCTGAACAGGAAAATTGATGAGTTGCTTGGCAGCGGGTGTTAGAAGGGGGCTTTATCCTCATTTCAGGCCGGCCTTGCGCAGGTCGGCTAGGTTGCGTTCTAACAGCGTCCGGTTCTTCTGCGGCGACCTCTGCCTCCACATATCCAAGGAGAATTGAGGGCTAATACGCAGAATTTCGGCAGCCTCCACGCGCGCCTCGCCCTCGCGGCCCAGCTCAGTATAGTCAACGACGAGTAGAGCGTGAGCCGACGAGTTATTGGGAAAGCGGGTGAGGTGCCGCCTGAGGATGGAAATCGCCTCCTCATACCGCCCCATCTGGCTGTAGGACCAGCCTTCGTAGAATAAGTAGATCTCCCGGTTACGCGGATCGAGGCGCATCGCCTTCTCGGCCAAGCCAATGGCTTCAGCCGACTTCCCTGTAGAATCCATTATGCGCGCCAGCGCCTCGTAGCCGCCAGCGGAGTTAGGATCCAAGGCAAGGGTCCGCTCGGCCTCGGCGCTGGCCTGGTCGTACTGTTTTTTGAACACATAGATACCGCTCAATAGCGTGTGGGCCATAGGCTGGGAGTCGTCCAGAGCAATGGCCTGCCGCTCCAACTGTAAGGCCTGGTCCAGGGCGCTAGGGTCATCGCTCCACTGAAGGACCCAATCCAGCCAATAGGTGGTGCCAAGATCCATATACGAGGTGGAATATTTCGGGTGCAGCTCGACGGCTTTCTCGAACATCTGCCGGGCCTTCAGATTCCCTTCTTTCGTGGGGGTCTCTAGGTACTCAATTCCGCGCAAGGTGTCGTCGTAGGCTTCGGGGTTGTCCGTGTGTCTCGCAAACTGCCACCCTTGGTGCACGAGAGTGAACTCTAGATTCAGCGTCGTCACAATCCTTTGTACGATGTTGTCTTGCACCGCAAAGATGTCCTGCAGCGGCCGGTCGTAGCGCTCGGCCCACACGTGGTCCCCCGTGGTGGCATCCGCCAACTGGGCCGTGACGCGCACCTGGTTGCCGGCCTTGCGCACGCTGCCCTCCAACACGTACTGCACACCAAGCTCCCGCCCGACCTGCTGCACTTTTACCGCCTTGCCCTTGTAGGTAAAGGTCGAATTGCGGGCGATGACGAACAGGACCGGGAGTTTGGAGAGGGCGGTGATAAGGTCTTCGGTGATGCCATCGCTGAAATATTCCTGCTCGCGATCCCCGCTCATGTTGGTAAATGGCAACACCGCAATCGAGGGCTTGTCGGGCAACGGCAGAGCTGGAGATTGGGTTGTGGGAATCGACGCTGTGGTAGTCGGCGGGCGCAGCGAAACCTGCTGGATTAGCACAATCACGGCGATTACCAGGGCAATCCCTCCGATCGACCACAGAATGCCCCTCCGCCGATTTTTTCGGAGAGGCATGTCCACCTTTGTGGTCATCATGGGGCTTGCATCGGCGACGTCCGCAGTTGGGCTCGCCTCGGCGACTGCTGAGACGGGGCTCGCCTCAGGTAGCGGGATGGCGGAGCTGTCTTCGCGAATCGGCGCGATAAAGCGATAGCCCTTGGCGGGTACAGTAACCACGAAGTGCGGGGCGTCCGGGTCGTCCTGCAGCGCATGCCGTAGCTTGCGGACAGCGGTGTTGATGCTGTTATCGGTGTCGAGGAAGACGTCCTTGCCCCAGATGCGCTCGAAGATCTCCTGACGCGTGACGAGTTGACCGCGACGCTGGACTAGCAGGAAGAGCAGCTCGAGCGGGATGCGTTCGAGATGTACGACGCTCCCCGCATGGCGGAGCTCGTAAGCGCTCCGATCCAGCTCGAAGTCTTCAAATTCGAACCGTTCCGCAGGCATTTATCGCCCCTCGGACTGCAGTGTGCAATGACATCCTAATCGAAGGAAACCCGCCGGGAACAGAGAAACTTCAGCAAATCTTCAGACGCTCTCCATTGTCGTATCGCCGGGCTCCGACGAGGATGCGCGTCAAGTGCGCCTGTCCTGACCAAACCATCGTGGAGGAGGGGTTTGTTTGGGCGAGGGTGGACGAAGCAAGACGCTCGACACGACGGCTTCCTCCAACCGTCGCTCACGGCGTCTAAAACCAGGCCGATTATTAGGAGAGGGACCGATGCGTATAGCCAAGTTTGCACTAACGATGGTTTTCGCGGTGGCCGGACTCGTTCTGCTCGCGAATCAACGGGCCGCGGCGGGCGAGGGGATTTCTCTCGAAGATTTGGCCGGCGTTTATTCCTTCACGACTCCAGGGTCATATTCTGTTTGCCTTGACCTCTCTAAGACGCCCCCCGCTGTTGAAGATTGTAGCACCAAGGGTGCATTTGCCCTGCCCCAAACCTACCTCGCCGTCGGAGCACTTACCCGTGACGCCAACGGGAACTCTTGCGGGGCATGGACCGAGGTCTCATCTTCCCTCCCTGTAGATAATACTCCCCCTATCGTCGGCTTAGTTCATCACGCCGTTGGCAAAATCTCTACCTATGACCCTGAGACGGGAACGGGCGATTTTAGCTTTACTGGCTATCAAGGCGGGAAGTGTAATGGCTCAACCTTCGACAGCACCGGTGCTACGGAAAGTGACACGAATGCAGCCCACTTCGCGGTCTCCAACGGCGGGAAGCGCATAGACTTGGTTTTTACGTCCGCAATCGTGTTCCTAGTACCGGGCACTCCCGGCACCGACATCATCGGCGACTTCTCTTTCTCTAGTATCCAGCTGAAACAATAGAGAAATGAGGGCTAGCGAGTCACGACGGAGCCTTGACGCGGCGGCGACGGAAGGCTCGGACGCCCCGCCCGGGCTTCGGGGGAAGGAATGAGAAGATAAGGGCGAGCCAGTGCCTCAAGCAACGCTTGAGGTACTGGGCTTTCCGCTCCGGACACATGTGCTAGGGTTCTTCGCCGCAGGCGAAATGTCGCCGCACAGGAAAATCGCTGCCCGGCCGGGCAGCGCGGGTTGCGAAAGGCGATGGGCATGGCTTCATTTCAGACCCGCCTTGCGCCAGTCGGCGATATTGCGTTTCAGCACCGTTTGATCTTTCTGCGGCGAGATCTGCATCCACCTATCCAAGGAGAATTGAGGGCTAATGCGCAGAACTTCCGCCGCCTCTGCCCGCGCCTCGTCCTCGCGGCCCAACTCAGTATAGTCAACGACGAGTATAGCGTGAGCCGCCCAGATATTCGGATAGCTGGCGAGGGACCGCTTGACGATGGGAATCGCTTCCTCGTACCGCCCCATCTGGGTGTAGGACACGCCTTTGAAGAGTAAGTAAAGGTTCCGGTGACGGGGATCGAGCCGCATCGCCTTCTCCGCCCAGCCAATGGCTTCCGTCGGCTTCCCTGAATACTCCATTATTTCCACTAGCGCCACATAGCCAACAGCGGAGTTTGGATCGAGGGCAATGGCGCGCTCGGCCTCGGCGGTGGCCTGGTCATACTGCTTTTTGAACACATAGGTTTCGCCCAATATCATGTGGGCGAAGGGCAAGGAGTCATCCAGAGCAATGGCCTGCTGCTCCAGTTGGAGAGCCCGATCCAAGGTATGGGGGTCGTGGGTCCACTGAGAGGTCCAATCCAGCAAATAGCTGGAGCCCAGGTCCGCGTACGCGTGCGCGTATTTCGGGTCCAGCTCGATGGCTTTCTCGAACATCTGGCGCCCTTTTTCGTTGCCATCCTTCGTAGGGTCCCAGCCGTACTCTACGCCCTGCAGGAAGTCGTCATAGGCCTCTAGGTTATCCGTCGTCTGGCGCACGTCGAACCCTTGCTGCATTAAGTCGAGCTGGAGATTGAGCGTCGTCACGATTCTTCGCACGATCTCATCTTGCAGCGAAAAGATATCGCGCAGGGGCCGGTCGTAGCGCACCGCCCACAGGTCAGCGCCGGTGGTCCCATCCACTAATTGGGCCGTGATGCGCACCTGGTGTGCTTCCTTGCGTACGCCGCCCTCCAAAATGTACTTCACTCCCAATTCGCGGCTTACGTCCTGCACCTTCACGGCTTTGCCCTTGTACGTGAAGGCGGAGGTACGGGCGATGACGAACAGGTCGGGGAACCTGGAGAGGGAGGCGATTAGGTCATCGGTGATGCCGTCGCTGAAATATTCCTGCTTGGGATCATCGCTCATGTTGGTGAATGGCAGCACAGCAATCGAAGGCTTGTCGGGCAACGGCAGAGCTGGAGATTGAGTTGTGGGAATCGACGCAGTGGTGGTGGGCGGGCGCAGAGAAAGCTGCTGAATCAGCACAATCACGGCGATTACGAACGCAATCCCTCCGATCGACCACAGAATCCCTCTCCGCCGCTCCTTTCGGAGAGGCATATCCGCCTTTGTGATCGTCGTGGAGCTTGGGTCGACGGCGTCCGCAGTTGGGCTCGCCTCGGGGACTGCTGAGACGAGACCCGCCGCGGGTACCGGGGCAGTGGAGCCGTCCTCGCGAATCGGCGCGATGAAACGGTAACCCTTGGCGGGAACAGCAGCCACGAATCTAGGCGCATCCGCCGGATCATGAAGAGCGCGCCGGAGCTTGCGGACGGCGGTGTTGATGCTGTTATCGGTGTCGACGAAGACGCCCTTGCCCCAGATGCGCTCGAAGATCTCCTGACGCGTGACAAGTTGTCCGCGCCGCTCGACTAGCAGGAAAAGCAAATCGAGCGGGATGCGCTCGAGATGTACGACGCTCCCCGCATGGCGGAGTTCGTAAGCGCTCCGATCCAGCTCGAAGTCTTCAAATTCGAACCGTTCCGCAGGCATTTGTCGCCCCTCGGACTGCAGTGTGCAATGACATCCTAATCGAAGGAAACCCGCCGGGAACAGAGAAACTTCAGCAAATCTTCAGACACTCTCCATTGTCTTATCGCCGGGGCCCGGCGAGGATGCGCGTCAAGTGCGCCCGTCCTGACCAGATCATCGTGGAGCAGGGGTTTGTTTGGGCGAGGGTGGACGAAACAAGACGCTCGACACGACGGTTTCCTCCGACCGCCGGCGGGGCGCCTACAACCAGGCCGATTAGGAGAGTGACCGATGCGTATAGCTAAGTTTGCGTTAGCAATTGTTTTCGCGGTCGTGGGACTCGTTTTGCTCGCGAATCAACGCGCCGCAGCGGATGGGGGCATTCCGCTTGCAGCGCTGGCGGGTAATTATGCCTTCACGTGTCAAGGGACATTTTCTATTTGTCTTGACTCCAAGACATTCGCTCCAATTGATTGTGGCGCGAAGACTCCGTTAGTGGTGGTTCCGCTAACCGACCTCGGCATCGGAGAACTTACGCGTGACGCTAAGGGGAACTTGTGTAGCAACGACCTCGAGGTCGTATCTTCCCTCCCTGTAGATAATACTCCCCCCTCCGTCAGCCCGGTCCATCCCGCTGTTGGTATAACCTCTAATTATGATCCTGTGACGGGAACGGGCGACATTAGCGTTATCGAATACCGAGGTGGGAAGTGCATCGGTTCGACCTTCGACAGCACCGGCGCGGTGGAAACTACCACTTTTACCTTTCACTTCGCGGTCTCCAACCAAGGGAAGCGCATAGACATGGTCGTAACGTCCGCCGTCGCCTTCGTGACGGGCACTACCGGCAACTTCATCGGCGACTTCTCGCTGTCCTGTACCAATCTGCGCCAATAGACGGATGAGACGCGGCGGCCCCGACTCTTGATGCTCACGGTCAGAAAACTCGGAAACCCGGTGAGTTATTACACCATGATGAAGCTACGTACTGCGGCAGGATTGGCGTTGTTACTCTTTATGGCAACAATGATCGGCGGTCCGGTCAGGGTGAGCCACGCCCAAGATGACGGCGGCGTCACACTGGCGAGCCTCGCTGGCAAGTTCGCGGCGAGGGGCAGCGGATCCCTGACGCTCTGCTTTAATGCGGGGCATACGGCTCTACAAGATTGCGCCACGGCGCCACTCGTGGTGCCATACAATTTTGCACGGCTTGAGCAGGAAACTCGTGACGCGGCTGGAAATTCCTGCGGAGTCCCCACCGTAACGAGCGCGCCAGTTGCGGGTACGACATTTCCTGCGGGAGTGTCTACGGGCACCATTGTCGGCACCACCACCTCGTTTGATCCGACGACCGGGAGGGGCACCATTGGCGTTAACGGCTATCATGGAGGGACCTGCATCGGGGCGGTCTTCGATAGCACGGGCGCGACTCTGACGAACACCGCCACTTTCACCTTCCTGGTTTCCGATTCGGGCAACCGAATCGAGTTCATCAACACGAGCGCTAGTTATATTACCAGCGCCTTCAGCGTGGCGGGCAGCGTGAAGGGCTTGGTGCTCAGTGAGACTTTCATAAGACAGGGAACGCAGAACTGAAGAGATCGGAGGACGCTGCGAGACCGACTTTCGGTCTCGCTAACCCCCGGGATGCTTGCGATCATAGACCTCGGAAACCGACGATGAGGCACTACCATGATCAAGTTGCGTATTGCGACAGGACTGGGGTTAGTACTCTTTGTGGCAACGATGATCGGCGGTCTGGCCGGAACCAGCCGGGCACAAGGCGACGGCGGCGGCGCTACACTGGCGAGCCTGGCCGGCAAGTTTGAAACGAAGGGCAGCGGCTCCGAGACGGTCTGCTTTAATCAGAGTTTTACGGAAGCGGTCGTTTGCGCCTCAGCGCCGCACCAGGTGCAATTCAAATTGACGGCGGTTGCGCACAACGTTCGTGACGCGGCTGGAAATTCCTGCGGGGTAACCAGCGTGTCGAGCGCCCTGACGGATGCAGCAGTAGCAGTTTACGCTGCGAAATTCCCTAATAGAACGAATGTTCATAGAACCAACGTCAGCACCACCACCTCGTTTGATCCCAAGACCGGGTCGGGTACCGCCAGCTTTCGCCAGTATCTTGGAGGGAGCTGCATCGGGGCGGGCTTCGATAGCACAGGCGCAGTTCTAACGTTGACCGGCACGCAAAGCTTCATGGTGTCCGATTCGGGCAACCGCATTAAGTGGATTCTCACGAGCTCTAGCGCGGTTGCCGGCGCCTTCGATTCGGACGTCATGACGGGTCTGATGTTTAGTTCCACTTCCATAAGACAGTCTGACTAAGAGTCAAGCAAACTCCCCGGGCTCGTCGCGGCGGAAGCCGATGAGGAGGCGCTACCATGATCAAGTTGCGCATAGCGACCGGATTGGGGTTGTTGCTCCTCACGGCGACCATGGCCTGTGGTCCGGCCGGGATGAGCCAGCCCCAGGCTAGCGACCGCGACGTTATACTGGCGAGCCTGGCCGGTAAGTTCGAAACGAGGGGCAGCGGAGTCTACACGCTCTGCTACCGCGAGAATTTTACGGAGGAGGTCGATTGCGCCTCAGCGCCGCACGAGGAGGTGCCATATAAATTGACCGCGGTTTCGCACAACATTCGTGACGCGGCCGGGAATTCCTGCGCATTTACCACCCTGACGGGCGCTCCGATGGACGTACTAGCTTACAGTGCGAAATATGCGTCATGGGGTCTTTTGAAAATCAATTTTACGAGAACCAATGTCAGCACCACCACGTCGTTTGATCCGACGACCGGGTCGGGTACCGAGAGCCTTAACCGATACGCTGGAGGGCGGTGCAACGGAGCGGTCTTCGACAGCACGGGCGCAATTCTGGAGGGTACCGGCACGCAAAGCTTCATGGTGTCCGATTCGGGCAACCGCATCGAGACCATTATTACGAGCTTTAGTGTGGTCGCCAGCCCCTTCGGCGAGGCGGGCAGCATGAAGGAGACGATGCCGGTGAACAAGGCCACTTCCATACGACAGTCTGACTGAGAATCAAGCAAATTCCCGGGCTCGTCGCTGCGGGGAAGGCGGGAAATCTCAAATCGGGCCAGTACCTCAAGCATTGTTTGAGGTACTGGCCTTTCCGCTCAAGGCACCCTTTGACCTTCATGGTGATAAGCTCGGAAACCGATGAGGAGGCGCTACCATGATCAAGTTGCGCATTGCGACGGGATTGGGGTTGTCACTCTTCATGGCGACCATGATCGGTGGTCCAGTAGGGGTGAGCCAAGCCCAGGCTAACGGTGGCGTTACATTGGCGAGCCTGGCCGGTAAGTTCGAAACGAAGGGCAGCGGATCCTACACGGTCTGCTTTACTGACAATTTTACGACGGCGGTGGATTGCGCCTCAGCGCGGCATCAGGAGGTGCAATTCAAGGTGACCACGGTTTCGCACGGCACCCGTGACGCGGCCGGAAATTTCTGCGCAGTTGCCACCCTGACGAGCACCCCGACGGACGGACCAGATTACGGTGCGAAATTCCCTGCGAGAATGAATTTTACGAGAACCAACGTCAGCACCACCACATCGTTTGATCCGACGACCGGGTCGGGAAGCAGCAGCTTCAGCCAGTATCTTGGAGGGCGCTGCAACGGGGCGGTCTTCGACACCACAGGCGCAACTCTGGTGTCCACCGGCACGCAAAGCTTTATGGTTTCCGACTCGGGCAACCGCATCGAGACCATTATTACGAGCCTTAGTTTCGTTACCAGCCCATTCGGCGTACCGGGCATGCTGAAGGAGACGATGCCGATGGTCAAGGCCACTTCCATAAGACAGTCTGACTGAGTTTTCGAACCGCTAGTGTGGTCTCCCGCAAAT
>Ga0209180_10001830_pt1 | contig 10642 bp, 6 predicted proteins | sample CZO8metaG_3_FD_188355 | JGI IMG/M metagenome (GOLD analysis project Ga0209180, IMG submission 188355) | Vadose zone soil microbial communities from the Eel River Critical Zone Observatory, Northern California, USA - CZOApr15con2H2.8 metaG... | ecosystem: Environmental > Terrestrial > Soil >...
GAAACGCCCAACTCATACTCCGCCTTTTCATAAAAGGGTTCGAGATCGTCATAGCTGATTGGCCAATCTTCGACGGAAGTTCCCGGAATACTTCCATAGGTCGACTTCATACGAAAGTCTTCCTTCTTGAATCGCCATGCGGCCGCGCCGTAAGCGACCGTGCCTCCTCCAACCGCCGCTGCTGTCTTTCCGTAGCCATCGCTCACACCGGGATAGACGCGTTGGGCAGTTTCACGATCGGTATATCGAAATGTCCGCGGGTTCGGAAACACCGACGGCCCATAAGCCGGCGGAAGCGAGTACTGGCTGTCTAACTCGCTGTGATTGAAATCGGCGGGACTGTAGTTCTTCCCTCGTTCGAATACAACGACCGAAAGCCCAGCCTGAGCGAGTTCGTTGGCCACTACGCCTCCGCCCGCCCCTGATCCAATGACGATCACGTCTACTTTCTTAGCATTCGCCATGCGGTTAGCCCTCGAATCCGATCATTTTCCAGCTTGCTCCATCACGATTCCCGCCATGTTCCGGATCGCCATAGTAGCCTTCCATGACGTGCCGCCACAGCAGCCCGAAAAACTCGTGCCGGAATTCTCTTCGTGAATGTCCTGATTGAACAGCTTCAAGAATTGCGGCCTGGTGTTCAGAACCGACCGAGGCGAAGGCGCCTCCGAATTGTTTCTGGCTGGTAGCGTCAATCATGGCGAGGCCTTCTTCATAACTAGTCCGATAGAATTTTCCGAAAGGCCCGGCAAGAACGCCGTCGATATAAAAAACCACTCCCGCCGCCTTGCCTCCGGGCGTGTCATCCGCGGGGATCATTTGCTCAGCAATGCTCTCGACCAGAGCTGCCTGAGGTCCTGTGAAGAATTTGCAACCTGACGCGAGCGAGCGCTGAACGGTAGCGCCCATAGCGGGCAGGGAAGCGATGGCAACGGTTCCCCCCGCTGCCTTGAGGAAATCTCTTCGGTCCATTGAGTTCGACATTCAAGCCTCCGAATCGGAACACGCGGTATTGCCGCCATGCGCACAACCTGCGTCTTGAGATTCACCCCAACTCACGCATGTATATCACAGGGTGATAAAAACCAAAGACGCGAAAACGGGTTCGCGAAGCGCAGGCAAAAAGAATCTGCGCGCTCCGGCGAACACATCGGCAGATGCTTTCTCATTTGCTGAACTGAGTTCATAATCAGCCCCGGCTCACAATTTGAGACTAACCGCTTAGACTGTGGGGCCAAGGCCCAGTGCCTCTGCGGAAACTTTAACGCATCCCGCACCAGCAATGTGAACGAATTCCTGCAAGAAAGGTTGGATTTATTTGTCTTGACAATGCGTCTGGATTAAGTATAAAAGCGCTCTGATTGTATAAGCGGTTAGATAAATATCAGACCGGATCAAATTGCGGTGGGCGTGTCTTTAACCATGAAGTTCATTTTCTATCTGTGTAGGGGGGCGGTATGCGATTGCGAGATAAAGAGCAAGTGCGTGGGTTTCTGGTTGCCATCGCTTTAATTCTGGCTTCCACAGCGATTGCGGTCGCACAGATTGACACTGCCAGCATCGTAGGCACCGTCAAGGATCCTTCCGGCGCGGTCGTGCCGAATGCGAAGGTAACGGTGTCAAATGTCGCCACAGGGGAATCCCTGACAGCCACGACTTCAGGTAACGGAGACTACGTGTTTCCCTACCTGAGGGTAGGCACGTACTCCGTGACCGTCGATGCGCCGAACTACAAGACGGCGGTTCGCAATGGGGTGACGCTGGATGTGCAGGATCGTAAGCAGGTGGACTTCCAGATGACGCTGGGGACCTCGACGGAAAAAGTCGAGGTCACGACAGAGGCTCCTCTAATCGACACCCAGACTGCGGATGTTGGCCACGTGGTTAGCGGACAGCAGGCGACGGACCTTCCCCTGAACGGGCGGCGGTATGACTCGCTGGCGCAGCTTACCGCTGGAGTCAACACTGCGAGCGCCTCCTTTCAGCAGAGGGCCGAGGGCGTATTTAGCGTCAACGGAAACAGTTCGACGCAGAACAACTTCGTGCTGGACGGCGCCGACAATAATTCCTACACAACAAATCTGCAGGACCAGAGCGCTCAAGCAGTGCAGCCCGCGGTCGATTCATTGGCCGAGTTCAAGTTGCAGACTCGCGACTACGACGTCGAGTATGGGCGCAGCGCCGGTGGCGTGATCAACGCTGCGATCAAGTCGGGGACAAACCAGTTTCACGGCGACCTTTACGAATATTTTCGAAACAGCAAACTCGACGCCAAGGATTACTTCGCGGGTCAGAATTCAATCAAACCGATCTTTCAGCAGAACCAGTACGGCGCCACCCTCGGTGGCCCCATTCGAAAAAACAAAACCTTCTTTTTCATGAACTATGAAGCCAGGCGAGTACGCGAGGGTCTGACACTCGCCGGTCTGGTCCCAACTCCCAATATGCGGAATTTGGACTTTAATGAACTCACGACCGTGCCAACCTCTCCATCGATTGCACCGCTGCCTCAGTTCTCCAATTGCATCAATAACGGGATTGTCGATCCCACGTGCGTCGATCCGGTGGCGGCTAAACTGATTGCTCTTTATCCGTTACCAAATGCGAATCGGAGTTTGGAAGGCCAGCCGGGAAGCTTCGGCAACGGTGGATTCAACTACATTGCCAGCCCGAAAGAGTCTGTGGACTCCGATCAGGGCGGACTCCGCATCGACCACAAATTCAACGATTCCAACAACATCTATGGCCACTTCATCGTTTATGATTTGCGCCAATTCCGGCCTGGCATATTCAACGACAGCTCTCCGCTTGCGGACGGAACCAACGATTCGACTTCGGGAAAGAACCTTGACCGGGGAACAAGTATTACTGCGGCGTATGTTCACGTATTCAGTCCCAATATTGTGAACGATGCGCACTTCAGCTTCAACCGTGCCGCTTCCCACAATATTCAGGCGACGCTCGGCGTTGACGGCAATAGCCAGGTTGGCCTCACTGGAATACCGAACTTCCCAGGATTGTCAGGCGGTCTTCCTGAAATCGACATTTCCGGTATGCAGCTTCTGGGCAGCCCTATGTGGCTACCGCAGAATCAGTTTGCACAGATCTGGCAGCTCAAGGATGCCGTTACTTACATCAAGGGAACGCACACTCTGAAGCTCGGCCTTGAGTGGCGACGTGACGCTGACAACTTCAGCGATCTTTGCTGCATTCGTGGCAACTTCGGCTTCAACGGTCAATACACCGGTGACGGAATCACTGATTTACTCTTGGGAATACCCAGCCACGCCGAATTGGAAAATCTGGATATCGCGCGTATCTATCGCAACGGTTGGAACTGGTTTGTTGGTGATTCCTGGAGGGCCACACCAAGGTTGACCCTTACCTATGGAGTTCGTTACGAGTACTCAAGTCCATTATTTGAGCGTGACAATCGCGAGACTAACTTCAACCCGACTCTGAATGGCGGCACAGGCGGACTGTTCAGCATCCCGTCAAACGCAAGCGGCACATTTAGCCGGACGACTGTACATCCCGTGAAGGACAACTTTGCTCCGCGCGTTGGCTTCGCGTTTGGGATTACTCCCAGGCTGGTCATGCGAGGAGGAACGGGCGTGTACTATCAAAACACTTATCGGTATGGCAGCGAAAGCCAGTTAGCGCTGAATCCTCCATTTCTGGTCGACGCTCAAAACAATCCGCAACCAACAGAAGGCCCCGCTTTTCTGTTACAGAACGGGTATCCATCAAACTTCCTGGCACCTGTTGATATCAACAACACCGCCCAGGTCAGCCAGCTCTTCATCCGGGCGATCGACTCTCACTTGGTGCCTTCGACGATCTATGAAGGAAGTTTCGGGTTCCAGTATTCCGTCACCAGCAGTTTCGTGCTGGAGGCGAACTACGTGTTCAACCAAGCGCGCCACCTTTGGGATCTGAGTAACGAGAATCAGCCGAACCTCATCAATCCCGGCTCGCCTCCTGTAATTCCATTTCCCAATTTCGTACAAGGAACCTCCCCCACCCACATTGAATGGCTCTCGAGCGCTTCCAACTCGAATTACAACGCTCTTCAACTCTCGGGCGATAAGAAATTGTCTCGCGGCGTCACTTTCCACGCTGCCTATACCTGGAGCAAAGCGCGGTCTCAGGTGAGTGACTTCGAAGCCGGATTACGTGGAGTCCAGGACAGGTACCACCGCAACAGGGAATGGGGCTATTGGGATAACGACACCCCGCACCGGCTGGTGGTGAGCGGCACTTATGAATTGCCCGCCGGCAAAAACCACAGCTTTGCAAATTCGGGCGCGATGGAGAAGGTACTCGGCGATTGGCAGCTGAACGCCATCGCAACCTTCGCCAGCGGACAGCCGCTCTCGATCGGAATCACACAGGACAACAGCGGAACGCAATCCGGAAATCGGCCGAACTGCACCACACCGGCTCCGGGTTTCCATCGCTCCATCGCTGACTGGGTGAGCCCGACCGGATACTCGGCGCCGGCGCAGTTCTTCTTCGGAAATTGCAGTCCCACCCCGGGGCCGCGGTCTCCTGGAATTTCACTGGTGGATATGTCCCTGTTCAAGAACCTGCCCCTTACTGAAACCAAGTCGCTGCAGTTCCGGGTGGAGGCGTTCAATTTCCTGAACAAGCCTCAGTTCGGCACGCCTTCAAACCTGAGCTGGAATACGAGTAATCCGGGTACGCCGGGCGCTCCGGTTTCTGGTTTCGGTGCGATCACCAGTACCGTACCCTTCACCTTCCGCCAGATTCAGTTTGCGTTAAAGTTTTACTTCTAGTGTTAAGTGACGACTATGACGATTGAGGGGGCGGATGGCCGGCAGAATTGAGCGACGTCAATTTCTGAAGGCTGGTGTGGCAACCACACTGGCCTTGGCCATCGATCCAACATCTATCTTTGCCGCCGACCCAGTCCAGAAATTCAAAATTGGGATGGCGGCAACGACCTGGCTTTCAGCCGATCCTTCGATTACTACCTACTGGAAAGCGGCTGAGGGGATCGCGGCCCTGAACATCGGCGCCACTGAGGCGGACAATAGTAAAGCGGATTTCGATTCCGCCTACGCAAATAAAATGAATGGGTTTCGTGAACAGTCCGGCAAAGTCGGGGTGCAACTGGAAGGTGTCTATCAGGCGCTCATGTTGCACGAGACGCAGCAACTGCCGGCAATAAAGTCGAAAATCAACTCTGTCGCGGCGTTTTTAAAAGGCGCGGGTGCAGAGTACATCGCCCTGGGCTGGGACGTTCCCTGGGGTCCCGGAAGAAAGCCATACGTGCGAACTCCGTCCGATGTGCGGCAGGCGATTCGCACCGCCGATGAAATCGGACGGATTTCGCTGGAACAGCACGGTATTTTCGTAGCGCTTCACGCCGAGCGGGACATTCCCAAAGAAATCACCCTCCAGATTCTGGATTCCACCAATCCCAAGTATGTAAGGTTCTGTGCAGACGTAGGGCACCTTACCGCCATGGGGCTCGACGCCCTGCAGACCGTCAAAAAATACGCTTCGAGGCTCGCGGTCAGTCATTGGAAGGACTTCGATCCCAAGCTGGGCGGCCCGAGCTACATGGGTCCGGGGACAACTGGAGATTTCGTCGAACTCGGCAGAGGTGTTGTCGATTTTCGTGGTCTAGCACACTTTTATCGTGAGATTAGATTCGATGGTTGGGTTCAGTTGGAGCTGGATCACACCCGTGAGGCTAGTATCGCCATCAGCGCGCAGAAGATGAAGGCTTTCGTGACCGAGCAACTGAAACTGCAGATGTGCCCCCGCTCCCGCTAGACTCGACCTCCGTGGCGAAATTGAGGCCCGCACCCTGCTATGATTTGCAGGTTCCGTTCACCTGCTGGGCCGAACCGTAAAGGTCAATGAAATCATCTCCCCCTAAAACCCGAACCCGTTTGGGATGGGGAGGCAGAGCGGTCCTTTTCATCTTATTTACCGGTGTCTGGTTGGCGGCCCAGAAAGATCTTTTGCTCGATCGCGCCCGTCAGGCGCTCGATAAGGGCGACACAACTCAAGCAATAGCATTATTGGAAAATTATCGCCGGGCCCATGCGACGGACGCGGAAGTGTGTAACCTGCTCGGCATTGCTTACGGTCGAGAGGGAAAGAATGAGCAGTCTCTCGCCATGTTCAAAGAGTTTGCCCGCCTGGCTCCGAACACACCGGGAGCTTATAACAATCTGGGAACGGCTTACCTTCGACACCAAGATTCGGAATACGCTGAGGCCGCCTTTCGCCATGCTCTTAAGATCAGTCCGCAAGACGTCAGTGCGCTCTACAATTTGGGAGCGCTGCTGAACGCCCGACACAAATATCCTGAGTCTCGTCCGCTACTGGACCGCGCGTTTCGCCATGAACACTCCTCGGCAATTGGTTATGAAGCCGCCGTTGCGGCCGCTGGCGTGGGAGATCGAAAGGCCGCGATCCGCATTCTCGGTTCAATTGAACCTCCGGGAGATCAGAGTGTCGTGCCGTGGTTGAAGCTGGTCGGCAGTCTAAATTTTGATGAAGGCAATCTTGCGGCCGCGTCCAAGGCGCTGGAAGCAGCCGTCAAGTTGGCGCCGGACGACAAAGAACTTCTCTATACGGTGGCTTTGGTGCGTCTGAAATCCAACCAGGCGGACGCGGCGATTCCGCTTCTGAATCAGGTCTTAGCCTCGCTCTCCGTCAGTGAGCGGGCCACGCGGGAAGCCGCGCTGCTGACGTCGTATGGCGCATACACACAAGCGGTCACGAAATTCGAGGAAGCCATCGCTTCTGATCCCGGATCCTATGAGGCGCACTACAACCTGGCTGTCCTCCGGCTTGAGCATTTGAAGGACGTCGACGGCGCGCTGGATGCGGCGCAGCACGCTCTCGCGATCAGGAACACAGGCGATCTGCAGGACCTACTTGGCGATATCAGCGAATCACAAAATAAATTTGGGGATGCGCTGAATCATTACCAGGAAGCCGTGCGTGTAGATCCCAGCAGTGACAAGTTTGCCTTCGACCTCGGTGCGGAGCTCCTGCTGCATGAAAATTTTGATGCCGCGGAAACGGTCTTCCAGGCCGCCCAAACGCGTTTTCCCAAGGCGTCGAGAATCTATCTCGGTCTGGGCACTGCGGAATTCATGCGGGGAAAGACCGCCGACTCGGTCGCGTCTTATCTGAAGGCGGTCGATCTGGATCCGAAATTCGAACCTGCCTATCTTTTTCTCGGAGAGGCTTTTAGCTTTGCGGATACCCGCTCGGCGGAAGTTGTGGCCAAACTAGCATATTTGGCCGCCAAGCAGCCCCAGACTTTCGGCGCGCAGTACTACTATGGCGCGGCCCTGGTGAAAGAAATGGACCAGGGAGGCGATATGAGTAATGCTTCACTGGCACAGGCAGCTCTGCAGCGGGCGGCGGCTCTGCGTCCCGGCGATGCCCGAGTGCCCTATCAGTTTGGGGAGCTTTGCCGCGTGCAAAAACGCATGGCCGAGGCGGTTGCGTATTACCAGAAATCGGCTGCACTCGATCCGGAGTTTCCCGAACCGCTGTACAAGCTGGGGCAAGCCTATGTTCGACTGGGAAAGTCGGAGGACGCGAAGAAAGCCTTTGCCCGGCATCGAGAAGTCATGGCAAAGGCGGAAGCAGCCGTCTATCATCGCGCCAGCGAAATTCAAAGTTTTGTGCTAAGGATGAGAACTCCTCAGTAATGCTGTAACAGGCCCCGAAAGCTTTGTTGTCTCGGTAGGACGAGACGAGGAAATTTCGATCATCGAGGGAAGAGTGCAATGCCTCGTTCACCCAGGAATTCCAAAACGCCCGGTCGAAGAGCGCCGAACATTTACGATGTGGCGCGCGAAGCGCAGGTCTCGGTCTTCACTGTTTCGGCCGTGATCAACAAGAAGGAACACGTAGGTGCAGCGCGTAAGCGACGTGTCGAGGCCGCGATCAAGAAGCTGGACTACCGACTTAATTCGCTCGCTCAAAGTCTGGCCAGCGAGCGGACCCACACCATCGGGGTGGTGGTTCCGGACATCTCGAATCCATTTTTCCCCATGGTAGTGCGGGGGGCGGAAGATGCAGCTCAGAAGCATGGTTACAGCACTCTCTTGTGCAATACTGACGGCAATGCGGAGAAGGAAGAACTCTACCTGGAACTGCTTCTATCCAAGCGGGTGGACGGCGTTTTGCTCACCAAGGCACCGGGCCAGCTTAGCTCGCGTATTGAGCGCATGATCGCAGATATGAAAGTGCCGGTCGTGTTGATGATGCGCACCTATCCGGGGTTGACGAAGGATGCCGTGACCACCGACGACCTGAAGGGCAGCTACGATGCCGTATCGCATTTGGCAAGAGTGGGGCATCAAAGAATCGCACTCGTGGGCGGTCCGTTGAATGTGAGCAACGGCAAAGCCCGGGCGCAGGGATATCGAAAGGCTTTGAGTGAGAATGGTCTGAAGTTCGAGCCCGAGCTGGTATACGAAGGAGACTATCGTATTGATTCAGGTTACCGCGCCGGTCTTTCGCTACTCACTCACCGTCCGGACGCTGTTTTCATCGCGAACTTTCTAATGACGGTAGGCTTCCTCGAAGCCGCCCAGGAGATGGGCATGCGTTGTCCAAACGATTTTGGCCTTGTGACGCTGGATGACTATCCCTGGTTGAAACTCTTCAGCCCGCCGATCACGGCGGTAGAGCTTCCCGAGGCCGCCCAGGAGATGGGCATGCGTTGTCCAAACGATTTTGGCCTTGTGACGCTGGATGACTATCCCTGGTTGAAACTCTTCAGCCCGCCGATCACGGCGGTAGAGCTTCCGAAGTACGAAGTCGGCAGTGTCGCGACCGAGCTGTTGCTCGAGCGCATTAAGGGCAAGGCGGGGCGAGGCGAGACTCACAAGATCATGCCGCAACTGCGGGTTCGAGAATCGTGTGGCTTTCGCCTACGAACGAAAAGCTTGGCGGGGGACGGCTCACTCTCCGCACGGGATCAACCACGCCTCCGGTAGTCTGGGGCAGGATTCCTTGAATTCGACTTGGCCACAATACCTGAAAATTCACATATTCAAAGCGCTTAGAATAAGCGAAACTGGAACGGGGCGCTGGTACGAGACGAAATTGTCTAATCATAGCATTACAGAATTGTTAGACTGTAGCCCCGTTTAGCTTCGCTGAAGTCTAAGCGGTTTGACAAAAACAATAAGAGCACACATAATGCCAGACGCAACAGTGCGGGCACAGACTTTCAGTTCGCGCACTCGGACCATTTCGTCTGGGGGATTCTATGACACAAACACAAAGCTCAGTGGCCTACAAGAGCCCGTTGTATGAAATGACACAAACGACTCCTACCTGTCTGTGGAATGACTCGGCCGCAATCGATGAGTTGACCTATTCGATCGAACACGGAGCCGTAGGCGCCACCTGCAATCCTGTCATTGTGGTTGCGGCCCTCAAGAAGGAAATGAGCCTGTGGATTGATCGAATTCGCGCCCTGATCGACGAGCGTCCTACGGCCACCGAAGATCAGATTGCCTGGCAGGTAGTTCGCGAGATGTCAGTCAGGAGCGCAGCCCTTTTGAAGCCTGTTTTCGAGTTTCATAAGGGAAGGAATGGGAGACTTTCCATCCAGACTGACCCGCGCCTGTATCGCGATGCACGAGCCATCGTCGAGCAGGCTGAGGAATTTAGCGAATTGGCGCCCAACATGATTGTAAAGATCCCGGTCACAAGCGCAGGGATTCTAGCCATTGAGGAGGCCACCCATCGGGGTATCAGTATTAACGCGACCGTCTGTTTCTCCTTGCCTCAGTGCATTGCCGTGGCTGAAGCCGTGGAGAGAGGCCTGCGACGGCGCGAGAGCGAAGGCATGGAAATCACCTGTATGGGGCCGGTGTGCACCATCATGGTCGGACGTCTCGATGACTGGTTGAAAGTTGTGGTTGAGAAAGAGCGCATCACCATCGATCCTGGGTACCTCGAGTGGGCCGGGGTGGCGGTGTTCAAGAAGACCTATCAGATCTTCCGTCAGCGAGGGTACCGCCTTCGCTTGCTCTCAGCGGCGTTCCGCAACCATATGCACTGGAGCGAATTCATCGGTGGCGACGTCGTTATTTCGCCGCCCTACTCATGGCAGGTTCGTTTCAATGCCAGCGACGTTGAGGTTGGTCCTCGCATCGACAATCCGGTCGAGCCCCGGATTGTTGCTGAGCTTTCGAAGAAGGTTACGGATTTCCGGCGTGCATATGCCGAGGGCGGCATTTCCATTGATGAATTCAATTCGTTTGCTCCAACCCGCCGCACTCTTCGTCAATTCATCGCCGCGTGCGGCGACCTCAACAGCTTTGTCCGCGATGTTCTCCTTCCAAACCCCGACGCGGCATAAAGGACGCGGCACCCTATCCGTCCCCTTCGTAGTCCTGTGCTCCCTTAAGTCGACGATCCGCAGTCTCCCTGTTATGACTGCCCGAATGCGTTCTTCCATTTTTGACTGATCTGTTTCCAGCTGAGTGAACTGCGGATTGCGCTCTCGTTTGCTTTCTTCTGTTTGTTTCCCAACTGGCTGGGCTCCGCGAAATGCCTGGATCGCCACTTGGGCGGCCAGCCCACAGTCGGCGGACCCCGATGCAGACGAACCGCTGCTCAA
>Ga0209180_10001833_pt1 | contig 10623 bp, 7 predicted proteins | sample CZO8metaG_3_FD_188355 | JGI IMG/M metagenome (GOLD analysis project Ga0209180, IMG submission 188355) | Vadose zone soil microbial communities from the Eel River Critical Zone Observatory, Northern California, USA - CZOApr15con2H2.8 metaG... | ecosystem: Environmental > Terrestrial > Soil >...
ACGACCGTGCCCTTCTCAACGTGGAGGAGAAAGGCGTCCTGCTGGGCGCGGTTGAACCGGTGGATCTCGTCGACGAAGAGGATGGTGCGCATCCCCTGGCGGGCGCGCTGGCGCTCCGCCTCGCCGATCACCTCGCGGATCTCCTTGACTCCCGACAGGACCGCCGAGAAAGCGACGAAGCGGGCCCCCGTCACGTGCGCCATCAACGACGCGACGGTCGTCTTGCCGGAGCCCGGGGGACCCCAGAGAATCATCGAGTGCAGCTCGCCCGTCTCGATCGCAGCTCGCAGCACCCGGCCGGTCCCCAGCAGATGCTCCTGCCCTACGATCTCGTCAAGCGAGCGCGGTCGCACCCGGTCGGCCAAGGGCGCCGGCGTCCGCGGGGCGGCCGCGGCTCGCTCGGGCTCTCCGAAGAGATCCACGCTAGGGCCGCCCGTTGCCTCGGGCCTCGAGCCAGGCGGGTAGGAGCGCCAGATCCGCGAGCTGTGCGATCGGCGTCACCTTCCAGCGGTCGAGATCTGCCTGCCGGGCGCGGTAGGCGATGAACGGAACGCACGCCGCGGCCGCAGCCACCCCGTCGACCCACGAGTCGCCGACGACGACCGCCTGGGTGCCCCCGGCGAGGCGACCGCTGAAATGTTCTGAAATCACGCGCCACCCGTCGGGGTCCGGCTTGAGCGCGCGCATGTCGTCGCGCGTGACGACCAGGTCGAGGTCGCCGGCCAGGCCGAGGCGCTCGAGCGCGGGCAGGGTGAGTGCCCGCGCGTTGTTCGTCCAGAGCGCCGTCGCGAACCCGGCGCGGCGCGCACCCCGGAGCGCCGCGAGCGCGCCCGACTCGAGCGTGGCCACCTCCATCGCGCGCCGCTCGTGGTCGAGTGCCAGGTCCCACGCAGCGGACTCCAGCGTCGGCGCCTGCGACCGCAAGTACGCGATCAGCTCGCCCACGCGATAGCGATCGTGCCGGGCCGGGAGGGGGCCGCTGGCCGCCTCGATGAGCGCCCGCATGTCGACCGCCATGGCCGCGAGATCGAGGGGCGTCTGGATGAGAGTGTGATCGAGGTCGAACACGCACAGAGCCACGCTGAGACCGTACCACAAGCGTGCTACCATGGGTTGCCATCATGACGCGCACGCTGCTTTCCGTGTTGGCGTTGGCGTCGCTCCTGCTAGTTGCCCTCTCCGCGCCGTTCGCGCTCGCGCTCGACGAAGCCGAACGGCTCTGGCTCGTCGGCGAGCAGGCCTCCGCGGACGGGCTTCACCCGCTCGCCCGCCGGGTCCTCGAGCGCTTCATCGCCGAATACCCGAACGACCCGCGGCTGCCATCGGCCGTGCTGCTCGTGGGGCGGGCGCGGCTCGCGCTGGGCGACGCGGATCTGGCGCTCGAGGCCTTCCGCCGGTTTCGTACGCTGGCGCCGCCCGCTCGGCGGCTCGAGGGGCGCTTCTGGGAAGCCGAGGCGCTCTACCGCGTCAAGCGCTTTGCCGAAGCTCGCGCGGCCTATGACGACGTGATGCGACAGGATGCGGCCTCGCCGCTTGCGCCCGACGCTGCCTACGGTCTCGCCCTGAGCGACCTCGAGCTGCGCAGGCCGGAGGCCGCGGCCAAGGCCTTGCGTGACCTCGTCACGACCTGGCCCGAACACCCGCAGGCGCCGTCCGCGAGCTTCTATCTCGCGCAAACACTCTTCGAGCTCAAGCGCTATGCCGACGCCCTGCCACTGCTCACGGGCTTCGCGACGAAGTACCCGAAACACCGGCTTGTTCCTGACGCGCAGTACCTGCTCGGCTCGACACGCCTGGCCATGGGCGACCGGGAGGTGGGCGTCAACGACCTCAAAGCGTTCGTCGCGGCGTATCCGTCGCACCAGCTGGCACCGGCCGCGCGTCAGACGATCACCGCGACACTCGCCAAGCACGGAAACCGGACCCAGCAGCAGGGCGCCTACGCGCAGCTGATGCAGCAGTCACCACCGACCCCCGAGGCGTTCTACGATGCCGGATTGATCGCGGGCCGGATCGGGCAGCTCCAGAACCAGGAGACCGCATGGCGGCGACTCCGCAAGGAGTTCCCGAGTCACCCGCTGGCCCACCAAGCCGCTCTCGAGCTGGCCCGCGCGGCGTTCAAGCGGAAGAGCTGGCAGGATGCCGCGGCCCAGGCGAAGGCGGCCACCGCGAGCAACGATGATGCGGTCCGTGCCGAGGCGCTCCTGCTGGAGGGCGAGTCGGAGCTGAAGCTCAACCGCCCCCGGGACGCGGCGAAGTCGTTCGAAGCCGTCGGCGCCGTGAAGAACCTCGAAGCCGGTGACCGCTATCGTGCGCTCGCCGGCCTCGGCCTCGCGCGCGAGCAGCTTGGAGAGCTGCGCGCCGCGCTCACCGCGTACGAGTCCGTCGCCAGCAAGAGCCCCGACGTGACACTGCGGGACTGGGCGCGCGACCGGGCAGCGGCGGTCAAGGCCCGGCTCAGCAAGTCGTCCACGAGCGGCGAGAAGCGCTCGTGACGCCACGCCGGCTCGCGCTCGTCCTGCTCGCCGCGCTCGTCGCGCTGCCGGGCCCGGCGCCGGCGGCGACCGTGCTACCGCTGGCTCCGCCGCCGCCGGATCTGACCGGGCTCGTGCCCTTCGCCGAGGCACCGATCGAGAAACCGCCGGTCGCCGCCGCGGATTTGCCGCTGCCGCCTTCACCCTCGGAGCTCCCGACGATGCCGCTGGCGCCCATCGTGGCGCCGACGGCCGACAAGCTGACTGCCCCCCTCGGTCCGCCGGGCACCCTCGCATGCGTCGGTGCGGCGCTCGGCATCGTGTCGAAGGCCCTCGAGTGCGGGCGCGCGCACTACGCCAAGGGCGAGTACTCCGACGCGGCCCAGGATCTCGAAGCGGCGGTCCGCCGCGGCTCGGATCGCGACTTCGTGGCGGAAGCGCGCTACTGGCTCGCCGAGACCTACTATCGGCTCGACCGATTCCAGCAGGCGGACGCGCTCTTCCGTCAGGTTGCCAGTGGCCCGAGGACCTCGGAGTTCGCAGTCTGGAGCCTGCATTCGAGCGGCTGGACCGCGCTTCGGCTCAACCAGATGGCGCGCGCGCGCGACACCTTCACCCAGTTCCAGACGGCGACGCCGTCCGTGCTGGAGGCCTGGGCGCTGCACGGCCTCGGGCTCGCCAACTACGCGCTCGGTCGGCACGACGAGGCGGTGGCGGCATGGACAGCACTCGCGTCTCGCGGCGCTCCGGCCCGGCTCGCGCGCGACGTTTCGTTCTGGCTCGGCGAGGCGCTCGGGCGCGCCGGCCAGTACGAGCGATCGGTTCGCGAGCTCACCCTGTTCGTCCGGGGGGGGCCGCACCCGCTGCTGGAGGCGGGTTGGGCGCGGCTCGGTTGGTGGAACCTGGCGGGCGAGCGCTATCTTGATAGCGCGACCGCTTTTCGCGCGTACCTGGCGTCGACGAGGAGCGGAGGCCCCGACCGCCAGTGGGTCGAGGCGGGGCTCGCGCTCGCGCTGTTCCCCTCCGATCCCGACGGCGCGAAGAACATGGTCCGCGGGCTGGAGGCGCGTCGCTCGCTGCTGGTCGTGCCGCTCCAGATCCGCCTCGCGCGTGTGCTGATCGATGCGAAAAAGCCGGCGGAGGTACCGGCGCTCGTCCAGGAGTTGCTGGGCGCGACGCTCACGACCGGTGTGCGCGCGCATGCCCTCCTGTTGAAGGGGGAAGCGTACCGGCTCGGCGGGAACCGGGATGACGCGCGCACTCAGTATGAGTTGGCGCAGAAAATGGACCCCGCGAGCGCGACGGGCTGGTACGCGGCGTACCGGCTGGCCCAGGCCAACTTCGAGCTGCGCGAGTTCGCCCAGGCGGCTCGCGACCTTCCCGGCGTCGTCTCTGCCGCGACCTCGCCCGACGCGCGCGTCGCCGTGCTGTTGCTGCGGGCCGAGGCCGCGTATCACGCGGGCGAGCACCTGACGGCCGCGGCGGCCTTCCGCCGCGTCCTCGTCGAGTTTCCGACCCACGCCCAGGCGCCCGCCGCGCGGCTCGGGCTCGCGTGGTCACTGCTGCGTCACGATCGCCTCGAGGACGCGCGCCGGGAGTTCCTGGAGTTCGCGCAGGCGCTCCCCGGCGATCCAAGCGCGCCTGATGCGCTCGAGCTCGCCTCGGAGCTGGCGCTGCGCAGCGACGCCGACCGCGAGGAGGCGCGACAGCTCCTCGAGCGCGTCATTTCGAGCTTCCCCCGAGCGCCGCGGACGGAGTTCGCCCGACTCAATCGCGCGATGCTCATGGTGCGCACCGGGGACGTGGGCGCCGCGCAGCCCGCGCTCCGCGACTGGATCCGACGCGCGCCATTCCCGCCGCTCCTCGGTCGGGCCCAGTCCGCGCTCGGCGCGGCCCTCCTCGCCGCCGGGCGTCCGGGCGAGGCGGCCAGCGCGTTCACGCAGGCGCAGCGTGAGGGGGTCGGCCCTCTCGCCACGCTCGGCCTCGGTGTCGCCGCGCTCGCCCAGGGGCAGTTGGAGCCCGCGACGAGCAAGCTCACCGAGGCCCGCGACGCCGGCACGGCGGAGGTCGCGGCCGTCGCCGCATACGGGCTGGCGGTGGTCGCCTTCCAGCGAGGCGGGGTGAAGGAATTCAAACAGCCGGCGCTCGCGGCGCTCGGACTCGCGCCGAAGGGACTCGCGGCGCCGCGGCTGCTCTACGTCCTGACCGGGATCGCCGTCGAGGAGAAGGATTGGCCCGGGGCGCTCTCGACGGCCAAGCGGCTCGCCGAGGAGTTCCCATCCGACGAGACGGCGGACGACGCGTTGGAGCGTGTCGGCGCCGGCGCCGCGGCGGTGTCGGCGTGGCCCGTCGTGACCGAGGCGTACACGCTGTTGGAGAGACGTTACCCGAAGAGCCCGTTTCTCGATCCCGCCCGGGTCACGTTGGCCGAGGCGCAGGTGGAGACGGGCCGGCCCGAGGCGGCGCGCCCGGCGCTCGAGCAGTTCGTGGCGACCTCGCCGAACGACCCGCGCGCGCCCCGCGCCTGGGCCGCGCTGGCGCGGGCCCGTGAGGTGACCGGCGACCGCGCCGGCGCGCTCGACGCCTACGCGCGTGCCGTGAAGGACGGGGGTGCCACCGACCTTCGCCCCGAGGCGGCGTTCGGCTACGCGCGGCTGCTCACGCAGGAAAAGCGCTGGGGCGCGGCGCGCGGCGTGCTCGAGCGGCTGGTGCGGACCGACGACAAGGCCGTGGTCGCGGCCGCCGCCGGCGCGATCGGCGAGACCTACCAGGGGGAGGGCGACAATCTCACCGCCGCCGAGTACTTCATGACGGCGGCGTACGTCCTGCCCGACTCGCCGGCCGGTCGTCGCGGTCTGCTCGGTGCCGGTGCAAGCTTCGCGGCGCTAAAGCAGAACGACGCGGCGGAGGTGGTGTACAGGAAGCTCCTGGCGCAGACGGGCGTCCCGGCTGAGCTGGCCGACACGGCCCGCAAGGGACTGAAGGACATCGGGCGTTGAAGGGTTACGGCGGTCGCGTCCTATTCGTCGATCTGACGACTGGGACGACGCGCAACCAGACGCTCGACGAGGGCACGGCCCGGGGGCTGCTGGGCGGTAACGGCCTCGCCGCGCGCTTGCTCTACGACCGCCTCCCGCCGCGGACCGACCCGTTCGCGCCCGACAACGCGGTCGTGTTCAGCGTGGGGCCCATCACCGACACGACGGTGCCGGGCAACAGCCGTGCCTGCGTCGCCAGCAAGTCGCCCCTGACCGGTCTTTTCTTCGACTCGACCTTCGGCGGGCGCTTCCCCGCGACGCTCAAGCGCACGGGCTTCGACGCCGTGTTGATCACCGGCCGCGCGGCGGCGCCGTCTTACCTGCTGGTGACCGAGGCGGGCGCCGAGGTGAAGCCGGCGCCCGAGCTCTGGGGCACGACGACGCGCGAGGCGGTGAACGCGCTGGCCGCCGCCGAGGGCGCCGACGCCGATGCGATCGCGATCGGCCCGGCGGGCGAGCACCGCGTGCGCTTCGCGGCGATGGCCCACTACTGGAAGAACCGCGAGGGTGTGTCGGGACGCGGTGGCATCGGCGCCGTGCTGGGCTCGAAGAATCTCAAGGCCGTCGTGGTGCGGGGCGCGCGCAAGACCGAGATCGCCGACGCCGCGGCGCTCAAGGCGCTCATCGAGGAAACGCGCGAGCCGCTCAAGACCGGAACCAAGGCGCTCACGGCCTTCGGCACGCCCTTTCTCGTCGGTCCGATCAACGCCCTCGGCGGTCTCGGCGCCTACAACCTGCGCCAGGAAACGTTCGCGGAGGCGCGGGCGGTCAGCGGCGAGGAGATGAAGCTCCACTACCACGACCGCGACACGACCTGCCTCAAGTGCCCGATCGCCTGCGGCAAGCAGTACGCGATCGCCGACGGCGAGTTCGCCGGCACGAAGGCGAAGATGCCCGAGTACGAGACGATCTTCGCGCTGGGCCCGATGCTCGGCATCTCGAACCCCGAGGCGCTCATCCTCGCCAACGACCTCTGTGACCTGCTCGGGATGGACACCATCTCGCTCGGCGTCACGCTCGCGTTCGTGGCGGAGGCGCTCGAGCGCGGCTGGCTCGACAAGAACGAGATCGGCGTGCCCTTCGGCTGGGGCGATTGGCGCGGCATGGTCCGACTCGTCGAGATGACCGCCCGCCGCGAGGGCTTCGGGGCGCGCCTGGCCGAGGGCGCCTGGCGGCTCGCCGCGTCGGTCCATCCCGAGGCCACGAAGCTCGTCTACGCGGTCAAAGGCCTCGAGCTACCGGCCCACTCCGCGCGCGCGCTCAAGGGGCTCTCGATCGGCTACGCCACGGCGACCCGCGGTGGAAGCCACCACGACACGCGCCCCACGCCCCAGTACGCCCAGGGCTTCGACCGGCGGGGCACGAATGACAAGCCCGCGTTCGCCGTGCGGAGCCAGCATTTCACGGCGCTCGGCGACTCGCTGGTCCTGTGTCGCTTCACCTCGGAGCGGGGCTTCGGCCTGTTCATCGGCGAGCCGTACGCGACGATGGTCCGCGCGGTCACCGGCTGGGACGTGACGGTCGAGGAGCTCGAGCGCGTGGGCGAGCGCATCATCAACCTGGAGCGCTTGTTCAACGTGCGCGAGGGCGTGCGCCGTGCCCAGGACGTGCTGCCATGGCGGGTGATGCACGAGCCGATCCCCGACGGGCCCTCGGCCGGGATGCACTGCCCGCCGGCGGAGCTCGGCGCGATGCTCGACGAATACTACGCGCTGCGCGGCTGGGACGCCGACGGCGTGCCGACCGCCGGGCGCCTGGCTAAGCTCGGACTCCGCGCCTGACAGGGCGCGGTCCTGGCAAGGGCGGGCTCGAGGGGCCCAGCGCGCGCTGCACCTCGAGGAGAAGACCGGATGAGCGAGTGCTCGCTGCTCGGTTGGCTCACCTTGATCGTCTTGACCGTCACCGGTGGCGTGATCGCCTGGTACACCGTCGAAACCCAGCGCATGCGCAAGGAGATGACCAGACAGAACGCCCTGCACGTTCAGCCCTTCGTATTCGTGACCGAGATTGTGTCCCAGCCGGATGCCCTCGTGCTGCGCAACATGGGGCGGGGGGCCGCACTACACATACAGATTGATGATATCGAATTCGACGTTGATGGCGCCTCAACTCCGGACTATGTGGCGAAGTTCTCGACGGTGGATGTGATTGAAGCAGGAAACGAAGTGCGTGCGACTACTGAGCTGACCCACGTCCGAAAAGGGCAAGCCAAAACACTGTTCAGTTTCGTCTCCGGTCTTGACCCCAACGTTCAGAAGCTTCACGATCTTCCCATCAGTATTTCCTATCAAGACATTCATGGCACGCAGCACAAGACCGAGCTCACGATGGGGAAGAGTGGCACGCGCCTGGTTGGCTACGAATGAGGAACGCCAAGACTGTCGGCGCCATCTACGCCTGCTTGACGCGGGCGGTGCTACGATAGGCCGGCGTCCCGCAACTTGTGGGAAAGCGCGGCCCTTACAATCCTTCCCGCGAACTCGGGCCCCTCGGTAAGTCGCGAACTTGCCCGGGGTTTTATTTCCGTCGCGCTGCCACCTCCGTCGACAAGATTCTTCGTGGTGCCAAGCCGGGTGACTTGCCCCTCGAGCAGCCGACGAAGTTCGAGCTGGTGATCAACCGTGCGTCCAGAGAAAGCTGACGTGTCCAGCGGGAGCCAGTCCCGCCGGGGTAAGAGCCAGAGCCCCGTAACTTGGGTGGCAGGGTGGAGGGAAACCGAGACTCTGAAGCCCACCGACCAAGCCATCAGAAGGATGGTGAGTGAGTCCCCGGGCCGTAACGGAAGTGAACGCACAGGTGGCCCCGAAATACCAAAGTCCCGGAGGCCGAGCCTCACGGTTGAGAGGCGAAGGCAGTACGGCCCGTCGCACCCGGCTGACGCGGCGGGATGCTCCGGCGGGGTGAGAGCGACGGCACGGTGACGAGGACATGTCGAGCGACTGGAGAAGCCCTCCTCGCCCCACCGCGAAAGCGGCGGAGCCAGGTCCGCCCTATAACCAGCGATGGGAAGTGGACGGACGGCGAGAGGGTGGCGGATGGGTCCGCAGTAGCAACGAAGCGGGGTAATGCCCGTGGAGCGAAGGGGCCCTACTGATGCGTAACGTCTCCGACAACACGGGAGGCAGGGGCGCCCTGACAAGCGCGCCCATCAGTCTGCAGGACCTGCGGCGGAGGCTGTACGTCAAGGCGAAGGCCGAGAAGGACTGGCGGTTCTGGGGTCTGTACGTCCACGTGGGCAAGCTGGAGACGCTGCACGCGGCCTACGACGTCGCCAAGAAGAACAACGGCGCCCCGGGTATCGACGGGGTGGCGTTTGAGGCGATCGAGGAAGCCGGCGTGGAACGATTTCTGGTGGAACTGCGGGACGAACTGGTCGCACGCACCTACCGGCCACTGCGGAACCGGAGGGTTGAGATTCCGAAAGACGGTGGGAAGGTCCGCGTCCTCGGGATTCCGGCGATTCGGGACCGCGTGGTACAAGGGGCGCTCAAACTCATCCTGCAGCCGATCTTTGAAGCCGACTTTCACGACGGGTCGTTTGGGTATCGACCGAAACGGACAGCCCAGCAGGCGGTTGACCGGGTGGCCGAGGCCATCGTGCGGAACAAGACGCGGGTGATCGAGGCGGATTTGGCGGCGTACTTCGACAGCGTGCGGCACGATCGGCTGCTCGCCAAGGTGGCGCGCCGAGTAAACGACCGAGACCTCCTGCACTTGTTGAAGCTGATGCTGAAGGCGTCCGGGAAGCGCGGGGTTCCTCAGGGCGGTGTGATCTCCCCCCTCCTCAGCAACATCTATCTCACCGAGGTGGATGCCATGCTGGAGCGGGCCAAGGCGGTCACGGCTAACGGTACGCACACGTACGTCGAGTACGCGCGCTATGCCGACGACTTGGTGATCCTCGTGAACAACGATCGTCGGCAGGACTGGCTGATGGAGGCGGTGCCCCGGCGGCTCCGAGAGGAGTTGGCGAAACTCGATGTGCGGCTGAACGAGGAGAAGAGTCGGATCGTGGACCTGAGTCGGGGGGAGAGCTTTGGATTCTTGGGCTTTGACTTCCGGCGGGCGCGCTCGCTGCGCGGACGCTGGCGGCCGCAGTACACGCCGCAGCGGAAGAAGCGCACGGCGCTGCTGCGGGAGCTCAAGGAGGGGTTCCGACGCTTCCAGTCCCAGCCGGTCGAGGCGTTGATCGCTGAGGTCAACCCGAAGCTGCGGGGCTGGGTCAACTACTTCCGGATCGGGCACGCGAGCCGGTGCTTTGCCTTTGTGAGGCAGTGGGTCGAGAAGAAGGTGCGGCGCCATCTGATGGGGGCGAGGAATCGGCGGGGTTTCGGCTGGAAGAGGTGGAGTACGGCATGGCTCCATGAAACGCTCGGGCTGTTCGCGGATTACCGCGTCCAGTACCTGGCGCGTGCCTGAAAGTGCTCCCAGCCGATAGGTCTCATAACCCATGACGCGAAGCGCTCAGGAAAGCCCGGTGCCGGAAACCGGCCCGCCGGGTTTGAGGTGGCGGGGGCTGGAAACGGCTTACGGCGAACCTACACGGGCACGAAGCTGGAAACGGCGGATACAGCCAAGGGGAGCCTACGGAGCTTTGCGCCAGTCCTCGACCCTACTCAAGACCGCCAAGACCCGCGGCCTCACTATCCCGCCGTTGGTGCTGGGGCGGGCGGATCAGGTCATGGAGTAGCGATGCGCGATCCTGGCTCACGACGCCGACAAACGATTGCCCTGGTCCTTTCGGGGATCTTCCCCGGCCTGGGTCAGTTCTACAACCGCCAACACGTCAAGGGCGGGCTGTCTGTGATCGTAGCGGGCGTCCTCAGTTGGCTGATCGGCCGGGGAATGCCGGCCGAGCCCCTGGCCCTCGTTCACCCTGGAGCCGCGCTGACCGTCCCGACGGTGATCCTGCTCGCTCTTTGGCTCTGGTCGATCGTCGATGCGTGGCGGGCTGCTGGACAGTAGGCGGGCTGGGGAGCGGCCGAGCGGCTCCACAAAGGGTTCTGGCGCCGCTGTGCTGAGGCATCACACGGCAGTCGTCCTCGCCCTCGGCATCCTCGCCGCGCCGCTCGCCACCTGAGGATGATGCCATGAGCCGCCGCGTGCTCTTT
>Ga0209180_10001841_pt1 | contig 10605 bp, 6 predicted proteins | sample CZO8metaG_3_FD_188355 | JGI IMG/M metagenome (GOLD analysis project Ga0209180, IMG submission 188355) | Vadose zone soil microbial communities from the Eel River Critical Zone Observatory, Northern California, USA - CZOApr15con2H2.8 metaG... | ecosystem: Environmental > Terrestrial > Soil >...
AGTACGGCCAGATCGCCACCAGCGTTGATGCGTGGAAAGTCGTCGGGACCGCAGTACACGAAGTTCTGGCTGTCGCTCGCGCTGCCAAAGTCCATCCACCAGGATTGGAAGATCCGAAGGCCGCACTTGCCGGAGCGCTTATGGTCGCCACGCAAATGTCCGAGGCGCTTTCTTCCACCGCTCAGGACATGAACCGTGGCAAGCGCACGGAGATTGATTCGTTGAACGGCTATGTTTCGCGCCGCGGAGCAGAGCTCGGCGTTCCCACGCCCGTCAATCACGCGCTCTATGCCTTAGTGAAGCTGGCCGAGGGCCGCTCGTAATCGCGTTTGAAAAGCCGCGGGAATCTAGCGGTCGCTCGGAGGATGAAATGGAATGTGCACAATGGCTTCGAGCTCGACTGGCGATCCTTGCCTCGCAGCGGGGCGGAATCTCCACTGGCTGAGCGCTTCCATCGCATTTGCATCCAACTGCTCGTCGATGCCGCGCACCAATTGAATGCTGTCCACCGAACCATCGCGGCGAATCACGGCGTAGAGCACAACCTCTCCTTCCACACGTTCGTTGATCAGCGTGGGAGGATACTTCGGGTCGACCTTCCGTAGTGGCACGGGACCGGAAATATCAGGCGAATCCAGCCGGGAGCCGGCAGAATCCACGCGCAGCTCGGTAAAATTCAGAATCCAGCTCCCCGTCGCACTGTTCAGGTTGGGCATGTTGACGAGCATCTTGTAAATCTTTTTCGAAATAAAGATCTGCTCCGGCTTTGCGCCCGGCGGGAGCGCCGCGAAATTCGGCGGACCCGTTCTCTCCGGTGCATCATCTATTTTTGTGTGCGGATCAGGTCTTGTCATTAGCGCACGCGGGGCGGGCCCGCTGATTCTGGGTGATCCCTCGAGTCCGGAGGTTCCGTTGTTTGCAGGCGGATTTCCGCCGCTGATGCTCACGTTCACTCCGTTTTTCCCGCCAGCATTGCCTGTTCCCGTTCCCCCACCGCTTCCCGGCCCGCCGCCTGCGCCTCCGTTGGCGCCGGGCGTTCCGTTCGGCGCGCCGCCGGGAGCGCGGGGTTGCTTGCCCTCCGGCGAAATGGAAACGCGCGCGGCAAGATTTCCCTGTGGGAGTATGACTGGCGCAGGAGGAGCAGGCGTCGCCGAGAGCGCAATAAATGTTGCAGTGTTTCCATTCGCAACGCTGGGTTGTGCGCCCACTTCGGGCGCCGGTCCCGCGTCTCCTGTTTGCGCGCGCGGCGCGACACGCGGCGCTGATTCGGCGTTCAGTTCCAGTTTTGGCCGCGCTGGCGCGCTCGGCAACATTGCCGGTGCGATATCCGAAAGCTTTTGGTCAAGCGTTGGAAGGTCGGGAGCCGGCGCGGAGGTCAACTTGACCTTGCGAAGCTCACGCGGGCGTAACTTGGAAAGTGTCTCCGGGCTGATCTGCAATCGCGGCCGCGCTGGGCCCGTCATCTGCTGGAATTGCACAATGTTTGGAAGACTCGGAAGAATCTTCGGCGGCTCCGGAGGAGCAGCAGAATTGATCAATGTCTGGCGCGGATGCGTCGGATGAACAGCATCGGTGAAGATGCGTTGCCGAGGATGGAAAGCGTCCGCGCCTTCGGGCGGAAGCGGTTTTTCCGGCTCGCCTCGCGGGCTGGGCTTGGCCTTCGGACTCTTCATCTCCATCAAGGGAAGATCATTGACCGGTCCAGACCAGGTAAGTTCGGTGTTATCGAATGTAGAGTAGTGGCGAGCCGCAGCGGGGAGTTGGGGGAATGGCATGATGAGAAAAACGAAGTGCCACAGGGCCGCCGCAATCAGAGCGCGGCGCGGAATCCGCCGCTCAATCCAACTGTCCCTGAAGAATCCGTCAATCAGAAAATTCTTTGGAACACTTGATCTGGTGAAGATAGCGCCCAGACTGCCCCCAATTCCCTGGTGAAAACTTCTCCAGGCGACTTCCAGCACCGGCCCATTTCCTCTTGGCAGACGCACGGCGGCGGCAGGCTTGGTGGCCTGCCCCAGAAGGTTAAATGCGTTACTGGCCTGTCCCAGAGACATGTCCCTGCCGATTATACCTCGCCGCGCGAATCCGTCCGGCTGGGGACGGCTGGAGTTTGCGAGTGCTTCAGAATAGATGAAGCTCTGCCTGCGGGGGTTTACTCAGCGGAGCCATTTTCTTCGATCGCCGCGCCATCGCGGCGGTAAAAACTCAGCGCCCCATCGCCCTGCCTGAGAACGCGGACGCGCCGAAGCGCGCCGACTCGTTCGGGCAAGTTGAACTTGCGCCGATGTTCGGCAACCACGATCGCGCCGGAGGCCAGGAGGTCCGTGGAGCCAAGAAACTCCAGCACGCGCGCGTATTGCTCGGCAGCCGAATAGGGAGGATCGAGAAAGACGCAATCGAATCGCTGATCAATGCGCTGCTTTCTCGCGGCCAGTTTCTCGAGACCGCGAACAACGTCGCTGGCGAGCACCTGGAAACCGGAGCGAACACTGAGCGATCCAAGATTGCTGCGGATCAGCGCGGCAGCCGGAGGATGATTCTCGATGAACACGACTTCGACAGCGCCGCGGCTCAGGGCCTCGATCCCAACCGCACCGGTCCCTGCGAAAAGATCGACGAAGCGCGCTCCGGCAACGTCAGAGCCCAGCACATTGAAGAGCGTTTCGCGCAAACGGTCGCTGGTCGGGCGAAGCGCGAGGCCCTTGAGGCTCTTTAAGATGCGGCTGCGGTAGGTGCCGGCGATGATGCGCATGAATGAAGTTATTAGTTGTCGAATCTCAGTCTTTTCAGCCGACGCGAGCGAGATGATACCGCTGCTGCCATTGGCCGGGAAGCGCGCCCAGGGTGCGCTCCAGAGCCTGCCGCTGGGCGGAATCGTCAACCAGCGCAAAGGCTTCCCGCCGCGCGAGTTCAAGCAATTCGCGATCGCGCACCGGATTGGCGATGCGGAAGCCCAGGTTCCCAGCCTGGCGCGTGCCGAAAAACTCTCCCGGACCGCGGAGCTGGAGATCGGTTTCAGCGATCTCGAATCCATTGGATGTGCGAACCATGGTTTCGAGACGCGCGCGGGCTTCGTCGGTCATCCGTGACGGTGCCACTAAAATACAGTGCGACTTCCGCGCGCCGCGGCCAATTCGCCCGCGGAGTTGATGCAGTTGCGCGAGCCCGAAGCGCTCCGCGTGCTCGATGACCATCACCGTCGCGTTCGGCACGTCCACGCCCACTTCCACGACCGTTGTCGCCACGAGGATTTGCACTTCGTTGCTGCGGAAACGCTGCATCACGTCGTCTTTTTCTTCGCTCGAGAGCCGCCCGTGCAGCAGGCCGAGCTTCAGCTTCGGATACACATCTCTCGAAAGACGTTCGTATTCTTCCATCGCCGCTTTCAACTCGAGCTTGGACTCTTCGATCACCGGGTAAACGATGTAGCCCTGGTATCCGGCCACGGCTTCGCGGCGGAGAAACTCCCAAACGCCGGAAAGATGCGGCTCCGAAGTTATGCGCGTGACGATGGGCGTGCGTCCCGGCGGCAACTCATCGAGAACGGAAACATCCAGGTCACCATACAGCGTGAGTGAAAGTGTGCGAGGGATCGGGGTCGCCGTTAGAACGAGAACGTGCGGCGCGTGACCATGCGAGGCGGCCTTGTCCATGAGCCGTTTGCGCTGTAAGACCCCGAAGCGGTGCTGTTCGTCAATGGCCACAAAACCGAGCCGCGCGAATTCCACGTTGTCCTCGATCAGCGCATGCGTGCCGATGACGAGCTGCGCTTCACCGGAGCGAATGCGCTCCAGGGCCGCGGCTTTCTCCGAACCTTTCAGGCCACTGATCAGCAATTCCACGCAATAACCCGCGCGCGCGAGGATACGCCGCGCGGAAAGAAAGTGTTGTACGGCGAGGATTTCCGTTGGGGCCATCAGCGCCGCCTGCGTGCCATTCTCGATGGCAATCACTGCCCCTTGTAGGGCGATGATGGTTTTCCCGCTGCCGACGTCACCCTGAAGCAGGCGATTCATCGGCAGAGGCTTTTCCAGATCGGCCACAATTTCACCGAGGACGCGTTTCTGCGCCATCGTCGGCTTGAACGGCAGGATACGCTTGAGCGCTTCGCGCACGGCGTCTTCGCGCACACGGAAAGCAATGGCGTTCTGCTTGCGGGCGGCTTTGCGGTCGAGAGCGAGGCTCAACTGGTACAGATAAAACTCCTCGAAGATGAGCCGCTGCTGCGCCGGGGAACGGAAGGTGTTCAGCGCGTCGAGAGATTCTTCCGGCGCGGGAAAGTGCGTGTGAATGATTGCTTCGCCGCGCGAAGGAAATCCGAGCCGCACGCGCAGGCCCTCCGGCAAGATGTCCGGCATGTTCAGATCGATCTGCTGGACCGCCGCATACATGGCGCGGCGGATGGCGCGGGAACCGAAGGTGCCGATGGCTTCGTAAATCGGCACGATGCGGCCCACTTCGGTGGAATCCACCTCTTCGCTGCTTAGCAGCTCGATCTGTGGATTGATCATCTCCAGCCGCGCGGGCCGCAGCCTGTCTACTTCTGCCTTGCCGTGAAGAACGAGGTCTTGGCCCGGTTTCAAGCGCCCGTCGAGGTAGCCGCCGTGAAAAAATTTGCACGGCAGCTGGCCAGTGTCGTCCTGCACGAGGAGGTGGTAGATAGCGTCGCGGCCACGCATGGTGCGGACCGCCTGGCCGCTCATCACGCGCGCCCGGATGGTGTAGGTGCCGTTCGGCTGAATCTCCTTCACCTTTGAAAAGCGTATGCGGTCTTCGTATCGAAACGGCAAATACCCGAACAAGTCTTCGAGCGTGTAGATTCCGCGCTGCGCAAGCAGTTCGGCGCGCTGCGGGCCAACGCCTTTGATCATGCGGACTTCGGTGCCGAGGCTCATCTTCATTCTTCAGTGCGCCCGCAAAGCGGTCAATTTGTAAGCGCGACCGCAAAGCGGCCGACCGCTGATGCGGCCTGACAAAGCTTGACGCATTCTCTTTATATCATTCCCGCCGCGAACAGATAGCAGCGGCGATACTTGCGTTCGCGCCTCGCGTATCTATAGAGTGAGGGATTCGTTTCCAGGCGGGGAGGATCGTGTGGCGGGAGACCGTCTTACAAGTTCCGACAAGCGCGCACTGTTCTTATGGGTCGCCGCGGGAGTCTTGGGCGCGCTTTTCGCCTGCAAATATTTCTTCCTCGCGTTTCCCGAAGCCTCCGTTAATTTCAGAATCTCCCGCGAAGAAGCGCTAACGCGCGCGCAGAAATTTATCAGGGGCCTCGGCGAAAATATCAACGGCTACCAATCGACGATAGTCTTCGACGTGGACGACGATGCCAAGGTGTACCTTGAGCGCCAGCTTGGGTTGCGGCAAGCCAACCAGCTCATGTCCTCCGAGCTGAATATCTGGTTCTGGGACGTACGCTTCTTCAGGCCACAACAGGAAGAAGAATTCCATGTTCGTGTGAATCCCGCAGGACAAATTGTCGGCTACGATCACAAGATTGAAGAATCGCGCGCTGGCGCCTCGCTAGAGCGAGCCGCAGCACAATCCGCCGCGCAAAACTATCTCAGCGCGAAACTCGGGCTTGATCCGCGGGGCTGGGACCTTCTTCCCGAGGAAGCCAATTCGAAAAAGCGGCCCAATCGCCTTGATTGGTCCTTCACCTGGGAAAAGCACGGCTTCCGCGCGAAGGACGCGCCGTACCGTTTGCAAGCCAGTCTGCAAGGCGACCGCATCGGAGGCAGCGAAGAGTTCTTAAAAGTGCCCGAGGCCTGGCAACGCAGCTACCAGCAACTCCGCTCTTCGAATATCTTCTACAACCAGGTCGCAATTATTCCGTATGTAGTGCTTCTCGGCAGCGCGCTCTGGGTAGGCATTTCGCTCACGAAGCGCGGGCAAACAGGCTGGGGAGGCGCGATCAAATTGGGCGTGATCATCGCGGCGCTCTTTTTCCTGATGGAACTCAACCAGTGGCAGTTTACGCGCGCGAGTTACGACACGCATGACTCGTACAGCAGTTTTGTCGCACTCCGGCTGGGCATCGCTTTACTCAGTGCGCTTGGCACTGCTCTTATGGTTACGCTGGTGCTTCCGGGCGGGGAACCGCTGTATCGCTCCTTCCAGCCAAACCGCATGCAGCTCGCGAAAGCTTTCACGCTGCGCGGCCTGCGTTCGAAAGAGTTTTTCTCCTCCGCCGTGGTTGGCTTATCGCTGGCCGCAGCCCATATCGGCTTCATCGTCGCGTTTTACATGGTAGGCAGCCGGTTCGGTGTTTGGGCGCCGCAGGATTTGAACTACTCGGATGCGGTCAACACTTCGTTCCCATGGATTGCCGGAGTAGCCATCGGGCTCATGGCCTCCACGAGTGAAGAATTCCTGTTTCGGCTCTTTGCCATTCCTTTCCTCGAGAACGTGACGAGATCGCGCGTTCTCGCGGTGATCTTGCCGGCGTTTTCCTGGAGTTTTCTCCACAGCGCTTATCCACAGGAGCCGGGCTACATTCGCGGCATCGAAGTGGGGATCATCGGCATCGTTGCGGGTATTGTAATGTTGCGCTGGGGCATCGTCGCGACGCTCATCTGGCATTACACGGTGGATGCCTCGCTGGTTGGACTGCTGCTGATCCGTTCGAACAGCCTCTACTTCAAAATATCAGGAGCGGTCGTAGCTGCCGCCGCGCTTGCGCCTTTGGCCTTTGCCTGCATTTCTTATTTGATGCGGGGTGGATTCGAAGTTGATGAAGGCCTGCTCAATCGCGCGAAACCTTTGCCCGAAGTCTCAGTGACGAGCGAGCCCGTTTCAGAAACCGCCGGAGTTACATCACACAGCTATGACGCTCTCGCGCCCGGCATGATCGGCTTCCTTGCCATGTGCCTGCTTGCGGGCGGAGTATTGGCTTGGCGCCTCAAGCCACAGTCTATCGGCGAGTACCTGAAACTCTCGGTAGATGTACGCACAGTCCGCGCTCGTGCCGACGAGATCATGCGCCAGCGCGGACTCGATCCAAAATCCTACTATCACGCCATTGTCTTCGTCGATGTTACCGATCCGGTTGTGAATGAATTTCTGCGGCAGCGCATCGGCATCGATCGTGTCAACAAAATCTACGCGGGACGCGTTCCCGGCGCGTTATGGCGCGTGCGCTATTTCCGCGACAGCCAGCCGGAGGAATTCGCCGTCATCTTGCGGCCGGACGGATCGATCCACTCATTCCGCCACATCCTCGCAGAAGAAACGCCCGGCGCGTCGTTCACCAAGGAAGAGGCGGTGGCGCGAGCGGAGAAATTTCTGTCGCAAGAAAAGAAAATCGATCTGGCAGGCTGGACGCTCGTTGATTCCAGTTCTGAAAAACGGCCGCATCGCGTCGACCACACGCTCACGTGGCAGCAGAATGATCCGCTTGATGACGATCCCGGCCCGACCTCCGGCGCGGCCGATCATGCGCACGCCCGGATCGATATGCAGCTCCTTGGGGATGAAGTTACGAACTATCGCACATACATCAAGATTCCGGACGACTGGCGCCGCAAACAACACGAACTCACGCTCTCCCGTGTGATTTTCAGTTACGGCATTCCACTTCTGTTCTTCGGCGGTCTTGGTCTCACAGCATTGATTGTTTTCCTTACGAATCTGAAGTCGGAAGCCGCACGCTCCATCCCTTGGCGGCGAATAGCGTACTGGTCGAGTTGGGGGCTTTGCGGCTACCTTGTGGTTTTCGCATTTGGCAACCGCATCGCGAGTTTCTTGAACGCCTACGATACTGCGATTCCGCTCAAGATGATGTTTGGCGGGATTGCCATTGGCGCGCTGCTCGGCGCTCCTCTGTATTTCGGTTGCATCGCCCTGCTCTTTGGCATGGGATGGTATTACGCGACCAGGGCCTTCAGTGAGGAGGCCCTGCCAGGCTGGGCCCGAATGCCGGCCAACTATTATCGAGACGCTCTGTGGATCGGTTTGGGGGGAACTGCGGGCTTGCTCGGGCTGGAGCGCTTCCTCGCAGTTGCTTCAACCCACTGGCCAACCGTGCATCGTTCGCTTGCCGCTTCGATTGGCCAGGAGTATGACGCAACCCTCCCTGCGGCCTCGATCCTGGGTGGGACACTCCTTCACGCTTTGTTCACCACCGGGATGGTCGCCACGATCGCGTCCTTCGTCGCTGCGCAGGTGCGCCAGCCCGGGCTTCGCCTGTTATTATTGTTGTCCGGCGCCCTGGCGCTCATAGGGGGCGGCTGGGGCAGTCCCGCCGATCTCGCTAAACAATTCCTGGCACGTCTTATTCTGCTAGTAGTTCTTGTATTTGGCGTGCGTCGTGTGATGCGATTCAATATCCTGGGCTGCTTCCTTGTGGCTGCCGCTACATCATTGCTTGGCGGTGCCGCCGAGCTAATGGCGCAACCGGATTCGTTCTACCGCGCAAACGGATATGCCGTCGTTCTGGCGCTGGTATTGCTTTTCACTTGGCCCTTCGTGGCTTGGCGCATGCGGGCTTCGGAGGCTGCTGTCTGAAGTGCCGATTTCGTCCTTTGGGAGACCCCGCGGGAGCTCAAGCGGCCCATTCCGACCAGTGATTATCTCGAAACAAAATCCACCGTCCCACCGTTCTTATAATGGGAAGTGATGCTCACCCATGAGGTAGGGGTACGTCCAAAATGGGTGGTCACGTGGTATGCCGCGCCTCGCCAGATGCTGGTCCGTACGCTAAGGTATTGTTTTAGAAGCGGGAAGCACGGCGCACACGAATAGAAAGCGAAACATGCCGCTTCCCAGATGGGCTTTGGCTTTGGCCGACGATAACGGTCGCTCGAGTAGTACGGACGCCGCCCTAGCCTCGGTGACTTCCTTGCCCCACCTTGACGAGCGGGTGCTGGTGGCGGAAGCGCAAACGGGAAACCGCGCCGCTTTCGAGGAACTGGTTCGCCGGTATGACCGCGATGTCCTGCGCCTGGCCCTCAATCTCATGAAGCGGCCCGAGGACGCCCGCGACGTCTATCAGGAAGCGTTCCTCAAGGTTTACCGGAATCTGCACCGTTTCCGCTTTGAATGCAGCTTTTACACCTGGCTCTACCGCATCGTCACCAACGTCTGCCTGGACCACCTGCGCCGCCGCCAAGCGCGCCCCGAAGACCAGGCCCCGGAACTGAATTCCGGTCATCCTGAAGAAGGCATTGCCGACTTTTTTGAGCGCCAACGGGAGCATCGCCCGACGCTTGACCCCGAGCGCAGCCTCTTCGGCAAAGAGATCAAAGCTCGCATTGCTTGCGCGATGGAGCGGCTCTCGCCTCGCGAGCGCGTTGTTTTTGAAATGAAGCATTATCAAGGCCTGAAGCTCCGCGCGATCGGCGACGCACTCGGCACAACCGAGGAAACAGTGAAAAATTCTCTTTTCCGCGCAACCCGCAAACTCCGCAACGAGTTGGGAGGCTTGCGATGAGCGCATTTGAGAAGAATGTGAACTGTCAAGACATTGCGCCACTCCTGGTTTTTTATGTTTGCGAGGAAGTGAGCGACAAGGAGCGCAAACAGGTCGAAGCCCACCTTGCCAGCTGTAAGGCGTGCTCCGCACAACTTGCCGAAGAACGCGAACTCCAGGAGATTGTGGCTGGCGGTCTGCAGACCGCTGATGAATTCGATTCTTCCGGTATTCTCCTCTCGCAGTGCCGCAGCGAGCTTGCCGAAGCCCTCGACGATCTTTCTGCGCCTCCGGTCCAGGAACGCTGGCGCCCCTTTGGCTGGCTGCGCCGCTGGATGGCGCTGCGCCCGGCTTGGAGCGGCGCACTCCTGGTCCTCTTGGGGATTCTGCTTGGCACTCAGGCGATTCCGCTGCTGCAGACCCGCTCCAACGACGGCGCATATGGTCCGGCGATGAACGTCATGGCCAGGCCGCAAATCACCGAAGACCAGCTTGCGAAAATGGCGGTGGCGAGCATCAATTTTTCACCTGCGTCGGGCTCTGCTCCCGGCACTGTTCAGCTTCAGCTCAGTGCTGAACAGCCGCTGGTGCTCTCCGGAAATGTTGAGGACACCGATATGCGCCGCGCCCTCACTTATATCGTTGAAAGCGGCGAGCGCTTTGATGCCGGTGTCCGCCTCGATTGCCTGGAGGCGCTGAAGGCGGCGGCGCGGGATCAGCAAGTGCGTAAGGCACTGATCGCCGCGGCGCGCAAGGATCAGAATCCCGCAGTGCGCATGAAGGCGCTGGAATCGCTTCGGGTCGCGTCGGCGGACGATGACGTACGGCAGGCGCTGCTCGATGCCCTCGAACATGACGCCAATCCCGGCGTGCGCGTCGAGGCCGTCAATGTGCTCGTTGGATCTTTGCAACCCGAGCAATCGGACGAGGTAATGCTCGACGGCGCTTCGGCCCCGTCACCGGAACCCGGTTCGCCGAATGAGGATGCTGCATCCTTAGACCGCGTGATTCGCGTGCTTCAGCAGTTGCAGCGACGGGATCCCAGCCGCTACGTGCGGCTGCGCAGCGCCGCCGCTTTGCGGCAGATTGGCCCCCGTGAAGTGCAGTAGTTGAGCGCGTGGAAAGATATTTCGTTCGATCATGATCAAACCCTTCCATCAAGAACTTTTTCCTCTGGTCCGCGGCGCGTCTTT
>Ga0209180_10001845_pt1 | contig 10598 bp, 10 predicted proteins | sample CZO8metaG_3_FD_188355 | JGI IMG/M metagenome (GOLD analysis project Ga0209180, IMG submission 188355) | Vadose zone soil microbial communities from the Eel River Critical Zone Observatory, Northern California, USA - CZOApr15con2H2.8 metaG... | ecosystem: Environmental > Terrestrial > Soil >...
CTCTATCAGGAAGCGGGATAATCACCTGTTTTGCCATAGCGTCTTGTCCTCCAATTGCCCGCTCACCCGGGCGTTGCTTCTTGACTGAATACCGATTGGCTCAACATCATAAATATACCACCTTAGACTTCCGGCGTGCCCACCCGCGTAGGGGCGGGAGCGGGGTTGTGTGGAGTGGGGATGCTGCTCCTTTCGTCTCACCTGACCCGTAGGGTAGCTGCGCAGTGCCTTTCGTCTCGGCTGACCGCGCAGCGGTAGCTGCGAAGCAACGTTGCCGAGACGGGCAAGAACCAGCGTTGGTGAGACGGATTGGTGCCAGCATCGCCCCGGCTGGATTAGAAGCACTCTGCCAGGCACTTTTTGGGAGGGCAAAGGTCTCCTGTTTCTCGCGCCGCAGGTGGCGCGAGAAACTCATGTGTAAAACTCCAGATGCCGCAGCGTTTTTCTCAATGAGGATATCAGGACCCATTGTGCACATTAACCAACTACTCCAACCATCCGTAGGTGCCGATTATGATGTTTGACAATCGAATCGGGAAATGTGCGTCCCGCGTCCTGTAGGGACAAGGGGCGGGGTGGGGTGGATGAGGGGGCCTTGTGCTTGTCCTCGTCCGAGTGTAACCATCTTGCCTCACGGAACCCCAACGAATCGAATAGCGACGAGGACAAGCACAAGGCCCCCACCCTGCCCCACATCCGCCCCTTGTCCCTACAGGACGGGGATACACGCATTCCCGAGTTTGGTCGTTAAAAACCATCAGGACGGGGCCGCACCATTACCCCATTCGGTCGTCAACATTCATCAGGATAGGGGTAGACACATTACCGGTTTTGGTCGTCAACATTCATTATCGTGCACACCGCCGATTTATCGGCCTTTGCCGGCTGTTCCGCTATCCCGATTTACTAGTGAACTTGTATAATAACGTTCCAACGTTTCAGGAAATAATGACCCGGACCAAAGGAGAAATTTTTATGAGCTACCCCACAAATAACCAGGGGATGATAGCCAATTATCTCCCGGTATCAGAATTTCAGCCAGGACATACAGAATTTGCATGTGGAGCATTTGCAACAGCCAGTAATGCATGGGCTGTGCCATATAATCAACCCGCCAGAACCGACGCACAAAACCTCATCAATTGGGCCGAAGCAGAGTATGCAAAGACAGCTGGAGACAATGGCCCATCTAATACAAATGGCGCAAGCATACCAGATATGCACACCTACTTTACCGACACTCAGCAAGGCGGTGTTGTTCCTAACGCCCTCCACTTTTGGGATACAGCAATTTCCAATGCTTCAGATCAGGCCACAGATATCAACACCATCAAGGCCGCTCTCCTGAGAGGTTACCCCGTTATTGCTACAGTTACAGAGCAATCAGTTTTTGATCTTGACCTGGGCACTAACCCCTACTGGTGGGGACCTGGTGGCAACCATATTCTCACCTGGGTAGGTATCAGCAGGGGGTCACCGTATTTTAGTACACTATTACGCGTCTCATTTGCAACACTGTCCTTCTCTCAAACGGGAAGACCCATCTCAGGAATCTGGCAACGGTGATTGGTCTTCATTCCCATCAGCTGTGCGGTGACCTATCTCTCAGGAGGATGGGATGGCAAGGCTTTTGCTTGTCTATTGCTCTCGGCGAGACTGGCGTGCAGCAACGAGCGTGCGACCCAGCGCGAGACCTCCTCTGCTGCTGCCAGATCAAGCCCACGAATATCGCGCAGCACCAGGAAAGCCTCGATTCCGATACACAATGCTAATCCTGACACCAGGCGCTCAAAGCTACTTTCATCCAACTGGGTGTGTACTGGGGCAAGGGCCAGTTCGATCCAGTCGATGCGCCGGTAGCCCCGTTTTGGCGGCTCCGCTTCCGCTGTATCAGTCGTGCGCTCGTTACGACTGCGGTCCACAGTGAGACGGATCATGGCCCGCATGAGTGGCTCGGTCGCCTGTAGTTCGGCATACATTGTTCGCACGAGGGCATCCAGGCGTGCCTCGACATTGTGCGCCAGTTCTGGCGACGCGAGCATGCGCTCGAACACCGGTCGTTCTCCCTCGAGCTGGGCTTCGGTGAGCAATTGCTCTTGCGTGGGAAAATAGCGGTAGGCCGTGCGGCGCGAGACATCGGCGGCATCGGCAGCATCGGCGACCGATGGAATCTTTCCCTGTCGGATCAATTCCCTTGCAGCCGTGAGGATGGCAGCGCGCGTCCGACGTTTCTGCTTGTCTCTTCCATTGTGCGGAGGTTCCTTGTTCATGCATCTTCCCCTTGACTTTTGCGTTCCTTTAGTATATTATACTCTCATGACATAGTGACACTCAAGTAGCGTTATGACATATGAGTGCCAAAACAGGGAATGAGTCCTGTTGTTCGTCCCTTTGGAGAGCGTTTGTTCCTCAGGAACCCTGCGCGACTTGCGATGATGGTTTCGCATGAGACAGAAAGGATGCATCCATGGCAACACACCCTACGTCGTTACAACCCTTTATTTTGCGTGCCAATGAGGGTCAGGCGGTCTGGTATACGACCTTGCGCATGACGCTCAAGGCGACCAGCGAGTCAACCGGTGGTGCTCTCAGCCTGGTCGAGGCCCTGGCGGCACCGGGGTCAGCACCCCCCTGGCATGTTCATCACCATGATGACGAGATGTTCTACATCCTGGACGGCTCGTTCCTCTTCAAATGCGGCGACGAGCGGTTTGAAGGAGGCCCCAGCTCCTTCGTCTTCCTGCCGCGTCGTATCCCTCACAGCTTCAAGGTCGTCAGTGAGACGCCCGCCCGGTTCCTGGTCCTGGGGACACCGGCTGGCATCGACCAGTACTTTGTGGATGCCGGAACGCCCGCGCTGGAGGAGGGTCTGCGTCCACAGCCCATCGATGTTCAGCAGATGGCAGCCATCGCGACCCAATACGGGATGGAGATTCTGGGACCACCGCCTTTCTAAAAGTAGTCCTGGTTCCCTTTCAGGAGGAAAAAGGGGAGGAGAACATGGAAATTGTCCTCAGGGCCTTAGGTCTTGACGTGTTACCAGCAGACGTTGATGCCCAAGTTGACCAAGCATTCAGGTTGTCAGGCCTTATGAGCGGGCAGGTTGCAGTGAGCATTCGGCCAGATAATCTCCCGGCTGTATTCCAACAATTCGCTGCATGGGCCCAAGGATCGCCACTTCCTGCATGGGTGTGTTGTCAGAGGAACGCCCAAGCACCAGGCAAGCTGCACCTGTCAGCCACGAGTTCACCAAGCATTTTGTATTACAACTTGCCATTAATGCGACAGCTTCTGCGTCTCACCGGAGACGAAGAGGTACTTGTCACTGGCACATGTGAGGGATGGAGCGGTGAGATGCTGGTTGTGACCCTTTCGTGATGCGTGACTTGTCAGGACCAAAGCCGATCCTCTCATCCTGAGCAAAGCGCGGGTGACTGTGATCCTTCGCTTTGCTCAGAAGGGATTGAATCATGTCGTTGCCGAAAGAAGGTCAGGCACACAGCTTTCAGGAGTGCGAAATGATGGAGGTGATCGAAGTGATGACGCTGCCACCTGTGGTAACGCCAAAAACACCGGACCAACGTCGGCCACGACAGACACAACAAGCACGCCAGGTAGCCAGGCGGGAGATTGTCCGGCAGGTCGAGCAGGGGGTGAATGCCTCGGAAGCACGGAGACACTGCCCTGTCCCAATGCATCGCACGACGGTGTATCGGCTGCTCAAACACGTCCAAGCCGAAGGCGAGCACGCGTTCATCGAGCGGCGACACGGCCACCCCACGAAGCTGCGCGGGGAGGTCCTCACCTGGATGCTGGATCACTGCCAGAGCCATCCTTCGACCTCCAGCGCGGACGTGCAACGTCGCCTTTCTAAGCGCTTCGGCCTCTCGGTGAGCGTGAGTCAACTCAACCGCGTGCGCGCTGCCTACAGCGTGCGTCGCGTTCCACCACCGCGAGAAAAAAAAGCCGAAGACGGGCCTCACGATTGCCTCCGGATCTCATGAACAGGCTGGTGGCTTGCTCTTGTTGGCAGCAGCAACCGAGACCGGACTCCTGACACAGTTGGAGCAGGCGCTGCCACCTCCCCCGGACCCACCTCGCCTTCCCCTGGCAGGCAGTCCAGCAGTCCGCAGACGCCTGCTGCTTACGGTGCTGTTTTTGGGAGCGGTTGGCTTACAACGCACGTGGGATCTGCGCGGCTATACCGCCGATGGCCTGGCGCTGCTCACCGGACGAATACGAGCATACGGCTATCGCTACACGGAAGCCTTTTTGTCACAAGTGGCTGACGTCGATGGAGCAGAGCGCTACACGGATGCCCTGGCGTCCTGGACCACCCACCTCTGGCATGAACCAGGAGAAAATACGGGAGGAGCCGAACACCCGTACGCGTTGACCTGCTATGTGGATGGGCATCGTAAACCTGTCTACAGTGAGGTGCTGATCCCGCGCGGGTTGATCGGGCGTCTGGGCGTGATCTTGGGCTGCCGGGCACTGCTCTTGCTGCACGATGAGTACGGCCATCCCCTTTTCGTCACCACCCATCGGGGGGACCAGCATCTCACCGCAGGCGTCCCTGCGTTCCTGGCGCGCTATGAACAGCGCGTGAAGTCCAGTCAGATCACACGACTGATCGTGGATCGGGAGGGCATGGCCACCGAATTTCTCGCCAACCTGCATGCGCAAGGACGCAGCGTCGTGACTATCTTGCAGACCAATCAGTATCGGGACCTCTCCTCCTTCTCAGATGTGGGAACCTTTGTACCCTTGAGTACCGACACGCACGGACAGGTCATCCGGGAAGTGGCCCCGGCGCGTATCATGTTGTCGCGTGAAGACCATCCCAACAAGCCGTTGCGTTTACAGGTGGCGCTGATCCGTGACCTGCGCCGACGCGTTCCAGTTCCCCCTGATCCAGAGGAGGCACAGGACCCGTCGCGCTGGGATAAAGACCTGCCCGCTGATGAGCGGACATGGTGGCGCGAGGGCTGGCAAGCGACCGCCGCTCCGGCCAAAGAAACGATGGCCAGGCTGATCCCCATTGTGACCACGGCCCAGACCCATCCTCTCGATGCCATCGAGCTTGCTCAAACCTACATCCACCGCTGGCCTGCCCAGGAAAACGTCATCAAAGATTACCTTCTGCCCTTGGGATTAGACACCAACCACGGGTTCGCCAAGGTTGCTGTGGAGAATTCGGAGGTCACCAAACGACGAACACGCTTAGAGCAGCGGCGAGCCCGCCTCAAGCAATGGGCACAGAGCGCAGGCAAACGCGAGGCACAGGCAGGCCGACGACGGGAGCGACTCCGAAAAACCTTCGCGAGCCGTAGCAAGGAGTTGTATCAAGACCTCTGGGAGTATCAGCGCACCCTGGAAAGGCAAGGGGTGGCCGACCACATGCTACGACGGGAGGTCAAGGAGCGCAAAGCCATCGCAGACGCTGAGTTGGAACAGCTCCGCATCAAAGAATGGCGTGCCTATGAGCAATGCAATACCGAGTTCCGCAAGCAGGAACGCTACTGCAAAGAGCAGCGCGAGGTCTTGCGTGCCTTAGAAGAGCTGAAAGCCCAGGAGAAAACCATGTATGAATTGGATCACCGGAAGGATCAGGTCATGACCGTGTGTAAAGTGGCGCTAGCGAATCTGGCGATGTGGGTACGCGACCACTATTTTCCATCATCTTATGCACAAGCCACCTGGAAACGTCTGCTGCCATTTTTTCAACTTCCCGGTACGATTACGCAGGACGCTCAGATGGTGCGGGTCGAACTGCTCTCATTCAACGACCGCGTCCTCAATCGAGATCTGGCCGTCCTGTGTGAACAGGTCAATCAAGTGTCGCCGCGCCTGCCCGATGGACGTCGGCTCTCCTTTACCATGCGCCCAGCCTGTTGCATTCTTCCTGCGCAGAAGGTGCCCAAAATATCGTGACACCCTGATCAGCAGTGACGGGAACTTGTTAGCGGCAGACAATGCGAATGTCTTACAAGGAGACGGTAATCTGCAAACGCCAAAGACGCCACAACCACAACCACGAAGATACGATATAACCAGGATTGCAAATCAATGGGCTAGCATTATCCAATTACCCTGGGTGCCTCCCATTATCAGTGGCGACCCATTATCCTGGCCAGGTGAAATTCAATTACAAGCGCAGGCAATATGGGCGGGCAGCCCGGTAAATGCACCTTCAGGTTTAGGGATTTATAAAGCGTGGCTGAGTGCATATACAACTAAGTTAATGAACTTTGGCACTCCAATAACATTGGAATTTAAAACGATTAACTGGAACAATCAGATCATTACAGTCCAATACTTTAGTGGTGGCATTAGAGCCGAATTTGGACCAGATGGAACCACCTCTTTTTATGATTATACCAACAAAGCGGTATACAAAGCATGACATCAATTGCTAACGGCAACATTTGGCTCAAAGGCCCCTGGTTCCTGGTGGGGAGCGTAGTATGTTGTATCTCCCTCCCTAGTTTCTGCTTATGTACTTGCGTCGTTGGAAAAGGGGCTGATGAGTGCTGCTTCTCTGTGACTTAGGCACGCTTGTTGCTGTCAAGATCGGGTTCTCCGTCATTGACTAGTACTCTGAGGCAGAGAAAGCTCCACGATTAAGAACCATCTTTAGCTAGAGGATAAGAAACGCAGAGTAATAAGGATCTTTGACGATACTTACCTCCCGTCTGGACAAGCCGCCAAGGGTCGCTGCCCACTACGGAGACTGGCTTTTAGATATTCTGAAACGACAAAAGACACCAAACGTATAATAAAGAAGAGAAAAACAGATAGTTAGGAGAGTAGAGCTATGAATAAAACTCAAGCTTCCTATCTTGTTGTCGCGGCCCTCTCATTTCTTGGGGTTATTGTTATGCTTTTCTTTGCTGCAACAGATAGCAAAAGCACTTTAGTCTTCTCCATACTTGCAGTTTTTTTTGCCCTGACTGGTGCTGTTTGGGTCTACCGGTTGGCGAAAGGAAGAAGGGTTCTCTGATGGTCGTTTGATCTCGTTTCACTGAACCAGGATGGCAGTGTGCTCGTCCACTGAGGCAGTGAACCCTCTCTAATTAGGAGAGCCCCGTATATGCCCACTTGATGGTTTCGCCATAGGCTGATTGGAGGAGGCAATAAAGGCAAGGATCTGATCGTGGAGCTATTTGAGCCTCAATGTACTAGTGTAGTGCTTGATTTGGTAGGGGTTGGTATCAGCTTGACGCCCTATGCTATTCTGCATATATCAGGCACAAGCGGCCCCCAGATAAGCGCATATATGTAGTGGAAGCATACCAATTGGACACCCACACCGTTGCTAAAATATACAACTATCCACCCATGCGAAAGGGCACGATGATAGAAGGTATATTCTCCTGCATCAAGGCAGGTAGCCCCAAGGGGCTAACGCCGGCAACCGCAGCGGCGTACCTCTCCCCATATAGGACAGAGGTTTATCACCTCACAAAACGGGTGATACATGCGTGCATCGACGCATCAAAAGTTGAGGAGAGTATAGCATAATGGCAGATTTTAGACAACTGTCAGCAACCCTACATCTCTTACACCAGACAGCCGAATACTTCAACGACCAGCGGCAGCCGGCCTACCTCGTAGGCGGCTCCCTGCGCAACATCCTGCTCGGGCAGCAGTGCGTAGATTGGGACATTGTCACCACCGGCGACGCACATAGACTGGCGCGGCGCCTGGCCGATAAGCTGGGCGCGTATTACGTGCACTTGCATGAGAAGGCAAGCAGGGTAATCGTGGTTTTAGATACAGATTCCCCTAATAACCCTAAGCAAGAAATCACCTTTGACATTTCCCCCCTGAACGGCAAAACAATCGAAGACGACCTGCGCCAACGCGATTTCACCATTAACGCCATAGCGGCTCCCCTCGGTGACATCGTGCAATATCTGGAAATTGATAATACCGGGCGACCACCAGGATCACCCCCTCGTGGTATTGTAGGGGCGACCCTTGCGGTCGCCCTTGCCCCCGCCCTTGCCGCCGATCCGCTCGCCCCGGCATCGACCGATGCAACGCTCGCCCTGGGGCCTGTGGTCGCCCCTGACACTATCGACCCCCTGCATGCCCTGCCCGATCCCCTCGCCACGGATACAACGCTCGCCCCTGACACCATCGACCCCTTGCATGCCCCACCCGATCCCCTCGCCACGGCATCGACCGATACAACGCTCGCCCCTGACACCATCGACCCCTTGCATGCCCCGCCCGATCCCCTCGCCCCGGCATCGACCGATGCAACGCTCGTCCCCGGTGCGGGTGCCGGGGGCGGGTTAAACCTCATCGACCCCCTGCACGGCCTCGCCGATCTGGCCGCGCATCGTCTAAAAGCCGTCAACGCAGAGGTTTTCCGGCGCGATCCTCTGCGCATGCTGCGGGCCGTGCGCTTGATGATGCGCTATGGACTTGAGATAGACCGCTGGACAGAAGAGCTAATGATACGCGATGCAGCGTTGCTTACCCAGGTGGCCGCGGAACGGGTGCATGATGAGTTATACGCGTTACTTGGGCCTGCTGGAGCTACGGAGCGCTTGCGTTTTCTGGATGAACACGGCTTGTTTACCGTAATTTTTCCAGAGTTTGTGGTAGCAAGGGCGATGCGCCAGCCCGGTCCGCATCATTGGGATGTGCTGGAGCATTCCCTTGAATCGGTCGGGGCGTTGGAACGGGTAGCGAGGATGGTGGAACAGGGTTCAGAGAGCACGGGTCGAGAGGATGATCTTGCGGAGATACGGGTGCTGCTGCGCGAGGCAGAGACGCAGGGGATTTTTGCGTTTGAGAGGCTCAAAGCGCCGGGGATGAAGATGGCGGCGCTGCTGCATGATATTGGTAAGACTGTGACGTATTCCGAAGATGAGGATGGGGGGATGCATTTTTATAATCATCCGCAGGCCGGAGTGCCGCTGGTTGAGCAGGTGATGCGGCGTTTATGCGCGAGTACGCAGGACCGGCGGCTGGCCCAGCTGGTGTCGGCCCATCACATGCGGCCCGGCCAATTAGGGCAGGATGGGCCTGTGACTCCCAGGGCCATCCGGCGCTATTTCGTTGACCTGGGGCCAACAGGCATATACGTGGCCCTATTCTCGCTGGCCGATCACCTGGCGACGTTGGGGCCACAACCTGTTACCAATTCGTGGGAGCGACACCTGGGAGTCGTGCGCCTGCTTTTGACCAGCTACATTCGCGAACGCGAGCGCATCTTGCCACCCCGCCTGATCAGCCCCGAGGAACTGATGCGGCGACTGAACCTGGAGCCGGGGCCGCTGGTTGGACAACTCCTGGACTTAATCGCCGAGGCGCAGGCGGAGGGCACGATTCATTCAAAGGAAGAGGCGATGTGGCTGGCGGAGGAACGAATGAATCAAAACTAAGGGGAACAGGCGTCCTCCATGAACAAGGCGCACCTCCTGAAATGGTCTCAAGACATCTTTCTAGAGAAAATATATTTTTGTTTCATAGTAATAGTAGATGAGATAAATATAAATACTTGACAACGCAACGCATACGACGTATACTTTGTACCGTGAAGACAAGAGCACCTCGTTGTAACAAACAGGTCGTCTTCTTGCAGGGAGGATCGCAGCAGTTTCAGCACCAACTCATTGGTGTGCTCGGTTGTCCCAGTTGGTCTAAACCGAAGCAAGACCTCCGTCTTGTTTTAGATACACAATCAGGACAGTGGCATAAACTCCCTGTCTATATGAAAAAGGAGAAGAGTACAATGGCAGTCAGTCCAGCAGAAGTTGAGAAGTATCTCAAAGGAATGGATTATCCTACGAGGAAACCAGATCTGATCAAGCAGGCTCAGCAGAATGGCGCACCGGCGGAGGTGATTAACCTTCTCAAGCGGTTACGCGAGGAGGCGTACCACGGGCCAACGGATGTATCCAAAGCCATTGGTGAGATGAAATAAACCTTAGGATACCACTAAGCAGTTGTAATTAAGAAGAGACAGACGAGGCACAGATGCATTCTTACCTCGTCTGTCTCTCTTTCTATAGATGAGAGCTACCACCAGCACAGCGGCGATTCCGTTTACAAGATGCAAAAATTGCGAACGGCGCGGAGTCGGCGGGCCTTGACAAATTCGCCACCCAGGTGGTGAATTTATTGGTTCAAACTACATCAGGTTATTGATCTGCTCGTACCCAATCCAACCAGCCACCACCTATATATTCCCAGGTACAAGAGTAATAAAAAGAATAAGTAAGAGAGAAGGGCGTAACTCCCTCTCCAAAACACACCAACCAGGAGGAAAAAAGGGCAAATAAAAAAATACGGCGCAAATGCGCCACAGTTGCACCATATCATGTAGATTGACAAAATAAACCGATAACGGTGAGGGCCGTAGGGGCCTCAGTGAAGCGGAGCGCGTATCAATACTCCGTGCCCAGCGCCGATTATCGGCCTACTGGTTGTCCGATTATTTTGTCAACATCCATTATATGCGCGATCGCTGATTTCATCATCATAGCCCCCGCCAACCCAACGAGCATAGTTGACAAGCGAGGGCGCATGTCGTACCATTACGACGTACCAGCGCGGGGACACCTCCAGAGGTCGGTGTA
>Ga0209180_10001847_pt1 | contig 10595 bp, 11 predicted proteins | sample CZO8metaG_3_FD_188355 | JGI IMG/M metagenome (GOLD analysis project Ga0209180, IMG submission 188355) | Vadose zone soil microbial communities from the Eel River Critical Zone Observatory, Northern California, USA - CZOApr15con2H2.8 metaG... | ecosystem: Environmental > Terrestrial > Soil >...
GTCGGTTCAAATCACGGGCATCCAACCATGCGTGCGTGATCTGGAAGCGGGCTTGCTCACGGTAAGCCCCGGCTATCGCCAGCTCAAGACGCTGCGACCGGATTAGGAGACTCTTAATCCCAAGATTCAGGGTTCGACTCCCTGCGCGAGCACAATCATGCCTGTGCAAGTTCGGCTGACAGGTCCCAAAAGGCCTTCGGCTGATGAGTCACACACCTTCGGTTGATGTGTCACAACTACTTCGGCTGATTTGTCACGCTCCCGCGCATGAGGGAGATGAGCGTGACTGAGCAGAGGTACAAGGCGGTCCTGGCAGTAATTGGCGACGGTCGGACAGTGAGCGAGGTGGCCACAGACTGGGGCGTGTCTAGGCGAACGATGCATCGGTGGCTGGTGCGCTATGAGGGCGACGGACTCGAAGGCTTGAATAATCGCTCGCACCGGCCGGCGCAAAGCCCGCATCAGATGCCACCGGCGGTGGAGGCGATGGTGCTCGAGATGCGCCGGTCACACCCTTACTGGGGAGCGCGCCGAATCGCCTTTGAACTGGTCCGCAAGCGGGTTGAGCGGGCGCCCTCAGAGTCGGCGGTCTACCGCTGCCTGGTCCGTGCTGCGGTCATCGACCCTGTCAGTCGACAGCGGCGCCGGGAAACCTGGAAACGCTGGGAGAGAGGGGCGCCGATGGAGCTCTGGCAGCTGGACCTAGTGCATGGCTTTCTCTTGGCCGACGGGACCTCAGCCAAGGCGCTGACTGGCGTTGACGACCATTCCAGGTACTGCGTCTCGGCGAGGCTGATGGCCAGAGAGCGAACCCAGTCGGTCTGCGACGGGTTCAGTTCAGCTCTGAAGACCTATGGTCTGCCGGCCCAGGTGCTGACCGACAACGGCAAGGTCTTCACCGGGCGCTTCGCCCAACCCCCGGTCGAGGTGCTCTTCGACCGCATTTGTCGCGAAAACGGAGTTGACCACCTACTCACCGCACCGCGCTCGCCGACCACGACGGGCAAGATCGAGCGCTTCCACAAGACCCTCCGAGTCGAGTTCGACACCAGGCAGGTGTTCAAGACCTTGAAGACAGCACAGGAGGCGCTGGACGAATGGGTTAACTACTACAACACGCAGCGTCCGCACCAATCGTTGGCCGACGCTACCCCGGAGAGCCGCTTTCACGCCGGCGACGACCAGCCGCAGCATCTACTGACTCCGCGGCCGGAGCGCAATGGTGAGCAGTGGGTCAGCCGAAGGGTGGCTAGCAATGGACTCGTGAGCGTCGGCTACCAGCAGGTCAGCGTCGGCAAACACTTCGGTGGCAGCGCCTGCGATGTGCTCGTGACGGACGGCCTGCTTCAGTTCTGGGTCGGCAACGAGCTGCTCAAGACCGTGGTTCGGACCAGTAAGGGGCAGGTCCGCAAACTGCATGCCGACGGCACGGCGCCGCGACGGCGCTAAATTTCAGTGGGAGTGGGACAGATCAACCGAAGTAGCTTCACGACACATCAACCGGAGGTCGACACCCCAGCCACCAACTCCTGCATATTGCTTTCGAGATTAGCGCCTGCATCTGTCGAGGATCACGAGCAAGGCAGTCGTCAGCGATGATTACGCGCACGGAACTTCGGCGTGAACGGTAGGGCCACGTGGTTGGTTGCTCTGCACGGTGAATCGTCCACCGACGGCTGCCACGCGGTCTGAGAGTCCTACCAAGCCAGAGCCCCTAGATAAATCCGCCCCGCCGATGCCATCGTCCGAGACATCGACGCTCGCCCACCCGGACCTGCGACGCAGCTCAACACAAATGCGCTGTGCCTTCGAATGCTTGACTGCGTTGGTGATGGCCTCAGCCGCAACGAAGTAAAGAGCTGCCTCAAGCTTCGGTTCCAGCCGATCAAGGTCCCCATTCAGCTCGACAGAGATTGGGCATCTCTCGGCGAGAGATCGGATGGCGCTCGCCACGCCGGCTTCCAGCAGAACGGTTGGGTGAATACCGCGAGCCAAGCTCCGAAGCTCGTCCAGTGCCTGCCGCAGTGTCGCAATGCTTGCGTCGAGCACAGCCGCTGTGTGGGGATCGGTCCGTTGTAGAGCCTCTGTCTTGGCGAGTTGAAGCGAGAGCAGAAGGTTCACGAGCTGCTGTTGGGCTCCATCGTGAAGATCTCGCTCCAAGCGACGGCGTTCGCTGTCGGCCGCCTCGACAAGGCGTGCCCGAGACTGTTGCACCTCTTCGAGCTGAGCTCGCAGTTGAACTTGAAGATGGGCATTCTCAACCGCCAGGCGCACTGCGGTTGCCCTCCAGTGCGCACCGCGGCCGAACGAGCCGGCATTGATGACAATCTGCTGTCCGACCTGGGGTATTCGGCCGGGACTAACGGCGTGAGTGCTGCCGACTCGGTCGCACGCCAAGGCCGAAAAGCCGACGTGGCTCTCCGAGGCCTCCGCGCGCCGCCACGCTAGACACTGACGGATTGTGGTGTTTGGCTCGATGGCCCGGATTCGTGGCCACGGCTCCGCGGGTCAGAGGCGACGCCGATCTGGCCCAACATCGCGAGATCGTCACGAACCGCCCAGTGCTCCGCGATCCGGCCGTCGGTGACGCGGAAGATGTGGATGTGCTCAACGGAGAAGGGGCGATCCGTCGCAAGAACGCCAAGGAAGGGCCCGCGGTGTGTGCCAGACCAAGTGACGCGACACGCAACGAGGTCGCCCTCGGCGATGAGTTCTTTAACCTGCCATTTCTGGTCGGGGGCTGCAGCTTGCACGATCTCCATAACCCGCTTGAAGTTGTCGGTCCCGTCACGCAGCCCCAATGCAGAAGCGGTGTGGTTAACCACATCGGAAGCGACCAGGGCATAGTCGAGTTCGCGCTCACCGCTCAGGCCCTCGAACCAATTCGTGATCACAGTTTTGTTGGCGTCGACCATCGACCGGTTCACTATCATGGCGTTTGCCTCCACTCATAGTAGTCTTACTCCAACGAGTAGTGCGACTATAATCCGACTTGTGAACACTGTCAAGGGTCCCGCCAGGATTACGCATCGTCAGCGCCAGGCCCTCGCTACACGCGGCCTGATCCTGGATAGTGCGCGGCAGCTTTTTCGGGAACGAGGCTACGCGGGCACAACCATCGAAGCGATCGCCGCGGGAGCTGGGGTAGCCGTCAATACGATCTATGCGAGCTTCGGCAGCAAGCGGTCGATTCTCACCGCAATCCGCCTCAGATGGCTCGAGCAAGCCGAAGTCCCTCGCTTGGACGCGGAGGCGAACTCCGAACCGGATCCGGCGCGACGCTTTGCGCTGATGGCTCGCCTCTTTAGACAGCAATACGAGAGCGGCCTAGACATCGTCCTGGCCATCCTTTCTGCTGCTGAGGTAGATCCCGAGGTCAAGGCCGAGCTCAGGCCAGTGGCGAGCGAACGCGCAGCTCACCTGGAGCGAGTGGTCAAAGGGCTTCAGGGAGGCATCCGACCCGGGCTGACGAGTCGTCGCGCGGCAGGCTTACTGCGGGCGCTCGGGCAGGCATACATCTACCAGGAGTTAGTTGTGAGGTCTGGATGGTCGCCGGATGAATATGAGCGCTGGCTTGCTGCAACTTTGATGGAGCAAATCGTCGGGGAAGCTCCAGCCCGGCCTATCTGAACTCCGAGAGCGAAGACCGTTTATCAGACGCAGTGGCCCAACTCTAAATTGCTGATGTCGATATCACGTGCTGCTCTGGATCAGAAGGTTGAAGGTTCGCATCCTTCCTCCCCAGCCACACTGCATCGCCCTGAGTCTTGGAGACCGTCCAAGTTGGCCGATTTGTATTCCCACAACGGGATCTGATTTTTGTAGGTGTCTTGCGCCCCATCTTGATTCAGCCAGAGACAGAAAGATGGCTGACGATAACCGTCGGAAAGTGCTGTCCGGCTCGCCGCGCAGCTCGGCGTACTTTGCCCGCAGGCTACATTCCGTAGCCTGCGGAATCCTTGCCCTCCGCGACGCGCTCGTGCCGATTAGGCTATTCGCGCTTTGAGTGAGACCCCGATCGCCGCGGCCGGCCAGGTCTCAGCGGACGGCCAGTTTCGCTGGGACGGCCAGCGGTGGGTCCCGATCCCCCGCGGTCAGCGCGAGCCCACCCGTTGGACGCGACCGATGCAGCTCGCAGCCGCTGCCCTGTTCGTCGTCGAGGCGGTTTTCACCATCCTGACCACGGCTGTCTACGTCAATCACGACAGCATGTTGCGCGTGCTTCAAACTGCGGGGCTCGACCTCCCGCAGGGCACAAACGTCGACACCGCCGCGACCGCCGCGGTCGTCTCTACGTGGATCGTGGTGATCGTGATCGCCGCGATCGAGGTCATCGCGGCGCTGGGCAGCTACCTGGGCTGGAGGTGGATGTTCTGGGCCGCGCTCGTCTTGCTTGGTGTCGGCGCCATCGTCCCGATCGCTTTCCCCGACACAGCGCCGATTCCCAGGTGGGTGTCGGCGATCGAGTCGATCGCCGCATTTGCCCTCTTCATCTGGATGCTGATCGGCTTGATCAGGTTCGGCCCATGGGCCATGAAGAAATCGGGAACCTAGCTAAGGCTCGGCGAACTCGAGGCAGCGGACTCCAGTCAGGCCGAGCCAATTGCGTCCCCGACCGCGCACCACGCACATCAGCACCGATTCGCAAGCATCTATCAGGAGTTAGTTGTGAGGTCTGGATGGTCGCCGGATGACTACGCGCGCTGGCTTGCTTCAACCTTGGTGGAGCAAATCGTCGGGCAGTCTCCAGCCTGGCGTCCCTGAGCCAAGGGTGCGCCGCACCACGTAGATCCCGTTGCCCACCTATGGCTCGTCCCCCATAACCGATTGGTTCGTCTAGGTGATTCCAAGGTGAATTTATCAACAGCCGCTCGCCGTACTCAGCGATCGGTTGGGTTCTGGGCTGGCTATGCAGCATGTGTGTGGGGCTTGGCCTTCGCCGCGATCAGCTTGTACTGGGGTATTGGCGGCAGCCTCGGCCTCGATACGCTCGGAGGTTCGCTTGAGAGCCTGGCAAAAGCCCACGATCGGATCATTCTCATCGCAGTCTGGGTGACTGGTTTTCTGAAGTTCTTGGGATCCCTGCTTGCACTTGCATTGGCTGGTACGTGGACGGCGAGATTGTCTCGTCGGCCGGTCATCGTACTCGGCGCGGTTGCGGCCGCGACTCTAACTTTGTATGGAGGCATCCTGGTTGTCTCCGAAGCGCTAGTCACGATCGGTGCCATAAAGCCGACGCAGCCCGTCGACTGGAAGCCGCTGCTTTGGCACCTCTACGTTTGGGACTTGTCTTTCTTGGTCTGGGGCATCCTCTTCGGTGTGGCGACTTGGCACTACTCAAGGACACGCACCTAGAGGACCACGAGCGCGTGGAACCCGCGACATCACTTAGTCCCCGCCTACGACAAACGGAAAGGTCACGCCACGACCATCACCAAACCCACGATCATGGCGCTATCGCGGGTAGGCGTGACTTGACAGGACGATGCCTACAAGGCCGATCAGGGTTCCCACAGCGACGAGACCGAAAGAGACGAATACATCTAGCGGCCCTAGAGACCCCAACACGAACTTCACCGGAGTGCCGACGGCCAATGATGGCAACAGGTAGATCCAAATAATCGCGCCGGCTGATGCGAGAACCGAGGGAATTCACAGCTGGTTGAGCCACGAATACCGAAGCTTGTTCATCTCGCACCTCTGATTCGCGTGACCATGAGCGTCCCGAGCACGTAGGCCAGCGCCGCGATTCCGAAGCCCACCCGAAACCCCAGATGCCCACCGGTAGGCACGCCCAGCAGCCAGTGCCCTGGCTGCTCCAGGTAATACACAAGCAATGCAAGGACGGCGGGTCCAACCACCGTGGGCACGGTCATGGACGCGTGCCAAAGCCCCATGTCCTTGCCGGCCGCCCCCTTCCGGTCAGGCAGTACGTCGCACGCGAGCGCCCAGTCGACCGCCGTGTATGCGCCGAATCCCAGCCCGTACAGCGCTCCGAGGCCAAAGATGAGCGGGAGTGACCGGGTGAGACCAAACAGCAGCACTACGGCAACGGCCGCCTGCACCCCGCTGGAGACGTAGACGAATTGCTTTCGACGGCCCGCCCGGTCCGACCGTCCACCGCTCCACAACGCGGAGGCCACCGCAGCCAGCACCACAGTCAAGCCGAACGCCGCGCTGGTCATGGTCGGATTCGACAATCCGACCACCTTGGCGAAGTAGTAAGGCATGACGCCAACGGTGATGACCAGGCCCAAGGTAACGAGGGCACGAGTGGCAAAGACCCAGAAGAAGTCGTTGTGCTTGAAGGGTGAAAAAAGACTGCCCAGGGCCGGGACGTGGCGTCCCGCCGCCGCAGCCGTCGCGGCGGTGGCGAGAGCGAGGAGTGCGACCGGGATCAGCGCCCTCCCGAGCGGCGCGGCGAGCAAAGCGAATGTGCACGCCAGCGACAATAGAAACGCGACGCCGCTGAGGATTGCGGCGGGGCTGGCCGGCGACCCTCGCGCGGGGGCCTGCTGCGCGGGAGTCTCGTCGATGGCCTGCGCGGAGACGATCAGGCCGGCGACGAGCATGACGGCAATCAACGCGTAGCTGAGGATCAGCGCCATCCGGGTCTGACCGAGGACGGCATAGACACCAACCACAGCGGCGAGGCCGACGACGCTGCCGAGCTGCTCCATGGCCCCGAGGAGGCCAGAAGACTCTCCGCGACAGTCGCTGGGGATCAGGTCGGGGATCACGCCCGCGTATGCGCCCTCGGCGACGTTATTGCTGGCCTGGACAAGAATGAAAGCGATGAAGAGGAGCGCAGGTGTGCCGGCCACCGCCAGCAGGCCAAGGCCGACCACGTTGAGTGCGGTGCCGGCGACCATCCACGGCCGCCGGCGTCCCCAGCGGGAGGCCGTGTGGTCGCTCAACCAACCGCCGACGATCGGCATGAGCAGGGCGACGATGCCGCCGGCGGTCATGACCCGCCCCTGGAGTAGCACCGCGTCCTTGCCCGCTACCAAGGTGGCGCCCGCGAACAGGAGGGAGATCAGGATCGCCCGCCAATGGGCGCCGCGGCCAAACCAGTAGGCGTTGATGCGAAGCAGGCGCGCGATGCTCAGCCGAGTGTTCGATGCCGCAGCAGTGACATCCACAGGGTCGGCGGCACGCCAGCGCCGCATCGCGCCAAGGTCCTTACTCGCCACGTCCAGGCTCACGCCGCCAACCTAGGCATCAGGGATTCCCGGCGCATCGGGGCTGGGCCGCTTCTTGAGTAGGGGTTGACCCATCGTCGACAAACAGACCTAGCAGTCCGGTGGCGTCGGCCTTCATGTCAGATGACCACTGGGAACCGACACCTTTATGCGCGCTGTTGTGCTCATGACTGGAGAATCGGCTGTGGTCGGACCCCTTACATCGACCACCTGGTTGATCCTTGGCCTGAAACCAGGTTGATTCCTCCGAACATAGGCGCGCAACGACACGAGGCTAGTAAGCCGACCTTTACGCGTGAATCTGCACGGGTGCCGGGACCACGCCCAGCTGCCGCATCAGGTCCAGCCGATCCCACTCCTCCCATTGCTCGGCGATCTTTCTCCCAGCCAGCCGGTAGATGCTGATGCCGCTGAACCGGACGTGCTTCCCCGTCGGCCGAATGCCCAGCAGCTCCCCCCGGTGCGTCCCCTCGACCGTCCAGCGCACCCCGACCTCGTCTTCCTCCGCGACCATCTCCTCGATCGTGGCGCGCATATCGGGGAAGGCGGCGAGATACATCGCCCACTTCTGCTTTGCTCCCGCCAATCCCGGCACCTGCCCAGGCATGGCAGCGTGGTCGAGGTAGTCGGGCGCAAAGAACTTGTCCATCTGATCCAGGCGCTTTTGGTTGAAGAGCGCCTCTGCATGCGCGCGCAGGATCGCCTTGTTGTCTTCAGTGGACACGGAGCGCTTCACGGCTGAGCCGCCGGAGCTTGTGCTTCCAGGAGTTCCTTCGCGGTTTCGAGCGATGCCTGTATCTGCTTCTTCGCGATCCGGGCGAAGATCGGCTCACTGAGTTTGAAGAACCCGCTTAGCTCAGCTTCGGCGGCGCTGACAACCCTGGTCCCGCCATTTTCCGCCTGGAAGGTGTAGATCGCCTTCCATGGGAATGGTTCGTCGCTCTTGTTTACGACTCTCTTGTTGGGCTCGTGCTCGACCACCTCGTAGGTCCCCTCGATCTTCCGACCCAGCATTCTGCCTCGAGTCCGGATACGAGTCCCCACCTTGACTGGGGTTTCGGACGGTATTGCCTCCTCGAAAGTGGTGTTCCACTCGGAAATCTTGGTCGGATCGTTCAGGTATCGGAACACTTCCGCCACCGGTCGATTGACATGCAGGCTGATCTCGAATTTGACCATCCGGATTTCACTCCTCTTTTCTGCCTTGGGTCCTACTCGGGCGTGCTAGCGCTTTCCGACCCTAGGCCGCCGGCGACCGGAGCACCATCGATCGTTCAGTTGATTTTTCCGCGTCAGTCGCGAAGCAGGTCGTGCTCCATTGCGAAGAGCGCCACGGCGGCCCGACTGGTCACCCCCGTTTTCTCATAGATGTGCACGACGTGGGTGTGCGCTGTCGATGCGGCTACGTGCAGGCGGGCGGCGATTTGTTTCTTGGTCTCCCCCCGCGCAAGCAGCCGAAGGACTTCGACCTCCCGATCGCTCAGGCCTGCGGGATATTGGCTGCGAGTCCGAGGCCGGGGCGCGCCTGCCGCTTCACAGACCGCCGCCACCGCCTCGCGGTCCAGCCGGCCGGTCGCAGCCATCCGCTCAAGTTCCACCCCAGACTCCGACAAAGTCATCGCCGGCCGATGCGGTCGCTCCTCGGTGAGCGCGTGGCACACATCGGCTGCCGCCAGGATCCTGGCCGGGACGTCGATCTCACCGGCCTTGACGCCGCGGTGGTAGCCACTGCCATCGAGGCGCTCATGGTGCAGGGTGGCGAGCCGGGCCAGCGGCGAGAGGACCGCGGAGCGCACGAGGATGCGCTCCGTGTGGTAGGGATGCAGCCGTACCCGTTCCCATTCGCCCATCGAAAGCGGTCCGGGCTTCTCCCAGAGATTCGTGGGAACGCCCACCCGGCCGAGATCGTGGAGGAGGCCGGCCAGGCTAAGGGCATCCAGCTCGGGGTCAGGACGTCCCATGTGGCGTCCAGCCTCCTCGGCCAGGCGCGCTACCCCACTCGAGTGGCCGTGGAAGAAGGGGGACTTGAGGTCGACCACGTCTGCGAAGCCACGAGCAACGTTGTTCAGCGCCCGCGCGGACACAAACAACTTCGGGTCAGGCTCCAAGGCCAACACTCGATCCCAGGGATCGGGGCCGGTCGACTCCGCCAGCAGGGCTCGGGCGTCCGTCACGAAGCCGCGGGCCAGGTTTGGATCGAGCAGCTTCCCAGCGAGACGACCCACGAGCGACGACGCCGCCTCACTTCCTCCGGCCTCGTGTGCCTCGACCGCGATGTAAGCGAGGATTGCCACCCGCATCGGAAGGGCGAGCGCCTCCCCGCGGAGGTGACGAGGATATCCCGACCCGTCCCAGCGCTCCGAAACTTGCCCCAACGCCTGCCGCACCTCTTCGCCGAGTTCGAACCGTTCCGCCATGCGTGCGCCGACCTCGCAGTGGGCGGTCATTCCGCTAACCCCGATCGACTTGCCCCGTATCGCCAGCATCGCGAGCAGCCCAACTCGGTCGACTAGGGGTAGGTCCCTTCCAGCCAGATCAATCACCAGCTTGGCAACTGCGGCTGGCGTCACGTCGCCCTGCATGCCAGCCTTGCGACTAGCCTCGATGTCGTCGCCGAATAGCCCTGCCATTTCGTGCGATGTCGACGTGCAACCGATAGAGCGAAGGAGTGTCGCGTAGTAGACATTTCGTCGCTCGGTTGCACTTAACCCCAATCGCTCGGTAAGACAGGCGGCGACGATGCCAGCTCGGATCGCAGTTTCGGTGGGTTTACCCATAGCCAGATCGGTGATCAGCGAGAGGGCGGCCATGGGCTCGGCAAGCCTCATCCGCGCGCTCTCGGCTCCGCCAGCTCCTGCCATTTGGAGGCTTGATGCCCTTACAGGTCGGTCGAACACGAGGCCGTGGGTTGAAGCGCCACGGCGAGCATCATTGCACTGGCGCCGGCCGAACGCCCTCCCGGGAGGAATCATGCCGCCTGTTTCCGGGAATGCGTGATCCGGCTGTGATCCGGCGAAAGGCCTCGGGACACCTTAAGCCGGGTTCTGCAGGGGGCGAATTCGTTCTCGTTTGCGAATAGGTGAGGAATACTTGATCCGCGTCGAAGCAGATACCTTTTTGGGGTGGTCTGGATCTCGGTCTGTTACCAGAGCAGCCCTACGCGCGTCCTTTAACTCATATGAGCCGCAAGGTAGCCACTACTTCTGTAGAGGTTGCTCTGGTCGTCGGGTAACTCCGCGCTTTATCGCCGCGGCGGCCAGTTCTGACCGGGAGTCGATGCTGAGCTTGGTGAAGATGTGGACCAGGTGGGTCTTGACAGTGGCTCGCGACACGAACAAGCGGGCCGCGACCTCGGGGTTGCTGAGGTGCTCGCCGACTAGACGAACCACCTCC
>Ga0209180_10001848_pt1 | contig 10589 bp, 10 predicted proteins | sample CZO8metaG_3_FD_188355 | JGI IMG/M metagenome (GOLD analysis project Ga0209180, IMG submission 188355) | Vadose zone soil microbial communities from the Eel River Critical Zone Observatory, Northern California, USA - CZOApr15con2H2.8 metaG... | ecosystem: Environmental > Terrestrial > Soil >...
CTGGTTTGAGAATCTGCTTCTCCCGGTGTGGCTGCCAGCCATGCCTGACGTGCAAGACAAACTGGAACAGGGTGCGCTGGTGGCCGATGTCGGCTGTGGGCGTGGCAGGGCACTCATTAAGCTGGCACAAGCCTTCCCACGCTCGCGCTACGTCGGCTACGATATCTTCGAACCGACCATCGAAAAGGCCACCGCGCATGCCCAGGCAGCGGGTGTAGCCGACCGGGTGCGCTTCGAGCAGCGCGATGTCTCCGCAGGCTTGCCCGAACAGTACGATGTGATTACCACCTTTGATGTGGTGCATGACGCCATCGACCCACGTGGCTTGCTCCGAGCCATTCGCCAAGCCCTCCGCCCGGATGGACGCTACGTCTGCCTGGATATCAACTGTGCTGAGCACCTGGAAGGCAATGCCGGGCCGCTGGGCAGCCTGTTCTATGGCGTCAGCGTGCTCTATTGCATGACCACCTCGCTCTCCGGCCATGGAGAGGGGCTTGGCACCGTAGGGCTGCCGGAAGGGAAGTTGCAGGAGTTGAGTAAGGAGACCGGCTTCAGCAGCGTGCGGCGCGTGCCACTGGAGAACCCCTTCAACAACCTCTACGAGCTCCAGCCCTAGCAGCATCGCCCACTGCGACATCTGTCGATACTCTTGGGTCCGAGAACTGGCTGCCATCCTCGTTCCAGTGAGCAGTATCTGGTAGAATGGATCTCAGAAGTGCCGAGCAAGACCAGGTCGCACTGGATATTGCTTGGCACCACACACAGAGGAGTCCTGAGCGGTGTTTTATCACCGGCAAGGGCGCCACAATGAGAGGAACGACCGCTCACCACATCGCGGAAGCACACAGTGGCAGAAAACGGGTCTGATACGTTGTGTCTACTACAAAAGGAGGCTAACGAGATGTCAAACGAGACAAACAAGGTCCTCGTACGCCGGTGGGTCGAGGAGATCCTGAATACCAAGGGGAACCTGGCCGAAATAGATGAACTGTTCTCTCCCGACTACATCGACTACACTAATCCGCCTGATTGGCCGCCGGGTCGTGAAGGGCATAGAAAAATCGTGGCGCTGTACCACGCGGCGTTCCCCGATTTCCACTATACGATTGAACATGAAGTCGCCGAAGGGGACATGGTCGTGGTCCGAGGCACCTATCACCTGACCCACAAAGGGGAGTTTTTTGGCATCGCTCCCACGGGTACGCACGTAAAGACGACCGGGACGCATCTCTTTCGCATTGCCGAAGGGAAGATCATGGAACACTGGTGCAACAATGACGATCTGGGCACCATGCGGCAACTCGGTGTGGTTCCCTAGTTGAAGCTGAGAAGCAAACCGAGGTGAACAGGTTGCATACCATAACGCTTGGGAAAGTCGAAGTCACGGCTCTGCTTGACCTGCCGATGCAGAGTGATCCACAACTCTTGATGCGGGAACCATCTGGCCAACTGGTTCCTGCTGAGCAGATCGTGGCCGAATACGGTCATCTTTTGGATGCGAACGGGCCCACGGGATGCGCAACGAGGTAAGCTCAAGCAAAGCGAAAAGAAACAGTCCGTCAGTGATGCTGTATGGTCAAAAAGCCGAGGGAAGCGTCAGCGATTGGTGTCCATTGAGACAGAAGGGCGAGGAAGTCAGAGAGTGCCGAGGGAAGAAACAAAGTCGATGACGAGCCGTTAAGCGGTGGCGAGCAGATCAAAGCCAAAAGAGCGCGCAAAAGTGGCCGGGAGACCGTGGAGCGTGACGACCAGCCTGGGAGCGTCGGAGGGGCGAATATTGCGAGCGAACCGTTCCTCCCAGGACAGACGCCAATGTGCGCGCTTCGCTCGGGTCAAGGTTGGCGAGATCTGCGCCGGGGCAGGTGAAGGATCGGCAGGGATGGAGCTTTCCAGCCGGACGGTTTGGCTTCGGACCACTTTCAGCCAGGCGCGCCGGATTCCACAGCGTGGCCAATCTCTCCAGAGGACCGGAGCCAGAGGAAGCTCTTGAAGCGCTTTTCTCTGAGGAGGCGAGGAATCCGAGCGAGAAGCGTCCAATGGCCACAGCACTGCACTCACTCGTCGGGGTTTGAGCGTGGTACGGCTCTCTTGACACTGTGCCCGCAGGGGACAGGAGCGGCAATGACCGATGCGGGCAGCATACAAGATCCGCAGGGAGCCATCCCGCTCGGGACGCCGTTCTTGAGGATACAGCGGATGGTTGGCAGGACAGCGCAATGTCCCATCCGGTTGTGGAGTAAAAGCGGAGCCAGGAAAGCCTCCCGTAAAGGAGGGACGAGCCCATTGGGAGGGGCCATAGATGACTGAAGGCGTGGGCGAATCTTCCGGTGCAGGCTCTTCTTTCGCAACAGGTTCAGCCTCAAGGGCTGGGGCAAATTCGGTGATGCACAATTGTGCTCCAGAAAGCTGTTGCCCCAGTTCCAGCCGGATATTCCATGTCCATTGTGCCAGGATTTGGGCAAACCGCCTTTCCGCATGGGGTATGCGAGTACCAACGATCTGCGTTCTGCTCCTTGTCTTCGTCAGCCAGCACGGTCTCAAACGAGCCACGATGCAGGTACAGGTCAAGCACATCCGAAGCAGTAAACGCCGAGGAAGGAAGCGTACTCACAAACAGTTCGTAAACCATGTCGTCACGCTGGATACCGACTGCGGGAGAAGAAGTAGTCGCACGGTGAGTCGCAACGACCATGCGCACCTCGGGTCCAGCAGGCGTCAAGGGAACGGCTGGGCAATCGTAGAGGGCACGCGTCACCCCACTTTCTGGATGGGTACGCACCTGATCTGGGGGGCAGGCAAGGGCCTGTTGAACCACCGAGAGATCCAGCAAGTGGTAAGCACGACTTCTGGCAAGTATGCCAAGGCCAGCGGTGAGCACATCGAGGAGTGGGGCAGCATCACCATAGAGACCATCGAGACGGAGCAGCACTGAAGCGAGGGGAAGCGCAAGTTGAGTCGCATAGTTGGTGATCACCTGAATGGCTCGCCGCAATTCGCTCCGATAATCCCCATTGCCGGGTCCACCAAACGTGCCGAGGAACTGATGGGTATGTGCCTGGAGCACGACCGTGCGTGTCCTCACAACTTCTCCCCGCTTGCGACCCTGGTAGCCTGGCGCGCACACCTGATCAAGCCGACGATGGGGAGTGGGCAAGTTTTCCGCCTGTGGAAGCGCCCGTTGGCGGGCAGCTTGTCGGGTCCCGTCCACGTCGATCACTAACCACTGCCTGCCTGTTCGGTCAGACAAGCCGCCGAGAGAAGGAAAGGGCTTGCGGGCCAGCAGATCATTCTGAAAGAGCGTCCGTAAGGCTTCCACTGTGGGCAGATCAAGGGCAGCGAGAAAGCGGGACAAGGTTGAACGATGGGGCAACTGATTACGGCCAAACAGGGCCATGAATGGCTCGGCAAATGGAGTGAGCCGTTCGTAAAAGGCCAGCAGAGTCGGTTCGCCTGAGACCGCGTAGCCGATTAACACCGCGACAAAATCGATGAGATCGTATTGGCCAAAGCGGGCACGGGCAAAGCGCACCTGGTCCTGGATGGTTTTCAGGACTCCTGTATGGGCAAGCACCTGAGCGAAGGCTGCCACTTCTCCCAGAAAGGTCGGCGTCGAAGGAAGCGATGTAGGAGTAATTTGGATAGTGACCTCAGCATGCATCATGGTTCTCGTAGACGTCCTCCATGTCTCGAAAAAAGATCTCTTGCCGTCAATACGCCTTCTGTGGAAAATCCGAGAACAGGCAGTGACGCACAGGAACACCTGCGCTACGTTTCCTGCTTCGCGATCCCCCTGAGGATCGCCTGCGTGAGCAGTTCTGGTACGTCCTCTGACGTGTTCGGCTCGACCAAGGCAAGGACGGTCAGGTGATAGAAGAGGGGACCGGCGAACATATCTGCCAGGATGGTGAACGGCAGATCCTCTCGCAGTTCTCCGCGCTCGTATGCACGAGCGATGAGCGCTTTCAGCCGGGCCATCCGCGAGCGGAGAATCTCCGTTTGATACACTTCCAGCAGTTCGGGATGGCTCGCAATCTCTGCGACGAAGCGGGGCACAATCTGCCCCGCAGGCGAGGCGATGCTGGCGCGATACGCCTCTCGCAACAGCACGCGCAGATCCTCTTCGAGACTGCCCTGGTCTTCCATCGGCGTTTCGTCGGAAAGCTCGTGCAGCACCTCTCGCAGCAGGGCCAGCTTGGAGTCCCAGCGCCGATACAACGTGATCTTGCTGACTCCTGCGGCAGCCGCAATCGCCTCCAGGCTCATCGCTTCATAGCCACGCGCCACAAATTCCCGCAGCGCGGCCTCCAGTAAGGCGCGATGGGCTGGTTCACTGCGCGGTCGTCCGCGTCGTCGGGGCGCACTGGGCAGTTCTTGCATGGGACTCTGTCCCTCCTCTCGATCATGTGTTGACTTGAAAAGAGCGCTCCGTTCCTGCTCTGCTGCAGGCCGGGCTCGCTCTGTCCGAATCCTTCGCATGCTGCCGAGCCTTGTCCAGTTGCTCTCGTTTCAGGACTTTTGCGATCTGTTAACCCCTCACGGATCCATCCTTCCTCCACCCGTCCACATAGCGCAAGAAGTGTTCCACCGTTTGTCCTACCCCATCCTCCGCCTGAATTTGCTTGCCCAGTTCGGTGGCCCGCTGCCGCATTGCTGCATTCGTCACCGCCTCGCGGATCGCCTCTGCCAGTCGCTCTGCGGTGAGCGTTTGAAAGGGAAGCGGGGCAGGGCCTGCCCCCAGCGCAGAAACCAGTTCTGCCCAACTGGGCTGATCGGCGGCCAGAGGCGTACACACAGAAGGAACGCCACTGCGCAGTGCTGCACCAGCGGTGCCAGCCCCTCCATGATGCACCACTGCGGCCATACGCGGAAAGAGCCAGCTATGTGGCAAGCTCTCCGCACGAAAAACGAATTCAGGAAGAGTACGGCCCTTGCCCAGACCCGCCCAACCGCTGAGGAGCACGCCACGCTGATCAGATAACTCAAGTGCCCGCAAGACGAGGTCCAAGCTAACTTGCGCATCGCGGCTGGCCATACTCCCGAATCCTATCGAGACCGGAGGCGGGCCAGCTTGCAAAAAGTGCAGCAGGTCGGCTGGCGGCTGCCACCCTGCAGGAGGATCAAGAGACCAGTAGCCAGTCACCTGCACCCGAAGAGGCCAATCAGTGGGCCGAGGCAGCACCGCCGGGCTGTAGGCATAGTAGACCGGCATCTCCTCGCACTGCTGGCGCGCGAGCGGGCCGAAGAAAGGCAGGGGGCGCAGCCCTAGCTCACGGCGCAGTTTCCTGTCGTCCGGGCGCAAGAGCTGCCAGACCACCTGCTCGCTCAGGCTCCAGGTCAGCCAGTTCAGGAGAGGGCCACGGTCGATGCCTCTGCCAATCAAAAAGCTGGGAAAGGCTCTGGTTGGAGTCAGGGGAAAGAACATAGCAGCAGCGCAAGGAATGCCAAGTTTTTCCGCGATGCTGTAGCCGGTGATCCAGCTATATTTGTAGAGAATTGCGTCTGCGCCCTGTGCCGCGCGCCAGGCATCCTGGTTGAGGTGGTCAGAAAAATACCGCCGTTGCGCGAGTCCATAGCGCAGTTGATGGAGGAGATGGCCCCCGCCAAGCGCCGAGGATTCGGCTGCCCCGGTGATGAACGGCTGATACGGGTGGCCCAGCGGCGCAAACTCGACGCCGTAATCGGCAGCCAGGTCGGCGAAATCTGGCCGGGCCGCCAGCGTGACGCGATGGCCTTCTTGCCTGAGCCGAACGGCTAAGGCCACAAACGGTTGGGTATCACCCCGTCCCCCCATCGTGAAGAGTGCGATGCGCATGAGAAACCTCCTTCTTCATCATGCAGGCAAGAGCGGAACGGCGCTCTCCCCCATAGGCGCGAACTTAAGGGAGAGCAGCCCCCCAAAATGGGTCATGTCGCCATGGCGAGCTCCTCACGTGCGTCTGTCGCTGGGGTGCCAAGCCAGCGACAGACAAGGGTGTAGAGATGCACTCGCTTGCGATGACCACGACACAAAAAACGTTGTACATGCGGCAAACACGCCTGAAAGCGCCCACGTGTATAGTTGCCTCGGAACGGTACGGCACAAGAGATCGAAACAGGCTTCTGCCACCATCCATTCACTCAGCGGACCGGCGAGAGCCTCTTGCCACCAAGAGCCACAGAGGACCTCTCGACCGACGCGTTGCTGCTCGGTGCAGTGCACCGCATCCCTCATCGCTTGTCGCACGGCGGTACTCTCTTCTTCCAGCAATGCCCATCCCAGCAAGAGTGCCGTGATGGTGGCTTTGGCCACGGCCATCGTCGTACACCGCAAGGTCTGCAGCTTGAGCAATGGCTTCATGCGTTTGAAAAGCAGTTCAATATGCCAACGTGCCTGATACAATTGCATGATGTGCCGATCGCTCCAACGGTCCTGTGGCAGGGTCGTGACCACCAAGACCCATCCAGAGAAATACACCGTGCTTGCGTGGCCTCTTCCGCTGGGTCTTGCTCGCTTTGCGCTTGGTCCTCCGCTCGGCCTTCTCCTGTTGCTGCTCGCTCAAACGCAAGGCGAGGCCTCCGCAGCTTGATCCGCTTCTTGGCCACCGTGATCCAGACCACACGACTCCTGATCTCTCCAGCCGACACGTGCAGTCCCCACGCGCCACTCCAGCACCATGATCGGCTTTCCGTGCTCATTTTCCATCGGGAACCGCGATGGGCTGATGCGAACGACGATCTCGGCCATCTTGGAGAGCACAAACACGATGCGTGTGCGCAAGCCATTGGCTCGGTCGGTCACCACCAGATCCCCTGGGTGCAGGTCAAACACCTCCAGGTGCTCTCCCTCATGACAGTCGGTGACTTTGACCTGCGTGAGCCGACCCGCCAACAGATCGAAAGCGGTATGCACGCGCCAGACACTTCCGTGAGGACCCACGCACTTCCAATGGGTTGCGTCGATCAACAAGATCCGTGTGAGACCAGCTCGCACCAGCCAGGGAGAGACGGGGGCCGCCATCGCCAGAACTTCTTGGAAGAGCCAATCAAGCCAGGCGCTCGCTTTTCGCAGGCGTTTGCGCCAATCATTGGCCGAGACCTCTGCCAAACCGATGAGCACGCTCCACAGACTCACGTGCTGAAACGAATGGGCCGTATACACGTAGGCCAGTATTCCCCGGAGCAGATCCGTGGCTGAGCGGATGTTCCGGCTGCGCAGAAGCGGCTTTGAGCTTCCTCGCTTGCTCATCCAGATCGGTGGGCAAGCGTGGGATCACCTCTTGTGTCCACTCATCCTGGTTCTCGTTTCCTTGCGAGCCTTCCTCTTGTATCGTAGACTGTTTTTGAGATGGCATTGCGTTTTTTGGGTCCGTTTCTTGAAGATTTTTTTAACGGTACCACCAAACGGCTTGCCATTTCCTTTTCCCTCCTTTTCTCCTAGTCCACTCCCTTAAGTTCGCGCCTATGGCGCTCTGCCCCTGCACCCCATGAGATACTAACAACGTAGTAATAGGGTATCTAACAGTTGCCAAATAGGTGTAGTTATCCTCTGTTTTCCCCTGAGAAAAAGTCCTTGCTTGCACAGGCAGACTTTGGTATACTGGCACCACCAGCGAACACATGTTTTGGGAAAAAGGGATGGGAACAGCAACCACAGCCCAAATGCTCAGTTATCCCCTGCGCCTTCCTGATGAGGCGCAGGCGGATGCCCTGCGCTTACTGGATGTTTCACGGCAGATCATCAATACCGTGATCAGTTCGCTGTGGGATCGACTCGACGAGTTTGGGACGCGCACCACCACCTACGCCTACAAACAAGTGGAAGAGATGACCAGCAGTCCGGCGGCTCATGGCCACCGGCAATGGAGGTGTGAAGCTGAGCAGGCGGGCCGTATTTTACGTGGGCAGGCCCAGCGCAAGAAACAATTCGCTCTGATTTTGCCGATTCTCGAACAGGGAATGATCCGGCCCAAAACCGAGCACAAGCGGGCGGGCAAGAATCGGAAAACCATCAAACAAGCCCTCGCCGATCTGCGTGAGGCCAATTCGGATGGAGGCAACGCCGTCGAACTGCAAAGCCTGATCGAACAAGCCTGCAATTTTTACCTGACCAACGGCTGTTTCCCCGACTGCTACGAACAGATGCAGGCCGTTCCCATCCTCAAAGCAGGCATCTTGCCCTATGCAGGCGATGATGGTCCTCGTATGGGTCAATCCTACCGCATGTCCCTTGATCTCGAACAGCACGAGGTCACCCTTGCCATCCGCTTTCCCGATGAGGCTCTTCGCTGGTCGCGCACCTGGCGCGAAAAAACGATGAAGCTGGTGTTGCCTGAGCCACTGGTGGCTCGATTGCGCCAAGGAGAGGCACTAGCCCCAACCCTGCGAGAAGTCCAAGAGGTAGAGGGGACACGCTACGCGGTGCTCGACTTCATGGTGCAGGTGCAAGCCGAAGCACCACCGCCATGGGAAGACATGCGCTCCGTTCTGGGCTTTGATTGGGGAGTGAGGACGCTTGTGACTGCCACGGTGGTCGATCTCGACGGCCATCAGCTGGGGCGGCCTTTCTTTTTGGACACCGGTGCGTTTGATGGGGGGCAAGCACGGACGAGGCGGCAGATCGATCGCTTGAAAACGCAGGTAGCTAAGGTGGAAGCCCGGCGAGATAGCTTTCCGGCTTGTGATCAGAGACGGGAGCCATCGATCCAGAAGCTGGCTCTCTTGCGCCAGGAGGTGGCTCGATGCTGGCGCAAGTACGAAGCCAGAAACCGCGACCTCGCGCATCTGGCCGCCAATGTCTTGCTTCTCCTGGCCACTGCATCAGGCTGTCGCCTCATTGCAGGGGAATCGCTCAAGTCACTCAAATCCACTGGACGAGGGCGGGATGCGAAAGGGCGCTGGCGCAATTGGCGCAACAATGCGCAAGTGCGGGGCGAATTATGGCGTGTGCTTCGTTACAAATGTTTTCTGGCGGGTGTTCGCCTGGAATGGCAGCACCCTCGAAAAACCTCACATACCTGTCCTCACTGCGGGAAACCAGCTCCCACATATCGTTCCCCTGAGCATCTGGACCAGGTGGAAGACTGGGGAGCCTGGCTGTGCTGTTCCAATCCAGTATGTGGCTGGAATGGCTCGCGGGATTATGCCGCCTCGCTCAATATCGCCCGTTTAGGGGTCACTTTTATCACCCACTACCTTGCCACAGGTCGCTGGCATCATGCTTCCATTGCTGATACAGCAGTGAAAACCGTCTCCTATATGGGGACGGTTGCGGTGCTACGGTTACCACCGCCGATCCCTCGGGATCGCTTGCTTTATGCAGGAAGAATCTACGTCAACGGCTGGCGCAATTCTGTGAAGCTTCGCTCATCCTATTCGACGGAAACGCTTTTACGATTGTGTGGATAGCTGAAGATAGCTACAGATAACGCCCAAAACAGTAGATTTTAGTAACGGTACAGGTCACGCTACAAAGGAATGCCCCACGATGAATCGGGGGCCTACAGGAGCACGAGCAGGAGGAGCAGTATCACCTCGGTTATTTCTGCAATGGCCCCATAGATGTCACCTGTCAATCCACCCAGGCTGCGCGTCACCCAGGCGCCAAGGGCAAGCGCCAGCAGCGTCGCAACTATCCACGCGGCAGCACCCACCAGTCCCCCGGCCAGGAGGGCGATGAGCATAGCAGTGATACCCGCCTGGAGCAATTTTCCCGGCGTTACAGTCTGGCGAAAGGCCGCGCCCAAACCAGCAGCTCTCGCGCTCGGGAAGGCGCGCACGGCGACTATCATGGCCCAGCGGGCGCAGGGTAGGGTAATCAGCAGCGCCTGGATGAGATGCGCTGCTCCCAGGCTGGCGAAGAAGCTCCATTCGAGCAGGAGGACACACGCCGCGCCAAGGACAGCGAAACTTCCCACCCGGCTATCGCGCATGATCTCCAACTTACTCTCCCGCGTGGTGCCCCCAAAGAGACCATCACAGGCATCCATCAGCCCGTCGAGGTGCAGCCCACCGGTGAGCAGTACCAGGCCTACCACCAGCAGCGCGGCCAGAGCCAGGGGAGGCAGATGCGGACCAGCGACTACTACGAGGAGCGATAACAGCAGCCCCAGCAGCAGGCCGACGAGCGGGTAGTATCCGCCGCCAACGCGCAGCGAGACTGTGTCATCATCAAAGCGCTGTGGGTATTCAGGCAGCGGGAGCACGGTAAGAAAGCGTACCGCCGCGACTAATTCCATGTACTGGTCCAACAGCCAGTGTACGCTAGCGGCGGCCAGTCTTCTGTTTTGCCTGGAGGAATTCATGACGCTGCTCTGCAAACATGGGATAATGGAGAAGTTTACCGGTCAATATTGGGTTAATGTTACTTTGCCATTATAGGATGCACTATCCTTGGTGTCAATGAAGGAGCTAGCGGGTCGAGCAAGCGAACTGGCATGGCACCCGCAAGGGATGCCACTACAATGACACGGAGCGGCTCGCTTGAGCGGTTCTGGAGGCTACGGCAATTTTGATGTCCTGTGAGGCTTGCTACCAGAAAAATAGAAAGGAAAGAAGAAGATAACTATGAACAATGTACTTGAAAGAGCTGCGCGCATTCAGCCACTGGATAC
>Ga0209180_10001849_pt1 | contig 10583 bp, 7 predicted proteins | sample CZO8metaG_3_FD_188355 | JGI IMG/M metagenome (GOLD analysis project Ga0209180, IMG submission 188355) | Vadose zone soil microbial communities from the Eel River Critical Zone Observatory, Northern California, USA - CZOApr15con2H2.8 metaG... | ecosystem: Environmental > Terrestrial > Soil >...
GGGGACCTGGAAATGAAAATGGGTTGTCTGCGGTGCATCGGGAAGGGGGACAAGGAGCGCCTGGTTCCCATCGGCCGCAGAGCGTGCGCCGCGGTGGAGGATTACCTGGCGCGCGCGCGGCCTCAGCTGATGCGCTCACGAAAGGCCGGCCCGGCGATTCCCTATCTGTTTCTCAACCGGCGGGGCGGAAAGCTCAGCCGAGTGGGAGTGTGGAAAATTTTGTCGGCGTACGGGAGACGGGCGGGCCTGCGGAGGCCGTTGACGCCGCACCAGTTGCGTCACAGTTTCGCCACGCACCTGCTCGAGCGCGGCGCAGACCTGCGTTCCGTGCAATTGATGCTTGGCCACGCCGATATTTCAACGACGCAGATCTATACGCACGTGATCGAAGAACGCCTGAAAGAGATTTATAAGGCGCACCATCCGCGCGCCTGACGGGGCCCACGGGACATTAGAACAAGAGCGGCCGGAGAGGCTTGCCACTGCTCTCGCCGGCCTGAGGAATAAGGAGTCTCATGCCCGATTACATGTACATGCTCGAAAGCAGACTCTCCGCCGAGCAGCGCGCGGCGATGATGCGCGTTCAGGAACTTGCTGCGGCCGCGAGCGCAAACGTCTATTTGACCGGCGGCGCGGTGCGCGACCTGATTTCCGGAGCGCCCATTCGCGACCTGGACTTCACGATCGAAGGCAATCCTGCCCGCCTGGTGCGCGAATTGGAAAAGGGCGGCGCGCAGATTGTTTTCGAAGACGAGCGGCTGCGGCACGTGGAGATGATTTTTGCCGGTGACTGCGATGGCAGCCTGTCCGCCGCCCGCGACAACGTGTATGCCCGGCCGGGTACCACCCCGGAAATCCGGTGGTCCACCATTATGGAAGACCTCCGCTGCCGCGATTTCTCCTTGAATGCCATCGCCATTTCGCTCAACCCGGCATCTCGCGGGCTTTTGCTCGACCCCACCAATGGGCTTTCCGACATTGGGAACCGCGAAATCCGCGCGCTTTCGATTCACAGTTTCACGAATCAGCCCGTGCGCCTCCTTCGCGCGCTGCGTTTCGCCACGCGCATGGGGTTCAAGCTGGAGACCCGGACGGCCGAGTGGTTCTCACTGGCATTCGACCGTGATTTGCAGCATGAAATCCCGCCGGAAGATGCGGGCGCCGAATTGCGCGCCGTGGCGCGCGAAGACAAGCCCGCGGCTATCCTGAAAGCCTGGGAATCCCGCGAATTGCTGGGAACGTTTCATGCGCAACTCGCACGGCGCCACCCGCATTACGACGCGCTGCAGCGTCTGATGAAAGTGCGCGACGATTTAGTTTCCGCCGGGTTGCGCCCGCGCCTCCAATGGGCTGCGATCTCCGCCATTCTGGGCCGATTGAAGTCGCGGGAGCGCAGCGCGGCGCTATCGCGGATGGGCTTTCGGTCTGCGGAAGCGGCCTCAATAATCGGCTTGGAAGAGGCGGCGGCCAAGGCGCAGAAGATGCTCGCGAGGCGCAAGACAGCGGCTCCCGGCGATGCCTACCGATTCTTGGAGAAGCTCCCGCTGGACCAAATGGCGGTTCTTCTCGCCGAGTCGTCGAATTCGAAGGCCCTCGGAAAGATTCGGAACTACATTCATAAGTGGCGCCCGTTGCGGCAGGAACTCCCCAATGTCGAGACCGAGCTCGCCGGCCTGGGCATGTCCAGGGGCCCGGCATTCGCAAAGGTCATCGAGCAACTGTTTCAGCAGCAACTCCTCGGGAAAGGACGCAACCCCATAGACCGTGTGAAATTGCTGCGAAAACTATCCGGTATCAAAGAACCGCCAAAGAAAAAGGTCAAAGAAGAGAAGAAAAAGCCCGCATCGAAATTTGCACAGCGGGCGGCTGCGCGAAAAGCGGAAGAGAGTGCGCCCCCTGCAGGAAAACCGGGGACCGGCAAACAGGAAGCGGTGTGGCCAGCAAAGGGAAAGGCAGCACCGCAAGCGGACGCGAAGGCGAAAAAGGAAGCGCCGAAGCATCCGGCGCCGGTGAGCGCAAAGAAAACCAAGGCTCGGGCATCCGGCCGCTCTCATGGAAAGCGGAAGAAGCGCTGACGCGTCTCAATGGGGGTTTGCAGCACGGGTCTATGGGATCGCCAAAAGAGAGCGGGCGGACGGAGCGCCTTGCTTCCAAGAACGCAATCAGACTCACGGCACCACAAGGACTGTGCAAAAGACGGTTCGCAAAAATATCCATTGCGGATTAGAATGAAGCGACATGGGGCAGCCGCAATTCGTTCATCTTCATCTTCACACAGACTTCAGTCTTCTCGATGGCGCCTGCGATATCACAGAACTGGTGGAGGAGGCTTCGCGCCGGGGCATGCCCGCGGTTGCCGTCACCGACCACGGTAATATGTTCGCCGCCGCGAATTTTTATCACGAGGCGGCGACTCGGGGCGTCAAACCCATCGTCGGCTGCGAGGTATACGTTGCCAAAGGCAGCCGGCACGACCGCGGCGAGAAGACGAACGAAGCTGAAACGCGCGGAGCACCCCGAGCCGCTCATGAGCCGGGGATGCGCGGCAGCAATCACCTGTTGCTCCTTTGCGAGAATACCGAGGGATACCGCAATCTACTGAAGCTTGTCTCCGCCGGCTTTCTTGAGGGCTTTTATTACAAGCCGCGCATTGATTACGACCTGCTCGCCCAACACAGCCACGGACTGATTGCGCTCTCCGCGTGCCTCAGCGGCGCCGTGAACGAAGCAGTGATCGAAGAGCGCCTGGATGATGCGCGGGAATCGGCGTATCGGTTGCGGGACATCTTCGGCAAAGGAAACTTTTTTCTGGAAGTTCAGGACCAGGGTCTGGAAATCGAGAAGGGTGTGAACAGGGAACTGGTCCGACTGTCGCGCGAGACAGGGATTCCGCTGGTGGCGACCAACGATTGCCACTACCTGACGCAATCCGACGCGCATGCGCAGGAGGTCCTGCTGTGCATTCAGACCGGCAAGACGATGAGCGACCCGCAGCGGATGAGATTCGCCACCGATCAGTTCTACTTCAAGACCGCCGCCGAAATGGCGCAGGTGTTCCACGAGCTTCCCGACGCGGTGGAGCGCACGGTGGCCATCGCAGAGCGTTGCAACGTGAGAATCGACCCCGTGGCGAACCCGTTCCCAGAATTTCAGGTTCCCCCGGGACACACGCTCGATTCTTATTTCGAAAAAATGGCCCGCGAAGGACTTGCCTCGCGGGTGCCCTATCTCGAGGCGCTCGCGAAGGAAAACCGCCTGCGCCGTCCGCTCGCGGAGTATGAGCAGCGCCTGTCGGCCGAAATCGAAATGATCAAGAAGATGCGCTTTGCAGGCTACTTCTTGATTGTCTGGGACTTCATTCACTACGCGCGCGCGCAAGGCGTGCCGGTGGGGCCGGGGCGGGGTTCTGCCGCCGGGAGCCTGGTGAGCTACGCGCTGCGAATCACCGATGTGGACCCGCTCCAATACGATTTGCTTTTTGAGCGCTTTCTGAACCCTCAGCGCGTCTCACTGCCGGACATTGACATTGACTTCTGCATGCGGCGGCGCGGCGAAATCATCGAGTATGTTACGCAGAAATACGGGCGGGAGAACGTCGCGCAAATCATCACCTTTGGGACGATGGCGGCGAAGGCCGCCATCAAGGACGTGGGCCGCGCGCTGGATATGCCGTACGGCGATGTGGACCGGCTGGCGAAGCTCATCCCCAACCAGTTGAACATCACTCTGGACGATGCGCTCCAGCAGTCCCCGCAGCTTCGTTCGCAAATCGAGGGCGATGAGCGCCTGCGCGACCTCATGGATGTGGCCAAGCGGCTCGAGGGGCTGGCGCGCCATGCTTCGACACACGCGGCAGGCGTAGTGATTTCGCCGCAACCGCTCACGGAGATCGTCCCGATCTACAAGTCGAGCCGCGAGGAAATCACGACGCAGTACGACATGGGGGCTCTGGAGCGGCTGGGCCTGCTGAAGATGGATTTTCTCGGTCTGACCACGCTGACGGTGCTCGATGACGCCGTGCACATGGTCCAGCAGAATCGCGGCATGGCGCTCGAGCTCGACCGCCTGCCGTTGGATGACGCGGAAACTTACAAGCTGTTCGCCCGTGGCGACACGACGGCGATTTTTCAATTTGAATCGCACGGGATGCGCGACATCCTGCGGCGGTACCAGCCGACGCGCCTCGAAGATCTCACGGCGCTCAACGCACTCTACCGCCCCGGCCCGATTCAGGGCGGAATGATCGATGACTTCATCAACCGCAAGCAGGGCAAGAAAAAAGTCAGCTACGACCTGCCCGAGCTCAAGGAGATTCTCGAAGAAACCTACGGCGTCATCGTGTACCAGGAACAAGTGATGCAGATCGCCAATCGCCTGGCGGGGTTCACGCTGGGCGAGGCGGACATCCTGCGCCGCGCCATGGGGAAGAAGAAACGGGAGGAAATGGCCGCCCAGCGGGAGAAATTCATGGTGGGCTGCCGCGCCAACAAAGTTGCGGAGAAGAAAGCGGAGCGCATCTTCGACCTGATGGCAGAGTTCGCCGGATATGGCTTCAACAAATCTCACTCCTGCGCCTACGCTCTGCTGGCTTATCAAACTGCCTACCTCAAGTCGCACTACCCGGTGGAGTTCATGGCCGCGCTGCTGACCTCGGAAACGGGAAGCACGGAAAAGGTAGTGAAGTATATCCACGAGGCGCGCGGCATAGGCATCACGGTCCTCCCGCCGGACGTTCACGAAAGCGGGCTGTACTTCACTCCGGTGGGGGAATCCATCCGGTTCGGCCTGGCCGCCGTGAAGAATGTTGGAGAAAACACGGCCCGCGCGATTTGTGAGGCGCACGCGCTCAGCGGAGATTTTCAGACCTTCTTCAAGTTCTGCGAAGTCTTAGATACGCGCGTCCTCAACCGGCGCGTGCTTGAAAGTTTGATCAAGTCCGGGGCGTTGGACGCGCTGGGTGGGCGTTCTCAATTGATTGCCGTGGTTGACCGTGCGCTGGAGCGAGCCCAGAAGGTGACGCGAGCGAGGGGCTCCGGCCAGCATGCCATGTTTGCGGGCAGCTACGAGCCCGTCGATTACGAGGCACTGCCCGATGCCGCCGAGTGGAGCGAAGAAGAGCGGCTGGCGGGCGAATATGCAGTGCTGGGATTCTATGTGTCGGGACATCCTCTGGAGAAATACGCCGGGCGATTGAAAGAACTCAAGGCCGTGGATCTTGGCGCCGTGGAAGGCCGCCGCAGCGGCGAAGAAATCACCGTTGCCGGCATCATCGTGTCCATACGTCCGATGCGCTCGCGAAAGGGCGCGCGCTGGGCGATTTTCACCTTGCAAGACCTAACCGGCGTTCAGGAGTTGCTGGCTTTCCCGGAAGCATGTGCGCGGATGGAAGGTATTCTGAAAGTCGGAACCGCGCTGCTGATCAAAGGACGAGTCAACATCGAGGAAGCGGGGACGCGCGTCGTGGTCGTCGAGGCGCATCCTCTGGAGCAAATGGCGGAGCGGGCTCCGGCGCTTATGCGCGTGCGCGTGGACCTGGCAGTCGTCAACGAGCTGACGCTGGACCGGCTTCAGGAACTGTTCGAAAGCAAGCCCGGGAATTGCCCGGTGGCGTTCGAATTGTTGTCGGCGGACGGCTCGAAGGCGACGCTGCAGGCGCAGCAGTGCGTCCGCGCCGACCAGGCGCTCGTGGATGCGATTTCCGCAGTGTGTGGTGCGGACGCTGTGGAGGTCGTGAGATGAAAAAACCGCTCAATCCCAAAGACCGCCAGCGGGAGATTGCCCGGCTCGAACAGGACGTCGAGGAGTTGCGCCGGCTGGCTGGAGGCGAGGTCAACGAGACGGAACTGGAGCGGCTGCGGCGTGAAGTTGGGGAGCTGAAGCGCGAATTCTACACGCATCTTGGCGCGTGGCAACGCGCGCAGGTGGCGCGCCATCCGCAGCGGCCGTACACGCTGGATTTCATCCGCCTCTTGTTCACCGATTTCATGGAGCTGCACGGCGACCGGGCGTTCGGCGAAGACCCAGCCATCGTCGCCGGCTTTGCGCGCTTTCACGGGCGCCCCGTTGCCGTCCTCGGTCACCAGAAGGGGCGGGACACCAAGCAACGATTGATTCGCAATTTCGGCCAGCCCAAGCCGGAGGGCTATCGCAAAGCGCTTCGCGTTATGGAGCTCGCGGCCAAGTTTGGACGGCCGGTTTTCACGTTCGTGGATACGCAGGGCGCTTATCCCGGCATTGATGCCGAGGAGCGCGGCCAGGCCCAAGCCATCGCTCGCAATCTGCGGGAGATGGCGCGGCTACCCGTTCCGATTATCGTGACGGTCGCCGGCGAAGGCGGTTCGGGCGGGGCGCTGGCTATCGCCGTCGGGGACAAGGTCAATATCCTCGAAAACGCTTTTTATTCGGTGATCTCTCCGGAAGGTTGCGCCGCGATCATGTGGCGCGACGCCGCCAAAGCGGAGACCGCCGCCATTGCTTTGAAAATTTCCGCGAAAGAACTGGCTGAGATGGGCCTGGTGGATGAAATCGTGCCCGAGCCGGACGGCGGCGCGCACGCGGACCACGAGGCCACGGCTCATCTTCTCGACTCCGTGCTCGAACGAAACCTCCTGGAGCTTCTCCAGCTAACGCCGCGCCAATTGACGGAAGCGCGGTATGCGAAATTCCGGCGAATGGGGCAATTCTTCAATGGCGGGGATGGGTAGCGGCCGACGCCGTGCTTGTCGCCGATTCTGGGCGTCTCCGAGAGGCATGGACGGATTTTTTCCATTCGTGGCCGCCGCGTCGGTGTGAGCGCGGTTTTTGCGCCCTTAGCAGATTGGCTACCTCGATCTTGCGTTGCGGTTGTGGACGGGTGCCTCCTGCCGTACGCTCGTCTGTCAGCCAGAGGTCCATCGCAGCCGAGGGGGACGCCGGCTGGTTCAGTGAAAAAGTCGTTTCGGGGAGTCAGAAAGGAACTCATGTCCGAGCCCTTCCGGCCTTATGAGCGTTTGGTAGAAATTACAATTTTCGGGAAGAAATTCCAGGTCCCCGAGAAAAACTCCGTCTTGCGGTGTTTTCAGTACATTAGCCCGGAAACGGTCCCCTATGGCCGGTTCTGCTGGAATCAGGACTGCCAGTATTGCCGCATCATGTGCCAGCTTCCCGACGACGACCAGCCGCGAGAGATGCTGAGCTGTAAGTTCATTGTCATGCCCGGAATGGCCATTACCGATATCAGCCAGGAGCTGAAGTGGTGTCTCCGGGCGAAGTTGCCCGCAGCCTCGGCAGTATCGCGTTAACGGACGGCCGGAGAATTAGGCCTCTCGTTGGGCCGCGAAAGTTGGCTTGCCAGCCTTTTTTCTTCGTTCTCTGGAATGGGCATTCTTTTCGGAACTTTTTCTGCCTGTTGGGTTAATACACAACGAACGGGAAACAGTCGCGTGGTGACGGTTGCGCGCCACCACACCCCGTGAAACAACCTTGACGCGCAACTGTCCAAGAGGGGCGCTTTGACCTCCAACTCAAAGCGCCCCTTTTGATTGCCTCGGAGGCAGGACGACACAGTGCGCGCGGGCGCGAGCATCTCGGGGGCCTCCGTTTGTTTCCTCCAGTTTGGTTGCGCAATGTGTCCCTCTGCTTTACGATTCGAGTTCCATGGGGGATTGGGGAATGGGTGCAATTCTTTGCGACGGCTGCGGGCAGCCAGCGACGCCCGAGCATATCGCCGAGCGGATCCGCCGTTTGGAACTGGCCACGCGGTATCGCCCGATCCACATCCAGGTGTTATTCCTTGCCGATGCGCCTCCTCCAGGGATAGAAAACGATTTCTACAACACGGCCGCCACGGACGGTTCTGGAATTCTGATCGGCGAGAATTTGGCGGAGCGCTTCTTCAAAGCTCTTGATATTCCTTCTGGACCAGGGAATCGCGAAGACTGCTTGGCGGAGTTTCAGAGGCGGGGATATTTTCTTGCCTTTTCCGTGGAATGCCCGAGTGATGCGGCCGGGCCTCTGGTGAAGCGATTGGGCCCTGTGGTGGTAAAACGAATTCAGCTATCGTACAAACCGCGATTCATTGTGCTGTTGTCTTCGAACACGCAGCCGATGATCCGGGTTTTGCAGGAAGCTGGGCTCGGAAAGCGGCTGATTCTGCGGAACGGTTCGGCGGTCAATTGGCCCCTCGCAAGTGACTCGTCTGCTTTGGCAAAAGAAAGCGCTGTGCTGCGCTCACTGCTTGCCGAGATTCAAGAGCATACAAAAGCGGACTGATCGTGCTGCAGAAGTTGGTCGGCTAGGACCCGGGAAGGAACGGTGAAAGTCTGAAGTTGTCCGGCAATAAGCCTCGCCGATCGTCCAGATTGAGTTTGGAAAGGATATTTGAAACGTGAAATTTTACCGTTCGGTTCGAGATCTTCAAGGCGCTGGAGATCTCCCTATTCGTCAGGCTTCGCATCAGCAGTTGAAGTACTTGGATCTCACGCGCCGTCAAAGAATGACCCGGTAAACGCTGCGCACTCAGCAGCGCTCTAACCTGCTTGATGTACGCTGCCAAGACCTCCGGCGGCACCCAGAACTGTCCGTCCAAGACGCTGCGGATGGCATGAGGAAGTTCCGCCTGCCAAGCCTCGTGCAGTTCCACAAAGCCGTCTATGCCCCAATAAAAGAGCCGAAGTTTCTCGGCGTCGCTGCCGGTTCCTGGCGAAAGCAAAGCGATAAACTTGCTGCCGGGCGAATGGGCACGAACCCTGGATGCCAGCGGACCCAAGTCCTCACGCAAAGAACACGCGTCCAAAAGAAAAAGCCGCGGAGAACTGGAGGGCCCTTTGGCCTCGGCCTCATTCAGCGCCGGAGGCAAATACCGAACGGACGGATCTGCGAGGCGAGAAAGGACCTCGTTTACCGCCTGAGTGAGGACGGGGTGCGAGCCGATCAACTGAATTGGCATAGCCACTCGCCTGTCAGTCTACATTCGGAAAAAATGACGCTGGTAACGCTGGGCAGAAAATCTATAAAGATGAAAACTCACGAAGCGTAAGAGAAGGAACAAGAGTCGCGAATATAACGCTACGGTTGATAAAAGCAACTACTTTTTTGGACTATTTTTTCGTAGCCTGCCGCCTCGTGTTTCTTTGCCTTTTCTTTGCTGTACTTCGGTTAGCCCCGGAGGGTCAGGAAAAGCTGCCCTATAAATTTTCGCCTGGGCCGTTTCCTCCCTTCGCGTGCAAGGACTATCTTCTGCGTGCCCAGGAAGTAGCGAGCGCCGTTTGCGGTGTGGAGCAAAGTGGGAACACTTGCGGAATACGCAGAGGCCAGAGGGTTCATCTTCAAGGGTAATGCCCGCCTCGGTTTTGTTTTGCATCAATTCGCTCAACCTACGGCTGACGCCGAAATTTCTCCCGATGCTCGGACCCAGTACTTGCCGTTAAGCGTTCACACTTCCCATTCTGGTGTCAAGAAGGTCTTCATCTAAATAGCCCCTTCGCGGGCGGAGGTGAGCATGTATTACAACGTGTTCGGAGAAAAGGTTTCCAGGCGACGCTTTAAGGAGATGTGCAACGCCGCCAAGAACCGGCGCGAATTGATCGCTGCCGGGTTGACCAGCCGGCGCGACCTCTTCAAGATGGGGCTGCTGACGGCGGGCGGCATGTTGGTCGCCAAGAGCGGTCTGAGCGCGCGGGTTTGGGGCCAGCAGAGTTTTCCGGCCCCTGCAAGCTCGGGCAGTAATCAAAGCCCAGGCTCGTTCAACCTGTGCGTTCCTGGCAACCAGACCGCCAGTCCTAACACGACCCCGTTTCTCGATCCCCTCCCCATCATGCCAAATCCGGTCACCGTGGCAGCTTCCACGCTGAACCCCATGCCCACCATCTGCCCGAATACCGGCTCCGGACCGGATGGCACTGAGGTTCGCGCCGCTTGTCACCAGGCCCCGGAACTGAATCTCGGCATGTTCCCGTTCCCCCCGCCACGGGTTTACAAGTTTACCCAAGAGCAGTTTACGGTCCGCCAGACGAGCGACCAGCGTCTTCCCGCGCAGACCATCTGGGGCTTCCATGACCAGGGCAACGTCAAAGTCAACGGCCCCATCAGTCCTGGCCCGACCTATGCGGCCAACTACGGCACCCCGCAGATGACGCGCAACATCAATCGGCTGCCCTCGGTAAACCAGAAAAATAATACCGGTTTTGGATTCCCGTCGGTGACCACGCACCTGCACAACGGGCACACGCCTTCTGAGAGCGACGGCAACCCCTGCGACTTCTACCCAGCGGGGAACTTCTGTGATCAGTACTATCCCGAGGTGCTGGCCGGATTCAACTCCACCAACCCGCCCACCGGGGACATCAATGAATCAATGAGCACGCTGTGGTACCACGATCACCGCGTGGACTTCACTGCGCAGAACACCTACAAAGGCCTAGTGGGATTCCACCTGCTGTTCAACCAGTTCGACACCGGCAACGAAAACACCGGCTTCCATCTTCCCACCTACCCGGATTTCGATATCCCCCTGCTCTTCGCCGACAAGATTTACGATCCGACCACCGGCCAGTTGGTCTTCGATCTGTTCAACCTGGACGGAATCCTGGGCGACAAGTTCCTGG
>Ga0209180_10001855_pt1 | contig 10574 bp, 7 predicted proteins | sample CZO8metaG_3_FD_188355 | JGI IMG/M metagenome (GOLD analysis project Ga0209180, IMG submission 188355) | Vadose zone soil microbial communities from the Eel River Critical Zone Observatory, Northern California, USA - CZOApr15con2H2.8 metaG... | ecosystem: Environmental > Terrestrial > Soil >...
CACGAGAACAAGATGTTCGCCCGCCGCGGAGTATTGAGTCTCGACGGGTTCCTCGGGTCGGGAGCCGATTGGCTCGAGCGGTTCAAGCCCTATATCGAGGACGGGAGGACCGTCGTCGTCAGTCCCCACAGGATGTGGGTCCGCAGACCAACGATCTCGCACTGCAACTGCGCAAGCGCGGTATCAGCAAAGTCATCCTCGGTGGGATGTTGGCGAACATGTGCGTAGAGTCTCACTTGCGCGACCTGCTCGAGCAGGGTTTCGAGGTTCTCGTTGCAAGGGATGCAACGGCGGCACCTCGACATCCCGAATGGGGCTACGGCTACACGGCGGCGCTCATCAATTTCAGGTTTAGCGAGGCACATGGATCTTGGGGCAGGTTCGCTAATGGCGGATGGCCATGCCGCGAATCGAGACGGTGAGGTCTAGGCCCACTACCGCACGAATCCCGTTGAGGACTCGAACCTGTGTTGAACTAGCTTGGCGGTCGGCAGTCGCTACTTAAGATGATCAAAAGGTTTCGAGAGCCGTGTAGCATTCAGCATATCCGGCCCGCGACTTGATGAGCCAGCGAAGGCCTAGGAATTGGGCGGCCCGTTCTCTCTCGGCGGACAGGAAGTTGCGTTTCATGACCTGGTCCCGAGCAGGGCGGCCGTTATTCCCCGGGTGGGCCGGACCTCTGGTCCGAGGCGGAAGCGCGGCCTTGATTCCTCCGCAGCAGCTCCGGTGGCTCGGGCTGCTGTCCCTCTTACTGGTTGTCCGTGTCATCACCGCGGAGGCTGAGTTGGGCGTGGAGGTGCTCGGCGGGCCGACTCAGACGCTTATGAGCCAGGCGACAGGATCCGAACAGCCCCAACCCCCGGCAACGCAGACCGAGTCGCACGAGGACGATCCGCCTCTGAGACTCCCGGGATGGCTCGCCGACATCCTGGCCCAGGCACCGGAGTCGCAGAGCTCCCGGCTGCCGGCGTGGGTTCCCCGCGTTCTGGGCGCCCAGGCCACCATCATCGATCAGGGGGTGCTGCCCTTCCATAGCCCCTATCGCGACGCCAACAGCTTCAAAGCCAATGGAGATAACCAGATCTCCCAGACGTACGGGCTGTATCTCGGGTCGCAGCTGACGACCCGCCTGCAGTTCTATTTTGATGTGGAGATGTTCCAGGGCGACGGCATCAGCAACGGGACGGGCCTGGGCGGCCTGACCAATGGGGACGTCATCCGCCAAGGTGCGGTGCAGCTGGCGAAGGTCCCCTATGTGGCACGGGCCTACTTCCGCTATGTCGTCCCCCTCTCCGCCGAGACCGAGGGGGCCGAGCGGGCGATGGACCAGATCCCCGGGCCAGAGCCCGTGCGCCGCGTCGAGATCAAGTTCGGGAAGTTCGCGACCAATGACGACTTTGATCAGAACCGCTACGCGAATAGCACCCGCACCCAGTTCCTGAACTGGTCTCTCTGGAACAACACGGCGTGGGACTTCGCGGCTGACACGCGGGGGTTCAGCTACGGGCTCCTGCTGGCCTGGGTCACGCCCAGCTGGACCGTTCGTGTCGGCAGCCTGATGATGCCAACCTTCGCGAACGGCAACACCCTGGATGATCACATCTGGCAGGCTCGCGGCGACAACGTCGAGCTCACCCTGCGGCCCACCAGCTGGGGGACTGTCGTTCGGCTCCTAGGCTACGTCAACCAGGCTCGCATGGGGATCTACAGGGACGCGATCGCCAAGGCCCAGGAGACCGGGACCACCCCGGACGTCAAAAAGGACGACCACCCGGGCCGGATCAAGTGGGGCTTTGGTCTCAACCTCGAGCAACCCCTGGCGGACGAGGGCGAAAGCGGCGTCTTCGCCCGCCTCGGGTGGAACGACGGCAAGACCGAGTCCTTTGCGTTCACGGAAGTTGACCGCCTCGCGACCGTCGGCCTACAGCTGAGCGGGGTGCACTGGCGGCGCCCCAGGGACGTTATCGGGATTGCCTACGCCTTCGACGGACTCTCCCCCGAGCATCGGCACTATCTGGAACGGGGCGGCGCCGGCTTCGTGCTAGGCGACGGCAGGCTGAACTACGCCCTAGAACAGGTCCTCGAGGTCTACTACCGGTTCCAGCTCTTGCGTCACGTGCAGACAAGCCTCGACTACCAATACATCCAGAATCCTGGCTACAACCGAGATCGCGGGCCTGCGCATGTCTTCGCTGGACGGATCCGAGTGAGTTTCTAAGGGAAACCATGGCACGTGCCAAAGGCGATCGTAACCCGTTCGGGCCACCATCCCCGAAGCCCCTTGAGCGTTGATCCCGAATCTGGGTTCTCAAGGTCTACTTTGGGGAAGACCCAACAGGTCTCCTGCTCCCGTTTTGCTCCCACACCATCCCGAAAAACTCTGAAAGATGGACGATGACACCGGCAACAACGATGGATAGGCAACTGATGGTCGCCGCGAACGTTTCTCCGAGAGATCAGAGGGTTGCCGACTTGGCCGTCCCGGCTCATAACCCAAAGGTCGCCGGTTCAAATCCAGCCCCCGCAACCAGCAACGGCTAAAGGGGTTAGCGGACGCAGCAGCCGCTAACCCCTTTCGTTTACCCAGGAATCACCCAGGAATCCGTCGCTGTGGGGACGACAACGGTATGGCTGATACCCCAGTAGAAGAGAGCAAGGTGAATCGCGAGGAATTGCGCGTCATTGAAGAGGCGACGGTTGACGTGGCGTGCCATCTGAGCCTGATTCGGGTGTGGGACCCCACTAGTGTCCTGTCTCAGATATAGAGTTACAATATAGCCCGGTCATGCTACTGTCACGTCACGATGTGGAAATCGGCGCGCGCATTGCGAATCCGCCCAGACGATCGTGAGTGGTTGGAGACCTTGGTGGACAGCGGCAAGACACCGCAGCGAATTGTCCTGAGGGCACGGATCGTGCTGGGCGCGGCCGCCGGACATTCGAACAACGGGTTGGCGAAGGAACTGGGGATCAGCCGCCCCACCTTGCTGCGGTGGCGCCACCGGTATGTGGAGGCGGGGGTCGCCGGTCTCTTGAAGGATGCACCGCGGCCGGGTCGCCGCAAGCGTATTCGGCCGGAGAAGGTGGAAGCCATCGTGAATGCGACGCTGCACACGACACCGCGGGACGCCACGCAGTGGAGCGTGCGGTCGCTGGCCCAGGCCCAGCGGGTGAGTCCGGCGACAGTGCATCGGATCTGGCAGGCGGCCAACCTGCAGCCGCATCGCACGAAGACGTTCAAGCTGAGTCGCGATCCGCACTTTGTCCGCAAGCTGCGGGACGTGGTCGGCCTCTACATGAACCCGCCAGCGAAGGCGCTGCTCCTGAGCGTGGACGAGAAGAGTCAGATCCAGGCCCTGGATCGAACCCAGCCGATCCTGCCCTTGCGGCCGGGGTTGCCGGCACGCCAGACCCACGATTACACACGCCACGGCACGACCACGCTGTTCGCCGCTCTCAATGTCCTCGAGGGGCATGTGATCGAGACGTGCCAGCCCCGCCATACGCACACCGAATTTCTCACCTTCTTGGACAAGATCGAGCGGCAGACCTCCCGCAGGCGCGACATCCATCTGATCCTGGACAACTACAGTACCCACAAGCATCCGACCGTGAAGGCGTGGATGGCCGAGCATCCGCGGTTTCACTTCCACTTCACCCCCACCGGCGCCTCGTGGCTGAACCTTGTCGAGCGCTTCTTCGCCGAGATCACGCGCAAGCGGATCCGGCGCGGAACCTTCCGCAGCGTGCCGGCTCTCATCGCTGCAATTCGCGCCTATGTACGCGAACACAACAAGCACCCTCGCCCATTCATCTGGACGGCAACGGCGGCGGCCATTTTGCGCAAGATCAAGCATTGTAAACAAGCGTTAGAGACAGGACACTAGCATGAGATTTGCCGCCAGTCCTATACTCCGGGCGTGATCATCTCCCGGGCTGTCACCGACAATCTGACCAAGGCGTCGTGGATCCGCCGGATGTTCGAGGAGGGCGCTCGCCTCAAGCAGGAGCGCGGCGGCGACAAGGTCTTCGACTTCACGCTTGGCAATCCAGAGATCGAGCCACCAGCGGCCGTGCTGGCCGCCGCGCGGCGCGTGCTCGAGAGCGAGGCACCTCACCAGCACGCCTACATGCCCAACGCCGGCCATGTCAGTGTCCGCGCGGCGGTGGCCCAGCGGCTCCGCGCGGCCACCGGGCTCGCGTACACCGCCAACCACGTCCTCATGACCGTGGGCGCCGGCGGCGCCCTCAACACCGTGCTGAAGGCGTTACTCGATCCCGGGGACGAGGTCCTCACGGTGGCGCCGTTCTTCGCCGAGTACGTGTTCTACGCCGAGAACCACGGTGGGCGCCTGGTCGTCGTGCCGCCAAGGGCCGACCTCACGCCCGACGTCGCGAAGCTCGAGGCCGCGATCACTTCGAAGACGCGCGCGATCTTGTTGAACTCGCCGAACAATCCCAGCGGTGTCATCTATCCCGCATCGACCTTCATCGAGATCGAGGCGGTGATCGGCCGCGCCGCGCGGCCGATCGTGCTCATCAGCGACGAGCCTTACCGCGCGCTCGTCTTCGACGACGTGCTTCCACCCGAGGTGCCGCCGCTGGTGACCCGCTCGATCGTCGCGACGTCCTGGTCCAAGTCGCTGGCCATTCCCGGGGAGCGCATCGGCTATCTGGCCTTCTCCCCGCGCATGCCGGAAGCGGCCGAGCTCTTCGAGGCCTGCACGTTCACGAGCCGCGTGCTCGGCTTCGTGAATGCGCCGGCGCTGTGGCAGTGGGTGGTGGCCGAGGTGGGGGATCTGGTCATCGACGTGGCGCCCTATCGCGAGAAGCGCGACCTGATGTACGAGGGGCTGACCCGCATCGGCTACCAGTGCGTGAAGCCCCAGGGCGCCTTCTACGTGTTCCCGCGCACGCCCATTGACGACGACGTGGCCTTCGTCCGCCTGCTGGCCGAGGAGGGCGTGCTCACGGTGCCCGGCTCCGGCTTTGGCATGCCCGGCCACATCCGCATCTCGCTCACGGTGGAGCGTGACACCGTGGTGCGAGCGCTCCCCGGCTTCGAGCGCGCTCTTCGCAAAGCGCGCGGGGAGAGATGATTTGAGGGGGAAATGGCGACCGCCACCGCTGAGCCACGCGAGTCCCTGATCACCGTGACGCACGTCGTCTACGGCCTGCACGCCTTCAGTCTGGTCACGGGAATCATCACCGCCGCCACTGTGGTGGGCGCGTTTCTCACCGGCTGGCCCTCGATCATCGCCGTCATCCTCAACTACGTGAAGCGGAGCGAGGCGCGCGGGACGTGGCTCGAGTCGCATTTCCGGTGGCAGATCCGCACGTTCTGGTTCGGGCTCTTGTGGGTGGCGTTCTGCGTGCTTTTCGTGGTGGCCACGCTCGGCATCGGCCTGCTCATCGCCTGGCTGCCCCTCGGCGTGGTCGGGCTGTGGTTCATCTACCGGGTGGGGAGCGGCTGGCTCCGGCTGATCGACCGCCGGCCGATGTACGAGTAGCCCAAGCTCCTTCGTCATTTTTCCTCGGCGGCGACGCGGGAGCCTTCCTTCAGCCCGTCCGGCGGACTGACGACGAGCCGTTCCTTCCCGGTGAGACCGGAGATGATCTCGACGAACTGCCCGAGATCGCGGCCCAGCTGAACGGCCAGGTAGTGCGCGGTGCCGTCGCCCCGCACAGTGACGACTTGCGGTCCGGCCGCCCGCGCGATGAGCGCCGTCGCAGGGACCATCCATACGTCCTCGGCGGGGGCCAGGCTGAACTTCACCTGCGCGTACATCCCCGGCATGAGGGCATGGTCGTCGTTGCGGAGGCGCACTTCCGTAAGGAGCGTGCGCGACGTGGGATCGAGCGCGCCCGCGGTGCTCGCAATCTTCCCGACGAACGGCCGCTGCGGGTACTCGGGCACGAGGATCCGGACCTCCTGACCCGGCACGATGGAGCGGACGAACGTCTGGGGGACGTTGACGAAGATGCGGAGGTTCTCGACGTGGGCGATCCGAAACAGCGGCGGGCTCGCGCTGCTGCCGCTGCCCGAGGTAATCAGGGCGCCACGGTCGATCCCGCGCGCGGTGATGATCCCCGCGAACGGCGCCTCCAGCTTCTGGAAGGACTGGAGCGCCATCAGCCGCTGCACGTTGGCCTCGTTCGCGGTGACGTTCGCCCGCGCCGCCTCCACGCTGGCCTCGAGAGCGCCGAGGTTGGCCTGCATCGCCTCGACGTTGGCCTGGGACACCGCCGTGGTCGCGCGGGCGGCGGCGAGCGCCGTCCGCTTCTCGTCAGCGTCCTGATGGGCGACCAGCTCCTCGTGCTCGAGCCTGGTGAAACGCTGGGCGGTGATGCCGGCGAAGTCTTCGTTCGCCTTCGATTGATCGAGGCCCGCGCGGGCCTGGTTCAGATTCGCCTGCGCCTGGGTGAGGCTCGCGCGGGCTTGCGCCAGGCCCGAGCGTGTCTGGGCCAGCGCGGCGCGGGCCTGGCTGAGCTCCTGGTCCAGCTCGGGCGTGTCGATCTGGGCCAGGACCTTCCCCGCCGCCACGCGCTCGCCGATGTCGACGTAGCGCTCGCGGACATAGCCGCTGGTGCGTGCGTAGATGGCCGTTTCCTCGATCGCCTGGATGTTGCTCGGCAACACGAGGTCGATCGGCCCGTCGGCGCGCTTGGGCGGCACGACGCCCACGGACACGAGCCCGGCGTCGGGGGCTGTGGAGGCCGCGACGAGCTCAGCGTTCTGCCGCCGGCGCGGCACCACGCCGATGACGAGCAGCCCGACCAGCAAGGCCAGGCCGATGAGAAGACTCCACGTCGTTTTCGACTCAGGCATCGATCGACTCCTGGGTTGACGTCGTTGCCGCGCCGTCGGCCGACGCGGGATCGGTGAGGAAGTCCTGCCGCGGCGGGCGCCGGCGGAGAACGCTGTAGACGAGGGGGACGAGGAAGAGCGTGGCCACCGTGGCCACCGAAAGACCGCCGATGACCGCGCGCCCCAGGGGAGCGTTCTGCTCACCGCCCTCACCGAGGCCGAGAGACATGGGCAGCATGCCGATGATCATGGCGAGTGCGGTCATCAGCACCGGGCGCAGCCGGGTGGCGCCGGCCGCGAGGGCGGCGCTCCGCGAGTCGCGGCCTTCGAGCATCTGGTCGTTCGCGAATGTGACCATGAGGATGCTGTTCGCGGTGGCGACGCCGACGCTCATGATGGCGCCCATGAGGGCGGGCACGCTGAACGTCGTGTGGGTGACGAAGAGCATCCACACGATGCCGCAGAATCCAGCCGGCAGCGCGGTGATGATGATGAACGGATCGAGCCAGGACTGGAAGTTGACGACCATGAGCAGGTAGACGAGGACGACGGCGAAGATCAGGCCGAGGCCCAGACGGGTGAACGCGGAGCTCATGCTCTCGACCTGACCGCGCACTGCGATCGCGTGCCCGGGCGGCAGCTTGGGCCTGAGCTCGGCCACGATCCGCTGGACCGCGGCCGCCACACTCCCGAGGTCCCGGTCCTGCACGTTCGCGTAAATGTCGAAGACCGGCTGCACGTTCGAGTGGCTGATGACGGCGGGAGCCTCTCGTCGTTCGAGGGTGGCCAGATTGCTGAGGAGCTGTGGCTGGCCGGCCCCACCCGGGGTGACCGAGGTGTTCATGAGCGTGTTGACCGAGTCGACCCGATTCTGGGGTGTCTGCACCGCGACCGTATAGGTGATGCCGGTGCGGGGATCGGACCAGTAGTTCGGGGTGACGACCGCGCTCGAGCTGAGCGAGACAAGGACGTTGTTCGCCACGTCGCGCTGGGTGAGGCCGAGCTGGGCGGCACGCGTCCGGTCGACGTTGACGAGGAGGGACGGGGTGTTGACCACCTGGTGCAGGTGGACGTCGACGGCGCCCGGAATGCGCGCCATCCGGGCGGCGACCTCGAGGGCGATCTCGTGGGTCGCCGGCTGGTTGTACCCCGTGACCTGCACGTCGATCGGCGCCGGTAGCCCGAAGTTCAAGATCTGGCTCACGATGTCAGCGGGCTGGAAGAAGAACGTGACGCCCGGGAACTCGCGGGGGAGCGTCTCGCGGAGCGTCTTCATCCAGCGCGCGGTCGGCTCATGGTGCTCGGGGTTCAGCGCGACGAGGATCTCCCCGTCCGAAGGTCCGAGGGTCACGCTGTCGGTGAAGGCGAGATTGATCGGCTGGGGCTGGCCGATGTTGTCGATGACCAGCTGGATCTGGTCCTTCGGGATGAGGCGGCGGATCGCGGCCTCGACGTCGGCGAACACCTGCTCGGTCTCCTCGATGCGCGTGCCGGCCGGCGCCCGCACGTGCAGGCGAAACTGCCCGGTGTCGACCTCGGGAAAGAAGTCGCGCCCGATGAACGGGAGGAGTGCCGCCCCGCTCACCGCGATCACCGCAAAGGCGCCGAACACGCGCCGGCGCCGGGCGAGCGCAGTCTCGAGGGCGCCGATGTACGCTATCCGGAGCCGCTCGAACCGTCGCTGAAATCCGTCGTGGAGCCGGCCGAAGACGCTCGGCGCGGCGCCGGCGTCGGCGGGGCCGTGGGCCTCGCCGGCCAGCAGGTAGCGCACGAGCGTGGGGACGATCGTGCGCGAAAGCAGGTACGACGCCAGCATCGCGAACACGACGGCCATGGCCAGCGGCGTGAAGAGATACTTCGCGGGGCCCGTGAGGAACACGACCGGGACGAAGACAATGCAGATCGAGAGCGTCGAGACGAAGGCGGGCGTGGCGATCTGCTGGGCGCCATCGAGAATCGCCTGCACCAGGCGCTTGCCCAGGCCGAGGTTCCGGTGGATGTTCTCGATCTCCACGGTGGCGTCGTCGACGAGGATGCCGACCGCCAGCGCGAGCCCGCCGAGCGTCATCACGTTGAGCGTCTGGCCGATCGCGCTCAGGATCGCCAGCGACGTGAGGATCGAGAGCGGGATCGACGTGATCACGACGAGGGTGCTGCGCCAGCTTCCGAGGAAGAGCAGGATCATGAAGCCGGTGAGGCAGGCGGCGATCGCGCCTTCCGTGAGCACGCCGGCGATGGCGGCGCGCACGAAGAGCGATTGATCGAAGAGCTCCTTGACCTCGAGCCCGGGCGGCGCGGCGGCGCGGATGGACGGGAGCAGCGCCTTCAGCTGCTTGACGATCGTTAAGGTCGAGGCGCCGCCCTTCTTGATCACCGTGAGCAGCACCGACCGGCGGCCGTCCTGGCGGACGATGTTGGTCTGGACCGCGAAGCCGTCGCGCACGTGCGCCACGTCGCGCAGGTAGACGGTGGCGCCGTTGACGACCTTGACGGGCAGATCGTTGAGCGCGGCCACGGCGTCGGGGCTGCTGTTGAGGCTGACCCGATATTCCTGCGTCCCGAGCTTCACGCTGCCGGACGGGAGCGTCAGGTTCTGGAGGTTGACGGCGGCACTGACGTCCCCCGCCGAGATCGACTTCGCCAGGAGCGCCTGAGGATCGAGATCGACCATGACCTGGCGCGGCTTGCCGCCATAGGGCAGGGGGAGGGTGATGCCCTGGATCGGGGCGATCTGCTGACGGATACGATAGATGCCGTAGTCGTAGAGCTGGGCCTCCGAGAGCGTCTTGCCGCCGAGGGCGAGCTGGATGATCGGGACGCTGGAGGCGTTGTACTGGAGAATGAAGGGCGGGACCGCGCCGGGGGGCATGCGACGAAGGATGGTCTGCGACACGGCCGTCACCTGCGCCAGCGCCCCCTCCACGTTCACGTTCGGCTGGAAGTAGATCTTGATGACGCCGACGCCCGGGTACGTCTGCGACTCGATCGACCGCACGTCGTTGACCGCCGACGAGATGGTGTACTCGGAGAAGGTCGTGATGCGCGAGGCCATGTCTTCCGTGGTCAGGCCGTCGTAGTTCCAGATCACCGACACGACCGGAATGTCGATCTCCGGAAAGATGTCCGTCGGCGTCGTGACGATCGCGAAGACGCCGAGCAGCAGGATGACCAGCCCCATCACCACGAAGGTGTAAGGGCGGCGGAGCGAGAGGCGAACGATCCACATGAAGCTGGGCTTCCTCCTGCCTCTCTTGATGCTGCTCTACCCTGGCGCGATTCACTGGATGACGCGCGAATGTCGCAAGTGCCCAGAGCGTGGGGCAACACGTCAGGGATTTCTGCCAGGTGTCCGCGGGCTGACGTACGCATCGGGCGGAGTGCCCGATCACTCGGGGGTGGCCGCGCGTGACGAAGCCGTCTCCCTCCCGCGCGCTCACCAGCGTGACGCGGGCTCGAGGTGGTACGGTGGGAGGCGATGCGCACCCCCGTCAGATCGCTGCCCCCGAGCGTCCAGCACTGGGCGTCTCGCCTGCTGTGGCTCCGGTGGATCGACGCGCTGACGGCCTGGCTCATGATGTGGGGGTTCGTGGCGCTCATGGTGGAGAAGATGTTACCCGTTGCGTCGGCGGCCGCTGCGCTGGTGCTGGTCGGCCTCGCGGCGCTCGCAAGCCCGGTGCGGCGACGCTGGCGGCCGGTCAGAGCGCTGGTGTCGCTGTCGGTGAGCCGCGGGCTCAAGCCGGGCGACCGCGCCTGGCTCGTGCTGCCC
>Ga0209180_10001857_pt1 | contig 10572 bp, 17 predicted proteins | sample CZO8metaG_3_FD_188355 | JGI IMG/M metagenome (GOLD analysis project Ga0209180, IMG submission 188355) | Vadose zone soil microbial communities from the Eel River Critical Zone Observatory, Northern California, USA - CZOApr15con2H2.8 metaG... | ecosystem: Environmental > Terrestrial > Soil >...
GCGTATCCATCTAGGCGCGCGTGGCTGGTCTCCCTCTGTGACCGAAAGAAAACTCGCCGAATAAACTTCCCATAGTAAGACAAGCTGCTAGAGTTTTGATTAAAGTCAGCATGAATGGGTGACTTTCACGAATGGAAAGCAAACCAGCATGATGCCGCTCTCCGCAATGTGTCGTGACGCATTGCTGATCCTGGCGGCGACCCCGCTGGTTTACTACGCCCTGGCCATCTTGGTAGCGGTGCGGTTTTTCCGGAAACAGCGGGGACGACCCCTGCCAGAATATGCTCCTCCCGTAAGCCTGTTGAAACCGGTGCGTGGAGTCGACTTCGGTTCCTACGAGAATTTCGCGAGCTTTTGCCAGCAAGACTATCTCGAATATGAAATCTTGTTCGCCGTGAATGATGACCGGGATCCGGCGGTGCCGCTGATCCAACGCATCGTCGAGGAATTTCCGGAGCGGCGGATTCGCCTCCTCGTCGGTGCGGAGCATCTCGGCGCGAATCGCAAGGTGAACAAACTGGCACGGCTCGCTCGGGAGGCGCGTCACGATGTGTTGGTGTTGACAGATGGTGATGTGCGCGTGGGACCGAGGTATTTGCGGGAAGTTGTGGCGCCGTTGGCGGATCGAAAGATTGGGGCGGTGACGTCGTTTTACCGTGCAATGGCGGAGAAGAGTCTCTGGGCGGAACTCGAAGCTGTTGGCGCTTCCAGTGATTTTTTCGCCGGAGTGCTGATGGCGGGATGGACGGAAGGCATCCACTTCGCTCTTGGGGCGTCCATCGCAACCACGAAGGAATGGCTCGGGAGAATTGGGGGCTTTGAGGTCATTGCCGATGCGCTTGCCGACGACTATGAGGTGGGCCAGCGGATCGCCGAAGCCGGAGGCGAGGTCGTGCTTTCTCGTGAGGCTGTTTGGACGATGTATCCCGCACAGACCCTCGACAGCTTTTGGAATCATCAAGTGCGGTGGGCACGCACCGTGCGATTGTGCAGGCCACTGTCCTATGTAGGACTGCTTCTTACGCAAGGGCTGCCGTGGGCTGTGCTCACGGCTATGGTGGCGCCAGTGAAATGGATTGCGGGCGTCTATCTCGTTGCGTATTTGATCTTGCGTTTCGCGATGGCGTGGACGGTCGGAATCTGGGGTGTGAGGGATGAAGTGCTGCGCAGAAAGGTTTGGCTGGTGCCGCTGCGCGACGCAATTCATTTCGTGGTCTGGCTGGCGAGCTTTGGCTCGAATCAGATTCGATGGGGCAATGTTGAATATGTGATTCGGAAAGGGAGGATGGTGCCCATCCGTGGACGAGACAGAACCAAGGAATAGTCCGTGGAAGATGCCTCGCGGATATGAGAGGGAACGGCCCGCTTCGACGTGCGGTTGACGGCTCCGGGAATCCCGATTAAATTAGATAGGTAGAATCGCGGCTGTCCCGATCCACGGGAATGTGCAGCGATTCGTTTTTGTTCCCTTCGAATGTGACGGCTGAGCGGTCTGTCCACGTGCGGCGGCCGAGCAGCTGGCCAACGGATGGGAGGTCGTCCAATCGGTAGGACTCCAGACTCTGGATTTTAAGCACTCCCTTTGCCGCACGTATTTTCAGTGGTTTACCTTGGTTTACGTGGTACAATGTTAGGCACATTTTGGTCTCGTTAGTGAAACTTTCGGTGAAAATTCTGCCGAGGAAATCATGATGGAACCAATTAGCCTGGATGAGATTGGCGCCCTACTCCTAGAAGCCGCCCGCAAACTGTCGGCGGAAGATCGCGAGCGTGTCGGCGAGTTGCTGTTGGAGAACCTGCGGAAACCAGTGGGGGGTGTTTAGTGGCTACTGACGTGGCTCACGACGACTTCGAAGCTCGTTGGAAAACGTTCCGAAGACGGCTCAGAGACCGCATCCGAGAACTTTGCGAGGACGGACACGTGGTGCGGGGCTGTTACATATTCCCAGAACGGCGCGAAGGACTGCGTCACGTGCTGCGGCCGGTGCACGTTCTTCTTGCGGACGAGGAGCCAATCGAATTTTACCTAGCCGTTAGGACACGCAGGAAAATCAACGCATAATTCCGCGGCGTAATCTAATCTAGTTTTTTTTTTATTCGAATTTCGGGTAGGCGCGTGCCCCATGCAGTGGTTATATGCGTAATCGAAGACCTTCAAGTCACGCGACGCGAACTACTGAAAGCCTCGTTCCGAACAGGAGTCGAAGCAGGGTTTCATGGCGGCAGCCCGAACCACGTGACGAATAAAAGGAAGGCTCCGACGACGAGGGCAGTGAGGAAGTTGAAGCCGAGAGAGATTCGCTTCTTGCGTAGCCGGTCAACAAAGCAAAGGAACAGAAATGTTAAGCTGAGGTCGAACGCAAAGAAGCTTCGAGCGCTGGCGTAATATATCGGTTGAATCATAGCAAGCGGAATTGGTGCAAGATCGCTACGAAGGCAATTCCTATGATGACGCCTACCAACAAGCCAACGATGATGCGACGGCGATGATGCCTATGAACAAGCCGATGATGATGTACCATCACCTGAATCTCTTTCGCTGGGCTGTGTCGAGCGAAGTGTACATGATATTCGAGATTAGAGTAGCGAGAGAGCGATTCGCACCGAGCGCAAGGGAGCCATCGACGTGCGAATGGGTCTGCGAAATCATAAATGAGTCCCCTGCTCCTCGTTTGTTCTGGTGCCATTCGCCCGTTTCGCCAAAGTCGAAATCCCGCCTGCGGCGAGGACTACCAATAGGAAATCCATGAAGGGTATTCGCAACCTGGTGTTCATGACGAACGGCAAGTGGGCCGCTGTAACAAACGCTGCGTAGAACGCTATCATCCCTGCGCTGGAGCGATCAATCCTCATCAACCTTCCCCAAGCAACGATAGCGAGCGCCAGTACGACCCAATATCCAAAAACACCAATTGCGCGGAGCAATCGTTGAGCCGGAGAAAAGGAACGGGTAGCCAGTAATTGGTCCGTGCTGAGCCAAAAACACGCAACCTTGCTCGCCAGCAAACGGAGTCGAGACTTCCAACCCATACTTGCCCACGCTTGAATTGCTGCGAGCCGTGCCTGCCTATCAAGTTGGTCTTCACGCGGGTAATTCAGCCTGGACTCATCATTCGTCTCGATATCCGTGTGCACCCATCCCACCGCCGCTCGAATGCGCTCAGTTTCCGCATTTTGCGCCCGGCCCGAAGGCGTCAGAACTCCCTCCAGCAAGTTGATCCCCCCGTGAGAAGAGTACAGGATGCTGCCATTAAAGACTTTGGCGTTTCGGATGATCCAGGGTGCGATGATTATCCCGGCTGTCGTGCAGACGACAATGGCGCGCTTCGCGTTTCGCAGAGGCCACACACACACAGTCGCTCCAATGATAAACAACAGCGCGCTGTTAAACCGAAGCAGCATCGCAACGCCTGCGGAAGCTCCCATTCCGAGGCCCTGCGCGTGCGTACTTTTGATCTCGGACAGCATGAAATAAAGAAATAGTCCGGTGATAAATGCAGTCAACGCTTCGGTCTGAAGCTCTGTCGTGATGAACATGAGCGTAGGCAACGCCAGCGCCAGCGCGATCCCCGTCAATCGTGCCTCAGCGCCGAAGAGACGGGAAGCAAGGTGTCCGGCGACGGAGGCTAGAGCTAGGCAGATCAGAAACTGAAAGAGCCGCGCGACAATGGCATAGTGCGGACCAAACCCAATTTGTGCGGCAGCGAGCAAGATTGGGTAGAGCGGCGGGCGAAGTGCGGTCGGGACCCCCGCATAACTTAGACCTCTGCCCTGCAAAATGCTTTGTGATAGAGCATAATATCTAGCCTGGTCACTGACACCGCTTAGCGACCCCACCGGATTGTTGCCCGCAAGAACCAGAATCACGATGTGCGCTGCCAGTCCTAAGCAACCAACGACTATGGCGAAGACGGAGATGGGGACGAGGGGTTTCCCAGAGTGCTTAACGCGAGAGAATAGCCTCTGAACGCTCCAGGACGGCGGTCGGTCACGTTCTGTTTTCACTATTTGTGGGCCTAGTTGAAGGCGACGCGACAGAAACCATTTTTAACGGCACCAATGGCATCGGCAACATGGTTCACCGCCCCACCCAAATTGGGAACTCCATCTGGATTCCCGAGGAATCTTGGCCCCTAACTATACTCTTGTTTTCGTGTTGCAGCCTGCGTCGAAGGGATAGCGGAGCGGGCTTCAAACAAAAATCAGCAGCGCCAATCCGCTGGCGAGGAGAATCGCAGACACACCAGCAACTAGAAGTGTGGTGCGCGGCAAAGGGAATTCAACATCCTGGCGGTGGTTTCGAGCAGCCTTTTTCATCCTCTGTTTCTCCGCTGCATTTCATCCGTCTTGCTTGCGAACGTTGAATCCTCACCCAAATGAACAACAACTCTCTCAAGGAGTCGTCGGTCTTTGCTACGATCCCAGTAATAATCATCATCCGCTCGAATACAGGGGCAGGTAGGTCATCTGTCGGGAGCAAGCTGATGTGATAGAGCAGCACCGTGGTCAAATTGCACAGCTTGTCCGTAAGGTGTTCGAGCTTCGACAGTTCTTCCTGTGAAAGCGGTATGACCGCGTTGGAAGGGGGCATGGGTGCTCTGTACTCCCAAGTAAGAGCGAGCAGAAGTTAGTTGAAAGGCAAGGCGAATGTCAAGCTAATTCTATTATAGACTGATAGATACCGTCCGGCGTTCAAACGAATTGGTATGCATATCGTTAGATCAACATCTTGTGAAGTTCCTGGCTGCGCAAAGTCTCCACCCGCAGGGTTGAGCCTGTGCGAACGACATTGCGCGCAGCAAGCCAACCGCGTAACAAGACCCGATGGGTATTCCTGTACATTGAATCTTGATTCCAGCGATCCGCACGCAGGAATGCGCATTCTCCAGAACACAATTCTGATTCTGCAATTTCAGAGAAGGAGCTGCGGACCCTTCCAACCTTCGCCAAATGACTCATGGTTGGAGCCAGAATCCGAGGAGGCGTACGAGTTTCTTCGACGCCATATTCGTAGGCGTTTTTTCCATTGAAGGGGGAATGCTAAGGACCCGCCCTGAAAGGAGCCTATCGCGGAGCCAAGCAGTATCGTGAGATGCTTTTTTCAGGTCCTGACCATGCAGACCATCGCTATCCCAACCTACCTCTCGCATCTGCCAACCTATCAAGGATGGCCCGTGCCCTTCACGCAAGCCTGGTTCGATGGAAAGCCGGATTTTCGAACTGTTGACCCGCAGAAAACGGCTCGCTGTGCCACAGAGAAACTCTGTGCGGTCTGCGGGCGGCGGTTAGGGGATAAATCCTATTTCATCGGAGGACCGCTGTCCAAAGCAAACCGTGTTTTCACTGACCCGCCCATGCACAAGAGATGTGCTGAATTCGCCGCGCAAACATGCCCTTTCGTTTCCGGCAAGAAACTCGAATACAGCAAGCGTCCGGTGAACGCAAACATGGCGAAGATTCAGGAGATAGTTTCCACACAGCGGCCAACACAAATGTTTATCTTGACCGCTTGGACTAAAAAGACTCGCCTCGTTCGCCACGGAGATAACATTTTCATTTGGGCAGCAAGCTGGATAAGTAGAAAAACAATCTGAAGGAGCGTGAAGAAGTTCCGACACCTCCAAAAAGGAGGGCACTCCGGCGCGTGGGGTCACATGATTTCCCTCTCAAAGGAAGGCAGGTGTCACTAAACCGGAGTGCCCGAGGCCCTTCTAATACACGAGCAGGCACTTCCAAGTCAATGGCTTTCGGAGAAATTCTCGGATTTGGCGCTACTCATCTTTGCCCAATATTGCTAAGAGGATTGCGTTTCACTGCATCCAACGAAACTGAACCGGGGACTCGCTCTTCAGTTTCTTGACGCGCTCCAAGACCTCTTCGCCTGTCAGGATTCCTTTTTCCGCCAACAGCTCTAAGGTCGCTTCAGTCAAGAACATGTTGTAGTACGCCACTTCCTGAATCGTTGTCGTAACAGTGCCTGTCTTATCGTCTTGTTTCATCGTGGCCTCCTCAACCCCTTGACATAAGTAGCTATCTGGGATATGTGAGGTGCAGTAAACACGCCCTCCCTGCTGTTGTCAAGGAGACCTCCCGTGAAACCTATTCACGCGCCTCTTGTTGTCCAACCCAGTCGCTCATCCCTCTTGGTGTGGATGCTTCTTTGTCTCATCGTGGCGTTGTCGCTGGCTACGCTCATCATTGAACCTGCTCTGGCTCAGAAGAAGCTCACCGCAGCCGAAGCGAAAGATCACGTCGGAGAAACAGCGACAGTTTGCGGCAATGTTGTCAGCACGCGGTACGCGGCTTCGACAAAAGGTCAGCCGACGTTCCTCAACTTGGACAAGCCATACCCGCATCAAATCTTCACGGCAGTGATTTGGGGAAGCAATCGGAGCAAGTTTGGTAGGCCGGAGGTCAATTACAACGAAAAACGAATTTGCGTCACGGGCAAAATTAGTCTGTTCCGAGGCGTGCCTGAAGTTGTCGTAGATGATCCTCGCCAAATAAAAACTGAATAATCTTCCTTCGTCCTACTGTGTGCTGAGTAACTTCCGTAGCTTTGCCTTCCTGGTTTCTTGTGCCGGGTACGTGGATTTTTCTCTAATCCACTTCAACAGCTTCGGAACATCGACTATGTGTCGCGTAGGCTCCACGTGAATTTCTACCTCGACTCGCTGTATCGTTTCATTTCCATTGGATTCCCACCCAACAACTTCCAAGCGACTCAATCCGCGAAGGACGGCTTCATACAACGATTCTGCGTAAACTTCGACGCTGTGTTCGGTATTGTGGCAGTCCTTCAAACGGACAATGCACTTGCTGATCGACATGATGAACTCGGGAGTCAGGATTAAAATAGGGTAGGAGAATCCGGGGAACAGCAGCTTACTTTTTTCTGGTCCCACAAGTCCATGAACAGTTTGACTGTTGCCGGGGCCACGATTTGGCACTTGTCCGGTAAGCGCGTTAATCAGGCATGTGGATTGGGCCGTAGCGGTGCCATGGCGTGACTTGTCGTGTCGTGCTATTCCAAGCTCGTCAGAAACTCATCGAGCAAAGTGTTGAAATTGTCGGCGTCATCGACAAAAAGCGCGTGCCCGAAACGAGGAGAGAAATTCTTGATTGAGATTTGCGGGCGGTCAGTGCCGCGTCTGCCGCCAGCGCTCGTGTCTTGCTGCGCTTCTAGTGCGTATCTGGTGGGGACACCATTCCAAGGCATCCAGTGCCGACGGTATTCAGCAACTGCGGTGCGCTCTCAGCGTCCGACCCAGCACGCCGGCCTTTTCGCAAGAAAAGCCGTCATACCTTCCTGAGCGTCCATCGCCAGCGAGTTCATGCTCATCACTTCCTTAGCGTAGGCATAGGCCTTGGGCTGGTCGAGGTCGATTTGAGCGTAGAACGCCTGCTTCCCCAGTGCGAGGGTGAGCGTGCTGGCGGCGGCTACTTTCAGTGCCAATTTGCGGGTTTCCTGGGTTAGAGCGTCGGCCGGGACAACCAGGTTCACCAGGCCCCACTCCGCGGCATTGGCGGCGGGGATCATTTCGCCGGTCAGCAGCATCTGCAGGGCACGTTTGCGACCGACGGTGCGGCTGAGGGCGACCATGGGTGTGGTACAGAACAGTCCGAGTTTGACCCCGGGGGTTGCAAAGGCGGCTTTGTCGGAAGCGACGGCCAGATCACAGGTGGCCACTAGTTGGCAGCCGGCCGCGGTTGCAGTGCCCTGCACCTCGGCAATGACGGGTTGGGAAATGGACTGGATTTTCGTCATCAGGTCGGTGCAGGTGTCGTAGATGTGGCGGTACTCGTTAATGTTCTTGCCTACCATCTCTCCGAGGTCGTGTCCCGAGCAGAAGACGCTTCCCGCGGCCGCCAGGATGACGGCATGAATCTCCCGATCGCGGCCGATCGTCGAGAGACAGTCCGTCAACTCGTACATGAGATCGAGGGAGAGCGCGTTGCGCCGGCTGGGACGGTTGAGCGTGATCAGCGCCAGAGTTCCCTCGCGTTCGAATTTCAAGTTCTGGTAGGTAGCGCGTGTCCCGACAGTCTGTGTTGCCATGATGGCCTCCTTCTTACCGTCTCTCTTCCCGGTGCAGCGGCGAGCGTCCTTCTTGTGTGCGAGTGATGCCGAGGAACGCCTTAGCCGGGGCCTCAGGGCGCCGTAGCGGGCGCGAGCATTTTACCGCAAATCCAACGGGATGTATTCGACGAAGTCTCCCTTCGCACTTGTTCCCGCTACCCGGAACTTATCATCAGACTACGGCGTTAAGTCCTGATTGCGTTAATCAGAACTTAGGCTAGATTTGTCTTCGTTGACTTACCCTCTTGTCGCAACCTAACATGTGCGGCACATGTCAGGAACCGACTCTCTCATCGGCCAGACCATCTCGCACTACTGCATCGTCGAAAAGCTCGGGGGCGGTGGCATGGGGGTCGTTTATAAGGCTGTGGATATCCGTCTTGACCGTGAAGTCGCGTTGAAGTTCTTACCAGACAATTTGGCACAAGAACCGCAGGCACTCGAACGTTTCAAACGCGAAGCAAAAGCCGCTTCGGCACTCAACCATCCCAACATTTGCACGATTTATGATATCGGCGAACAGAGTGGCAAAGCCTTCATTGCAATGGAATATCTTGAGGGGGCCACACTGAAGCAGCTCATTTCGGGTCGTCCTGTGGAGTTGGAAAAGCTGCTGGATGTCGCCATCGAAGTAGCGAACGGGCTTGATGCGGCGCACGCGAAGGGGATTGTCCATCGGGACATCAAGCCAGCAAACATTTTCGTTGCCGCACAGGGCCACGCGAAGATTCTGGATTTCGGACTTGCGAAGGTAGCGTCGGGAAAGAACACGTCTGGCGATACTGAAACGATGGACACGCTTGGAGTAGACGAAGAACATTTGACGAGTCCGGGCACGTCGCTCGGCACGATTGCGTACATGTCTCCGGAGCAAGTACGTGCCAAGGAACTGGATGCACGCACGGATTTGTTCTCGTTCGGAGTGGTTTTGTACGAAATGGCGACAGGCGCGTTGCCTTTCCGTGGGGAAAGTTCGGGAGTTATTTTCAACGCCATCCTGGAACGACAACCAGTTGCAGCGGTACGACTGAACCCCGACCTGCCGCCCGAACTGGAGCGCGTCATCAATCGTGCGCTGGAGAAAGACCGCGACCTGCGTTACCAAGGCGCGTCGGAAATGCGTTCTGAACTGATGCGCCTGAAGCGGGATACGGAATCTGGGCGGTCGGTTTCCGTGCGTTCGGCGCCTGCGCCGGGTGTGCCTTCGTCTTCGGCGGTGGTCGAAGTCGCGGAAGTTTCAGGAGCGAGCAAAAATCTTTGGAAGATTCTGATTCCTGCTGCCGCGATTCTTGTCTCAGCCATCGGGGGACTGCTGTACTTTCGCTCGCACCAGGTGGCGACCAGGCCGGCCACGACCTCGCTGACGGAAAAAGACACCATTGTTCTTGCGGATTTCGACAACAAGACGCGCGATGCGGTATTCGATGACACGCTGAAGCAGGGACTTTCCGTGCAGCTTGAGCAATCACCGTTTTTTGGCCTGGTTTCTGACAGCAGAGTGAATGAGACATTGAAGCTGATGGGCCGTCCCGCCGGGGAGCGGTTGACGCCGGAAGTCACACGCGAGGTCTGCCAGCGCGCGGGCAGCAAGGCCATGCTTGCCGGCTCGATTGCTGAGCTGGGCAGCCAGTACGTCATTGGCTTGAAGGCCGTGGACTGCCAGACAGGAGATGTACTAGCGGAAGCGCAAGAGCAGGCGGCAGGTAAGGAAACGGTGCTTAAGACTCTGGGCGCAGCGGCGGTCAGCATACGCAGCAAGCTGGGCGAATCGCTCACCTCAGTGCAGAAATACGCCACTCCCTTGGACAAAGCGACCACGGCTTCGCTTCAGGCGCTGCAAGCCTACACCCTTGCAGTAAAGGCCCTCAGGGAAAAAGACGACAATCCCGCGACAGTGGCCTGGGCTCAGCGCGCCATCCACCTCGACCCGAATTTCGCCATTGGCTATAGCTTGCTCGGAGTCGGCTATCACAATCTGGGGGAATTCAACTTGGCAGCGGAGAACACGCGGAAGGCTTACGCGCTGCGCGAGCGGGTGAGCGAGAGGGAGAAGTTCAATATTGAGTCTTCGTACTATCTTTTTGCCACAGGCGACCTGGAAAAGGGGCACCAATCCTGTGAACTCTGGGCACAGACTTATCCCCGAGATGTCACGCCCCACAGCATCCTAAGTTACCTGTACTCGACCCTTGGCCAATATGACAAAGGCCTGGCGGAGGCCCGCGAGGCGGTTCGCCTCAACCCGGCAAGTGGTAACAATTATGAGAACCTTGCCGACGCCTATTTCTTCCTGAATCGTCTGGACGAGGCCCGAGTCACGGTCGAAGAGGCATGGGCGAAAAAGCTCGATACCCCTTTCCTGCACTTGCTTAGTACTCCTTTTCATAAATACGATGACGTATTAAGTGGCTTTGGGCTACCAAGTTCTGGTAGGCTCGGCATTCAGGAGATTGTTTTTATGCCGAGGAAAAGCCCATTCTCGATAGTTCTCT